>Ga0206682_10000296_pt1 | contig 54129 bp, 30 predicted proteins | sample M240m12015metaG_FD_155444 | JGI IMG/M metagenome (GOLD analysis project Ga0206682, IMG submission 155444) | Ammonia-oxidizing marine archaeal communities from Monterey Bay, California, United States - M2 40m 12015 | ecosystem: Environmental > Aquatic > Marine > Intertidal zone | place: USA... | reverse complement strand
ATGAGCCGCGAGACGATCTCCTTATTCTTCTCCTTCGCCCGCTCCATCGCCTCGTTCACGCCGTCGTCGCCATCCATCCCCACGTCGAATTCGTCGACGTTATCGCTCCCGTCGGTTTCTTCCCCCGCGCCGCCTCGCCCTCCCGCCTGACTCCGCGCCTCGCCCTCCCCCTCCTCTTCGTCGCTCTCGCCCGCGCCGCTTCCTCGCGCGTCTCCCTCTCCCTCTCCATCGTTCGCCGTCTCCGAATCCCGCGGTTCCGTCGGCGGCAACTCCGGCGTCGCGTCTTCGTCCTCTCGATCGCGTTCGTACACGTACAAAATATCCAACACATTCTTCATCAACGTGTCCAGCACCGGCGGAAACCGTCGCGTGAACCTGGCCATGTCTAAATCCCCCAGCGCCTCGATCAGCGCCGTCCTGAACGTCTCGTCCTCCGGCCACTCGAGCGACGCGTCCGGCAGCAGCCCTCGCGCGAGGGCGTCCCTCCACGCCCGCACGCCCGCCGCGCCTCGTCGCAGCCCCTCCGCGCTGGCGCCCGCGCTTCGCAGCCGGAGCAACAGCGGCAGGACGTCCGCGTCGACGTCGCGCATGGCGTCGCCGCCGTCCGCCGTCGCCGCGATCGCGCGCGCGTTGGCGAGCGCGCGCCGACGCGCGTCCGCCTCGGCGTCGTCGCTGTCGAGCAGCGATCGCCGCTCGACGAGCGCGTGCGCCGCGACGGCGTCGTCGTCGTCGTCCGAGACGTCCGAGACGCGCGCGCGCGATCGCGTCGCGCGTCGCCGACGCCGACGCGGACGCGCGCGATCGACGCGCGCGACGGACGACGCGCGCGCGATCGCGCGCGGCGTCGTCGCGACGCGCGCCATCGCGGCGCGAAAGCGGCGCGGCGCGGTGCGACGCGCGATCGCGGCGTCCGAGACGGCCGAGACGGCCGAGACGGCCGAGACGCGATTCGAGCGAAAGCGAACGACGGACGGCGACGCGCGACGGACGGCGACGCGCGACGCGCGACGATGACGCCGACGAAACGTCGAGCGCGCGCGCCGTCCGTCGCGCGCGACGCGTCGAAACGCGCGAAAGCGGCGGCGGGAACGGACGACGCGACGGCGGGCGACGCAGAGGCGAAGGAAAACGCGCGCGACGGCGCGGGCGCGGGCGCGGCGCGGGCGAGGGCGACGACGATGGACGATCTGACGTACGATGGGGAGATCGTCGTCGCGAGCACGGCGAGGGAGCTGGAGGAGGCGATGGCGCGGATCGAGGCGTTCGACGCGCGCGCGGGGACGACGGCGACGACGAAGCACTGCGGATTCGACATGGAGTGGAAGGTGTCGTTTAAGCGGGGCGCGGGGGAGAGCAAGACGTCGCTGGTGCAGATCGCGGTGGCGAACGAGGATTTGAGCGAAAAATTGGTGGTGCTGGCGCGGATTCACACCGCGGGGTTGACGCGGCGATTCAAACGATGGACGCGAGACGGCGCGCGGGGGAAGACGGGCTTCAACGTCAGGGGCGACGCGAGAAAGTTGGTGCGGGATTATGGGTTAGAACCGTCGAGGGTGATCGAGTTGAGCGTTTTGGCGAAAGAACGGTTCGAGGGTGGGTGTCCGAGCGCGCCGTCGTGGTCGTTGGCGAGGTTGTGCGAACACGTGCTCGGGAAGACGTTGCCCAAGGACAAGACGCGAATGTCGAATTGGGAGCGCGAAGAGTTGAATGAGAGTCAGATCAAGTACGCCGCCATGGATGCGTGGGCGTCGCTGCTAGTGTATCGCGCGCTGATGAAACGAGACGTGGTGGAATCGTTCGGGGGTGAGCCGTACGAGTGCGATCCGCTGCCCGAACCCGTCGAGTCGTCGGACGAGGAAGTTGAAGACGAGGACGAGGACGAGGACGAGGACGAAGACGAGGCGAACGCGTTCGTCGACGACGAAGAAGACGACGAAGAGCCGACCGATGTCGTCTTTGACGATGCTGTCGATAAAGGCGAGTTATCCGCTCAAAGCGCGCGCGCGGGCGAAATAGAGCTCACGGATACCGAACGCGAGGTGTACGCGAAGCACATAGCGGGCGCGTCATTGGACGACATCGCGACGACCACGGATACAGACAGGATCGTCGTATTTTCGACGTTATTATCCGCGATGCGCAAGGGTTGCGCATTCTATTTCAAGTTGTTGTGTATTCCCGAGCACCTGACATTGTTCTTCGACGATCACGTCATGCTCAACGGCGCGTTGCCCAAGGCGAATGATTTTGTGGAGTACGCCAAAATCGACGACGAACGAAGTTGTAAGCTCATGCTTATCGCGTTAACGGTGAAACTCGCGCGCGAGCGCGAGCAGCAGCAGTGTTAGAATTGGCGAGTAGTCGTGTGAAATATTACAAAGAATTCTAGGCAAAATCGACGACGAAAGAAGTTGTAAGCTCATGCTTATCGCTTAGCCCGTGTTCGTTTTCAACCACGCCAAGCATTTAGCCGGAATCGATCGCTGGCCCTTCATCCAAGCATCTAAAACCGGCGAACCGATCAGTTTTTGCGAGTTTGCGACCCCCCACGGCCCGCTTGATTGCGGCCATGGCTCCTCGGGCCAGCTCTGCAAGTGCGCCAGCCAGGTTTCATGCTCGCGATCACTCGACCTCGCGAGAGGCTGTCCGGGACGACTGGAATAACAGCACGCGATATCTGGCATGCTCAAGTTACCCCTACGATTCGCGGTGATGTACTGCGTCGGGTCGGCCATCTCTTGCTTGTGCCACTGCAGCATCGTCGCCGCAGAAAATCCCGGGCGATACGTTTTCTCCACTCTGGCGACGATTTTATCGCCACCGCCACCCGCACCAACGCCCCACGCGTTGACTTCGTCTTCGCGCACCGCGACCTTGTCACTCTTATAAACTTGATGCTCTGGTGCCGAAGAGGGCTGCCAGAACCGATTGGTCTCGGCGTATAAGTGAATAAGTCCCGCAGCGAGGTCGTGGCGCGCGCCATCGGTTTGCTTGAGCTTTTTTAGTTCATCACGAAGCCAAAGTAATGACTCTTTACGCGTCATCTTGCCTTTGCGGACTTCCACGGCGACACTTTCCACCATACTAGTCCACTTGATGAACTTATCCGCGTCGTTTTTGCGCTCGTGCGGGCCCATGGCGCGAATGAGACCACAGACGATGGACTTTTCGAAATTCTCCGGACCAGACCCCCAAAAGTGCGCGGCGATCTCGGCTTCGGTGAGCGTAACGTACGGCGGTGCGGACTTTTCAAACACATCCATGCACTCGTACACGCTTTTCTGCGGACCATCATCGCGCGCCCGCGTCAAAAGTCGACGCAATTTACTCAGCATGATGGCGACGCACTGCGTTCGGTTTTCCCGCATCGCAAGCGCATCAATCTTGGCAAACTTTTCGGTGTAAGAAAACTCAGCTTGCGGGTTCTTCTCCAACAGCTTTGCATGCTCTTTCTTCGCCGCCGCGAGGATGTGCTTGGGAAGTTCGTTGAGCTCGGTATCCATGTACACCGCTACATCACCCACAAACTGAAGCAACCATCCCGGGCAGTTTCTGAGTAAACCTTTCCCAGGATAGAATCCGACCGCCGCCAGAGATCGCTCTTGTTTCGAAGTTAGCGGATCCGCCGCCTTATCGATCGCCTTGAACGACATCACTTGTCGATCGATAAGCTTATGCTTGCTCTCCAAAACTTGCGAGTGGTGGTCTTCGCCAACAAAGTTCAAATACGAACCTCGACACATGCGAGCGCCACACAAGCAAAACGCCATCTCGACCTCCTTCATGTTATCCGTACAGCTGTGATAGTTGTACGCTAACTCTTCGCCAGGTGCAATGTCTCGAGTTGTGATGAAATGAATCTCATACTTGCCGTTAATGGCCTTCAAGTTGACTTCGACGTTTGGATCACAGGTGTGCGAAAGCCGCCCGGCATAGTTGTTCTCGTGCATCGCGTCGCAAAAGAGCACCGAGTAACCCTCTGCGTCGCCTCCCGGGCGCTCGATTTGCATGTTGTAAAACTCCGGAGGGCCGCGATCGCGAAGGCCGCGTGCCTTTTGCACCTGACGGATGGCATCTTGCTTCTCGGCCCACGCCCAGGGTGGATAGATCTCACCAAGAAAGTCGATGAGAAACTCACCCTTTTTAATCGGTTGGTTGCACACGACGCCAAATCCTTTTCTGTGCACGTAATAATATTCTGGCGTCTCGATCGCCGCCGCAGCGAGTTTCCATAAAGCCTTTGAAAACGCTAAACTCTTAGCGTCCGCCTTACGTTCAAGCTTTACCGCGAGATCTTCAGCGGCAACCGCCAAGTTTTGCGTCGCCAAAGTATCGGGAGTCATCGCTCCGTAGCTTTCGTTCACTTGCGCGAGAAGTTGCTTGTAAAGTCCCCATACATCGTCTTCAGAGTAATCGGGCAGCACGCGCTTGAGTGTTTCTGTTGCGTCGCGACCGGTAACGAAATCAACACCGTAGGTTTCTTGCTCGATGACTTCCGTGACGAGCTTTTTACGTTCCGCCTTGACACCGAGCGACGGCCACCACCCGGGAGGGGTTCCGTCGTCGACGTGCGCCGTCTTCATCTTTGACTTTTTGTCGAAAGGGTGATTAGCCGCGAGCGTCACTGAGCGTTCTATTTGGCACTCCTTCTCATCTTTGCGGTCGACGTACTCTGTAATCACGGTAAACTGCGTTCGCAGCGCGGTCCCGTCAAAATTCTTCTTCTCCGCCTTGGCTACGCCCGCCGTCTTCAACACTGTCAACGACGCCTGCTTCCACGCCTTACATACCGATGCGAATCGCCCGAGTTCTTTTGCACCTTCTTCACGTCGCTCATTCGCGGTCAAAGCCTTCGGCTTTTCCTTTTCCTCACCTTCAGTCTTGACTTTAACTTCGCCGACGGCGCTGCCGTCCAAAATGAAACCGAAAATGGTCATCAAATTACGAAGCGACAGTTGGTTAATCGGTCCAGGAAGGATCGCCTCTTCGAGCTCCATGATGAAACTCTTCACCTTTGGCTTCTTCGGTTTGCCTCCACCACCGCCGCCTTTCGCGTCGGCGACTTTCAAGCCGACACGATCGAACCAGCGGCCAATGAACATTTGCGGATTCGGCCCATTCATATGAACCTTGACGGACGCTTTATACTTTCTCGTCGATGCCTTACCGCAGTGCGCCTCCCAAACTGATCCCCCGAATAAACGACCGTCACCATCGCCGCTCACCGACGCACACATGTGTTCTGGTTGCTCGCAGTGGCATCTAAACAGGTTCCGACGCGGAAGGTAGACTCCCGCGTGCCCGTTGCACGAAACAGCCACTTGCACAGGAATGGTGTTCGGCGTCACAAGCGGCGCCATCGGACGCGGTATCCCGGGTACCCACATGGGCGAGTCTTCCGGTCCATCGTCGATCGATATTCTAGTGGTCTCGGCGGTTCCTGGCGCCGGCGCCGCGACTGGTACCGCGGCGGGCGGCTCCGCCTCGGGCGGCGTTGTGTCCTGCACCGGCACCGTGACGCGAATCAAACCTTCGGGCAACTTCGCCCCTCGCGGTGCGAAGTGCGCATAGTGCTCTTGTAATTGCTTCTGGTGCAAAATCATTCGCCTCTCTTGATCGACTTTAAACTTGTCAACGTCTTCGTCGCTCATCTCCTGAGGCGTTTTGCACGTCGAATGCTCCTTGTCTTCGTTCATGCAGCACACCCAACGATCTCGCACCGACATCCCCTCTACCGCTGCATGCTTCACCTTACGCCACTTCCCACACCCCTCCGCTTCGCACTGCACCCACGCGAACTCATCGAACGGACCAGGATGCGGCGGCGCCTTTGAACCGAGTCCGCCGACGCCGTTATTCCCGTGACGCTTCCCATTCTTTCCATTCTTCCCCCGCTTCGCCAGCGTCACGTACGTCCCGTCCTCCTGAAGTTCGATCTCTCCAATATCGTGCCTTCGCTCCAACTCCAACAACCTCTTCCGTTTCTGATACATCCTCCCTCGCTCGTTCGAGATGTCCCGCTTGCACCTCTCCCGCGCCTCCGCGTCCGCCGCGACGCTCTCATCCAAAATGCTATCCACCTCATCGTCGCCGACCTCCTGCGCCATCTCGCATCGATTAAATCTCCCGTCTCGGCCGTCTTTGCAGTAAAACTTCGCGTCGCCCGCGAGCGCGTCGCCCATCGCGCGCGGCGCTCGCCGCCACTTGCCGCAGCCCGCGGCGTCGCACTGCAAAAAGCACTCCCTCGCCGCCCCCGCGCCGCGTTCGGGCACCGCCGGCATCGCCTTCCACGCCGCATCGATATCACGCACGATTCCAAGCGCCGTCTCGCGCCTTCTTTCGATCTCTTCGCTCAGCGACGCGCGTTTGATCGCGCCGATCGTCTGTTCGGTGGCTCGAATCGATTGCAAGATGATTTCCTGCTGTCTGCTCGTGTGTTTCAGCGTCGCGCGGTCGCGCAGCGCGCGTCCGGACGCGCCGCACGCGCGCTCCGTCCCCTCCGCGCCCGGCGCGGGCATCGTCGCGCGCCGCGCGCGCGTCGCGGTGTGATGACGCGATCGCGGCTTTGACCGGCACAGCGCGACGACGCGCGCGGCGCGACGATGCGCGCGTTCGCGAGCGCGACGACGCGGCGATGGTGCGCGCGCGAGTGCGCGCGCGCGCGCGGACGCCGCGCGGGCGCGCAGGACGGCGCGGCGGCGCCGCGCGATGGGCGCTGGGCGTTGACTCGGCGCGCGCGCGGCGCGCGAACGACGCGAACGACGCGCGCGCGCGCGCGATTCGAGCGCGGCGTCGCGCGCGGCGTCGCGCGGACGACGTCGGTGGAGGCGGACGACGGCGGCGCGGGCGGCGGGGACGCGGGCGAGACGATCGACGTGTGGTGCTACGACGCGCGCGCGGGGACGCGAGGCGACGACGCGAGCGAGAACGAGCTCGCGCGACGCGCCGAAGCGTTGGTGAGCGAAGACGAGCGAACGGAGTTGATGGGAAACGCCACGAGGTTGATCTCGCGCGCGTTCGCGCGGACGGTGCTGATGCGGTACGATGAAGACGCGCGAGACGCGCGAGACGTGACGTTCGCGTACGGCGCGCGAGGGAAGCCGAGCGTGCGCGGACCGGCGACGCTGGCGGCGCGGTGTGGGTTCAGCGTCAGCCACTGCGACGGGCTCACCGCGGTGGCGGTGACGACGAACGGGGATGCGTGCGGGATCGATGTGGAGGATGAGAATAGACGAATAGGGACGGATGTGGGGAAATTCGCTCGGCGGTGGTTGAGCGACGACGAGACGCGGCGTCTGAGCGATATCGTCGCGGACGACGAACGCGCGCGAGCGTTCATGCGGTTGTGGACTGCGAAGGAGTCGTATGTTAAGGCTTTAGGGTTAGGAATCGCCGGACGTCCGTTCAGGGAGTTTGACATAGCGTGGGACGTCGCCGAGGACGCGGCGAAGACGTGGTCGATGGATTTGCGCGATGTCACCGACGATGGTACCGTCCCTTGGCGGTTCGCGCTGTTGAAACCGCGCGCATCGCAGTCGCACGTCATGTCGCTGTGCGCGCCCGCGGGCGCGGATGGTCGAATGCCTCGCGTGCGCGTGCGTTGGGCGTCGCCGTTCGAGCCGCTCGTCGACGTCGACGCGGCCGATGCCGACGTCCTCGCGCTCGGCGGCAGTCGAGCCACGATTTGATGACGATCGATCATCGTCGCGACAAAGCGATCGTCATCGCAATCAGTGTTGTAATTTATGACCGAGTGCAGTAGTCGAAACGCTCGGAAGCCGTCGCGTCGACCGCAGTGCGCGACGCCCTCGATCGCGCCCCGCGCGCGCCTCGCCGCGTCGTCGCGCACAGAATTAAATCATTTCACGTCCGCCGTCGATCGATGTCGACGCCGACGCCGCGGTCGTTCGAAGATGACTTGACCGCGCTTCCGCCCTGCACCAGAGCCGATGGCACATACGCTTGTCAACGACTCGGATGCGACGCGTACTACGCCCCGGGCCCCGGGAACGTCCCGGGTTCGTGCGTGCATCACACGAAACGACCTTGCTTTCGAGACGGCGTCAAGTCGTGGCCGTGCTGCGGGAAGTCGTCGCACGACTTCGGGGAGTTCATGTCAATCAAAGGTTGCGCGAGCGGGACGCACACGTGCGCGAAGATAACGTATGAAGACGACGAAGCAGCGGCGGTGGTTGAGCGATTACCTGCAGCACCGGCGATGCCTTTGTCCATGGAAGCGCGCGCGCGAGGCGAGGGCGACGCGAGCGCGTGCGTTCGATGTAAGAGCGGATTTTATTGCGCCGAGCACGCGAATAGCGCGTCGCCGGCGACGACTTCAACGACAGAAGCGCGCGAAACGACGCCGGACGTCGCACAGAAGGTCAAACCCGAGGTAGATTTGGACACGGAGCAGACGTGCAAGAATCCGGGATGCGGACGAAAGTTTCGTGAGCGCGACAACGCGGACGACGCGTGCGAACATCACTCGGGCGCTCCCATCTTTCACGAAACCAAGAAGGGTTGGTCGTGCTGCGGCAAACTCGTCTACGACTTCGATGACTTTCTAAAGCTTGCGCCGTGCGCGCGCGGGCGCCACGACGCCGACGCCAAGCCGATCCAATTTCAGTCGAGCTCGGCGAAGAAAACATAGAATTGAGACTGAGAGAGTAAAAAGCGAAGACAAAAAACATGAACCGTCATTCGCTCGCGCGATGGTCGATTCATACGAACGCGCGCGCGAAAAGAAGATCGCCGCGAACAAAGAACGAATGCGAGCGTTGGGCGTCGACGTCCTCGCCGCGAGCGTCCGCAAATCCCGCGCGTCACCGCGGCCGAAAGTCTCAAAAAGCGCGGCGGTGACGTCAGCGAGCGAAGCGCCGCGACGCACGTCCGGACGCGCGCGAAAGGCGGTGCAGAGTTACAGCGATGAGGACATGTTCAAGGACGTTGATAAAGCGATCGTTAGCACCGCGGGACGCGCGAGGGTGGCGTATGAACCGCCGCCGCCGCCGTCGGAGGCGCTGCGCAAGAGCGCTTTGGCGCTGCCGGAACGGCGAGGCGCGGTGCCGCGACATCCGACCAAAGGACATCTAGTGTTCAAAGACAGACCAGACTTTAAGCCTAACCTCACGCCCACGCAAGTGATAGCGGCCGGATCGTGGGGTGGGTGCTATTTCCATCCGCGCGGCGGCAAGCCCGGTATTCGAGGACCATGCAACATCGACCCTTCGGAGTTTCCGAATGAATGGTTCGAGGGCTTAGATAAGAGCTGGTACGCGAGTCGCAAATATAACATTCCGACGAACATGTACGGCGTCAAGGCGGGGCAAACGCAAACGTACTGGGAAGAGAGCGGGTGGATCGACTCGCGGGACCCACGAGGATGGTTTCACTGGTACTGCAGATTTTATCAGGGAAGGCGGTTGAACGACGGCGAAGACGACAGGCAAATATCACGTTGGAAAGGCGTGTGCGGGGAAAAGGGGCGATGGAAGACGAATCTCATCAACAAGATTATCAACGCTAACGCGAGTTGGGACGATTCACGCATTTCACCCGTAGTGAGACAAACGTTATTGCACTGGGCGTGCGAAGTTCGCGAATCCGAAGTTCTCGCTCTCGCGAAGAAGCGTTAGGGATCGTTGTATTACTAAATTGTGCTAGATTCTACTCTGCGAACGCCCCTAGTTCGCTCATCTCGTCTAAGAAGCTGAGGTACGTTTCGTCTGCCGCCTTGCCCGAGCCGCCTGCTGATGACGACGCGGCGACCTTCGGCGCAGCGTTAATCGCTCGTCCAGTTACAACGCGTTGTCGTTTTGCGTTGGGTGCCTCCTGCCGGTTCACGCGAACGCTCGCGGGAACGAGTGCTTTCAGTTTCACGTTGTGTTCGGCGCGAACGATGGGCGTCGCCGTCGGCGCAGCGCTCTTCGTAAATGTCGCCGGATCGGACGGCGGTTTTCGTACTGCCCGAGGAGCGGCGGCGAAGAAACCACCGACACCGTGCTTTGGTGGCGGCGGCGGTCTTCTCTGCACTGGAACAACGCGCGGCATCGATCCCACCGGTGCGCGGCGCACCACAGTCGTCGTCTCCGTAACGCGCGGTGGCGCCACTTCCACTTCGTTACCGCCGCTCGTCCCAGTCGGCGGCATCGGTGGTGGTGGTAAAGCCTCAGAGTCTGATCCATCTTCGTCGCCCGCTGGTACCGGCGGCGGCGGTAACGGTTCGTCCTCGTGGTCCGGCGGCGCCGACGGCGGCAACAACGGTTCGTCCTCGTCGTTCGTGTCCGTCTTCGCCGCCGCGATCGCATCATCTTTCACCGGCAACGCGGGGATCACCAATTCAAACCCTGGTGGCGGACCAGGCGGCGGCGGCATCGCGTCGCTGTCGCTGTCGCTGTCGCTATCACTGTCGCTAGCCGCCGTCGCCGCCGGCAACGCTTGTCTCGAAGCGCTCGCGCATTCATCCACCACGATCCCTGCCTTCCACTTCTGCGGTTTCCCAGCCGGCGGACGTCCGGTCGGATTCAACTTCGGGTGCCAATACACCGAATCCTCTGGTTTATAGTACTGTTCCGCCCCAACCGCGTACGCCGTCGACGTCGGCCCTCGCGGTTTCGCGCTTCGCGGCGTCAACCCAGCCTCTCGATCTCGCGCATCGCTTGCTCGCTTCGCGTCGATTTGCTTCGACAGCCACGTGAGCTTTTCATCAATCTTATCCACTCGCAGGCGCTGTCCTGGGATTTGCGGCGCGTTTTTCGCCTTTTCCAGTCGCTCACGTTCAGCCTGTAATTCACTCAAATCTTTCGTTTGCGCCGCGACTGCGCGCGCCTCCTTGCGTCGTTCCTTGTTTTTCTCTATCTCGCGCTTGCGTTGTTGCTTTCTGTATTTATCCATCGCCCGCGGTCCGTCCAGGCTTCGACGGGAGTCACGCACCGGGCAGCGGCGCGAACTGCGGGCGGCGACGACGCGCGGGACGGCGACGGCGACGGCTCGGGACGGCGCGACGGCTCGGCGCTCGATCGACGAAGGATACGAAACGGAACGACGACGCGGTCGGCACAATACGCAGATAAGAATATTACAAACGCGATACATACGTGCGATCGACTCAGCTGTAGGACGCGCTGTCGTCGTCTTTGACTTTGAAAGTCCCAGCGCCTTCAAGCGCGGCGAGGTAGGCGCCGGCGATACACAAGGAGATGCACATCACGGGCCAGCCGATTCGGAAGAAGGACTTGAAGGTGATGGGAAAACCAGCTTCGGCGGCAATACCAGCCATCACGATGTTGGCGGAAGAGCCGATCAAAGTTCCGATGCCGCCGAAGTCGGCGCCGAAGCAGAGGGCCCACGCGAGCGCTTCGATGGAGATGCCCTGTACGTTTTCGCTCATTTGTATGATGACCGGAAGCATGGTCGTGGTGAATGGAATGTTATCCACGAATGCGCTCGCGATACCAGCGACGAGCTCCACCAGCAACATGGCGCCGATCTGACGCTGGCCGATAGGGAAGGAGGCGATGAGCGTCGAGAGCTCATCGGCGATGGCTCTGAGCAAGCCGAGCTTGGCGATGCCCTCGGTGAACACAAACAAGCCCGCGAAAAACAACAAAGAGTCCCACTCAACTTTTTCGAGCGCGTACTCAAACTCATCGTGGCTTCCTGTGAGAAGTATTGCGATCGCACCGAAAACCGCAACGTACGCCGGTTCCATGTGCATCACGGGGTGCAAAAAGAAAAGCAAAATGACAAAAATCAAAATCGTTCCGCTGCGAATGAGCAAGTTCATGTCGCGTATGGGATACTTTGCGCGCAATTCGTCGATGTCGACGTTGATCTTTTGACCAAACAATGCGTCACCGTAGTACCACTTGACAAAAGCGAAAATAAACGGCATCGTGAGCAAGACCCCCGGACCGAGGACTCGTAAAAAGTCGACAAAACCGATGTGCTCCTTGAGCGCGTTTCCGATGATAATGTTCGGAGGATCACCAATGAGTGTGGAACATCCACCAATGTTACCGAAAATGGAGAGCGGAATCAAAAGTGGACGCGGATCAATGTTCAAAGCTTTGCACAGAGACAGCGCCACGGGTGCGAGGAGCAACATTGTGGTGACGTTGTCCAAAAACGCGCTCAACACTGCGTCGAATATCATGAGCATGAAGAACAAGCGCCACATGCTACCCTTTGAGTACTCGACAATATGTACGGATATATACTCGAACACGCCAGTGCGGGAAAGTAGAGCGACGATGATCATCATACCGAACAACAGCGCGAGCGTGCCGTGATCCATCCACGTCAAAATCGTCGCTATCGATGGCAAGCGATGTTGTAAAGACAGGATAAACAGCACAGCGGCGGCGCCAATGAACGCAACTAGGGTGCGGTGAATGATTTCAGTAATGATCAACCCGAAGATACTGATGAGAAGAACTAAACCGAGCCACATACCGGCGATGCCCACCAAGCCGGTATCCGTCGCAGTGAGCGAGATCGCCACTGGCGTGGGACAATCTGTGGTAAAGTTCATATACACGCTCCCGTGTTTGGATTGATATTCACTCAAAATATACGTCTCAAAACTTGCTTTGACGTGCTTGCTGACACCGGCGCCGCCACCGCCGAGAAGTTTACGCCGATGCCCACTGGACGCCGCACTCCAATGCGGCGTCGTCAACGGTTTGCCAAGCGCTCCCAATTGGTACGTATGGTGGTTGTACGATTGATAGATGTTGTAAGACATATGAAAATCACTCGCGTTGTACGTGCACGGACCAACCAACAAGTTCACTTCGAGTTGTCCCGAGCTCGCGTGGTCGAGCTTAATCATACCCTGGCTTATCGAATCGCAACCGGTGTGGTGCTCGTGTTCTTCGTACTGCGTCACTAAGAACGGAATCATCAGAAGCACGAGAAAACACACACCCGCGCACAGCATTTTCGTCCCCAAAATACGATACTCTCGTTTTCTCTTCAGCGGCTTATCGCTCTTGTGTGTCGGCATCGGGCACGCGTCCTTCGGCGCCTCGTCGACGTTGAACGCGGCGCGCAACAAATCCATCTTTTTTGCCGCCTTGAGCGCCCCTTTTTTACGCTGACGCAAACCTTCGTAAGACGTGATGTCGTGATAGTTTTCTTTCATCGTTCGCAGACGTTCGCGCATTCTCTCAGCGAGACCAGGCAAGTCTTTAGCCTCGACGGCGTCCGCGAGGAACATCAGCGCGTCCGTCTGTCGTTGAATCGCTTTGATGGCGCGACGCGTCTTCTCCTCCTTCCCCTCGAGCACGTTTTCGTCGCCCGTGACGTCCGCCGCTTTATACGACGACGACTTCTTCGACACGCTGGCTTTTATTTCGTCCATCTTCGATCGCGTCTTCTTCAATTCCGCCGCGAGTTCTTTCCCCGTCGACGCGCTCAGCGTCGTCGCCCCCGTCCCCGCGTTCGCCGCGTTCACCATTTTCACGTCGTCGCCCGACGCCACCCTCGGAATCATCTCCGGCACCGCATCAAACTTCACCTTTCGCGCCGGCGCGTCGATCGAATGTCTGCTCGACCGTCTTTCCGTCGACCTTCGTTCGCGTTCGACGTTTTCCAGCTCGACGCGCGCCGCCGCCCGTTCCGCCTCCGTCGCCTCCCCATCGTTCGCCCTTTCCGTCGACGCCAGGAACGCGCGTCCCAGCGCCTCCGCCTGCGTGGACCCAAGCGTGGTCTCCGGCGAGCTCTCCTCGCACACGCGCTCGCCGCCCAGCGCGTGCAGCGTGTGTCGGCTCAGCTCGCGCCGCAGCGCGCGTCCCTGCGCGAGCGTCAGCGTGTGATGTCGCCGCTCGTCGCCGTCGTCGCTGTCGGTTTCGCGTCCGCGCGCGTCGGCATCGCCGCGGTCGAAGCTTCCGCGCCGCGCGGGCGCCATCGCGCGCGTCGAGTCGCGCGCGCCGCGCGGTGGCGCGCGGCGGCGCGCGCGGGGCGGCGCGGCGCGACACACCCGCGTGTGCGGGACACCAACGGCGCGCTCGGTGTCTCACTGTTTGCCCATACGCCGTGTGTCCGTTTATTCGGCGCGACTCGAACTCGACGCATTCGTCGCCGCGCGCGCGAGTTCGCGTCGCGCCGGCGGCGCGCGAGGGCCGGGGCGAGGGTCGAGGCGCGCGACGCGCGTCGTCGCCATGGGACGCTCGAAACAGCGCGCGAACGCGCGCACGCTGACGCTCGGCGAGTTTTTCAAGGAGACGCAAGTCAACCGCACGTCGGGGCTGCTCGGCGCGCGCCTGGCGCGACGACGCGCGGAGAGCGACAGCGACGACGCGGACGACGGTGAGACGACGGATGCGCTGGAGTGCGCGATCGGGAACGCGGCGCGAGCGTCGGGGGAGGGAACGTACGACGTGACGTGCTTCGCGAGGGGCGGGCGCGGGACGATGAAGAGCGCGCTGTTCGTGTTCGGCGGCGGACACGGAGAGAGGCGGGTGGACGAGGCGCCGTTTGAATGCGAATTGCGAGGGGTGAAGACGTCGTGCGACGTGGAGGTGACGGTGACGTTCGATAGGGTGCTGGGGGTGAGACCGGTGCGGGAGTTGCACGCGGTGGAACTGTCGAACGAGCGCGCGGAGTTTAGTCGGACGTTTACGGTTGAGGTGAAGACGAAGGCGCTGGCGCGGGCGCTGGGGAAGGTGGGGACGCGAGATGGTGGGAATTCGGCGACGCCGAAGTCGCCGTCGAGGAATGCGTCGCAATCGTCACTTTTAGAGGAGAGTCAGTCGCGGGGCGTGGACGCGTGGAGCATCGGCGACGTGAGCGAGTGGTTGAAGAGCTCAGAACTCGAGGAGTTAGTGGACGCGTTCGCGAGCGCTAAAGTGAATGGATACGAGCTGTTGCGGTTGACCGAGGCAGACTTGAAGCAATCGCTGCACTTGGAGCGAAATTTAGAACGCGTGCGAGTGATTCGCGCGATTAACATTTTGCGCGCGAGCGCCGGCGCCGCGGACGCCGAAAAGGGGAACGCGGACGAGAAGACGGGCGTCACGCCGCCTTTGAGCAAACCTTTAGGCGCGCCACGCGGTGGACTGAGCCCGCTCGAGCTCGAGCTCGACGTGTCGTGGATCGAGTTCATTTCTGAAAAAGCCCGCGCGAGCGTTTTGATAGGATGGTTCATGCACGTCTTGGACGAAGTCAAGGCGGCCGAGTACGACGAACCTGGTCCACAGCTCAGCGTTTATTGCGAGGCGACGCTGCAGGCGTCGAGAAGCTGTGAGGACGCGCTCGAGGAGCGCGTGTTGGACATTTTAGAGTCGACTCCGGGGTGGGATCCGCGTAGGAAACTGTTTCCGAGCACGTGCGATTTGACAAAGCTCGGCGAGCAACTCATGCAGCTGTACTTAGAAGTGAAGGCTTTCGAGGAGTTCGCAGCGTTGAACATGGATGACGAACACACCGAGTACGAGCGACCTCGTTCGACGCCTGCGAAAATGCCTGGGGAAAATTCGCCCGCAGGACGCTTATCGCGAACGCAGAGCGTATCGCCGTATCGCACGCCGCCTTCGGATCCGGGCCTCTCGACGCCGTCGCCGAGCAGACTGAACGTCGGCGCGCGTTCGTTTTCGCCGACGCCGCTTTCGGATCTTTCGCGTTCAATTTTACCCGAAGACGAACCGGTCGAGGGTGATCGAGTCATGGAGCTTAACACCGAGTGGGAGATTGATTACAAGGATATCGAGTTTGAAGGAGGCGTGCCGTCGTCGCAAAATCGAATCGGTCACGGCGGTTTCGGCGAGGTCTTCCTCGGTCGGTATCACGGCAGTCTCGTGGCGGTGAAAAAGCTATTCAATCAAGATATGATGGGTAAAGGGTTGAGCGATTTCCGTCGCGAGGTGCAGATATTGTCGCGACTGAGGCACCCGTCCATCGTCTTGTGGCTCGGCGCGTGCACGCAAGCGCCGAATTTGACCATCGTTCTCGAGTACATGGATAAGGGATCGCTTCACCAATTTCTCCATCGAACGACTACGCCGTACACCACGCTCACGCTCACGCGATGGGCGATGACGATCGCGCAAGGAATGGTTTACTTGCACTCCGCCAAACCGTTCCCAATCGTGCACTGTGACCTGAACACGAACAACGTTCTCGTCAATCGCGATGGCATGGTAAAAATCACCGACTTTGGTTTGAGCAAAGTGAAGCACAGTTCACGGCTTTCGCGTCAGACGGGTATGACAGGCACGGTGAACTATGCCTCTCCCGAAGTGATACGTGGCGGTAAATTCAGCGAAGCTTCAGATGTCTTCGCGTACGGCGTCATCCTCTGGGAACTCCTCACTCGGCGCATCCCGTGGGAAGACTTGAACGAGTACCAAATCGTGTTCCAAATGACCTCCGATCTCGACGCCTCGCTCGCGGCGACCGCAAAAAATCTTGAACTCCCAGCGAGCGCGCCCGAGGGTTACCGCAAGATCATCCACGGCGCGTGGGCCACCCAACCCGAACGCCGCAGCGCGTTCAAAGACGTCCTGGGCGATTTGCGCGAAGTCTACAGGGAGCAAGTGGACATAGAAAAGGCGCTACGCGCCGCGCGTAAGGGCTCAACCTCGAGCTTAAGCGCCACAAGCGCTCCGGACAAGTAGCGTCGAGTGATATCAACGCGTGTATTTCTATCTCACATTCACACACACTCGCACGCGCAACACGCCGCGCGTCGCTTCGCTCGTCCCTCAGACCTAGTCCTGCGCGCATGCCGTCTCCCGACCCCCGCGGTCGCGCCGACGAGCGTTCGAAACGCTCGAAACGCGACGCCTCGACGTCGTCGTCGTCTTCGCGCTCGCGCAGTCGCTCGCGCGACGCCGCAGACGGCGACCAAACGCACAGGTTTAAGCAATTTCTCAAAAAGCGACACGAGCGACTGGAATCCGTCCGACGCGCCGCCGAGCGCGCCGAACGCGAAGCGCTCGACGCCGGGGAGGCACTTATCGGACCCCCTCCCCCTCCCGAGTCGTTCGAAGTCGATCGCGACGCGATCAATCACGGGAAACATTTGCTCGCCGGCGAAGGCGAAGCCATGGGACGATTCGCGGCGGCGGGCGAACGCATCCCGCGACGAGGAGAGATTGGATTAAAGACGGATCAGATTGAACGGTTCGAAAACTTAGGATACGTGATGTCGGGAAGCCGGCACTCGAGGATGAACGCGGTACGGATGCGGAAGGAAGCGCAGGTGTACTCGGCTGAGGAAAAGGCGGCGCTGGCGGCGTTGAGCAAGGAGGAACGCGCGGCAAAGGAGCGACGCGTGTTGGACGATATGCGAGCGTTGGTGCAGGCGCAGTTGGAATCAAGAGAACGTCATGACTAGTCGTGATTACACGCACTTGTAACGCTACTGTAGATTGTTAGATTCTATTCACTACCGAGGTCCGCAGAGCGCTCAAATTGTTTGTGGAAATTTTTTAGCGATTCCTCGACGCGACGGGACAAATCATTCCCGAGAGAAGCTTCACGCTTTCTAGATTTGTGCCGCGTGGCGGATTCTTTCGCCGTCTGATCGTCGTCATCGAAGTATTTGATCGTCGCCGCCGGACCGGAAGAATCTGAATCTACGACGATTTCGTCGCCCGTCGAAGCCTTCGCTCGCATCGACTTCTTCCCACGCGCCGTGCGATCTTCTGTTTCTTCGTCTTCGCTTTTGGCGTGCTTCCTGTTGTGATCCGCCTCACCGACCGCAGCCTTTGATTTTGTCTTGGCTTTCGACGCCGTTTCACTCGCGTCATCGTCCGTGGCGTGCGCCTCAGGCAAATGATTCGTTCGGCGGTCCTCGACGACGATGGGTACCACTTCGCCGTTTTGTGGTACAAAACCGAGCGTGTCGGGATATAACTCCATCAACGCCGAAATGATAAAGTCGGAATGCGTGACGAGCATGACCACTTCTTCGTCGTACCTGTCGAAGACGTTGGCGAGGACGACTTTCACGCGATTCATCATTGCGATGATGTTCTCCTCCCTCTCGTCACCCAACTCCAAATCGGCCTCGTGCGTGAGCGTGAGGCCGCCGCAGTGCGTGTACGACAGCGGAGTCGTCTTGTCGACCCTACAATCCGAGTGATGCTTGTGATGCGTCTCTACGTTGAGCATGAATGCGTCGTCGCCGTAGAGCTCGCGCAAACCTTTGTGGAATTTGCATCCGTGCGCGTGGGAATTCTTGATCGACTTCGACGCGTCCGAGTCTTCGCCCTCGTCTATGGAGATCGGTCGGCGAACTTCAAACGGGGCGTTGAGTTCGATGCGCTCGCGCAAGTAGTCCGTGACAGCAATCGGACGCGAGATGTGATCGACGCCAGACGTGACGATGATGGCGGTTTCCATCGCTCGTGAGAGCGGCGACGAAGCCACGCGAATTCTATCCTTTTTGTCTGAGCCGCCTCGAATCGCCTTAAAGAACCCATCTCTCGTCGTGAGCGAGGCACGCGTCGTCAAAGCTTGCTCTACGCCGCGATCCGTGAGCGACGGATCGAGTAAGTCACCATGGTCTCGCCACGTGCACGGCAGCGTCTCCAACTCTTCGTCGACAGTATCACCCCACGCGTTATGCGTCGCCTGGCCGTGGCGCAGAAGTAGCAATAACTTACGTTTACCGCCAGCGTGCCTCAAATCGTCTCGAATCGTCTTCCAACCATCCGAATCGACGACGCCGCGATGCGCGCTCTCTTGAATCGGCGTCGCCGCCGCCGCGCCCGCGAGTTCGCGCTTACTTTCCCCAGGGCTCTTCCCATGCGTGAATTTTTTGAACCATTCCTCGTAGGCAAAATATCCCGTATTCGCCGCGAACGGCGGGACGTCGTCGTCACCATCGATCCCGAGCCCCGGCGCGTCGTCGTCGTCGTCGCCGCGCTTCGACGACGTCCCCCGGCGTCCCCTCTTCGATCCGAGCATCGGCACCGCCACGAAACGTCGCACATCGATGTCCTCGCGCGCGATCACGCCGCGTCCGCCCGTCTCGTCACCATTTCGCGATCCCGCCATCGCGAGCGCGACGCCCAGCCCGCACGCCGCCGCGCACGCGCCGGCCGTCAACCACCCCCCGCGTCCTCCCGCGCGCGTCTCTCGCGCGCGCCCGCCCGCGATCGCGCATCCATCATCACCGATTTCAACGTCCGCGCTCGCCGACGCCGCTCCGTGCGTCACCGCGCGCGCATCGCGCAGCGCCGCGTTCTCCATGACGTTTTATAGTGTTGGCGCCCTCGATCGCCCGCGACGTCGCGCGCGCGCCGCCGATCGCGCGCGCGGTCGCTCTCGCGCGCGACGACGCTCCCGCGGCGTCTCTCTCTCTCGCGCGCGGCGTCGATCGTCGTCGCGCGCGCCGCGGCGTCGCGTTCTGCGGTGCGAACGCCTCGCACACGCCGACGCGCGACGGCGGCGCGGCATGTCGCTCGCGGTCGCCGCGAGCGCGGTCGCGTTCGGCGCGGCGCTGCGGCACCTGGGCTACGTCACCGAGCGCGACGGACGGTCGCTGTGCGTGATCATATTCAGCTCGACGCTTCCGGCCGTCATGGCGCGGACGTTCGCGACGGCGCGAATGGATGCGAGCGCGCGGTGCGTCGCGCTCGCGGGATGCGCGTTCGGATGCGCGTGCGTGCTGGTGTCGCTGACGACGACGCGCGCGATGCGGGGCGCGAACGCGCGGTCGTCGGGAGACGCGTTGATCGAGATGTCGCGACGGTCGCGCGAGGCGTTGGTGAGCGGCGCGGCGGTCGGGTTGAATCTGGGGAACTTTGCGTACCCGTTGGCGGAGATATTGTACGGAGCGAAGGCGCTGGAACTGATCGTCGTGTTCGACGCGACGAATCAAGTGTTTTTGTTGATCGTGGCGCACGCGATATACACGTGGAGATGCTCGAAAATCGACGTGGACGGCGCGGGCGAGGCGGCAAAGGACGGATCGACGACGAAGATTCTGGAATCGATGCGACGTTCGATGGTCAAGCAAGCGAGGAATCCGTGTCTGTTGGCGTGTTTCGTAACGCTGTGTTATCGCGCGGTGTGGGGCGACGGAGGATTTCCGCCAGCGATTGATGGGTTTTTGGCGTTTTTGGCCGGCGCGAACAAGCCCGCGGCTTTGCTCGCGCTCGGGATTTTGTTCCAGCCGAACATGGCGAGGGATGAAGCGCGGGACATGGTGTGCGCGTTAGCGCGCCGTTACGGGGCTTCCATGCTGTGCGCGAGCGCAGTTTTATACACCATGGGCGGCACGCTGGGTTCGATCGGGTCAGCGGTGGCGTTGATGGCGATGCTGTCGCCGTTGCCTTTGCTCACCGTCACGTACGCGATGGAATTCGCGTTGAACGTCCCGTTCGCGGCGACGTTGGTTAACTACGCAAATCTAGTGTCTGGCGCGATGATCGCCGTCCTCGCGCACGTGTCGTTCGCCAATCCCGTGGCGTTAGCGCCGAATCTCGCCGCGTTCGGCGCGGCGACGCTCGGATTCGGCGCCTTGGTGCGCCGCGCGGACCGCAGCGCGGGCGGCGCCACAAAACGCGCTAGTGGCGTCATCGCCTCGTGCTTCGACCCACGACGATCGATGAGAGTTGGCATCGATGCACGGCGTCCGGCTATGCGCGCCCGTGGAGATCGCGCGCGAACCTGCGGCGTATCCGTCGTTGCGCGCGCTCAATCGCCGTCGAACCGCGCCGCGCGTTCACGCGGCGTCGCCTCGGCGACCCACATTGCTTCCGTTCGGCTCGGCGCGCTCCTGCGTCCGGTGCTCGTTTAATTGCTCCGTGTGTTGTATTATTAGCGTCGTAGCGTAGTCGTAGTGAGAACAGTAATGACTAAAGTTTTGCATGTGTTGACAACTTTTGGTGCGTCCGCTAGCACGGCGCTGCTCGACAGTATTTTTTTCAGTGTTTCCATCACGGTTTCATCGCGTCGTCATCGCTCTCGTCCTCTCCCTCCTTGACGTCGAGGGTAAATTCGTACTCCTGATCACATCCGAGGTAGGAATCGCACATAAAGTACAAAGTCAAGTCCGCCTTGCCCACTTGTTCCGGCGCCGCGAACTCGAGCTTGACTTTTTGCCTCTTGCCGAGCGTGATGCGCTTAATAGCGTGCAAGGTGCCTTTTCTCACGTCACCGACGACGAGCCACCAAGCTTCTTCCTTTCGCCCTGGATATCGCGGCGCAAAAACTGGACCGATTTCGCCCTCGATCTCGCGCTCGAGGTTGACGACGATCTCCACTGCGTCGCCCGCGGTGACGTCGTCGGGGTCAGTGACGTCGAATGCTACTTCAATGCTCGGGTAACGATTCGCTGCTTCCGCCACGTCTTCGAGCTGCTCATCGCTGAGTTGTAAAATATCGCGCCTCGCGTCATCTTCCATATCGATCAAGTCGTAGACACCCTCGATGCCAGCCGTGACACATCGCTCGCCGGTCTCTTGGTCGATGTGCGGCAACTGCATCACTGCTGGGTCTTTGTCCCACATGCCTTGCACCATCATTTGCGAAAGCTCCATCGCGGCGAGCGCGGGGCCGAGCCATCCGTTAGATGAGATGACATCGACCATAGCTTGGAGCAGGCGCGTTGCGTCGGGCAAAATCTTTTGCAAGTCTTGCGTAAAGTCGCCGTGAATGCTCGTTCGGCCAAAGTATGCCTGGAGAAGAGCGGCGACCTTGACATGCGGATCCGTGGTTTTATTGCTTGATAACGTGATCGGCGCGTGGTTGAGTATGCGTCGAAGCATATCTGCCTCGCCCGGTCTGACGGCAAAGGACTCGAATTCAGTCGCACCGGCAACGATTTCAAGTAAACCCTTCAGTTTGGTCTTCGCCGTGAGCGAAGCGGCGAAGAGTTCAATCGTCGTGTACGTGATGTAGTAGTACGCGGAAATCATCCCGAGGTTCAGTGGAGCGCAATCCATATCGTCCTCGATGCTGATACATTTGCTCGCCTCCAAGTCACCCAAAGTCGTTTCGACGAGCTCGGAAAGAGCGTCGGAAAGATGGCGGTGCGAAACGCCGGTGAGATTGTAGTAGTTCGGGTTCTGCGTCAGTCGCCTGTAGTAGAAGCTCCACGTGATGTAGTCCACGGCGTCTTGCTTCGTTTCGATCGTGCGCGTGACAATTTCAGCCACCATGGGATCGTGCAAGAAGTGATCGAGGTGCGACTCGACAGGGAACGGTTCGAAGAGGAACTTCTTGTAGTATTCCTTCCTCGGCGCGTGACACAAGAGTAAACACACACCGGCATCGTCGATGCCAGGTCTGGATGCACGGCCCATCATTTGAAGAAGATCCGTCACTGGATAATCCGCCGCACCAGCACCCCCGGCGTCGTAGTACTGCGTCCCCATGATGACCACGAGCTTGCAGGGAGTCGTGAGTCCCCAAGCCAGGGGCGCAGTGGCGACGAGCACAGACGCCGCACCGACGGCGAACACTCGTTCGACAACCTTTCGCTCCTTTTCGCTCATGGCTTCGTGAATAAGCGCGACGCCAAACGTCAGGGCATGGCGTACAGACTCATCAGATATTTGCGCCAAGTAAGGCTCGAGATCACCTTCTTCAACTTGTAAGAACCGACCCGGCTCGCCCTCCGCAGCGGCAAACGCGAGCAAGTCGAGAGACGCCAACTTCGCGTGCTTACGCGTAGGCACGAAGACAATCGACGGCTCCGATCGACGACAATGATTCGCAATCGCCCCATACACTGGTCTCGCCATGGCCTGCATTCGCGCCTCAAAGTTGATGATATCTACGCCTTGGAAGTGGATCTCGAGTGGCACTGGGCGAACGCCCGGAGAAAAGTTGAACATGCCGTGAGAACTCGCACCGATCCATTCGCCCAAGTCGCGAGCGTTTGCTAACGAGGTACACAAACCCAACACTCTGACAGGTTTCGCCAGTTGACTCGACATGTAACGCATACGCGAGACGACGACTTCGATCGTCGGACCGTTGGAACCGCCTATGAGCTGAAGTTCATCCGCAATAAACAGCGACACCGTTTGTACGTTCTTTCGCTGTTTCCATCGACGACTTATGACGTCCCACTGTTGCGGTGTGGTGATGACGATTTGTCCCTTTTCTAACAATTTCAGATCCGCCGTCGTATCACCCGTGAGCTTGGTGACGGAGACGCCAAGCGCCCCAAATCTCGAGCTCCAGTCGTCGTATCGTTCATCAGCAAGCGTCGCCGTCGGCGCCATGTACACGGAACGTCCATCCTGATTCGTCATAAGTGATCGCATGATCGCAAACTCCGCGCATACCGTCTTCCCGCTCCCCGTCGGTGCACCAACGAGGGCGTTTTCATCTGTGTTGTACAGGCATTGGAAGACTTGGGTTTGAATCGGGTTAAAGTGCGTGAACCGACCGGCGTAAAGCTCGTCGTAGCCATCTGCTTTGAGAGTGCTCACGAGTAAGGGCTGCAAGTCCAGAAGCTCCGTTGGCGGTGGATTCTTCTCGGGTAACATCAAGTGCTTGAACGAAACCGGAATCACCGTGTCGCTTCCCAACCAATTGTCGCTGACGACGCGAATGAAATACTGCGGTGGCAGTGGATCGGACAAAGGCACCGTGAATGACACTCCGTGCTCTTCTTCCGCGTTATGCCCCTTGAGCAAGAAGTACTCGTGATGTAAGATATTTTCGCCATCGTTATCTTCCACAATGATCCAGAAGCCCTGGACGTACCCATGTACAGATTCGTCCCAAATGAAGTCCGGTTGGATGTTCAAATCCACCTTGAGCACGCTTCGCGTGATCGGCTGCACGTGCGCCGAGAGCTCTAATCGAGGAACCTGATGAATGAATCTATGCAAAGCCTTACTGAGCTTTGGCGCTCGCATAAGCTCGCCAATTTCTTGACTACTTAAGTCGTAATACCTATCCCACGCTAAATCTTTTCGTTCAATCTTTTGCAAGACGTCCACAGGTATAGCGGAGAACTGACGCAGCGGCGTTTGTGAAGCCCACGTTCTGCGAGCACACATCTTACACAGCGCCAATGACTTCTCAGCGAGTTGCGACCAACCCTTCTTGAGTACGATTTCGAAAATACAACGCAAGATGCGACCTGCGCTCTGCGTCACGTAAACCATGTCGGACATGAGCGCAAACCCATCGAGGCGCATGTTACTGATGTACGCCTGGAGAAGAATGTTTATCTTCGCCGTCGGTTCCTCGATCGACTCTTTCACTGGAATTGGCACTCGCTCAGCGAGCTTTGACAGCTCCATCTTTTCTTCCTCCCGCACACTAATATACTTGAACTCCTCGGCGAGAGAGAATAGACGACACAGCTCGATGTCGCCCATCGTAGGCTTCAAGTGTTGATTGAATGCCATGAGCGTGCCATGAGAGACGTAGTACGTTGAAGCAATTCTACCTAAGTCAGTGCCTTGTAATGCACCGCTTCGCCTATCGTAGCGAATAAGGCCACTCTTATCTAGTTGCGCCGCAGCAGTATGAATCAAATCTGACCTTCGCTGTTCGAGCACGGGGTCGTCCTCGACAGCATCCACCGACACGCCATACAACGTTGGGTTTCGCAACATGCGAACAAACAAATACGTGTACCCTAACCAAATCACCGCGTCACGAACGTTTTGAATCGTACCGAGAATAATTTCGGCGTTCAAAGCGTCGGCGAGCTGCTTGACGAATTGAGATTCGATGGGGAGCTGTTGGTTGAACAGCGACAGGTAGTACTGCAACTCGGAGTGTTGCGTGATGATGATACCTTCGCCGAACGTGTCAAACTGCGGCCGACCCGCACGACCCATCATTTGCATGACGTCTTGGAAACTAAGCTCGTCCCAACCACCCTTTTCGGGGTTGTACACTTGCGTGCCCTTGATGATCACGGTGTGCGCGGGCAGGTTGACCCCCCACGCGAGCGTCGCCGTGGAGACGAGCACTTGCACGTGACCGTCGCCGAAGAGCTCCTCTACTAATGTACGATCAGCGCGACTCATACCGGCGTGGTGTATGGCGAACCCGTACGGGAGCAAATCACGCAGCTCGGAGCTCTTCACCGTCTCGGCTTCGGTGAGTAAAATTTCACGACTCGCCGAATCGTCACGCATCAACTTTCCTAGAGTCTCGTTCTCCATCGCCAAATCTCTAAGAGCTTTCGCGGTTTTCGCCGTATCCTTACGACTGTGTACGAATACGAGTACTTGACTCTTGCCCGCACTTTCCATCACCTTTTCGTAGCAAATTTCATTCATGAGTTGCATTCGCTGCAACGGCTTCTTCACCGTGACGCCGATGTATTGCTGCTGCAAAGGACACGGGCGGTACGAGTTGTCAAAAACGTGCAACCCCTTCTCAGGGTTTACTCGCATAAACGTCGCAACGTCCTCGAAGTTTGGCAGCGTTGCAGAAAGACCGACTAAACGGACCATTTCTTGCGTCGTCTCAACTTGTCGCACCGTTCTCGCGATGATGGATTCGAGCACGGGACCGCGGTCGTCGTGCAAGAGATGGACTTCATCGATGATGATAAGCTTGACGAGCTGCGTGTACACGCGATCACCAGACTTTCGAGTGATAATATCCCATTTTTCTGGCGTGGTAACGATGATTTGCGTGGCTTCAATTTCAGCCTTACTCAGCGAAACGTCGCCCGTCAATTCTCGCACTTGGATCCCAAAGGTCTTCAAACGATTACTCAAGTTGCCCACAATTTCTGCGACGAGAGCTTTCATCGGCGCAACATACACGATCTTAAACGCAGACGTGTCGACGCTCCCGTCACGACGACGGTGAAGACCAACTTCATGTAAAATAGTCAACATCGCACAGTTCGTCTTACCCGCGCCCGTCGGCGCGCAGAGAAGCATGTTCTCTGGCGAAAGCAATGCGCATTCGTACACGCGACTCTGAATGCGATTCAACGTCTTCATGCCCTCAAACGCAGGTTGCGCCCACTCTGGCATTTCTTCAATCGCACGGAGCGCTTCGTCGTCGTTGAACGGTGGCTGTTTGAGCGCCGGTATGTGTACTTCTTCGTAACCCTTTTTGGCGCTTCTAAACGAACCGGGCGGAAGCTCGCATCGCTTGTTGCTCATAAAATGCGAACCTTGCACGAAGGCAAGCGCGTCGAGCTCCAAAAGCTGACGTCCAGCCGCAGCGGCGCCGCCTTGAGTTCGCATCTCCGCGACTTCGCCGCGAAGCTTGCGAGCCTCTTCGCGAATCTTTTGCTCCGTCGCCGTCTGTCGATCGCGTGCGGACGCGCGCGTCGCGCGCATGGACGCTAAAATCCCAGCAGCGGCCGGATCGGCTTTCATTTGCGCCTCGATGTTCGCGGTTTCTTCCTCGCTCGCGGATCGAGCGAGTCTTGTGCACCAAAACACCTTGAGTCGGTTCTTCAACAGCACTTTGATCAAATCAAACTTGTCGTAATCGAGCATTGACACGAGCGCATTTTCGCACTCGCGGTCATCTTCGGTGGACAACACCTGATATACGTCTTCGGACAGCTTCAAGCTCTCCGCGGCGTCAGAGTCCGTAAACCCGAACGCTTTCGAGATGGCGCGCTGCAACCAGTGCGCGTCGATGTCCGCCGGATTCAACCCGTGGTCCGCGTTCGGCGTGTACTCATCCTCGACTGCTCTCGCGCCCACGGCGCCGTCGTACGCGCCTTCGTCGCCTTCGTCGTCGTCGTCTACGTCGGACGCCTCTAACACCTCGTCCACGTCCGAGTCTTCCTCTTCTTCCTCTTCAAACTCCACGGCGACGCCGATGTCGTCGTCCAACTCCTCGCCCGCGCCTTCGCCACCTTCACCTGGAATAGAGAAATCCGTGATCAGCTTCCCGATGGCGGTAATTTGCGCGAATCTCTCCGAAGTTAAAGTCCCCATCAACGCCTCGACGTCCTTTTGTTTCGCGCGTTCCGTCTTCCCCTCCTCCTTCAGCGCCGCCAAAACCTCATCCGCCGCGCCGCGCATGACGTCCTGCGGTTGATCTCCGAACACTCCCTGCAACACGCTCAACAACCCCTCGTACGCCGCCCGCGTTTCCCGCGTCTTCGGTTTATACAACCCATACTCACTCCCTCCCAGAACGCTCGCCCCCTTCGTCGCTCGGCCGCGCTTCCCGAACGCCTCCGCCTCCCCCGCGTCCCCTCTCGCTCGTTTTTCCGCCCTTCGTCTCGCCGCTCGCTCCCGTTTTTCCGCGAAATCACCGTCCGTCCCGCCTCGCGCTCGATCTCCGAACCGCGACGCGTCGATCTTTCCCTCGAGCGACTCCGGCGCGCCCGTGGGTTCGCCCCGCGGTCGCCCGCGTCGATCGCTCTCCAGCACCAACGACGCGTTCTGTCGCGCGCGCGTGCCTCTTCGTCAGTCCGCGCTCGCGCGTCGCGCCGCGTTTACATCGCGCGCGTTCGCTTCGGTCACCGCGCGTTTCATCGCCGCGTCCGCGCTCGGCGACGTCGATTTCGTCGCGCATTCGTTCGCCCGCCGCCGCCGTCCTCGATCGCCGCGCCCTCGGTCGTCGGTCGGTCGTCGCGCGCGTCGCGTCGGTCGGTCGTCGCGCGCGCGCGTCGTCGTCGTCACGCACCGCCTTGTACTCGTACTGTCGGTACCGCGCCGCGGCCTCGGCGCCGCCGTCGCGCGCGCCGGGCATGATGTCGCCGCGTCGCCGTCTGGCGTCGGCCGACGGCGCCGCGCCGCACACGCGCGCGCGCGCGGCGACGGTGACGGCCGCGGCGACGCGACGGCGCCGACCCGGTCGGCGCGCGCGACGGCGTCGCGGCGCGCGCGCGACGCGACGGCGAGGACGATGCCGCGCGACGAGGACGACGACGACGAGGACGACGCGACGCGCGCGCGACGACGCGCGGCGCGCGCGCACGCGCACGGCGACGCGAAAACGTTCGAAGCGTACGCCGAGGCGGCGCGCCTCGGCGAGGCGTCGACGTTCGTCGCGGACGCGCGCGCGTCGAGAGGGTTCGGCGTCGGCGGCGCGGCGCGAACGCTGTGCGACGCGCACGGCGCGGCGCGGGCGGTGACGCGCGTCGCGATCCCGGACGCGCGAAGCGCGGAACGGGTGCGAGATGAGATGGCGAGGGCGAAGATCATGGAGCGCGCGCGGGCGAGGGTGCGATGGGGGTGGGCGAAGGAGAGCGCGCTGCGGGGCGCGCTGGCGACGAAGGCGGAGCGATGGGAGGAGGCGGAGCGGTGCTTCGCGCAGGCGCTGGAACTCGATCCAGAGCACGTCAGGGCGTACGCCGCGCGAGGGGCGTGTTATGCGAATCGAAGGATGTACGCCGAGGCGATTCGGGATTTCGATCGGGCGTTGAAGATTGATCCGAACGACGGCGCGGCGAAGGCGTACAAGGCGGCGGTCGAGGAAAAGGCGCGAAGGCTCGAGCGCGCGCGGAGCGGCGCGAACGTCGGCGCGCGCGCGACGACGGAGGATTTGGATAGTTTACGCGCGCGCGTGTTGAATCCCGCGCGCGGGCTCGACGCGCTGTCGAGATCGCACGGGGCGACGAAGACGTACGAGATGGAGCTCGGCGACGACGACGACGGCGTAGACGCGCGAAGCCGTCGAGAGCGAAAGCGGAAGAAGGAGCGGAAGAAGGAGCGCAAGAAGCGCAAGAAGAGGGAAAAGAAACGCTCTCGCAGGGACGATTCGAGTTCGAGCTCATCGAGTTCGTGAAGAAGTATTATAATTGTAATTTACACCTCGAGCGAGCCGGCGCTCGACGAGCGGGCTCTCACCTCGATATTTCGTACAAAAAGCAATCGAGCTTCCATTTGCTCTGCGGTTGAGCCAACGCGGCGTAACCGCCGTCGAATGGTTTGAACACCCAACCTTCCGGGAATTGTTTACTCATGATCATCACCCGCGCGCCCGTTTTCAACTCGCTCGCCAACTTCAACGCCAACGCGCTCAGCAACTGCGGCGTGAAACAAGTCGCGTGAATGTACACCACGTCCGCGCTCGACACGTCGTAATTCAGCAAATCGCCCTCATCCAGCGTCACCTCGCACGCGCGCGCGGCTTCGATCACTTCACCATCCCCTCGCGCCAACGCGTCGTCGAACGCCGCTCTCGCGCTCGTCGCCGCCTCGTGCAGCTCCGTCAACAACTCCACCCCTCGCGCGCGTTCAAACAGCCCGCTCAGCGCCGCCACGATCACCATTTTCCCGAGTCCGCTTCCCAAATCGACGAACTCTCGCCCTTCTCCCGCGTTCGGGCACACTCTTCGCAGCGCGTCTCGCGCCGCCGCGAACTCCAACTCGCCGTAGAACCACTCGTCCTCTCGCGTCTTCCCGCGGTCCGCGCGCTCGGCGATCGCCAGTCCCGCGTCGCGATCGAGCCCCTCGTACGTCGCGTCGTACGCCGCCCGCGCGTCGTCGCGCGCGTCGTCGCGCGCGTCGTCCTCGCGCGTCGTCCCCGTCGTCGACGCGCGCGCGACGTCGCGTCCGCGCGCGCGTCCGCGCCCGTCGCGCCGCGCGTCCGCGCGCGCGCGCGCGCTCGGTCGTCCGCGTCCGCGCGCGGCGCCGGAAAACGCGGCGCGCGCGACGGCGACGCGTCGCATCGCGACGACGCGCGCGTCGCGGTAAAGTGTCGCCACTCGTCGACGCGCGCGCGATGCGCACGCGAAGCCGCTCGCGCTCGCGCGGTCGCGACGACGACGACGGCGACGCGCGCCGCGACGGCTCGCCGCGCGCGACGCGCGGCGACGCGGCGCGCGGCGAGGCGACGACGAATCGCGCGCGGCGGCGGCGATCCTCGGACGGCGCGAACGCCGACGGCGACGACGGCGCGACGCTCGAACGAGGAGAGATCGCGCCGGACGCGAACGATGCGGACGCGCGCGCGAGGGCGACGGCGACGGCGCCGAGCGCGAGCCGCGGGACGGCGGCGAGAGGGACGAGGACGGGGGGCGCGTACGTGCCGCCGTTCAAGCTGGCGCAGATGATGCGCGAGACGAACGATAAGACGAGCGTCGAGTATCAACGCATGTCGTGGGACGCGCTGAAGAAATCGATCAATGGATTGGTGAATAAGGTGAACGCGTCGAACGTGCAACACGTGGTGCCGGAGCTGTTTCAGGAGAATTTGATACGCGGGCGGGGATTGTTCGCGAGGAGCGTGATGAAGTCTCAGATGGCGTCGCCGCAGTTTAGTGGTGTGTTCGCCGCGCTGGTGGCGGTGGTGAACACGAAGTTTCCTGAAATCGGCGAGTTGATCGCGAAGAGATGCGTTTTGCAGTTTAGACGGGCGTATAAGAGGAACGATAAGCCGGTGTGCGTGGCGGCGACGAGGTTTTTGGCGGCGCTGATTAATCAACAGGTACGATGCTCGATGGACGACGCGATGCGACGCGGTGCGCGCGATGTGACAGAGGATGAATTATGATCACGCAACACTCACTGATTCCCGTGAGGATCAAAATCATATCGAGCTTTTTAACACTGATGTCACGCCGCCGCCGACGCGGTCGCCGACGCGACGGGGCGCTTCTCCAGCGCGGGTGATTGACCGTTTACCTTTTTTCTCGACAGATCATTCACGAGTTGATAGCACTAGAGTTATTGACTGTGTTGCTAGGCACTCCCACGGACGACAGCGTAGAGGTTGCGATTGATTTTGTCAAGGAGTGCGGCTTCACGCTCCAAGAGCTCACGCCGCAAGGTTTGCACGGCATCTTTGAGCGATTTAGAGGAATTTTACACGAAGGTGAGATCGACAAGCGCGTTCAGTTTATGATCGAAGGGTTGTTCGCGTTTCGAAAAGGTGGATTCGAGGGGAAAAAGGGGGTCCCTCCCGAGCTAGATTTGGTCGACGAGGACGACCAAATCGTGCACGAAATCGGCTTGGACGACGAGATGCAAGCGCAGCCTGGTTTGGATGTGTTCAAAGAAGATCCCGAGTTTGAGGAAAACGAGCGTCGATATGCAGACATTCGCAAGGAAATTCTCGGTGAATCGAGCTCGAGCTCGAGCGATAGCGACAGCGACAGCGACAGTGGTTCGTCGTCGAGTTCTTCGTCGAGCGACGACGAGGGCGCGGGCGCCATTGTGGCGAGCCGAGGCGATGGCAAGGTCGAAATCGCGGATCTCACGGAGACAAATCTCGTAAACCTCCGAAGGACGATTTATCTCACCATCATGTCTTCGTTAGATTTCGAAGAAGCTGGGCATAAATTGATGAAGCTCAACATTCCGCCGGGCGCCGAAGTAGAGTTGTGCACGATGCTCGTTGAATGTGCGTCGCAGGAGCGCACCTACTTGCGGTACTACGGTTTGCTCGCGCAACGGTTTTGTTTCATCCACAAAATCTACCCGCAACTGTTCGACGAAGTTTTCATGAAGCAGTACAGTACGATTCACCGTTTGGAGACAAACAAGCTTCGCAACGTGGCAAAATTCTTTGCGCACTTACTCGCCACCGACGCCATGTCGTGGACGTGTCTGGCATACATCCAACTCACCGAGGAAGCTACGACGTCAAGTTCACGAATTTTTATCAAGATTCTGTTCCAAGAACTCGCAGAGGCGCTCGGTTTGAAGCAGCTCAACGAAAAGATGCAAAATCCTGAAATGCGTGAGTACTTCCAAGGCATCATGCCCAAGGACGAGCCTCGCAACACGCGGTTTAGCATCAACTTTTTCACCTCCATCTCTCTTGGTGCGCTTACTGAGGACATGCGTGAGTGGTTGAAAACAGCTCCCAAGACGGTGCCGAAGCGCTCTAGGAGCTCGTCGAGTTCGAGTTCAAGCTCCAGTTCGTCGAGCTCGAGCTCCAGTTCGTCGAGTTCGACCTCCGGGTCGCGCAGTTCGTCGAGTTCATCCAGTGGATCGAGCTCGCATAGTTCATCGTCCTCGCGCTCGCGCTCTAGGGACAGGCATCGTAAGCGATCTAGAAGACGTTGATAATACCATCGCGACGGCGCGCGCGCTCGGCCTTCTCGGCGTCGCCCCCGTCGCCCCCGCGCCTCACTCTCGCGCGCGCGCGCGCCGCGCGCGCCGCGATGCACTTCTCCCTGAACAATCCGCGCAAGGGCAATCGTCTCGCGCTGCAGCGCGCGCGCGACGCCCGCAAAGCCGCGCGCGACGCCGCGGAAGTCGAAGCCGTGCTCGAGACGTTTCAGAACGAATTCGGCGACGGCGACGACGACGACGAGGATGGACGAGCGAACGCCGTGACTTTCGTGCGCGGAGGGTTACAACGACCGGACGCGCGCGACGGCGTCGACGACGAGGGCGTCGGGGAGGTGTACGCGCTCGGCGCTCGCGACGGACCGGCGCCGGCGGCGAAACGCAAAGGCGCCGACGCCGAGAACGACGTCGAAGCCGGACCGAGCGCGCCGCGCGGGAAGAAGAAGCTCAAAGCGATCGATGCGATGCTGGAGGAATTCGCGGCCAAGGCGCCGGTGGTGCCGGAAGCGTCGGCGCGCTCGGAGCCGGCGTCGACGTCGGAGCGCGTCGAACCGGCGACGGCGACGGACGCCTCGCGAAGCTCAAACGTGCGAATCACAAATCTACCCGTAGACGTCGCCGCCGTTGACCTGGCGCGAGCGTTTGAGCGGTACGGCCCGATCGCGAGCGTAAAAATTTGGCGGCCGAGTAAGGAGAGCCGCGAGACGTCGAATAGCGGATACGTGTGCTTCATGTCGCGAACGAGCGCGGAGCGCGCGGTGGACGAGATGCACGACGCGCTACTTTTCGGCAACACGGTAAATGTTGTCATATCCATGGCGATGAGGATTCCACAACACGCGATGTGGCCGACGACGTTGCACGCGAATGAGGCGGCGGAACTTTTGGCCCGCGCGCCCGCGGAAGTGCTTGGTGACATTCCGTGGAGCGTGGCGCCGACGGCGACGAGTGATACGTCGGACGAAGCGGACGTTGTCGTGCAAATTCCAGATGATGAAGATCTCAAGAGGCGCATAGACATAACTGCGGCGTACGTCGCAGAGGATGGCGAAGTATTTGAGCGCGCTTTAAAGGCTCGAGAGGCTACGAACGAAGAGTATCGGTTTTTGTTCGACGAATGTTCCCAAGCCCACGCGTACTACGCGTGGCGCGTGTTCGCGTTTGCACAGAGCGACGGGTTAGAGACGTGGCGAACCGAGCCGTTCGTGATGATTCGTGACGGTGCGCGATGGATCCCGCCGCCCCTGGACGAGACGCAAGCCTCGCGACTAGAGAATCGTGTTGGTCGATCGTCGAAACGCGCGGCGATGAAGCTCTCTACGGCGGATCGCAAGAGTCTGGTTGAGATACTTCAGCACATCACCGTCGCACGGGACGACATTCGCGATGCGATGGAGTTCGCCGTCGAGCGCGCCGAGTGCGCCGCCGATGTCGTCGACGTCATCGCGACGTCGCTTTGCAACCTCGAAACCCCTCGTCAAACGATGACCGCACGCCTGTACGTCGTTTCAGATTTACTTCATAACTGTGCCGCACCGGTCAAGGGCGTGCAAGCGTACCGCGCGCTCTTCATCAGCGCGCTTCCGAGCGTCTTCGAGCGCCTCGAGCTGTACCTCGAGGCCGCGCCGTCCTCAGCCTCGCGGCGCGCCTTCAAGCGCGACGTCCTCGCCACGCTCCGCGCGTGGAGCGACTGGTGCGCGTTCACCGACGATTTCATCATTCGTCTTCGCGGCTCGGCGTTCGCCGTCGACGATTGATTCCCAGTAGATTTCTAGTCTTCTAGCGTTAGCTCCGCCGCGACGCGGTCTGCGTAACTTCACTTCGGCTCGCGCCCACCGCGTCGCACCGCCCTCGGCGCGCGGCGCCATGACGCTCAACGAACGCGAGCGCCTCATCTCCGCGTCCTCGCCCCCGCGCGCGCTCGCGGACGACGCCATCGTCGTCGACGTCGACGCGATCGGCGTCAACACCCGTCGCGACGACGACGTTCGCTCGCGCTTCGCGCCGTCACCGTCGCCGTCCCGGTCGCGCGTCGCCGCTGGCGCCGCCGCCATCGCGCTGCTCGGCGCCGCGAGCGTGGCGATCGCGATCGCGGGACGATCGGGCGACGCGAGCGACGCCGCGGCGACGCGCGCGCGCCTCGGGTACACCGACGCGGAAAAGGCGCGCGCGCTGGACGTGCGGCGCTCGATCGGCGACAAACGATCCGGCCACGGATTTCCGATATTTTTGCACATCCCGAAGACGGGCGGGACGACGATCGAGACCTCGCTCGGGGTGTCGGGGATCGCGGAAGGGTACTGCATCAAGCGCGAGGATCGCGCGTACGAGCTGCACCCGAGGTACCGCGGCTGGGAAAATTGGCACTCGATTCCGAAGGATTACGTGCGAAAGTCGTGGGCGATCGTGAGGAATCCGTACGAACGCGCGGAGTCAGAGTTTTTGTACTGGACCGGGACGTACGATAGAAAGTTGTTCGACAGCCTGAAGGTTGGGTACGACGAGGGGAATTGCGAAAAGTTCGCCGCGCACCTGACGCTCAACGTGCACGATTCAAAAATTCGAGCGTGCTACGAAGCGGGTGGATGGGAGTTGAGAGCGCAGAAGAAGTGCGAGGATGAAATAAACGAAGGCGTCGCCTCGTTGTCTCACTGGGCGCCGCAGATGCTCATGGCGTCGCGCGCCGAAAATCTTTTTCGAATCGAAGAGTGCTTCGGCGCGGAGGAAGGCGAGTGTCCGCTGACGCCGTGGTCTAAACGACATGGGGGCGCGTCCGTCAAGGAGGAAAACATCATTAGTTTCATTCACCATCGATATCACAAAAAGATCGAAATGGTCGTGACGAACGCGTGGCACAAGGATGTCCCCAAGCCCGACTTGCACTCGTGCTGGTCGCGCTTTGATCCGGAGCTTTTGAATCTCTTCAACACGTTCTACGGCGGCGATTTCGAACATTTAGGTTACGACATCATGCGCAGCGCGGCGAACCTGGGCGCGCCCTCACAGACGGTGCCGAAGGAATTGATAGGTCTCACCCTCGGCCAACTCGCCGAGCGTTTGCCCAAGGGCGAACACGTCGCCGTCAACAACGCGCCGACATGTCCGCCGAAGGAAAGCGTCCTCGAGGAGTGGTCACACGCGCAAGTCGGCAAAGCGACGACGCAGACGACGACACGTCGAGCGTCACGCCGCAACACTAAACCAAAACACTGACGCGTCGGAGCGGTAGCCCATAGCTTATTTTCAATCGAGCGACGACGCTCGGCTTCGTCGTCCCGCTCGCCGAGTGGATAGAGCCCTCACAACGCCGCGCCGCGCGTCATGCGCGCCTCCGCGCGCGCCCATCGCGCGAACGCGCCGACGTCGCGCGCGCTCGCGTCGCGCGCGCGCCGCGCGCATCACGCGCGCCGCGCACAACTCCTCGACTCGACGGACCAGAGCACCGAGTACACCATCAGGATGACGACGGAAGAAGCGCGAAAGTGCATCAAATGGGATGCCCTCGTCGTCGGCGACAACGAACGAGCGATATTCGTCGCTGGCGTCGCGCGCGAGAGCGATTGCGAGCGCGCGGGGGTGGTGCCGGGACAAAGACTGCGCGCGTTGACGTCGCCGGTGGGGGACGCGGACAAGCTTTGGATAATTTCGGATACGGAACGCTTGGCGTTCGTGAAGGATGCCATACGGTCGACGCGAGCGGAAGAGATCACGTTCGTGCTGGAGAAGGAAATAACGGTGACGCAGGAGATGGTCGCCGCGGCGATGAGCGAGGAGGAGAGGGCGGAGGAAGAGGCGCGCGAGGCGAGAGCCAAGGCGAAGAACGAAACGCCGACGCGATCGAGAGACGCGAACGGGAAAAGGATCGAAGATCGGCCGGATTTGTACACGGAAAATTGGGAGGGCGATCAATTCGTGGGTAAAGGGTTCTGGAATGAACTCACCGTGGGGTTGGCGGTGGCGATCGTGGTGCCGTTGGTTATCACCGTGCTCGCGACGACGACGCGGGGGGTGCTTTGGGACGTGACGCGGTTCTGAGTCACTTTTCAGTAGTTATTTAAGTCACACAGGAAATCATCAATCACAATGAGAGCTAAGAAGACGCGACTATCGATTAGACGCGCCGTATTTCGCGGACGGAATGTGCCCGCGCTCTTCGAACGCCTTGACGTCGTCCGGAGGCAAACCAGTCCCCGTGACCTCGTTCCCGACGGACACCCAATAGTCGCGCAGGTTGTTCTTACGCGCAAAAATCTCCAAGTACCGCCCGTTCGGCACGAGCTCTTCGATGAGCTCGTAAATCTCCGTCGGCTTTTGCGATTGCCCGCGACGAGGAGCGAAGATGATATCGCTCCCGATGGCTCTGTTCTTCAATCCCGGCGGCGCGTCTCCTCGACGGGCGACCAGGCACACTTCCTTCGCGTGCTGCAAATAAAAGCCGTGTGACTTCGCCAGTCGTCTCGTTTTCGTCACCTTCACCCACACGATCTCGTCCACGAATTCGTAGCCCCATTTTTTAAACTGATTGAGGCACCACTGATACTTCGCGTTGATCACCCACACGAACAACAACCCATTCTTTTGCAATTGCGGCAACGGCAAGTCTGCGATGTGCTGATCCGTCAATTGCGAGTATCCCAAACTCACCCCGCGCGTCGGATTCGCCGTGGCCAACTGCCACGGCGGGTCCATCATGATGACGTCGAACTGTTCGTGTTCGTACATCGGCTTCCAGTCGTACGTCGTCACGTTTGCGTGCACCGGGATGCACTGTTTCGGCACCATCCACTCCCGCGGATCGATGTCATCGATATTTCCAAGCTCTTCATCCTCGTCGTCGTTCTCACCTCCCGCGGCGCCGCCATCGGCGCCGTCGACCGTCGTCGTCGCGTCTCGTTCGTACTCGAACCAGTCCACCCCATCGATCGCGCGATCGCCATCCTTCGCGACGATCTCCGCCTTCAACCGCGCCACCGCGTCGCGATATTTCGCGATCTCGACCTCGAGCGCGGCGTCGTCCATGTCGTTCCACGTTTTCAGCGCGTCGCGCTCGCTCGGCACGTCGGCGTCGACGGATTTCGTCGACGCGGCGCTCGCGGATGGTTTTCGTTTCGCCGCAGCCATGGCGTCGGCGAGCGCGCAGGCGAAGCGATTGAACGACGAGCCGGGGGCGCAGCACGCGCAGGGTTTGCGCGCGGTTCGCGTCGTCGTCCGTCGGACGCGCGACGAGCGTCGCGGTGTGGGGACGTCGACGTGAAGTTGCGACAGCTGGTTTGAAATTTCAAATTTTTGAGCGCGGCGACGGGCTAATCGTTCTTTAACACATTCGAAGAGGATGGTTGCGCGGGATCTTTGCTTGACGTCGGCGCGATAACTTTTTCGATGTTCTTGGAGACGTGCTTCAATCCGCCGGCGACGCCGGCGTCTTTGACGGCGGCGGTGAAATCCTTGAAGTCGTCGCCGAAGGAACGTTCGAGCTTTTGCGTGAACGATTTCGCCTGGGCGAAGAAAGACGACGTTGGCTTGGCTTGGATGTCTTCGGATGCTGGACGTTTGGGTGGCGGCTCGGTTGATGTCGTCGTCGCGAGACCGGTGATGGTGGCGGTGGGGGAGGATGGGAGCGACGCGCTCACGGCGGCGATGGGCGCGACGGACGCTTTCGGCGACACAGGTGGACTCTCCATCACTTGCTCGGGCGGTGGTGACGTGGGGGTGTCGAACGAGGGTCTGGGAGTCGACGCTGGCGTCGTCACGTTCGATACTGCTGGACGGTCACGTTCAGCTGGACGTTCACGTTCAGTGTTGATTGGTGAGGGCGAAGGCGAAGGCGGCTGCAAGGCCGAGAACTCCTCCGTCGCCGCCTCGGCGAGCGACAACTCCATCGCGCTTACGAACGGTCGAAGCTCCTTCCAAGGCTCAGCGACGCAGTTCGGCAGCAGAAGTTGGGAGTGCATGTCGGCAACGAATAGGTTGCGAAGGAATTGCGAGACACGCGAGGCGATACCCTCATGAGAGATCGCCGCGTCGCCGAGCTCGGGGATGATTTCAAGATCGATGTCCGGCTCCTTGATCAACCCCCACCACAAACGATCGCCCGGGGGCGGTGGAATCCACAGACGCATGACGCCCTGACACTTCTTCAGGGTTAGCGTGAAGCGCAACGGCGTCGCGCTAAGTGTATCAGAAAGCGAGGTGACAACTCTCGCCGCCTCGCGAGCCGCCGCCTTTTTTAGACTCGAAAAACTCCGCGCGATTTCGTCGACGGACTCCGTGTTCGACACGTTATTCGCCTCACTCTCCATGTCTTGCGCGTACTTGGACAAATCCACGCGCGTCTGCACGGTCATTGTCGCCCGACCAACGTACTCGACGTCGAGTTCGAGCGCGTGCGAGAAGCCGCGCCCCGGCATAGAGGCGCCATCCCAGGGCGCGCTCGACGAGCTAAAGCTCGGCACGCGAGCGCTAATGATGTGCGGCACCGTCGATCCGAAGTCGATATGCGTGATCTCAAACGTACCGACAAACTTGGGCGTGCCCGGAGCGTTATTCATCTTGTTGACCAACTTTTCCTTTTGCTCGAGTTGCCAACGCTCGTCGCGAAACATGTCGAATAGCAGCCTCGATCCAAGAGCGTTTATCGTCGCCCCAGCCGTACCCGCGCCCGCAGAGTGCGTGCCTTGCGCGTGTGCGTCTCGCCGCGCGGATTCTTCCTTGTATTTCTTCGTCTCTTGCGTAAACTTTGCGAAATCATCCGCCTCGACGCGCATGCGGTCGAGCGCGCGCGCGTCCGCTTCGGCGCCGCCACTCTCCGCGCGCAAACGCTCCACACACGTCATCAGCGCCACGAACCACGCCTCTTTTGCCGGTGACGACAACGCAAACAGCCACACCGTCTTCATCGATCGATACACCGCGCGATCGCCGTGACGCACCACCATCGGCGTCGACTTGTGCCATCGCAACTCCGTCGGCTTTTCCAATCCCGGAAACTTCGTCAACGCCACATCGCACCCGCACAGATCGATCACGTCCACCACCTCTCCACCGCGCTCATTCGCGAGCTGCAACCTCCCATCGCGCGTCAATCGCGCAAACTTCTTCTCGCCGCTCGCCGCCGCGCCCTTCGCGCTCTTCGCGTTCGCTCGCGCGACCACGATCCATCCCGAATGCGGCGCCTCCCCGACGCTCGTCGTCGCCCCGACGCCCGCGTTCCGCCCCTCGTCCGCGTTTCTCGCGTCGTCGTCGCGCCCGCGATCGAACTCCTCCCGCGCCGCCGCGTCCGCGACCTCTCGCGCCGCCGTCGCCGCCGCGTTCGCTCGCACCGCGCGCGTCACCGCCGCCACCTGCGCCGCGAGCGTTCCCGCGCACCCGACGAGCGCGCCGAGCGCGAACGACGACTCGTTCGCCGTCGTCGCCTTGAGCGCGATCGCGACCAGCACCGCGCACGCGGCGCAGCCGCGCGGCGTCGTCGGTTGGAGATTTTCAATCGCTCGCATCCAATCGTTCGCGCCGTCGCGCGCGTCGTCCGCGACCGCGCCGTCGCCGTCGTCGCGCGCGTCGTCGCGCGCGTCGTCGCGCGCGCGGTGCATCGCGTCGTCGCGCGCGCGCGCGCGTGTGGCGGTCGCGTTCGCGCGCGCGTGGACGCGACGCACCGTCGACGACGAATCTTCACTTCGAGACGCGCGACGGCCGACGCGCGCGAACGCTCGACGCGCATCGCGCGCGCGAACGCCACGCGCGCCGCGCGCGACGCCGCGCCGGGCGCGCGACGCGCTCGACGCGACGCGCGCGCGAAGATGCGATGGGCCGAGAATAGCACGTCGACGGTCGCGCGACTCGCGCGCTCGCCGCACACGCTCACGATGCTCGCGTGCGGCGCGGTCGCGCTGGCGGTCGCCACGCACGCGTTCGCGAACGACGCGAACGACGCGCGATGGACGACGGAGGACGGGATCCGTCGAGGCGCGACGGGCGCGCTGGGCGCGTACCTGGCGTACGGCGCGCTGCAGGGACCGGCGACGCACATGACGCGACCGCACGCGGCGGTGTGGAAGGTGGTGCACGCGGCGTTCACGATGTACCTTCTGGCGTTGATAGTGCTGCTGTTTCAAACGCCCGCGGACGCGCAAAAGATGCTGAAATTCTTTTGGGACGACTTGGGGACGCCGCTGCCGACGAGGAGCTACGGCGGCGATTGCCGCGTGTACACGCCGGGACATCGAAGCGGATCGTTTGGAATCGTGTACGAAACGCTGTTCGATGAGTTTACCGTGGCTCACGTGCTGGGATGGTTCGGTAAGGCGGTGGCGATCAGGGATTGGGGGTTGTTGTGGGCGTATTCAATCGCGTTCGAGCTGTGCGAGCTGACGTTTGAGCACTGGCAACCCAATTTTAACGAGTGCTGGTGGGACATGTGGGTGTGGGACGTGATGATTTGTAACTTGTTGGGCATCTGTGCGGGAATGTGGCTCGTGAAGTTCATGCGTGGGAAATTTCACGATTGGAGCGGGAAGAAGGCGTCGTCTCGATCGGCGGCGGCGAAGGAGCCGCCGCGTTCGCCGGTGCGCGGAGCGCTGAAGACGGTTTTGACGTCGCTCACGCCGGCGAGCGTCGATTACTACACGTGGCGTCCCACCGGATCGCCCAGTCGGTTCTTGAAGTGCGCGTTTCTCGTGTTTTGTGGGTTGGTGTTTGACTTGAACCTGTTCTTCATGAAGTTCGTCTTGCACGTGCCGCCGTCGCACAACTTTTGCTTGTACCGTCTCGGGTTGTGGTTCGCCATGTCTAACATCGCGATTCGCGAATATTACGTCTTCATCGAAACCCCGGACGTGGGGGAGGCCAAGCTCGGCCCGAACGCGTGGTTAGCGCTCGCGGTGCTCATCGTTGAATTTTTGGTCGTCGTGAAAAACGGTCGCGGTAAATTCACCGCTCCTTGGCCTCGTCACGTAGTCATCGCGTGGATCGTCGCCGTCACGACGACGGCGGCGTACTTGATTTCGTGGCAACGCAAGCTGAACGCGGCGGCAGAGCGAGAACGAGATGCTGAGCTTTCGCCATTGGAAGGGAGTACTCGTGAGAGTAAGGCGCGCGCGCCCGCTCGGAAATCGTCGTCGAAAAAGGAGCGCGCGCCCAATGCGCGAAGCGCGCGTCCAACGCGGCAATCGGCGTAAACTTACTGCACCTCTAGTTCTTGTTAGTTATCTACATCTGTCGCTAAATCGCTACACTCGTCTATTTCCTATGATTTCGTTCTCAAACACGCGAAGAACCTCGTCCGTGCCTTCGCGATTCGCCGCTGACACAGCAAAGACGGGCGTAGGCGCCGTGCGCGCTCGAAGCGCCTTCAACGTCCGCGCCGTGTGCGGCAAATCCGTCTTCGTCGCGACGATGAACCCAGGGCGTTTAGAAAGTCCTGGTAAGTACTCCTCCAACTCGCGCTTGAGGATATCCAACGCATCCCAAGGTTTGACGCCGTCGCCGCTCGATAAATCTACCACGTACGCCAACGCCTCGCATCGCTCGACGTGTCGCAAGAAATTATGCCCCAACCCTTTGTTTTCGTGTGCCCCTTTGATCAAGCCGGGAATGTCTGCCAGCGTGATCGTCTCGCCGTCCGTTGCCGATACCGCGCCAAGTTGTGGCTGCATCGTGGTGAACGCGTAAGACCCGACGCGCGGCGTCGCGTTGGACAAAGCGCGCAAGAGCGTGCTTTTTCCCGCGTTCGGCAGTCCCACCAGCCCGACGTCGGCGACGGTTTTCAACTCCAACACGAATTTACCTTCTTCACCCGGAGCGCCCGGCTCGCGCGTCCCGGCTTCGCGTCCAACGGGCATGCGTTTATTCCCTTTACCTCCCTTCCCGCCTCGGGCGAGCACGCACGTTTGTCCGTCGCGCGTCAAGTCGGCGACGACGAGCCATTCGCCTCTACTGAGCCCGCGCGGCCGCGTCCAACCATTCTCATTCACTCGCGATTCATCGTCGCTTTCCGACGCGTCCGCCGTCGACGATACCGGTGAATCCGTGCCCCAGTGCGTGAAATCGATCGCGCCGCCGCCGCCGTCGTCGTCGCCGTCCGCGAGTTCGCGCCACACGATGGTCCCGAGCGGCACGCGCGCGCACGCGTCCGCGCCTCGACTCCCGATCCGTCCCTGCGCCCCTCCCGCACCTCCCGTCGCGCCTCGCAATAAATTCTTCACGTCTCCCAGCCCTTTCGTCCGCGCGCATGCCACGAGAACGACGTCGCCGCCCTTACCGCCGTCGCCGCCGTCGGCGCCGCGTCGCCGCCGCGAACCGCCATCCATCGCGAACGACGCCACCCCGCCGCCGCCGCGTCCTCCCTCCGCGCGCACGCGACGCCGATCGACGTAAGCTTTGTCCCTCGGTCGCACCTCGTCGCGAGCGGTCGTGAGATCGTCGTCGCGAAGGTTTAACGCGCGCATGAAGGCGCGCGCTTTGGCGCTCGGGACAAAGTTTTCGTCGTCGTCGTTTGGCTTCGTCGACGACGCGCGGGCGATCGTTCGCGCGCGAGGCGACGGACGAGACGACGACAACGGCGCGTCGCACCAGCGCGCGAGCGCGCGCGCGAGGGCGCGGCGGCGCATCGCGCGGCGAGGTCTGGGGCGAGGGCGGGACGAGAGCGAGACGCGACGGCGCTTCGGTATTAAAACAAATGGGCGCGAGATGCGCTAGATTCACGCGCCAGTGGCGCTAGCGACGGAGCTCTGACGCGAAAGCCTCGCGGCGGAGTTTTGCCGCGATGTGAGGCGGTAGCTTTCCGTGCGTCTTCGAGAGAGAAGAATGTGGCCGGAGTTGTCGATGACGCCGAGCGCGTTGTTGAACGCGGTGACGAGGGCGATAAAATGACGCCGGTCGCGCACTTCAGCGCCGCTCACGGGTGAGGCCGTGGTGGCGATACGCATGATACTGTGCGTGCGATCCATGCGATATCCCAGATATCCGAAAGAGACGTTTCGCCAAAACTTTTGAGCCCGGTCACCCATTTGGTGAAACATCACCGTCATGGAGACGAAGCGCTGCAAAGACGCGATTCGTGATTCGTACAAGCTCATGCTGAACTCTTGAGACTCCACCAGAGTGTACGCCTTGATCTTTTTCGGTGCGCTTCGTCGAATGGATTGCCCGAAATAATCTTCGTGCGACGGCTCCACCATGAGCAAACCTTCCTCGTTTCGAGCATCTGCCTCGAGAATGTTCAACATGTCCATTTCGGGAAGGTTCATGACTTCGCAAAACTCATCGTAGTCCAATGTACCGCTGTTGTCAACGTCTGCATCGCGGAAAAGCTTCGCTATTTGTGCGTCTGTGAGCGATTCGTCCACTTTCTTGTACGCTTGCGTGAACTCAGCGAGGCATAGTGTGCCGTCGCGGTTGACGTCGATTTCGTCGAACACCGAGCGCAAATTACCCTTCTGTCTATCCGCCTTAATCCTCGAAGCTGTGAGAACTTGCACCGCGTTTCGACGCGAAAGCGAATGTACAGAGAGTTCCGCCCCTTCCTCGTGATACTTGTTGTACACGCCGAGCAAGGAGCCGGGCGAGCGACCGTCTAAACTCTTTTCCCCCTCGCGCTCGAGCACGAGCTTCTCGCACAAGTACATCGGGCGGTGTCGTTTGAGGAAGATACCATTCTTTGATAGTGGAAGCTTATACGGTGAGTGCCCGATCGTGATCGATTCGCACGTTCCGCCGTAACTTTGGATAGAACTTGCTTGGGCGAGCGAGAGCGATGTCGTCGCCTCAGCGGACGTTAGCGCGGCGAGCCTACCGTCGGGACGACCGACCACGAGCAATGCGCCGCGAACGACGCGGTGCGTGTGTCGGTGCACGAGATGATCGTTTGGATTACCACTGAGAACGTTCAACCCAGCGGCAGAGTACGAGCATGCAAAAATCTTTGACAGAAACGCATCTGCAGCCTGTGCGACCCACGGAACGTCGCCGATGACAACCGTTCGACCCGTCATGCGATGACGCAAGTTTCGTCCTTGCACCAAACGAATAATGGTTATGTTGATTTGAGGAAGAAACACGTAAATCAACGCGTCGAAGAATCGTGTGAGGTAAAACGCCCAAGTCGCCGCGAGTCCACAAGCGGCGGCAACGCCGGTGATGAGCGGGTATCCCGCCGTTACGGTGCCGACGATGTATGCAAACGACATCATCCACCCCTTGACGCCTTCGAGAACGTGATCGGACCACTCGTCGCCTTGCGCTCGAAGACTACGCTCCGTCGACGAGTCGACCTTTTCGCCCGTCGCTTTCACTCCCACTATTTCTTCCAGCGCGGTGATGTTCATTTGATTGCACCTTTCGAGTTCCGCCAAGTCGTGCTTCGTAACCACGGCGCCCGCGTACTTGCGGTAATCGGCGTTACCGAGAATCACGAGTGACATGTGCATGAAAATTTGCGTCAAAAGTTGCTGCGTCGCCGCAACGCTCACCGAACACGGCTCAGCTGGTCGGACGCCAACATCTGTGCTAAAGATACGGCTGCAGAAGGCCCCATCAGACTTGATCGCTCTGAGTTGTTTGCCGATTTGTGTGTCCCATTCGCTGGCGACGACGAAGATGGAGCTCGTGGAGCTCACGAGGAGATTCGAAGTCGCGAGTGGCGCAAACGTCCCGCCAGAGTGACTGACGACAATGACGACAGAGTCCGTAAAGTCATCGTTCTTCTTTGAGTCTGGGAATCCCACTGTTGGGATGGGAATGTCTTGGCCGAACAAACCGAGTATTTTATTCGAGCTCACAGCTTTCACCGTCAGCCGGGGGAACGCTTGCTGTAAATCAGCCGCAAATTGTTCGGCTAGCCAAAGCGACACTTCACAACCGGTGACGACGACATCTATTGAACGCGATGACTTTGTCGTACTGTTGAGTCGGCGATCGAGACGTCGCCGCAAACAACGCGCAAGGTTCCAAGCCGTGAGTCGATTGAGACTAATCGTGGCCTGTGGGCGATTTTGCCAGTCTTCCTGAATGTTTCGCAAGATTTTGGGAATATCGTGAATATCGTGCAGCACCAAGTCCTCTCGATCGGGTAAAAGCGGCTTGATGAGGTCGTTCCCTTCGAGTCGAGTCATTCGGCGAAACAGCTTCTTGTCCACGCTAACGCCCACGTGTAGGCTCGGCTTGCGCATGACGAGACTCTGCGCAGGCGTTCCGATGGTTGACTTGCTCACGCCAGATGTACCTTCAGCGGCGAGGACGACGGTAACTTTGCCACCCATGAGTGGGTATTGCTCCAAGTGCGAGTTCGGGAACGACACCGCGGGTTCGTCGCCGTCTTCCCAATCTAACAAACAAATTTCGCCATTCAAATCGTCCAAGTCGAGACGCACGGCGGCGTTGTCGTCGCCGAATTCACCGCCGTGAACGCTCGCCAACACGTCACCACCTGGTGTCGGGATCGACAAACCCGCTTTAACGGCGGCTTGTTCAGAGCCGTAACAAATCAAACCCTTCTTCGGGTAGAACGCGATGCTTATAGTTTGCCCCCGCGCGGCGACGCAAAGCTGCCGATGCGCATCTAAAGAGTTTGTCACCATCAAACCAAACGAACCTTTCGCGTTGGCGAGAAATGTCTTCGTCACGAATAAGCTATCGTTGTCGAAGAATGCATCGATCGTCGATCGCACAAAGTGTCGTAGACTCGATCCCATTTCTTCATCGATGTAATAGTTGATGCACTCGATCGCTGCTTTGCCTTCGCCCTCGAGCGCGGATACGACCTTTTCCGTGAGCAACTCGCGCGTGCTCGCCTGAAAGCCGAGCTCGCGAACGGTATGTTTACCTGCACTCAGCGACGCATCCAAAGCGTTTTCAAAATACCGCGCGATTTCTTCGAATTTCGCGAGCGTTGGCACGGGGGCGTCCTTCGACGCGTCGCTCGTGTTCAGCCCCACGCACACCGCAAATCTCGCGGCGAGCGCGAAGCTCCCCTGCGCTCTGAGTAAATCGATAACGCCAGCGATGGCGGCAGAATCCACCACGCTCGGCATGGGATGTCCCGTGGCGATTTCTAACCACCGCTGCATCTCACCGAGCTCGTACCAGTTTTTGTTGATTTGGTAAAAGTCGAAATCGCCGTTGTGCGTGATGTAATTCTCCACGCCGACGCGCGTCGGCCCGGGCGTTTTCTGTTTTTGCCCGTACACGAGACACTGCTGCGGCGGCGACCACTGATGCGGATGCGTGCCGTCAAACGTAGCCTTGGACGTCGTCGCGAACCGCGTGTGGCCGACGATCATGCGCGTGACGTTTTGTCGACCCATCTTCGCCCCTCCGCAGTCGCGTTCCGCCTTTGCTCGCACGAGCTTGCTCAAATCCGTGCGCTTCATGTTCACCACGCGACTTCTCGCGCCGCGCAGCGCCACAGCCGCACCCTCCCCTCGCGCCTTCTCACGGCACTCGTCGAACGTCACGACTCCACCGCTCTGCGCCCCTCGCATCATCGTCACGTACACCATCTTCTCCAACAAATCAAACGCCCGCTTCCCGCGTTCGCTCTCGCACCACGCCGCGTTTATCAAAATAATCCCAAAGTTCCCGCACAGCACCGTCCCTCGCGCGCGCGGCAGCGCGTCCAGCACGTCCGTGCACACCGCGTCCAGGACCGTCGCCCAGCACGCGACTCGCAGCGCCGCGCTCGTTCCGCTTTTGTCGCCTCGCGTTCGCGTCGTCGCCGCCGCCGCCGCGCCCAGGCTCGCCAGCGCGCCCGCCCATCGCACGATCGCGCGCGCGTTCGCGCACGACGCGTCGTCGAGCGCGTCCGCGAACGCGCTCCGCCGTCCGAGCGCGCGCGCGAGCGTCGCCGCGAGCGACGACGGCGACGCGCGCGCGTCGAGCGCGGCGCACGCGTCGAAGACGGCGACCGACCCGCGACGCTTCGCGAGCGCGAGCGCGGCGTGCGCGAGGACGTGCGCGAGCTCGTGCGCGACGCCGGCGAGGGCGTAGCACAGGACGGCGCAGCGCAGGTCGAACGACATCGCTCGAGCGCGCGCGCGTGACGCGCGGCGCGCGGCGGCGCGACGATTCGGGCGTGAAACACCCGGGAGTGGAGCGACCGAAGCGACACAAAACGCGACGGCGAGCGCGCGCGAAGTCGGTTAAAGGCGCGCGCGTGAGCATTAAGACTACCGGGTAAACTATCGATCGGGCGAGTCGCGCGGCGGGTCGCGCTCGGACGCGTCGCGCGAAGGGGTCGAGAAGACGGCGCGAGACGCGCGAGCGAAGACGTCGGCGACGGGCGCGAACGCCGCGGCGAGCGCGTCTTTGCTCGCGAACGACGCGCCGAGCGTCGTCAAGTCGGCGTCGCGCGCGAAGACGTCGATGTACGACTTGAGCTCGAGGACGTCGACGCGGGATCGCGCGATGTCGTCGACGCGGGCGTCGAGAAAGGCCCACGTCTTGCGACGATCCTTGCTCGAATCCGTCAACAAGCGTAACTCGGTGGCGGCGTACAGCGCGAGCATCGCGGCGCGTTCGGCGTGCCAACGAAACGTATCCAACGAATCCGGAAGCACGTCCAAGGCGTCGACGTCCGCGGCGTCGGCGATGAAATCCGCGAGCGCGGCGCGACGCCGAAGCGTCGTCATCGCGTACCGCGGCGTCGCCATCGCGGCGAGCGCGCGCGGCCACGAATCGAGCTTGGACTCGATCATCTCCAAACGCGCGCGCATCAGCCACTTCACGCGCTCGCGCGACTTCATCGCGCGCAGCGTCTCGCCCTCGGCGACGACCTTCGCGTGAAACGCCGCGTCCGCGCACTCCTCAAAGTATCCCGCCAACTCCCCCGCGAGCCCGTCGCCCGGTCCCGAGTCCCTCGCGCCCGCCCCCGCGTCGCCGCGAACGATCGCGCGCATCGCGGGCGATAAATTCAAATCCCTCAATCCCGCGTCGACGGCGGCGTCCGTCCATCCCAGCTCGCGCACGCGCTTCAACGCCGCTCGCAGCGCGCGTTCGCGCAGCACCGCGCGCGCCTCCTCGTCCCGCCTCGCGCGCGCGTCTCTCGCGTCACCGTCGCGCCCGCGCTCCCCACCATCGCTCGCGCCTCCGTCGCGCGACGTCGACGCGTCGTCGTCGCCGCGCGTCGTCGTCGCGCTCGCCGCGAACCCGCGCGCGTTCGCCCGCGCGTCCGTCACCCCTCGCCCGCCGTCCCGCCCGCGCCGGGACGCGCGAGCGTCCAAGACGTCGCGCTCGACAGTCCTCCCGCGGACGTCGCCACCATCAGCGCCACCGTCGCGCCCTGCGCGAGCACCCGCGCGCGCATCATCCGCTGCGACGCGCGCGCGTCCCCAGCCCTGAACGCGACGAATCCCGCGAGCAACACCGCCGCCGTGGCGCCCGCACCGACGAGCACCCATGGATTTCGCGCGCCTCGTCGCGGGGGCACGATCTCGTCGCGCGACGACGCCGTCCCGGTCGCGGGCATCGACGCGCAGTGACGTCGGCGCGCGCGCGATCGAACCCGCGATCGCGAGGTTCGAGCGCGCGCGATCGAACCTCGCGTCGGTTTCGACGTCGAACCTCGAGACGCGAACGTCGCGCGGTCGCGCGCGCGCGATCGCGCGAGAGCGGCGCGCGCGATGGCGCGCGCGGCGCGCGTCGCGCGCGGCGCGCGGCCGCGGGCGCCGACGCGCGTCGCGCGACGGCGTCGCTTTCGCGCGCGCGCGGCGCCGCGCGAGGACGCGGACGCGAGGATCGATCTGCGCGCGTCGGTGGAGGATCGCGTGAAAAAGGCGCGCGAGTACGCGGCGGCGATGGAGCGCGCGCGCGCGGAGGGCGACGGAGGCGATCGGGACGACGCGATGGAGGCGTCGACGACGGACGGGACGTTCGCGGGCGAGACGGCGAGCGACGGCGCGACGGGGGCGACGCGCAAACGGGAGGTGACGGTGCGCATCTTGACGCGGGACCGGGATTACGACCCGTTCGACGCGGACGAGAAGGCGGTGGGGTACGACGTGGAGGACGCGGTGTATAAACCGTCGGTGAGCACGTGGGGGGTGTTCGAGCGACCGCCGGATATATCGAAGACGTACGGCGGCGGACGAACCGTTAAACGGGAGGAGTTGGAGGACGAGGAGGCGATCGCGGCGCGAAGGGCGAGAGTGGCGAAGAAATTGGCGAAATATCGCGAGGATCAGGGGATGACGCTGACGAACGCGGAGTACGCGGAGGTGCGGGAGGTTTTGGAGCGTTCGGGCGAGGCGATGAAGCGAGGATACATGCAAGACGCGCTCGATTTGCTCGAGCCGTGGGCGCTCGATCGCATCGGGCAAAAGACGGAGATGGGCGGGAGGATAATCTTCAACTACGCCATCTGTCTGGACAACTTGCAGCGCCGAGATGAGGCGTTGAAGCAGTATCGTCGGTGCATCGGAAACCAGTACGGAAACGTGTCCAAGCAAGCGGATCGAATGATTTGGGGGATGACGACGGCTTCCAAGAAGATGAAATCGGACTTATTCGATTACATGGACGCCGCAAAACTAGACGCGTACGACGAGTACCTGATCAAGATGGCGAACGAAAAGTTTGCGGGCGAAATCGACGAAGAAGAAGTCAAGGCGCTGAACACGCAGGCGATGCTCACCATGGTCGGCCTCTTCGGCGCGCCCATGCTGTTGTTCGCATACTTGACGACGTCGACGCATTAATGTAATATACGTGCTATCACAAGTAATCTAAAGTTTGAGGATTCGAAAACCGCCTTCGCCGTCGCCCGCGATTTTGAGTTCCAACTTGTGGAATTTTCTAAGCTCGAGCCTGTGCGCGATGCTCACGACGGTGGTGTCGGTTTCGATGAGACGTTCGTACAGCTTGGACTCTTCGTCTGGATTGATTGCGCTCGTCGCTTCGTCAAGAATGGCAAACTTTGGCGCGTGATAGTAAAGGCGGGCGAAACCGATTCTCTGACGCTCGCCGCCGGACAACACATCGTTCCACTCCAAGTGCCGCGTGTTTAATCCAACGTTCATGGAGCCGTCCACGAATTTGGCCAGGCCAGCCATCATCAGACACTCCTTCACGCGCGCGTCGTCGATCTTCTCCGTGCGCGCGTCGCGCGGGTACACGACTTGATCGCGCAACGATCCTTGCAACAAGTACGGCCGTTGCGGCAACCACATGATGCTGGATACGCCAGACGGTCTGGTGACGGTGCCGGACACGGGCGCCCATAATCCAGCCAACACGCGAAGCAATGACGTTTTTCCGCATCCATTCGGACCAGTTATCAACAAGTGTTGACCCGACGCCACGGCGAGCGTCAAGTCCTTCACCAACACGCGTTGCGAGCCATCCGGCTCGGGCGCTCCTACGGTGACTTTATCGAACACGATCGGCGAGCCTTCGGCGTGGTCAGCGCCTGCCGAAGCCAGTTTAGCCTTGTCTTCGCGCGCTTCCTTGCTCGCGAGATCCAACGTTTTGAACAGTTGCGAAAGCCGGTGCGTGTATCCGGCGAGTTCGTCGAGATTTTTGCCGAGAAGCAACACTTCGGTGAACGCGCCGCCGCATCGAAGCATGAGCTCCTCGGTGGCTCGGAAGGATGAAATGCGCTCGCCTTCGGACACTGATGCCTTCATCATGAACGGGACGTGTACGAAAATACTGCCCACGAGCAAGCCTTGGAACTTGGATACGTTGTCGGCGACGCTCTTGCGAATACGCTGCAGCGCATGCCAGCGCTGCGTGACGACCAAATTATCCAAGCCTTCATCTAAAATCTCAATCTCGCGTTTGCCCCCGTCTAATAAGGCGATTTCCTCCGCGTGAGCGATCAAGCGCGCGTGCGTGTGGCGGAAACCGCCCTCGAGCGCGGCTTCGCGAGCGACCATCGGTCCGAGTCGCGGGGCGATGGATCGCAAAACGCCGGTGATGATGATTTGTGACGCGAAAAGCGCGAGCGGGCGAGAATAGCCCAACTCCTTCGCGGCTTCGGTCAAGCTCAGCGTGAACTCCAAAATGGGCTTGAACGAGTGCCCGTACAGGAAAGCCGTCTCCTTGGCGAAGGCGTCGATGTCCGCCACGATGCGTTGATCGACGTTATCCAACCCGCCTTGACGCAAAACCGCCGTCTTGTAAAAGTTATTGTTTTCCATGTACATCTTATGCGCCTTCTTCGTCAACGCCGCTCTGAGTTCGATCGTGATCAAACTCTCGGTGTATCGCAGCCCGCTGTTCACCACCACGCCGCTCGCCATCCAACCGCCAAAGTTGAAAAACCACCGCACCCAAAACTTCCACGACGCGCTCGAGATGGCCTTGGTCAAATAGAACGTGTTCACCTTATTCGCCCTGACCGTCAACAGCGTGCGCATGACGAGCAGCGTGAACTGCGCGCCCAACAACTGCCCTCCTCGGCTCCCCGCCGTGGGAAACGCCACCTTTAACAGATATCCCAACTCGTTCCAAAAGTCTTTCCCGACCCCGATCTCGCGCGTCCGCTTCCCCCGTCCCGCGTCGCGCGTTTTCCGCCCCACCGCCGCCGTCGCCGCCGCGCCGCTCGTCTCTTTGCTCTTCAGATCCAACATCGTCGCGCACTCCTTGAGCGCCGCGCGCGCCCTGTCCCGTCGTCGCCGCAGGCTCATCATCTCCCCGCTCGCCACCGTCCCGAACCCGATCACGCTCGCCGCGAGAAACACGACGTACATCGCGTCCTCGCGCACGTGCGCGACGTTCGTCGCGAGTCCATCCGCGGCGTGCTCGCGCAGCGCGTCGACGACGACGCGAAGACCGCCGACCAAACCGACGACGCGATCGGCGCTCGCGCGCGCGTCGCGCGCCCTCGCGACCGACGTCGTGAGCGCCATCGCGCGCGCGGTGCGCGTCGCGACGCGAGCGCGCGACGCGACGCGACGCGGACGCGGCGTCGAGCTGTGCGGCGCGGCGCCGCCACTCCGAGACGCGATTTCGCTCCGCGCGCTCCGCGTCCGCGCGCTCCGCGTCCGCGCGCCGCGTCGCCGCGCGACGACCGCGCGAGGGATGAATAAATACGCCGACGACGCGCCGCAGAGCGCGGACAAGTGCATCGGCGCGTGCGGTGAGGGATGGTTGTGCGAGGTGAGCGAAATGTGGAAAGGCCAGGCGATGTCGCTGAAGATCGACGAGGAGCTGTTCCGCGGACGGAGCGAGTTTCAAGACGTGTACGTGTTTAAAAACTCGGCGTACGGGAACGTGCTGGTGCTGGACGGGGTGATTCAGGCGACGGAGCGGGACGAGTTCGCGTACCAGGAGATGATAACGCACCTGCCGCTGTGCGCGCTGAACGAGGAACCGAAACGCGTGCTCGTCGTCGGTGGCGGCGATGGAGGCGTGCTCAGGGAGGTGACGCGACACGGATCGATCGAAAGGATCGAGATCGCGGAGATCGATGGGATGGTGGTGGAGATGTCGAAGAAATTCTTGCCGTCGATGGCGGTGGGGTTCGACGACGCGCGAGTGGAGGTGAATATTTGCGATGGGATCAAGTACGTCGGGGACGCGGAGGAGGGGACGTACGACGCCATCATCGTCGACTCGAGCGATCCGATCGGACCGGCGAGCGTTTTGTTCGAGGAGGCGTTCTTTAAAAAGATGCACCGCGCGCTCAAGCCCGGCGGCGTCGTGTGCACGCAAGCCGAGTGCGTGTGGTTGCACATCGATTTGATCGAGGACTTGGCGAAGATGTGCAAGGGTATTTTCGTCGGTGGGTCCATGGCGTACGGGTACACCACGATACCGACTTACCCGAGCGGACAAATCGGTTTCATGATGTGCAGCAAACCCGCGGCGGACGGGTCGACGGTGGATTTCACCAAGGCCAAGCGATTTCCGCGACCCGCCGATGAAAGCGCGCTGAAACCGATGCGCTATTATAACCCGCAAGTGCACGCCGCGGCGTTCGTGCTGCCCGAGTTCGCTCGCGCCGCGCTCGAGCCGCACCTCGTGCCGGGTTCCAAGTAAATATATACAGTTTTGTCGCTTTGTTCGTGTCATTGGAGTGTTTTGCCCGAGACGACGGACGTTTCGACGTCCGTCGTCGCGACGACCTGTAATCAAATAAGTACTCTCGTCGTTTTTTTACATTCGTGATTAATTATTACTGCGCGCCGAACCGCCGCGTCGCTCACAACATCGCCTTTCGCGCGCGCGTGAGCCTCGGCGTCGTCGACTTGGTCGCCTTGAACACATCGCTCAACTTCCCACGCGCGCGCTTCTTACTCGTCGCGTGCGTTCCACTCACGACGACGTCCACGTTATCATCAAATCGCAGCTTCAACGGCGTGTGTCGCGGCGTGCACTCGATCGCCGCCCGCGTACCGAAATTCGGCTTCACGGGCGCCGCCAAGAGCTCATCCAACCGCGCTCGATCCGGACTATCGTTCGCCAGCGTCGGCGTTCTCGGCGTCGTCATCCCCTCCTCGCGCACCCTCGCGCTCATCGGCGTCGCGAACGCGAAGTGTCCCGGCGTATCGATCCCTCCTCTCTCCGCGCGTCGCCCCGCGCCCGGCGGCGTCGACGCCGACGCCGACCCCCCCCGTCGCGCTCGCCGTCCCGTCGCCTGATGGCTCTCGTTGCTGCTCTCCCCTCCCGTCAGCATCCCCACCTCCGTCGCCTCGCTCGCGTGCGATCCCGTCGAGCACCGTCGTCGCAACCAATACTTTGTCAGCCGCGCGCGATCCTCGTCCGTCGTCGCCCGCGCGCCGCCCTCGTCCGTCGTCGCCCGCGCGCCGTCGTCGCGCTCGCGCGTCGCGCGCGCCGTCATCGCCGCCTCCCGTCGCGCCGTCGCGTCCGTCGTCGCGACGCGCTCTCGCGTCGGCGCCGGCGTCGTCGTCGCGAGTCCGCGTCGTCGAGGCGATGTCAATGAATTTGGCGCGAAAACGTCGCGTATGGGCAAACAGTCCGCGACCGGTTTTCGACGCGCGCCGCGCGATCCGCGCGCGCGTCGACGACGCCGCACTCGTCGATGCCGCCGACGACGACGACCGCGCGGTGCCGCGTCGTCGCGCGCGCGCCGCGATGGATCGCGCGCGCGCGCGGGGCCGGGACGTCGACGATCGCGCGCGCGTGGTCGAAGAAAGACGACGATGAGATCTGGGATGAGGATGAGCGACGCCGAGTCGAGGAGAATAAGCGATGGCGACGGACGGACGACCCGAGCGAGGCGTGGGACATCGATAAGGAGCGGGACGCGCTGATGTATAAGCGAGAGAGCCTGGAGGCGCTGCTGCGCGTGGAGTACGAG
>Ga0206682_10000294_pt1 | contig 54197 bp, 29 predicted proteins | sample M240m12015metaG_FD_155444 | JGI IMG/M metagenome (GOLD analysis project Ga0206682, IMG submission 155444) | Ammonia-oxidizing marine archaeal communities from Monterey Bay, California, United States - M2 40m 12015 | ecosystem: Environmental > Aquatic > Marine > Intertidal zone | place: USA... | reverse complement strand
CGACCAGCACGGCACCGCAGACTTCCCCCTCGACGCTCCGGACGTCGCCGGACTCTTGCGTCAAAGTTCCTTCTTCAGTGTTCGTGTTGGACGACAAACGACCATAAAAAAAGCCATTTTCTAAGTTTCTACGTACGCTTTCGTTCAAGAGACCCTGCGCCATGCGCGATTGATTAGCCCGCGTATTAATTTTACAACATCATCGGTGCGTGGCCACCGAACGCTTTAAAGCGCAGTTTAATTATGTCTTGATCGGGGTCGAATTTGTAGCGATCGATGCGCGCCTGCGCTTTCGCTTGAGCCTTGGCCCTCGCGGCGCGGATCTTGGCGCGGCGCTTTCGGCGCTTTTCCCTTGCTTCCAAAGCGACGCGACGACGCTCAACAGCGGCAGCGAGCTCTTCTTTCGTGAGCCTTCGCTTCGTGTGAGCTGAGTCTTTCTTCTTTCTGTACACGCCATCTGCTTTCTTACGCTGTCCGGGCTTGGGCTTCTTCGTACCAGGGGCTGCCGCTGATTTCGTTGCCGTCGGCGCCGAATTCATCATCGCGCCGACGCCGTCGTAGACTCGAGTAAATATGCCAGCTGTGGGTTCTTCTTCGGAGTCGGATGATTCGTGCGCCGCCTTTTCCTTCGCCTGGCGATCCTCCAAAAACCCGAGAAAGATGAGAATGCGTTCAATCAACGTATACTCGACGAAAACTTCTTCGTCTTCGTCGGTGTCGCTCGATTCGTCAGAGTACTCGAAAGCGTCGCCGTCAGAATCCCAATCTGGATCGCTGTCAGACTGGAAGACATTTTTGTCCTCGGGATACACCTTGCTGTTGATCACCACCGCGTTTTCCTTCTGTGGTTTGATATCAGTAGACTTTGGTGACTTTGGTGACTTTGGCGACTTCGGCGGAAGGACGTCGCCGTCTTTGGCGACACCAGCTCGTGTCGTGCTGATACGTGACAAAGAATGCCGCATGGACTGATTCGTTTTCACATCATCCGCTTCTTGTAAATCTTGGCTCATTTGCTTGCTCATTTGGGAAGGCAGCATGTCGGCGCGCTCGGCGAGAACGTCGTCGTCTGCGGGGGTGTGAAAACTCACCTGCTTCTCAATATCTGGTTGCTTCTTCGATTGGAACATACTCTTCAAGCGATCGAATCTCTTTGGAGACGCAGGTGTCTGCGTCGGTGACGATGGCTGTTGATCTGGACGCCTCTTATCCGATTTTGCGCGTTCAGAATCCGAACTCGACCCCACATCCTCTTCACGAAGCGCTGCATCGTCTGGATCGCTCTCGTCGTCTTCAGAAGGATCGAGCTCTCTGAAAACCGTCAAGTACTTGGTTCGGTAAATGTATTTGTTTGCAGCGATTTGCATGACTTGTCCCGGAAGCGCGTTGTCGGTGGGAATTTCAGGTACAATGAAACCCTCGAGAATCATTTTTGTCCAATTGTCCTCGCTCGCGGCGAGAGCTGCGGCCGCTTCTTCTTCCTCTCGCTTCAATTGCTCGAGGCGCTGTTGTTCCACTACTTCGTCGTTTTGATCTTTAGTCATCTTCTTCAATTCAAGCCTTCGCAATTCTTCTTCTTGATTCTGAACCGCTTCGTCGATATTCGCGACGATGCGATCAAACCAATTCGGTCTACGATCCTGCTGCGCTTTATTACGCTCCACTTCAGTTTCGGCTTCACCGTTGATGTCTGTGGGAGCGCCCGCCGTCTCGTTGGGATCAGATGCGATCTGCTTCGCGGCGGCGCTTAACGCTCCTGGCGGCACCGCTCTCGTGTGCGTCTTCACACCAAACTTGCCTACGGGTCTCACTTGGTCTGCGCCGCTGAAGAGCGTATAGCCTTGATGCGGGCCAAGCTGATAGAGGTAACTTGGAATGCCGCGCACCGTCTTCGTTCGCTCGAGGAACGAAAACATCAGCTCTTTGCGCTTCATGGCCCATATGTGCTTACGATAAATTTGTTCAGTGATTTTAATAATGTCACCTCCTTTGCAATCGTTCATCGCGTCCAAGTCGAGACCCGTCTCAGACGTCGATTCAAAGTTGTACAACTGGATGAAACCGACGATCCCATGTCCTCCACTTATACGTCTACACCCTTGCTGCGACATTGCGGCCATCTTGAGCAAGTTTTGAATTTGCATCTGTGAGTACAAGAATGGATCTTCATCGATTCGAAACTCATCTGAAAAACGCTCGATCTTTGCCAGACGATACAATGATTTGCTCCTGTTATTGGTCACGATCATGTAATGTGTGCGAGTCTCGAAGAGTTGGTACCCGTGCGACTCGCGAAGCTCCGCGAGACGCTGCTTTGAGCGCTCGATCTGGGGATTCGGGACCACCAAGGGCGGGCCGCCGTGCCCACCGACCGTCTTCGACACACGCGCTATGTCCCAGTCGGAGTCACTCGAATCACCAGCTTGACGTTCCAGGGCTCCACCCTTCGCCCACGAAAAGTCACCTCGCGCTTTTCGTCGCGCTTCAGCATTTCGCACCTTTTGCTTTTGCTTTTCTTCGATCGCCTTCTCTTCTAGATACACCGCTCGTAGACGTCGAGTCGCCTCTTCGACGTGATTTTCACTATGCGAAGTTCCGTACACCCCCATTTTCGCAGCCGCAAACGGCATGTGAATTTGGCAATACGCTGCACACGAACCTTTGTGATTGGAGCCGATGAGCGTCATGGGCGTCTCGTTGCACGTGCAAACCGGTAAAGGTGAAAGCCCGTTTGTCTTCGCAAACATGCTCGCGCGCACTCGCATCCCGGCGTCGATCGTTCCACTCTCTTTGCTAGCTTCGGCGAGCACCAGACTGAGCTCATCATTCACCACACGCTCGCCTGTTCCGCTCTCCACTTCCAATGCGTACTTGACGGCGGCGTGCTGCGCGCGAAGCGCTTCCGTTCGTGCCTTTGACGCTGCGAGCTCTCCTTTGATGCAACGATGCCTCGCCTTGCTCTTCGGACTCATCGGCGGCGTGAGAGCTTTACCCAACGCCCTTTTGTCTGTTCTTTTCTTTTTCTTTCTCAACTTTTTTCGCGCTTCAGCGCCGTTCTCGTCGTCGTCAAACTCTTCATCAAATTCGTCGACCTCGTCGTCCTCGCATTCGGCGCTCGCATCGTCACCGTCAGTGGATTCAAACGTGTCGTCGGAGTCAGTAGGGGTGTAATACTCCTTGTCACTCTCATCAACGTGCCTGATGTGATCTTGTCTGGTGAGCATCGATGGTTTGGGCTTCGACGGCGCTTTTTTTGCCGAGCCATCGTTGCCACTGCCGCTCGAAGAGCTCGAAGAGCTGCTGCTGCTACTGCTACTACTACTCGACGCGACTGTGGATGGCAACTTCAAGGGCTGGCGCAACCGATTCGCAAAATCGTCGTCGTCGTCGTCGTCCCAGTCTTGCAAACCAGATGGAACCGCTTGCTCTTGCCCACGCCAAGCGGCAGTCTGCGCGCACTCCCATTCAGATATACTTCGCGACGAGTGCGAAGCCGTCTCGGAACTCGACGCGTGAAGCGTCTTTTTCGACCGCACATGCGCGCTGGACTGCTTTTTCTTTCGCATCATCAACTTTCCTTGCACGAATACCGGCTTTAAGTGCTCTGGCATTTTGAGGTCAATCTCGTCGGCCTCGTCGGCGCTCGATCCTTGCTTCCAACGCATCACGGCGTCCGAGTGCGATGAATCGCTGTGGTCTTCGCTGTCAGTCTCCGCGCCTCGGCGCCAGTTGGCCGTCTGTGCCTGCCTCCATCGCTCCCTTCGATCATGCGCTGCCCGATGGCGAAAGTTCCTGTGGCGTGGCTTCGTCGCTCCCGTCGTCGTCGGCGTCGTCGTCGGCGGCGTCGCCTCGTTCGTCCCGACGTCGCCGCCGACTCGCGCGGTGGCGTCGGCGTCGCCGGCGAGCGATACGGACACAGTTGATTCCGACATCGCCCCCGCGCGCGCCGCGCTCTCACGTCGTAAGCCGTTCAACACTAAACGAAATCCGCACAGTGAGACGCGTCCCGTCGCGTGGCGGGCGCGGCGGTGTAAACGGAATCGACGGCGACGACGAAAACGACGGAGAAGTAGACGCAGACGCAAGCGTCGCCGTCGTCGCCCTCGGTGCGCCAACACGGACGACGCGAGGGAAGATCGCCGTCCTCCTTGACGCAAGCAGCGATGGCGCTCAATCAAAACGACCCGAGCTGGCGAGCGGTTTTACCGGGGAGAGAGAATGATGGCGTACGATTACCCGGAGATGAACCAGATGATCTCACGCGCGCGCTCGCGGCGAGTGGTTTCGATGACGACGAGCCGTCGACGACGAGTTCGGACGCGTACGTCACCGACGTAGAGGACGACGGCGACATGCGCGCGGGTGACGCGAGCGATTCAGATGATGACGGCGAAGACGCGGATGCATTCGAAGATGCCGCAGAAACACTCGCAAGGGGTCAGGACGCGGCGATCACCACAGGTTTACTGAGTGGTGTGAAGAAGCCCGCTTCGTCGCACGGTACGAGGTCTCGTCGGAGCGGAGCGAGTACTCGCCGCTCAGGGGATGCAACCGAACGAGGGCGAAAGAAAAGTGCCTCGGGCAAGTCATCGAAAGAAGCCCTGCGTCGGAAGGCGGAGCGCCGAGCATATAAACCGGTGACCTTCACGCTTTTGTGTCGCCTGTTCTGCTTGTACGCTTCCTTCATGGCGCTAGTCTTCGCGTTCGTCATCGTCACTGCGCTCGGCGCCTACCTCAATCCAACTGGGGAAGTGTTGGAGTTAAATGCATTAGAAAACGTGGTTTGGATGATTATTTCGGTCGCGAGCTTCATAGCGATTCCTTCAGCCGTCGCTCACGTCACGGCGTACCTCACCTGGCCGCCGGTGTGGTTAGAGGCTTATCCCGACCGTTCAAAGCTATTGGAGGAGCTAGGCGGAAAAATTTACTTTAGATTCCACATATCACGTGACGCGAAGCCACTTGCAGTGAAGCGCGCTGTGGACGTGGCGGTGGATATTCTGCAACGCGCAATACCGACGACGTTGTTTGAAATCGAAGTGGTGACGACAAAAGAGATTGGCGTGTCGTCGTCGTGCGTCAGCGAGCTTGTGGTTCCATTGGAGATGAATTACAAAGTTCAAGGAAGCAGCGGGTTGTTGAACTTCGCCACGCGTGCAAGTTCGGCGACATGGGGAGACTGGGTGGTGCATTTAGGATCGGATTCGTTGCTGAACGTGCGAGCGGTTGATGCCGTGCTCGCACACTGCGCGCGAGAAACACGTCTCGCGGCTTTGTCTGGGCGTGGGGACACACACGTGCGCCGGCTCGCGCAAGGTGCGGTGCTTCCTGGAATCACTCGAACATCGAATTCCTTCATCGATGGCGTCGAAAGCGTGTTTCAATGGATCCCAGCCATGGCAGAGTGCATCCGCGCAGGCGAATCGTACGGTGCGTTACGAATGATGTATGCGAAGCACTCGCGCGTCGTCGCTCCGATTCCGAACACATATTTAGTAGTTCCAAACGAACTCGAGCTCGCAGTTGGGTTCGCCGACATGGACGTGCACGACGGCTTTGAGCTCACGGCTTTCGCGTTGCGATGTTCAAACAACGGCGTCAAGTTCTCCTGGTTGGATGCGGGCGTTCACGTGCCGATACCGACGAGCAACGTCTGGAAATTGTTTAAACTTCGAGCGCGAGATCACCATAGTGCGCTGGTTTTGATGCGCGACGAGAGTGCGCTCGATCACTCGCATCGCGCTTCTTTAACGCTTGCGTGCGTGAGCGCGGGCTTCTCGACCATCGCTCCCGTGCTCAGCGCTTTCGCTCCTTGGTGTTTGCGTTCGAGCGGCGCGGACACGTTTGCAGTCTCTTGCATCGTTGGTTTCATCACCGCTTGTGTGACATTCAAGTATGCCATTGGGTTTTACAAGAGCGCGTCCGTCGCCGATTTATCGCAAGGTGTCGTGTCCGGCGCAATATATTACAACATCCTATTTGTGTTGACGATTGTCTTGACGCCTCTCTTTTCGGTGTTTGAGTTCATCGCGCTGTGTACGTCGTTGTTCTACGACCCGAAGTACTTTGGTGGCGAATCTCAAGCGGCACGTGGACCCCGAGTGAGTATCCTGAAGGATGACGACGACATCGACTGGCTCGAACGCGGGCAAATGCGTCGAGACGACGATCAACAAGTTTTGCTCGACGACGAGGCGTCGCCGAGCGAGGCGGACCGCGCGTGGAGAAGGACGTCTTGAACGGAAGCATAGAAACCTAGAAACACATGTGGTAAGAGAACGATATACGCACGTAATTAATACGCGACTCACGTCGTCCCCGCGCTAATCAATCGCGCATGGCACAGGGCTCTTGAACGAAAGCGTACGTAGAAACTTAGAAAAAGGCGTTGAATCCCCACACAACGCTTCGTTCGTCGCGGACCATGCGTCGTGAGCCACAATAGAGGAGATCGAAGCGTTGACGCATGTCCGCCACGACGGCGGTGACGCGAACGCACGCGTCGAGAGTGACGTTCGCACTCGAGAGACGATGGTCGTTAGAAAAGCGGCGGCGGCCACGACGGTCGCCGAGAGCAAGCGAGCGAGACGTGCGAGACGTGCGAGACGTGTTCGAGCTCGTGACGGACCAAATTATCATATCCGACACCCTGAGCGTGCGATTGGTGCGACCGGTTTCTGAAGACGAAGTCGTTGAGCACTACGTCGCGAACGAGGCCTTCGACGCAGATCCGTACTGGGCGACTCTGTGGCCGAGCGCTTTCGCGGTTTCTCGGTACATCGCAAACGCTCCGGCTTTGGTGCGAGACAAAACGGTGTGTGATCTCGGCGCAGGTTTAGGACTTGCTGGTCTCGTTGCGTGCGCCGCGGGCGCGAAACGAGTCGAGCTCTTCGACCGCGAACCGCTCGCGTTGGCGTGCGCCATCCTGTCAATCGAGGCAAATGGGTTTCAAGATCGCGTTTTGGTGAAAGATTTCGACTGGAATGACGTACGCGAAGATCAAGCGAAGTTCGACACTCTTCTTGCGTGCGATGTACTCTATGAATCGCACGCTGTATTGCCCGTCGCGGAACTCGTTCCAAAGCTCGTAAAACGCGGCGGTGGCCGATTTCTACTGGGAGATCCACCAAGCCGAGCGCCTCAAAATCGTAAAAGGTTTAAAGAGACGCTTACCGAGCAGTACGGCGCGTTCGTGATGCGCGAACTACTCGTTCAAGAAGGAGGAGACGAACTCGTGTTCATCGATTTTAAAATGTAGCGGCAATATTTTTACATTATAAGTGGAACAACAACAGAACGCTCGATTAGGGAGCGAGTCAAAGACAGGTCGACCGGTAATGAGTTCAAACACGGCTCTAGAGCGACGCGTTATCAAGACCTAGCGCGCTGACAGGTGACAGGCCGCCTCGGGCGCCGCGCTTGTCGACGTAATCGACGAGAGAAATTTGAGACAACGACACCCCAAGGTTGCTTACCGGTGAGCCACCGTATTTGGAGGCGACAAGATATCGCTTGGACTTCAAATCGGCGACATTTGATTCGTGCACCGCCGTCGGTTTCGCGATGGCGAGCGGTCGGGGCGGTTTTTGAACAACCGACGGTGCGGCCGTGGATTTGTAAGAAGATTCTACTTCTTCTCGTTTCTTCGCTTCCACGGTTTCTTGCACTAACTCGCTCGTCGATGCGACATCATACATGTAGTTGCCGTAAAGCATCAATGCGGCTTCGTGACGAGCGCGAGAGCGATCGCCGCACGCGTCGTGCGCGACGACGACTCGGAAACCAGCGTTAAAGGCGCCGAAAACAGAATGTTGCACGCAAACAGACGTGATGAGCCCAGCGAATACGATCGTCTTCACACCAGCTTCGCGCAGTCGCACTGCGAGATCTGGCGCGTGGATGAAGGCGCCAAAGGTGTCCTTGTCGACGATGGTTTCGCCCTCGCGCGGTTGCGCAAACTCCTCCACCTCGGACGGATCGATCTCATATGCGCGTCGACCTGGGTTCAATCGCTGGAAGTTCTTCAGCCACGGACACGTGTCATACGTGTATGAAGCTTTCACGTGGACGACGTGCGAGCCCGCATCTCGCGCCGAGGCGAGTAGATGCGAAACATTTTCAGGAAACGTGGGGAAAGCCGCCTGCACCTCTGGCGCCAAGCTCCAATACACGGGTTGGATATCGACGAGCATTAACGCAACACTAGGCCCGAAAGACACGGGCCCTTCGTCATGAGTGTCGACCAGTTTGCTCAAATCTGCCTCCGAAGCGTACGCTCTGGCGCGCGACAGCGTCGGTTTTGGCGCCAGCGGCGGCTTGGAATCGATGCGTGGCATCGAACTCAGCGATTGCGACGCTTGCAGCGTGCGACGCACCGTCGACGCTTCATTTCGTCGCTCGGCAAGCATGAATCCATCGTCTTCGTCCTCGTACGAGCGCGAAAACATCTCTGCACGGTTTTGTTCCGCCGCGGACAACTCCACTCGCGTGGGCCAGCGCTGGACGAGCTCCATGCGCGCCAGCACGGCTTCTCGGTTTTCTTGCGGTGTCCCGTTCGGGGAGTCCGCGGGCGCGTGCACGAAGCACTTCGACGTCGGCGTTCCACTCGCACTGCTCGCCGAAATATCCGCGTCCCTCGCGCACGCAACGTCTTCGTCGCTCCGCAAAGGCGTCATTAATCCAGTCGGCACCGAAGGCGAGTGATCGTCATCGCGCGCGTTCGCCGCCACCGCGTGACGATCTTTGTCGGCGGCGAACGCACGAGAGAGCATGAGGAAAGCGTTCACTCGAAATTCCGCGCGATGCGATGCTTGAACGACGACGTGTGTCACTCTGCCGCCGCGACGGTCAACCACCACCAGCGTGTCGACGGCAACGTTCGTGACGCTTCGGATCGACCAAAAACCCGAAGCGACGACACTTTAAAGACAGTATTTATAGTATGTGGGATCAAGAAATAAATCATAAAAATCGTGAGGGTTTTACAACCTGAGGACGCCCTGAAATCTGGAACATCGACGTTTGAATCACGCCGCGACAGACGACGTCGCGCGGTTCGGTGTCGCCTCGCGATGGGACCTCGCGCTGCGTGGGACGACCTCGCGAGCGACGCGATGCGGGAAGACGGTGATGAGTACGATGAGTACGCATCATCATCGTCGACCGATGGAGGTGGCGATGACGGCGGCGACGCGCGACCGCCGTGGGTGAGCGCTTTGGACATCGAGGCCGAACAGAGAAGAAGAAAATACGCACTGAGCGAAGAGGAGTACGCGAAGAAGATGGCATCGCGGGTGTCTAAACACCTACAAGAGGTGCGACTGGAAAAATACGCGCAATTCGACGACGAACTGTCGACGTCCTCGTTCCCCGGTGACTTGAACGAGGAAGCGGGCGCCAGGGCCAAAGGCAGAGCCGGCGATCGGCGAGACGATGAAGATGGCGCGCACGATCCGGGAGCGCTAGCGCCGGTCTCGTTTGATTTAGATATGGCGTTATTTTGGGCACGACGTCGCGCCGATGCTGCGCGAACGACGGCGACAAAGAACGCGACAGCGGTTGAAAGCGAAGAGCGGCGTTCGAAAGCAAACGCGAAAGAGCGAGAAATTCAGGAGCTTCGAGGGGCGTTGGCGCGCGAAAAATCGCGCAACGAACGCCTGACCATCGAACTCGAGAAGAAGACGAAAGAAACTGAGCGCCTGCGTTCACAGTTGGCGAAGATAAAGTTGAGTCAAGATCCACCTTCGGCGCCAACTCCGCGCGTTGATCGACGCCGCGGAGCGACGAGGAAAGTTCTTGAAGACCAACTACCGCTCTACGCGCAGCTTCGAAGCACCGAAACTGCACGAGATGCTTGGTTCATGAAAACGACGACGCGTTGGTATTAGAGCGTCATTAGGTGATATAGTTGTATGTAAAACACGTTACAAATCGTCATATATGTGTGTTGGCGACAACTGGCAGACTTGAGAGGGATCAGACCACCTCCTGTCGTCAATATGAGGGTGTTTCTTTGCGGTTGCAGTAATAGTAAAGTAAGAAGCGCATCTAGTCTGTTATTAGTTCTGCATCAAGCCAGCGGCGCGCTGACTCAAGATTTCAGAGTCGACGGAATCGCGAGCGATGAAGCGCCAGATGCGCACTTCGCGCTGTTGCCCGTAGCGGCGGATGCGACCGATGGCTTGCGTCTCGCTGGCGATGTACTCCTGAGCAGTGTTCGTGAGCAAGGGGTGAACGAAGATGGCGTGGTTAGCCGTCGTCAAGTTGGCTCCAGACGCACTTTCGTCTCGGCTCAAAAGCAAGAGAACGCGAGCATCATCCTTCTTCAAGTTTTCTTTTTGGAACTCGTCGAGCGCGCCCGTTTGTTGATGCACCGAGCCCTTGAGCTTGAGCGTTTTGATACCAGCTTCGTTGAGCGCGGAGCTCACTTGTTGCATCAAGTCAGGAAATTGCACGAAGACCAGGATTCGTTCGTCATCCGGGATGGACTTGATGTGAGCGACGATGTCGATGATCTTTGAACCGTGCACGCCGACGCCACCATCAGTCTTGATAGACTTGGAGTCCGCGCTGGCCTCGGTGCCAAGAGAGACCGCGGTCACGACGGACGTGTCACGAGTAGCGCAATCGCAGTTCTTCACGCCACACTCTTGGTTCTCGGCGTTGACCTTGAGGCAGGTGACGCAACCAATATGGCCGCACGTAGATAGGACGCCAGACTTTGACTTGGCAAACTTCTTCGAGCACGCTTCGCACTTGACCGAATCGTCCATCTTGGCTTGTTGCAAGTCACGAACAGACTGGAAGAAGCGCAAAGAGCGCACTCGACCGACAAGCTCTTTTTGCAACTTGCGGAGACCGTGCGTATGCTCTCGCAGCTCCCAGAGCTTATCGTCGAGGGATGCCGTCTTCGTCTTCTTCATGGATACGGATTTCCCAGAGTCCATCGTGGAGCTCGGCTCGCCTTCAACAGCCTTGACCACCTTCCAGTCAACCTTGGTCAAATCTTCATCCTTACGAGTCTTGGCGTCGTAGTAGACGGAAGCTTTTTGCTTCCACTGACCACTATAACCGCGAACTTCACCTTCAATCCATTCTTGCTCTTCAACAGAAAACACCGCGATGGTCGATCCGACGGGCGGGCGCGTTTGCAAGAGGTGCGCGGTCTTAGCAGCCTTGGCTTCGGTTTGCTCCTTGAGAACGCCCTTGAGAAGTTCGCTCGCTGTGGGGTCACCGATACCTTCGCCTTGAACGCCGTTCTCCCATCGGATGAACGGATTGTCTTCCGGAGTAAAGTCAGGCATCTGAGACATTTGCGACAACATGGCGCGCGCCTTGAGAATGGCTTCACCGAATTCCTTCAAGCAATCTTCTTGTTGAGTCTTGCGAACGTTCACGATGTCTTGGCAAGTTCGAAGCGCAGTTCCCGCTTCGTCATCCAATTCGAAGTGCGCCACGCGCTTCAGAAGTGCTTCTTCTGCGGAAGAAGAGTTGCCGAGGACGGCAGCGAGACGGGCGTCGCGGTCACTCTCAGACGCGCCTCGCTTCTTCTTCTTCGCCTTCATGTCCATGGATTGCAAGTAGTGATCGAGCTCAAGGTAGATAGCACGCTCAGCTGGTCGAAGTTGAACATCACACACATCTTCTTTGAACTTGATCTCATCGATTTCAGCAATGTTTTGTCGCATGTAACGGTTCAAAAAGCCTTGCGCCACCTCCCATCTTCGCTTGTGCCATTGTTGTGTCGGCTTCTCCTTAAAGAATTGGAACGTCTCCACCTTCGTGATTTCCGACTTGTTATAGCGCGGAACTTCGTCGCTGCCGAGGTTGATACCGAGTAAAGCAGCGGTACCCTTGATGTCGGCAAAGTCGCCCACCGGCGGAGTACCAGACAAGCACCAACGGGATTCAGATTGAAGTCCCATGACGACGGCCTTATCGGATGGCTTCAAGTATGTAAACTCATCGACGATGACGCGGCGCCAGTGGAATAGCTCGACAGGAACAGACTTGATGTCACGCCAGTCGTACTCAGCTTGAGCGCTTTCGAGACCCCAATGATCTTTATTGCCATCGGCGTCAATTTCCATGCTTCGTTGCTTAACGATGCGCTTACGCTTCGGCGTCGACTTTTCCTTGACGAATTCCTCGCTTTCACTGCCATCCAGCGATTCATCGTCATCCCAATCAGAGATCTCATCATCAGTTTCCATGCTATCATCTTCAGCGTATGACTTACGCGGCGTGTACTTACGCGGCGTGTTTCGCGCAGACGCGCGGATCGGTGACTTCATCGGCGTCTTCTTCGTCGGCGTCTTCTTCGTCGGCGTCTTCTTCGTCGGCGTCTTCTTCGTCGGCGTCTTCTTCGTCGGCGTCTTCTTAGGCTTGGACGGCGTGACCGGAGCACTTGTCGGCTCAACATTGATCGGTTTTTGAACATTCTCCTTGTCCAAAGCCTGCTGGCGTTCCTTGTGCAAGGCCTCGACGAACTCGTAACCTTCGCCGCCAGCCTTTTCGGTCATTTCGATGAGCTTTGCGCCCTTGAGACGTTTGGGCGCCGCTGTAACGGCGACGTCGCTGAGCGTAGAAGTGCCACAACGAACGTGTTTGGCAACCTCAGCGACACCAAGTTTCTTATCGGTCAATCGCATGACTTGGTCTTCGAGGCTCGCCACAGTGTCCTTGTACACGCTCGTGAAGTGGCGCGCTTGGCTCGAAGATTTCGGATCCGGAAGAGAAGGTCGACCGGCGAGTTGCGCGAGACGCTCAAAGTACAGCGAAGATCTGAAGAGAGTCGTAGCGACGATGACAACATCTGCTTCCATGACCTCTCGCGCCGTCAAAGAGTTGAGATCAGACATTGTCTTGAGAACGACCGTGTTCAAAGAACCTCTCGCGCTGAACTTCTCAACCTCTCTCGGCCATTGGCGGAGCAACTGAGACGGCGCGATGACAAGCGTTGCCTTGGTCGGAATCGCTTTGACCGGAGCATCAACTTTAGCTTGCTTGGGCGTCGGGAACTTGAGCTGGTTCGCCAAGATGACCCCGATGGAGATGGCCGTTTTCCCGTAACCAACTTGATCGGCCACGATGCCGCCGCGAATCACCTTTGAGACTTCCGCCTTGCCATCCATGCGAAGGCCCAAAGCCGGAAGAAGTTTTTCACAAATTTCCTCTTCCACGAACGGCGTTTCGTTGATCTCTTGCTGAACCATCCACCCAAGCGAGCGCAGTTGTTCTGGGCGAAGTGGGTACTTCTTGCTCCAGTTCGGCGGTTGCGCAACTTGCTTGTCGTGACGGTTGCTCTTCAATTCAAACTCCCCAAAGTTGTCCATCGGGCGGTCGTCGTGTCGAACGATTCTCCACGACATATGCGGCGCCTTTGATTCGATGCCTCGAACACCAGACGGAGCGACAAGCGCAAGAGCACGATGAACGAGCGTAGCTGGGTTACCAGCAATCATCAAGTTGCCCGTCGTCTTCTCGCGAGTCCATTGCACGACGAATGGCTCGGGTCGACACTTGAGCGCTTGTTCATATTTGGATGCCTGCAACGGATCTTCACGGGCTTGAATCTTTTGCGAACCGACTTGTCGGCTCCACAAAAGAGTCGGCGGCGTCGGCGCACATCGCGAGCAAGCGAATTTATCGCACGACAACGCGTGATCGTCGCTGAGCTGGTTCCACTTCTCCACAACCTTCGGAAGTTCCATGCGAGACGTGAACCACTCGAGGCGTTGGAAGGTAGCATGACTCTTGTCAAGACGCACAGTCGTGTATCCATTCTCGGGCCACAAATCGACATCAACGCTAGACAAAGGAACGGAGCAACGCATGATGGCAACCGCCTTCGAGCACGAGTCCTCGCCTTGAGTCGGGACGGCGTTCACTGGCGGCGTCAACACGACGGCGTTTTGGACGACGGCGGGCATGAGGGCAACCTTTTGCGGCAAAGCAGTCCATTTTCCAAACGTGTGAGCCATGTGTTCGACAACCTTCTTATCACTCGGACGGAAACGATCTCCCGAAGGAGGCTGTCCAAGGTTTCGGAAATCCAAGTGCGCCGTCTCCATGCGGTCTTCACCATACATCAAACGACGATGGTTATCCGCAAACACGAAGTAGTCAAATTCACCCTTTTGGTTACGTCTGGGGTCCATGAAGAAGTACATTTCGCGACCATTTTGCGGGCCACCAATGCGCTTGTGCAATGAACTTTGAGCGGCGTCGCATTTGTCATAAAGCTGGTAGGTGCCGGTGATGCTGCGATCAAACTCTGTCGCGTTCTTCGGATCTTTCAGCTTAACTTCGTACTGAGTCCAACGTTCCTCCGGCCAATTCACGTCACGATTCAGCTTGCTGTTGGTCAACATACCGAGCTTGATTTGCCAAGAATCTTCGAGTTCGCCCTTACCTTCAAGAATAACCGGCACCGCGGCGTACTCTGGCGAGAAGAACTCCCACGTGCCGTCCAAGACGCTCTTCGCCGACTTGTCCAAGAGCATACGCATCAACGGGCGTTCATGGAACTCCTCCGGTTTGCCCTTCTTGATGGAAGGATCAACGAAGATCAACCACTCGGCCGCGTTAGGAGCGATGCGCAATTCCAAGCGTACTTTGTCCTCAGAAGCGCACGAGTAATACACGCGCCAGACGTTGGTTCGCTTCATGCCTCGGAACAAGAAATCAGCTTCCCCAATAGCCTTGATCGCGTCCATCCAGTCGTCCCACACTTTACCAAGAAGTTCTTTCGGTTTCGTAAACTTGGCCGAGCTCACATCCAACTTCATGTGCATCGGCAGAGAGTTTTTCAAGTCTTCTTTGAAATCCTCCGGCAAGATGCGATCGACGACGTGCTTCTCGTAGTTGTGTTCGGGTCGCCCGCAGCACTTGATACAGCACGTGTGAGAGCAGTCACGGCAAATGACGAGAGAATCCGCATCAGTGGTGCCAGTTTCACCTTCGCACACGCACAAACGCGCAGATCTGTTCGCCTTGCTGAGGAGCTCCTTCATCCCGACTGGCTTCATGCCGAGATTGAGGGGACGCTTCACCAACTTGTCTTGCCCGACGACCTCCGTCTTCTTAGCCGCAGCAGCTTGAACGACTGTCAGCGAGCCTTGCATAGTTTGCGAGCTCTCCTTGGAATCATCGTCAAGCAGTAAAGCGCGTCGAGCCGTCTTGTGCTTCTTTGCGGCGAGGTTGTCCGTCATGAGAGTCATCGCGGCGAGCATGCAAGCGCCGACGACGGTCGTCGTCATCGCGTTGCCGGCTAAATCGCTCATTTGGTTCTCGCTTTCACGGGTCAACAACAAGTCATCGACCGGAATCCCTTGTAAGCTCAGAGCTTCAATGCCGACGAGAGGACCACCACGGTTGGTGACGAACGGCACCATCGATGGCGTCAGGCACGGGCAAATTCCCGGAGCGACCGAGCCGGTGGTACGATCGACGTTTTGAGAGAGGTTCCAAACCAAAGTCTTGTGCATGGAATCAATATCAAGTTGCGCAAGGCGTAAATAGTCGATGTCCATCAAGTCAAGCACGCGGTCGGTCTGAGCCTTACCCCAGTCGTTCCATGCAAAGTCGGGGAGCGTGCAACCGCCATCCCAATGCGTGAACGGGCGACGCTGACCCAAACCTTCCTCCAAGCGTGCGCGTTGATGACGAGATTCGCACCGTCCCCAGTCAGTGTTTGCGCGCGTCGAATCTTCACCCGGGCGAGCCAACATACGTCGACCTTCGTGTACACGAGGATCGTCGGCGTCGAAGAGGAATGCTTCGAGCGTCGCGCTCGCCGGTCGCTCGAGCGACTTTACCATACCCTTCCACGCTTCGACGAGCGATGCATCGCTCGCTTTGCACGCAAACAAGTACACACGCGTACGCGTGTGCGGAATGTAGAACCGCTTCGTGTCCACGCGCATGAAACGCGCGTGGTAGCCCTCGTCTTCAAACTTCTTCTGCACTTGATCCCACGGCGCGTTGCACACGTTCTCCAAGATGATGATCGGTGGTTGGCTCTTTCTGATCCAGTTCATCATCCCGCGGAACGTTTGACCAGACTCCCCTTGTGCCTCGAGACCCTTACGCTCGTTGTTCAAGTTGGAGTAATCGACACAAGAAGTACCCGCGACGAGCATGTCGACGTCGTGCGGCACGTTGATTTTCGCGCCGTAAGCCGTCGTCGCCTGGTCGCCGCCTAATTCGCGAATATCGCGAAAGAGGATTGGCGGCGCGAAGTTACGCTCGATGTATGCTTGCTTGAACGGTTCGATCTCGCACGAGAACACGTGGTCGACGGCGAGACGCGTACCATAGAGTTTTTCCGTGGCGTCCCCAATCTTGTCGAGTGCGAGAAGCGGCGACTCCGTGCCAGAGCACATCGTCGCGACGCGTAACGGGCGCTTCATCGCCGTCAAGAAGTTCTCCATGCCCGGAACACGACTGACAAGATCGGCAAACATACCACCGATATCCGCAATCACGGGCAAATGCTCCGCGAGTTGCGTTCTCGGGTTGCCGCTCGCGCCGTTGTCGCTGTCTCCGCTCTTGCGCGGAGAACCACCCGGAGATCTGTTAAAAATGAAACAAGAGGTGAAAAAATATTCGTCAGTCATCCATGTATACGCGCGATTTCAACGCGCCCGAAGCGCGTCAACGTCGCGTGAGGCGCGCGTTCGCCGTCGGCGACGCAGTTCGGGCGGGAAACGCGTCGCGGGCACCCGCGGGCGCCCTGATCGCGATTCCCCTTTTCTCTCATCCGCGCCGTCCTGTTCACGCGCGCAACGGAGATAAAATCAAAGAACCACTACTAGCGTACCTCTTGCTCATCGGTGTCGGCGGTGCTGATCCTCCCACGACGCGCGCTCTGTACTTCTTCGGCGTCGTGCGCCCGCTCGCCGGCGCGCTCGGCGCCGCGGCGTAATCGTCATCCCCGTCGAACGCGTAGTCCTCATCCATGTCCTCCGTCTTCACAGCCATTTCCTTCATTCTTTCTGTTGCCTTATTCGCCGTCGCTCGTCGCGGCGTTCCACGCCCCGCCGGCGAATTCGGCGCCGACGCCCCGTCCCGCGGCGCCTTCATCGTCGACTTCTTCACCGGCGTCGTTTTCGGTTTGTTTTTCGACGCATCTTTTACCGGCGTCGCGCGTTTCCCAGCCATGCCTTCGCGCGAGCGCCGCTCGCGGTGAACGAACGACGTTCGTTCTCACGTCCACGCGCGCGTTCGTCACCGAACACTCCCGCGACGCGCTCGAAATCGACGTCGCCGATGCGCGCGATCGGCGATGTGTCGAGATCGGGGGAACAAGCGAATTCGTTCGACGCCGTTCGCGCGCGCGTTGTCCGTGCGCGCTCCCTCAAGCGCGGATGACGACGCGATGCTCGCGCGGAACACGATCGAATCGATGCAGTTCGTTTCGCTCGAGATTTAGATTTATAACCTCGTCGAGCGGCGAGGTGTGCGGCGCGGCGTCGAAACTCATCCGTCATCTTGCGCGCCAAAACGTCGACAGCTGCGCCGCGCGATTTAAAGATTTGGATGCAGAACCCTATCCACTCGTGATGGCGTTTTTTACACACCGTATACGTAGATTTGATCGCATCCATTCGAATTTTCGAAAAACCAAAATATCCGCGACCCTTTGTTCGCGCGTCGCGCGTTCGCGCCGCGACACTCGGACGAACGCCGCCGACGCGTCGCGCCGTCCCATCGCGACGATGGACGCGTTCGTGGGAGAGTACGGAAGCAGCGACGACGGCGACGGCGACGACGGTGGCTTCGTGGGACCGGCGCGCGCTGGATCGGCGCGGCAGACGGCGGACGAAGCGACGAGCGACGGCGAGGATGCGTTCGTGGGACCGGCGCGACCGACGGCGATGACGACGAGGGTGAACGTCGATGATCGCGACGGCGACGACGGCGACGACGGCGACGACGACGACGACGGCGACGACGGCGACGACGACGCGTGGGTGGCGGCGATCGCGGCGAGATACGGGGCGACGACGAGCGAGACGAGCGAGGAGACGAAGGCGACGCAACAGAGAGTGAACGACCTCTTAATCGTCGCGAGACGACGAGGCGTGACGCCGAGCGCGTTGATGTTCACGTCATCGACTTTTAGGAACCCAGAGTTCATGGAGACCTGCGCGCGAGATGGAGTGTCGGCGAGCGACGCGTTCGCCACTGGGGCAAAATTTGCGTTTGACGAATCGCCAGTGGAGGAGGAAGATTTCGCTCGTGCGCTCGCTGATGAACAGAAGCGGGTCACGGAGAAGTACCTCGCCAAGCGAAACGGAATCTCGTTTCACAGCGCTGGTCCGCAACAACCCGTCGTGGCCCCACCGCCAGCGGACGAGGCGCGACAGGCGGCGATAAATTCACAAATCGCGAAGGCGCGGGTCGAGGCACGCATCGCGCTACAGAAGGCGGGAAAATTAGCGTAGGAAAATAGTGAAAATAATACATTCCCTAGTCACTAGTAGCTAATCCCATCCACCAGCGTTGAAGTTCGGGCGTGGACTCGCGAAGGCACGTCTCCGCCGCGCTCGCTTGATCGTGCACGAGCGACGTCACGGCGTCGAGTGCATCGTCTCTCCAGACTTCGGCAATCGGAGCCTCCGATGTCAAAGCGTCGTTGAGTTGCAAGGTACGCGCCTCGCACCACGCGATCGCAGCGGCGATATTTTCCGGTGAATCCAACATGCTCAGCGCCGTTTTCGCTTCATCCGCGGAACCGTCGGAACGAATGTTTTGCACTGCAAACACCGAGGTGATTTCCTCGAGCGACAACCCGACCAAAGAAGCAACTTCGTTCGCATCTTTCGCCATCAGGGTTTCTGATATCGACTGCTTGCCTTGGGCTTGTCTCGACATGTGCGCCACAGCGGCTGACATACGCAACAAGCGTATCGACATCTTGCGCACAGCCTCAACCAGGGATGCGCACGGCGGTGCGAACGCCGAGCAACGTTCGCGCAATCGCTCGATCTCATCTTCGTGTCTCGCCAGCTCGCGCCGGAATCGGGTCGTCAGCTGCTTCTCCACAGCTTTCTTCGTTTCTTCCCTCATCGACTCGATTTGCGTCTTGCACTGTTCGAGTTCATCGCGAAGTCGAGCGGCTTCTTCGACGCTCGTCGCGAGCTTGGCGCTGGTGTCTCGAAGTTCTGCGTCGGCGGATTCGACTTCTGTGAGCAAAGTGAAACCGCCTTCTGTCGCGTCGACGGCGAGTTGCTTGGTTTTTAGCTGACGTTCGAGCTCTTCGATTCGTTGATTTGCGCGCACGAGCTGCGCGTTGAGATTGGCGACTTCAGCCTCGGATTCTCCTGCCCAGCTGCTCTGCACGCGCCTGGTCAAATCGGCAATCTTTGCTTCCGACTCCTTGACGAATTCCAACAGTTTATTTCGCTCGCGTTCGTGCTCCTGACGCAGGCGTTGCATGAGCTCTCTGTAGCGCTTACATCTTTCCACGTGCGCGCGACGCTCATCATCGCCCGGCATGTTGCTCGCCTGCCATTCCTCTTCTTTTCGCTTTTGTTCCGCGATTTCGGCTTCCAAGTTGAGCAGCCTCGCCGTCATTACCTCGGCGTATGCTTGCAAAGTCGATGTGTCGCGCGCGACCAAGCGATTGGTTTCTGATAACCGTCCTTCGTGTTGCTTGAACGCGCCTTCGAGAAGAGACTTGATATTTTCGAGTTCAGTTCGCGTGGATTCGTCCATCGCGACATTTGTCGTCGACGCGCCGACGGCAGCCAAGGCGTCATCACGCCATCTGATTTCTTCCTTCAGTCGATCGACTTCGTCACGCGCAGCGGCTGCGACGACAGCAGCCGCTCGGTTGTCTTTGAGCGCGACAGTGACTAAGCTTTCCGCATCGTGAGGATCAACTTTCGCACCAAGCGTCGCCGTCGTTCCCTTTGTCGCCAAAGCCGTCTCGAAGCGCGCCGACTTTTCCAATTCTCTGATTCGATCGTCTCGAACCTCAATCGCTTTTTCGAGCTCGGATGCGCGCTGGCTCAATTTTGTCACGACATCGGGGTGTTCAGATTGTCCATCTGTCCGCTCGACGAGCTTTGCGCGAGATTCCCGTACTTCTTCGAGCTCTGCAGTCGCTCGCTCAAAGCTTTCACGCGTCGCTTCGAGCTCTCGTGTGATTTCTGCCAGTCTCTCCTGCGCATGCGTTTCCGCATTCACTCGTTTCTCTAGCTCCATAGACGCCGATGCGATCGTCTGCGCTTGTTCTTCGACTAACGCGCGCAATTGGTCCGCCTGATCTTCTAATATCGACGCCCGAAATTCTTCGTGAAGCTGCGCAACGCGGGCGTTAAGTTCGGCAATCGTGCGCTGGGCTTCGCGCAAGCGATCCTGCTCCTCGAACACTTCCTTCTTCGCCTTATCGCGGGCCACCGACATGGCTTGCATAGCGCTCGCAGCCGACTCGCGAGCGCCAATGAGTTCGCTTCCCGTGACTTCGAGCTCGTCGATGCGCGCCTTCATTAATTCAATCTTTTCGTCGCGATCGCGCAGTTCCTCCTCCATTTCGTTAAGCTCGACGCCCGTGTCCGTTTCGCCTCGCACAATTATCTGTGATAACTTTACGTTGCGAGCGTGCGTCGTCATGAGTCGATTCTCCAACGAACTCATGGCCTTGGAGCTCAGAGAGGCGTACGACTTTTGAGAAAGTTCGAGAATGGCGCACACGTGATCAAACGCTGTCTTTGTCGACTCGCTGCGATGTTCCGCCTTCTCCACGTGCCTCATAGCCGAAGTAAAAGCCTTCTCATATTTAATAGACGTACACTCCAACAGAGCAATCGTGCGCTGCGCATCCAAGAGCGCTTCTTCAAGTCTTTGATTGACAGTGGTTTCCTCGTCGTCTGTCTGTCGCAGCGCGATTTGGATACCGCGGCAAAAGTTCGCCGCGGCGTCTGTTGAAACGGTATCCGTCACGCTCTGTTGAACTTTGCGTTTCAAATCTCCGATCTGCGTGGCGCTGTATTGACTCAACCGTTCGACTTGCAGTCGAAGCGCTTTCTCACACGACTTGAGACTGATTTCCAAATCCAAGTTGTCTCGCTCGGCGTCGTCTAAACGACTCAGCAGCTCAAGCTCCGCATCCATGTACGCGATGCACTCTTCAGTTTTCCACTCGAGTTGTGCGAACAAGATTTCTTCGCGCTGGCGCGCAGATTTGGCGATGCTCTCGTACGCCTCCGCGCGCTCCGACTCACCCTTGAGCTCGTGGCGATACTGTCGCACCTCGCCCGCGAGAAGCTCTCTCTCGTTTACGAGCGACGCATTTTCAGTCTCGAGGGCGATAATCTTCTCGCGCGCTCGATTCATTTCGTCTCGCCGCCAATCACCATCTGCTGTCGCAGGCGAACGATCACTTTCTAATACCGATAAAGTGTCTCTCAAGACGAGTAATTCTTCTTCGCGTTCGCGCAAGGTGTTGGTGAAGTATTCCCGTTCGTGTGTCGCGTTTTCAGAAGTCGCCTCCGCGGACTCTAGCGTGAGTTTGCTCGACGCGATTTGTTCCCTCAATAGCATTTCCAATCGCCCGAGCTCGTTCGCTTGCGAGTTATTCGTACTTCTAAGTTCCTTCACGACGCGTTTGAGAGAAGAAATTTTCTCTTCAGCAGAGGCAAGTTTGGCGTTGTCTCGCGCGCTCTTAGTCGCTGTCATCCTCGATGATTGCGACATCATCGAGAGCGCATCACCGATTTGCTCGCTGGTCTGCGATGATGCCATCGTATTCGCTTCAGCGCTATCCGAGGCAAGCGCCTGGCGAAGCGCGAGACGCGTCTCGGCGAGTCGAACGCGCAATCGATGCGCCGACTCTGCGGCGCCGGCGTCTTCGTCCTCCTCTTCATTCAAGATCTCGGTTTCGAACGTGGCAGCCTTGATTGAGCGTAATTCTTCTTCTAAATCTTGCGCCTTTACCCGCCATCGCTCGCCTTCTTCGCTCGCGCGCGCGCTTTCGACCGTCAGCGCGGCGACGCGAGCCGACAACGCTCTCTCCGAGGCATCCGCCGCATTCTCGCGCTCGCTCCACCGCTCATCTCGCGCGCACACCAAGCGCTGCATTCGTTCTGTCAACGCCCCCGCGTGTTTTTCGCTCGCCAACGCAAACTTCTTCGCTTCTTCGTGCGACTCTCGAAGCCTTTCCGCGTTTCCGTTTGCCTCGCGCAGCTCTCGCCTCAAACGAATGACGACGGCGCGTTCGTCTTCCAATTCCCGTTCCAATTGCCCAACGCGCGCGCCCGATGCCGACGCCGACGCCGACGTTCGACCGCGTCGCGCGTTTCGATACCGATCCTCGTCCTCGAACGTCTCCTCATCGCTCATCTCACCTTCGTCTTCGCCTCCGCGTCGAGCGCGTCTTCGCCGTTCAAACGCCGTCGTCGCCCCTTCTCTTCGCTCGCGCGCCCGCAGCTCCGCGCGCAATCGCGCGATCTCCGCGTCTTTCGCCTCCAACGCTCGCAACGCTTTGATGGATGTCTTCTCCAGCTTCTCGCGCATCGTTTCCACGGCGTCCTCGCCTCGGCGACGCGACGCATTCGTGCCATCTTTAAACACCGCGCGGTCGTCCATCGCGCGCGCGGTGCGCGCGTCGTCCCGTCGTCCCGTCGTCCCGTCGTCGTCGTCCCGTCGTCGTCGTCCCGTCCCGTCGTCCCGTCGTCGTCGTCCTCACCGCGCGTCGCGACGTGCGACCGGCCGCGCGGCGCCGACGGCCAATCGTCATCGCGAACGGCCCGCGTCGGCGTCGGCACACCTCGACGTCGGCGAGCCGCCATCGCCCATGGTTGATTTACATCGCGCGCACACGATTCACGAAGATTACGCGCGTAATCATAAACTCTTCAAACTCCCGCGAACGAGTCTTGGCGCGCTGTGCGTCGCGTCGGGCGTCGGCGTGGCGACGTATTACGCGTTCCGCTCGTTCGTGACATCGACGCAATCGAACGCATCGACGAGGACGACGGGGATGACGAAACACGAAGAGGTGTGGCGATCGTCCTGGGATAAAGGATCACCGCGCAAGCACGTGAATAATCTCTGGAACGATCCCGCGAAGTGAGCGAACGAACGAACGGACGGACGAACGAACGAAGGAAGGAACGAACGAGCGCGAATGACTGGAAAGAATGCTGACTCAGCCGAGCGACGCCGGCGTTGTAAAACACACCGTGTACTACTTTTTCTTCAGCACTATGTCAGCTACGGGCTGCAAACCGTGCTTTAAATCACCCTCGGGAAACGCATCGATCGCATCGTCGTCTAAAAATGCGAACGCGCGCTTGAAATCACCGGGGGAACACGCCAAGGGCGCCTCCCAATGCGCCGGGACGACGCGCTCAAAATCCCACCTCGAGCTCACGGCGGCTACCCAACGGCGAACGGCGTTGGGATTTTGAGCGTAAAGCAGCGTGCGCACGACCGGGGGAACGAGCAAGCGACCGGCGAGGGCTTGAAAGTTGTCGTGCCAACCGTCTGTCCAAATCACCGTCCCAGGCGCCGCCGGGTCGAGCTCTTCGTGTTCGGGGAAAAAGTAACTCACCAACAACGCCGTTTTCTCCCACCCGGCGCGACGCGCCTCGGGCGTGTCCTCGGGCACGGGGTCCGCCGTCGATCGCTGGGAGACGACTAAGAGTTTTTCCACGGAATTTGCCTCCGGAGGGTCGATCGGGATCTGCGCCAAGGCGTCGGTGACGATCAAAGTCTTGCTTGGTTTGTGAAAAAACGCGGTCTCGTAAATCGTCTGCTTCGTCGATCCCACGTCAAACGTTCCCGCTTCGAGCGTCTCAAACTCGATCTCATCCTTCCAAGGCACCGCTACAGGCGATCTCACGTCTAAATCACTTCCTTGTAATACGAAGTCCACCTTTTTCCCGAACACTATTTCGTCAGAGACGTCGCGAATGGGAAACGTAAACTGCCCCGGCGAGGCGTATAACTTGGCGCCTCGCCATCGCGCGAGCGCATCCTTGGCGAAAATTTTATGCTCTAACGCGTACGTTGGCACGACGACGTATCGAACGCACGCGCTCGTACCATCCCCACAACTCTCCACAAATTCAAAAAACTCCTCCGTCGGCGCTAAGGGCGCGTGCACCCACAGCGAACCGTCGCTTAGCTTGCACGTCACGCATCGAATCGTCGTCTCGAGCGGGCCGAGCTCGATGTTTTGTTCAAACGCCCACATCTGTCCCGGCACGATCGTTCGCTTCACCGTCGCGCGCGTTCCACGACCGATGAACGGTTTAAACAGCACCGGGAACCTCTGCTCGAACAACCGTCGCGCGTCGTCATCCGCCGCGTTTGCTCCCGTCGCTCGCAGCGCCGCCGCGCTCGCCGCCGCCATGAGCGCGTCTCGTCTCGTCGTGTTTCCATTCCCGAACCGCCCCGTCGTGGTTTCACGCGTCGACGTCACACGCTCTTCGACATCATCTGCGCTCGCGCGCGCTCGCGCGTCACGTCGTCGTCCACCGCTTCGTCTCGTCGTCGTCGTCGTCGTCGTTTCGCCGCGCGTTTTATCCATCGCGTTCGACGCCGCGCCGCGCGCGTGTGTCGCGCGTCGCGCGTCGTCTGCGCGCGCCAGAGCGCGCGCGGACACACCTCGCGCACACCTCGCGCCGCGCGCCGGCGTCACCGACGTCGTCATCCCGATGCGCGTCGTCGTCGCCCCGAGCGCGTCACTTTGACGCGCGTCGGTCGCATCGCGTCGCGCAGTCATGCGCGCCGCCGCCGCCGACGACGGCGCGAGCGCGGTTGACGTCATCGTGCGCGGACGCATCATCGGTCGACGTCGCGTGAGCAAGCGCTTGGCATTTTACGACGTGCGCGTGGACGACGCGCTCGATGCGGCGGCGGTTGGCGCGGACGACGCGACTTTGCGAGACGACGGACGACGCGCGCGGGCGCACGCGGCGTTGAGCGCTGGCGAGCTGATCGAAATGGTGGTGAAGGCGTCGCATGGTGCGTTCGTGACGCACGAAGACGTGGCGTGGGCGCAAAAGACGTCGTTGAAGCTCGGGAACACGGGCGCGTTTCGCGGGACGCTCTCGCGGCGAGCGGCGAACGCGCACGGCGAGTGGTCGTTGGCGTGCGAGGAAGTGGTCGAGATCGTCGAAGAGTGGGCGAAAGTGAATCCAGGGAAAGCGTTTCAGCGCGAGTTGTACCTCCCGAACGAAGGAGGCGAGAGTGGGATCGGCGGCGAGGCGAGTTCGAGAGTCGCCGACGGAGCGAGCGTCGGCGCGTGCAAGTTCTTCATCAATAACGCATTTTGCGCCAAAGGCGACAAGTGCAAGTATGCGCACGATCGAGCGGTGCAACGCGAATGGATCGCGGCGCGTAAGGCGAATAGACGGGAAATCGCGGCTAAAGAGTGCGGGGACCCGCACGGAGACTCGGTGGCGAGCAAACAAATGCGTGCGCAGCGATTCGCGCAATTTTTGCTCGAAAAGTTTGGCGCCGAAGTTTTAAACGCGGGTACCGGCGTTTTGGACGTCGCGGGCGGACGAGGCGATGTGTCGTTTGAGTTACATACAAAATTAGGAATCAAAAGCACGCTTGTCGAACCGCGCGAGCGAAAGCTGAACAAGAAACAGCACAAGTGGCTGAAGAAGAAGTTGAAGACGGACGAGTCGACGGCGCCGGAGGCGGAATCGATGCTGTGCGAGCAAATTCGAACAGAGTTTTCCAGTGAAAATTTCGCACAGTTCAAAGATTGTTCGGCCGTTATCGGTATGCATCCAGATCAGGCCACCGAAGCGATCGTCGATTTCGCGCTGCAATACAGTAAGCCGTTCGCCGTAGTTCCGTGTTGCGTCTTTCCGGATTTGTTCAAGCACAGACGAGACCGCGACGGCGCGCCGGTGACCGAGAGAATGGCGCTCGTGGATTATCTCGCGCGAAAAACGGGGGGCGAAGTACAGTATCTAGATATAGAAGGCGCGAATCAAGTCGTGTACGGCGTTCCAAAGTAGACATTAGAAATTAGCCAACTAAGAGCGCCAAATCGCAGTCACCACACCGAGCGCCATGGTTTTGCCATTCATGCGAAGCGTCACGCGGCTTAACGTCGGTGAAATCTCGACCGGTTCGACGCAAATATTCCTAGACGTGCGAATACGCAAAATAGCGCTCTGTTCGCGCGTAATACACCGAGGACTTGCCTTTACCACGTCTCCCGTCACCGTGTCCACTTGCGCGACGAGTTCCTCAATCGTTGCGTCGCACGCGAGCATGTGCGAATGCAAAACAACCTTTGAGCCTTTGAGTAAAGGCACACGAAGCATGTCCGTCGTGAGCACACGGACTTCAATCTCATCCGTGGGCGTTATTGGATGCGACGCATGGCATAAAACGCTCCCGACTTCTAAATGCCGCGAATCCACGTCGCTCAAGCCGACGTCCACGGATGTGCCAATCGGCGCAAAGTCGACGGCTATTCCGTCCACTTCCACGCACTTCACAGTGGCCGAAACGTTGGCCGGCATCACGAGTAGCTTTTGACCTTTCATCAAGCTTCCAGCTTCGATCTTACCACCGCACGCGGCTCCACCGAGAGAGCGCACTTCGGTGATGATGTCTGCGATTGGCATGCGAAGCGGTTTCGGCGCTCCTCGAGATGGAATTTTAACCGCTCGCAACGCGTCTACGAGCGTCGGGCCTCGATACCACGAGGCCAATGCATCGGGCAATGCAGCCGCGTCATCGGGCGAAATATTTGTACCCTCAATCCCCGAAACCGGCACGAACGTGAGCTGTTCTTGGCTAAAACCGACGTCGTCGATGAGAAAGTTTTGAAGCGCATCGACGACAAATCTAAATCGCTCCTCTCCATACTCAACGCAGTCCATCTTATTGATGACGACGATGAGGGAATGTAAACCAAGCGCCCGCGCCAATCGCGCGTGCTCGCGCGTTTGTCCCGTGTGACCTGGAGTCGCAGCGAAACCGTTTTCAAATCCACCCATCGCGCCGTCAATGACCAAAACGCCCGCGTCGGCTTGCGACGCGCCGGAAATCGCGTTCGGCACGAAATCTTTGTGCCCAGGAGCATCTAAAACTACCAACTGTCGATGTCCATCTAACACACATCGCTTCATGCTGACGTCTATCGTCACCCCGCGCTCTCGTTCTTCCGGTCTACAGTCCATCACCCAAGCCCAGGCGAACGACGATTTCCCGCTCGCCTTGGAATCGCGCACGTTTTTATGCATCGCTCTGTCATCGACCGCTTTCAAAGCGTACAGCAATCGCCCACTAAGCGTCGATTTCCCCGCATCAACGTGTCCTAATATCACGACGTGCACGTCACCGCCCTCCGGTGAGGTGTACGCCGCGCGCTCGGCGCTCGAAGCTTCGTATCCCGCAAACGCGGTCGCGTCGCCGCCGACTCGCGTCTTGGCCGCAAATTCTTTCACGAGCGTTTCCGTCGTTTCCATCGCCGCGCTCGCCCCAGACTTACTCCCCCGCGCTCGCGCCGCCGCCGCTGCCGCGTCCGGTGAAGGCGTATCGAACGCAAACTTCCCCGCGCTCGCGCCGCCTCCGCTCGGCCCGCGCGGCGCCGCGGGATACCTCGCGTTTCTCTCCGCCGCCATCCGCGCCTCGATCTCTTTCATCCCCACGCGCGTGGGCGTCGGTTTCGTCTTCATCAACTCCATCGCCTTGCTCGTCTTCGCCGCCCTCGCGCCCGTCGTCGCGCGCTCGCCATCCTCGGCTCGCTCGAGGGCCTCGCGCCCGGCGCCTGCGGCTTCGTCGTCGTCGTCGTACGCCTCGTCGTCGTCGTCGTACGCCTCGTCGTCGTCGTAATCGTCGTAATAATCATCCTCGTCCCCGCGTCCCCATCCGCCCTTGCGAGACATCGCGCGCGTCGCGCGTCTCGCACTGTCGCTCGCTCGTCCTTCGCGTCGCATCGCGTCATCTCACGACGCGCCCTTCGCTTCGATCGACATGCGCGCCACCGCGGTGCCGACGACGCACAACTCGCGCGCGATGCCGCCGCTCGCGGTCGGCGCCGTTCGAGCGCGCGCGTCGTCGTCGTCGCCGCGCGTCGTCGTCGTCGTCGTTCGCGCGTCGTCCAAGATGACGCCGACGAGGTCGCGCGCGCGGGCGAGCGACGCGGCGACGCGCGCTGAGGACGGGCGCGTCGCGCGAAAGACGCGCTTCGCGCGCGCGCGCGATGGAGCGGTGACGACGCGCGCGCGAGGAGGATGGGACTACGACGATCGAGTCGAGTTGGACCTGCCTCGCGAGAGCGCGCTCGCGGAGGACGACAAGCTCGCCGTCGCCCCGGGAGGACGCGTGGAGAGCGATGATTTGAACGCTGAATTGCGCGAAAAAACACTTAAAGCGATCGAGAAGGCGCAGTATCGCGCCACTGTGGGGGACGTGAGCTCGATTTCGGGGGCGAGCGTGTTCGAGACGCAAAAGGCGCTCAACGCGCTGGCGGCGGACACAGGAGCGACTTTGGAAGTATCCAGCGCGGGCGATCTCACATACGTGTTTCCCAGGTCGACACGAGGGATTTTGAGCTCGAAATCGTTCAAGATGAAGATCGAACCGATCGTGAGCGGGGCGAAAAGCTTAGCTTCGTACGTTTTTCGCGTGGCGTTTGGAACGTCGCTCGTGGCGAGCGTGATGATTGTCTACACCGCCATCTTCGCCCTCATGAGCGCCAAGAGTAGTGACGATCGTTCAGATCGGCGCGGTGGTGGCTTCGCTGGGCCGCGCTTTTACATTTCGCCGTTTGATTTGTTTTGGTATTGGGATCCGTACTACTATCGCCGACCGCGAAGACGCGACAGAGAGATGAACTTTTTTGAGGCTGTCTTCAGTTTTGTTTTCGGCGACGGCGATCCGAACTTGGATTTCGAAAAGCGGCGTTGGGAGTTGGTTGGACGCTTGATTCAAAAGAATAAGGGCGTTGTGACGGCGGAGCAGTTGGCGCCGTTTCTGGACACGGCGGGATACGAAGACGAGTCCTTTGTCTTGCCCGCGCTCACCCGCTTCGAGGGCACGCCAGAGGTGAATACCGTCACAGGATCGATGATGTATCGATTTCCTAACATGGAGTCCACCGCTGGAAAAACAACGGCGCGAAGTAGAGGCGAGAGTGAGGCGTTGGCGCAAGAGGAGCGATGGGTGTTTTCGCTCGCCGAGCCGTCGCAAAAGATTCAAGCGGGTTTACTCGGCGTTGCGAACTTAGTGGGGGTGGTGATTTTGGCGCAGATGATTAACGACCCGCAAATCATGTACCGCACCCGAGAGTACGTGGAGTTGGCGCGCGCCTTCTCGGGCTTGCTCCCCGGTTTACTGAGCTACGGCGTATTATTCTTCGTCGTTCCGCTGTTGCGCTATTTCCGCAACCAAGGCAAGAACCGGGAAATCGATGCTCGCAATAACTCTCGATTGCTCGCAGCTCGCCGTATCGCGAGTCCAGAGCCTCGTTTAGCCGCCAAGCTCGCCGCCGCGAGCTCAGCTGCGTCCCAGCGCGTCGTGGGTGACGCCGTGTACACGTCCAACGAGGGCGCCGGCGATGATTACGACCTCTCCGACTTTGATCGACGCCTGCGCGAGCGAAGCTAAAACGCGCAACTTGTAACAAACCACTTCGTTTTCATTACACTCGTATCCGTGTCGCGGTCGATGCGTTCGTTCGTTGCTAATCTCTAGATCTCTACACTCGTCTAAATCGGCGTCAAGAGCGACAAAATGCTCGGTTTCGGCGTCGTGTTCATACCGACGATGATGATGACGGGGATGATGGCGTAGTGTAACTCGTCTGACGCCAGCACGCGCGCGATCGCACGCTTGATCGAGTTCATGGCGTCTGGGTTGTGACGTGACTGAATCAGTCGAGCAAAGGTTTTCCTCGGACGCGAGGCGCACGAGCACAAGGAGAGGATACGCAACTCGTCGTCGTTTGAGTGACGATGATGCTTAGCGTGTGATAACTTATTACAGAGAGCTTCTAGTTCCAAACCCTACACTCGATCGAGCCGATTCACGCTTGGAAGCGATTATTCTGACGACGTCACGAAGGTTCGCGCACGTCGCTATTTCTTGAGCCGAGATGACGGCGAATTGTTCGCCGGCGTTGATTATACCCACGAGCACTGGCAGACCGACAGAAACGAGACCGATCTCATCAAAGGAGTCGTCGAGAGACACTCGTTCGTCGACGCCCGTGACCGCGGCGACCGCTTTGATCACCGCGTCTTCAGGCGACGACTCCTCGCTGCTACCCGAAGTCTCCGCGCTCTTCGCCGAATTTGGCCATATAATATTCCGGAAGAAGGTTATAAACTTGATCCATAGCACCGTCAGTGGAGTATTGAGCCACCTGTCTACCGCCGCCGAAAAGCACGTCGTCATTCCGACGATGAAGAAGAACTCGTACCACGCCACAGGTAACGGCTGCGGCGAGAACCAGTAATATTCCTTCGGATACGCCCACCACATCCACGACGTCTTGTCGCCAACGTCTGCGGTCTTGATGCCATTTCCATTACGAGTCGCCCACCAATACCACTGTCCAATGATCTGGTGGAACAAGAAGCAACCATAACTCGTCGGGGCGAGCACTTTGCTTAGTAAGTTTGATTCAAGAAGGCGAGTCGTTCGGCTGCCCTTCGGTATCGACAGCAGAGCGATCCAGACGGCGATCAACGGAGAATACAACCGAGTGATCATGACGCTCCATACATAGCGATTGATGCCTGTATCCCAGCGATGATGCTCTTCGGGTACAACTTCCCACATCTTGCCCGTGACGTTGGTCGGATAAGGCCAATCAATGTCAAGGAAATGGGCGAGATGGAAGGCGAAAAATGCGAGTGTGAGCACATCGGCGCAGTGGCCGTACAACGCGCGCTTGTGCGACTCTACTGGCCGTACGGCGTCGTACCAAAAGTATGCGGCCATACCCGTACCGACACATGGCACCCAATACGGCGGAAACATCATTGTGCTGAGTGCGTAGATGTTCTGCACATTTTCTTTCCAGCTCTTCACTTTGGCGACATCGTCGTGCTCTTCCCACGCCGGTAAGGCGTAGTACAATCCCAAAAGCCCGGCGGTGATAAGAGTACCGACACAGTAAACGATGAACCATCTCAGTACGGCTTTGAATTCGCCTTTGACGCGAGCGAGCGCGTTGTGCATGAAAGGAAACACGAGAATAATGAAATAGTAAACGCCGTTGAACCACGTGTAGTACATGAACCACGAGCTGAGAAGCCACAGCGGGAACCAAGTTTGCAACCCGAAAGAGAAAACGATGAGGGTCATGAAGAGCCAAGCGCCGTAGGGCATCTCCACTGGACCGGTCTGGCATTGCGCCCACGCCCCAGAGTCGAGCGTGAGCGTTGCGTTATGTGGTTGCCAGCTAAATTCGCTACTAAAAGTTTCCGGGCGACACACCACGACGACGTTGATCAGACCGAGAAACAAAGACAGCAAGTACAGAGGAAAGAGTGTTTGAAACCTTGAATTATAGAACGATCCCCATGTTCCTTTTGTGATTTCCTTGCCGTTCAGTGCGGCGCTGAGCGTGAAGCCACCCAGCACAAAGAAAGTTGTCGCTGGAAAGTAAAACGTCGTCGCCTTGGCAGACATCCACGCTGGACCATACGTCAAAGGATCACGTTCGTCCTCGCCTTGCCAAATGACACCTATGTGGTTAAACATCACACTTACAGCCATACAATAGCGCAAGCCTGCAAGACCATGCGACGGGGTCGTCACCTTTTTAGAGTGCCGCAAAGTGCACGCGTCGACTTTCTTCGCGACGTTTAAAATCTCGGCCAAACCCGCACGCTTATACTTTTTCGTCGATGTTTTGGGTAAATCTTCGTCAGCGACAAATTTCCAGTGTACAGGAATTTCAAATCGAGATAGTTCTTTCGATGTTCCCATGAAAGACTTGATTGAAGAGAGCGCCGAGTCTTCGTGCCCATCAAAGTCGTCGGTCAATACGATCGCGGCGCCCACTTCTTCTCCCCAAAGCGCCGAAGGAACGCTGAAGACTACCGCAACACGCACGTATGGATGCTGCACGAGCACAGCCTCGACTTTTAATGGGCTCACTTGCTCACCCCCGCGCTTGATAAGCTCCTTACTACGACCAGTCAAGTACACAAACCCATCGTGGTCCATCTTTGCGATGTCGCCAGTGCGAAGGTAACGCTTATCGGCAACGTAGAAGTAAGTCTTATTGTTAGCTTCTTCCGCATCTTGATACGCCGTCATCACGTTATCACCGCTGATGACGAGTTCACCTTGCTGTCCAAAAGGTGCCGTGAGTCTGCAATGACCATCACCGACGAGCGCAAACGAACAACAGAGAGGCTGGCCCACGGTATCCGCACGCTCGGCGAGCGGAACGTGGACACCTTTACCAGTGATCGGCATTTGTTCACTCATACTATACGTCGGTATTATCGGCACGTCCCAAAATCGTTGCAACTTTTCTGCGTCGACATGGCTGAGCGCCGCCGCGCCAGAGCGTATGAAACGAAGAGCATGCGATGGCTTTGCGCCACGAGCCACAGCTTGACCGTATTGCAGTACTGTCAAATGAATCGTCGGTATTGCTGAGTACCACGTCGGTTTGACTTCATGCGACGTCGTAATGGTGTCATAAAACGATTGAGCGTCAAACTTACGACAGCAGATGACAGAAGAGTGCGCCGCGATCGTCGCCAAGATGGAACACGAAAGGCCACCGATGTGAAAAAGAGGCATGGCGTTGATGCAAACGTCTGAAGCTTTGAGTTCAAGAGAAGCCGCCAGCGTAGCGCCGTTTGAAGTCAACGCGCCGATAACCAACGGAACAACTTTTGACTTGGATGTCGTCCCAGAAGTTCGAAGCAAAAGACCGATCGTTTCACTCGATTGTACGAGCGGCGCGACGTCACTCGTTGACGATTGAGACGATTCCGGCGCGTACAAACCGGCAAGTTTAGTATCAGCTTCCGTCATCACGAACCATTTAATCGGTATATGAGCTCGAGAAGCTGCCGTTTCAATTGCTTCAGTGTCGGTTCCTCGAAATAACGCAAGCATTGACACTCGACACGACGTCAGGGCTTCGTAGGCGTCTTCCTCGGCGATGCCGGGGTCCAAAGGGACGGCGGTGCACTGCGACGCGACGGCGAGAAAAGCTAGCGCACCGACCGGGCCTGGAGGGACATTATACGCAAAAACAGATGACGAATCTGCCCCAAGTTTACGTAAATCACCGTCCCCTTTTGTTATGAAGTCGATCGCTTGCCCGTACGTCAATGTTGCCCCGTCCAAGCTTCGAAGAAGCGGAGACGCTCGAGGCGCCCTCGCTAGAAAGTCAAGAATATTCACTCTGCTTGACTTTAGCGACACATTACACTGAACCAAACTCGCACAGCGCGTGTTGAACGTGAGATCATTCCCGCTCGGCGCAGTTGCGGTGCTTACATCGATGTTTCGGGCGAGAGTTCTGGCTGAAGCAAATGTCGTCGCTTGGGCGGCGCGTGCGCCCTCCGCTTCTGCTCTCTCAATATCAGCCTCAGCGCGCTCGATGGTGGGCTGATTACTAAACTTGAGCGACTTATACTCTAGCGACTTGATGTCGTCGAACAAAACATCTTCATCGAACTCGTTTGACCTGTAACGACGGGGAGCCGCCTCGGTCGCCGCCTCGAGCCAGGCGTCGAATTCGGCGTGAAAACCAGTGTCCGTCTCGAGCGACGCCGGCAACGTGTGACCGCAGTCTAAATACAGAGCGTGTCTGATCAATTGGTCCTCGCTGTCGTACGCACGGAACGTATTCATGAGCACTTCACCTTGTGGTTTGAATTTGTCTTGAAAACCGAACACGTGCAACGACGGCATCGGCGACGCCGACGAGCGCACGTCGATACCCCACTTCGTCGCCGCGAGATCGAGCAATGAAGATGACGCGCCGCAACAAATCACCGCACTGTCCCACAAATAGCCCCCTTCGATCCCCAGCATGCTTAAGACCTGCGGGTTGGACAACAACGTGATCATTGCGCCGCCTTGCGAAAATCCCACCGCGCACTTGAACGGCCCGTGTTCGATGGCAAACTTTGCCACCGATCGCGCCGCCGTCATTAACGCCGTCGCTCGCTCGCTTTCCAAATTTTCAAACGTATCATCACTCGCGTCGTCGACCCAGGAGAACCACGGTCCATCGATTAATTCAGACGTCGTCTCGTCCGCCGCGTGCGGCGCCTCCTCCGAGCCATTCACGCACGACGCCTTTCTAAATCGCTTCAAAAGCCGCAACCTTCGCGCATGCAGCGCGCTCACGTCGGCGTTGCTTCGCCATCCGTGTAAAACTAAGCACGCTTCGCCATCCGTTCCTTTGTTGGAGCGTCTACGACTGATTGACGCGCGCATGCGTCGTAACGAGCGATCGACGCGTCGACTCGCGACGCGCGCGAGCGACGGCAGGCCTTGGCGCGCTTCGTCGCGCGCGACGGTGGATTCGTCGCGTGCGCACACATCGTTGTTCTCCTGCGACAACATGGCGGCGTTTCGAGCGCGGCGTGCTCGCCGCGCGAGTCGCTGAATGCAGAATTCTGACGCGTGGGCAACGGCGACGGAAAAGCGGTTCATCTTCATTGAAGATTCTTCAAGCGCCGGGTGCCTCTGATTCGCGAAGAAGAGCGTTAAATTTCATCATCTCTGGCGAGCAATTTGTTCACTAAGGCCGAAACCACGGGCGCGCGCACGGTGGCGTGTAGATTGATCACTCGCGCGGCGTCGCGAGCGATGGCGTCGACGCGAGGACGGAGACGCGACGCGAAGACTGCGGCGAGCCGGGCGTCGCACGCCCTATCAACGGCTTCGCCTTCGAAGCCGTGAAGGAGACGAATCGTGAGCGCGGATCGTATGGCCTTGATGATGGCGACAGACATCGGATTGGCGCAATCGTCGGAACCCGTGAGCTTGCGAAGCATGTTGGTGATGGTTTGGGCGCCGTCGGACGTCGGGAGCGTCGCGGAGAGGACCTCGGCGACGCGAGACATCGCCGGTAGGTCTCGTTCCGAAGAGAGCAGAACCGCGACTCGATCGATGAGCGCGTCCACATCCACGAAAACCTCTAAGCGACAGAGTTGCGTGGAGAGCATCAAACAAGCGGCAAGCGTTTGAATGTTCTGAAACTCACGGCAAAAGTAATCGATGCGTTGCACGTCGTTTTCAAGCGTTTCCGGGATAAAGTCTTGAATCATGGCGTTGGGATTGGTAACCAATCGTGCAAAGGCGACACGACAAACACCATTCACAGACATGACCCGGGTCGGATGTAAAGTTGAACTGATTACTTCCGAAGAAGTCTTTTGCGCGCCCTCGGCTCGAGTCTCGAAACCGCTCCTCAGACGCACGCCTCGCCAGCGGTCGACATTGAGAGAATCGAGAAGAGGTGCAAATGTCGCATCGAGCGTCGGAAGCTCTTCGACGACGCTTTCAAGCCAAGCACACGTGCGAGGAAACGCAAGTGCGAGTTCGGTCTCCCCGACTTTCACATCAAATCGATGCAAGAAGCGCGTTGTCGCGTACTCGATGCCATCTGGCATCACCGCGAGCGTCTCGCGGAGTGCATCAATCGCCTCGTTGGCTGCTTCAAGGCTCATCGATTGGTGTATACGCTCGCGAAAATCGAACAAGAACGCCAAAGCATCAGCAATCGCTCGAGATAAAGTGAATTTGTCCGCGTTCGTCGCCGTCTCGAGTTCTCGCGTCAGATTGTCAAACGCAGCGCTAAGATCGTCCTTCACGGAACCATTCGCGAGCGCATTGAGAGCCGTGTAACCATGATCGAGCGAGGTTCGCAAAGCTTCTGATGTGTCTGTAGGTGTGCTTTCCATGCGCAAGATGCTCGCTTCAAGATAGTTGACGTCGATGAGGCTGAGTGAATTTTGGATCAGTTCCAAGCTCTCCGTCGTCTGGCGATCCAAAATCAAAGTGTCGTCGATGATGGCGTCTTTCCATTCGAAAATTCGAGCGCGAACGATAGATGTGTCGATCGTATCATGAACAAGTGATTCGTACACCATGTCCCAGAACGCCTTCTTCATGATTTGTACGACCTGCTCGCGTACGGGATCGTCCTCGACGGGTGACTTTGGTGGCGCTCTGAGCTTCCACTCGGGGTCCAGCATTAATTCGTGTAAAATCTGATCCTTTTGCATTTCGACAAAGTTCGAAACAACGTTTTCTTCACCAGCCATCTGCTGACGAGCGCGTTCTTTGTCCTTTTCGATCGCGGCGGCGATTTGAGCGCTCGTGGCTTCCCGTTTACGCCGACGTTCGTCGAGCCGATCCGTGCGAGTATCCTTTGCCCTCGCTGACTCTTCGTCGCTTAAGCCCGCGGCTCGAACTCTTGTAATCATCGCATCGAACTCGTCGACTGCGCTTTTACCCGAAAGCGTGAAGACTTTCTCTCTTAGAAGCGCGCGATCGTGCGATTGTGCGGAGCGTATCGCGTTGCGTTCTTCACCGAGATCGACTGTGGAATCGAGCGCGCCGCGAGCGCCGCACACACGAATCATCGAAGACTCCATCGCAACACCGATTCGTATGAGCTCTTGGGTCAAACTAAACGCGTCTTTCGATTTCCAAATTTTGAAATCTGCAGTCCACGTGTGCCAAGCGCGCTCGAACGCGTTCGTGATGGTGGCTGTGAACGTGCCCGAGCGCGACATCGTGAGTGCGAGCGCGTCGAACGCGTTAACCAACGCCTTGGATGAATCAATGAGCGACGTTTCTTCGCACGGTACCTCCTTCGCGTTCGAACCACCGAGGACCACATCGGCGTGGTAGCAAATCATGTACGCGCTCAGAACCATTTTCGCTGGAAATTTGGCTTCGCCGCGCTCTTCGCCGCGCGCGAGAAGTCGCGTCGTCAGAGAGATCACGGATTCGTCGCACAGTAGCGCTTCAAAGCCTTCGTATTCGTGCTCACCGTTCAACCGTGCGTCGAGAAATGCTCGAGCGATCTGCAGCTCACGCGACGAGGCGTCGTCAGTCACGTCGTCAGTCACGTCGTTAGTCACGTCAGTTTCACGGAGTCGCGTCGTCAGAAAAGGCTGTTCGTATCTTGACTCGCAGCCTACCTCGACGTCGCGCTCGTTCGACACCGCTCGTCGTTCGTCGTTGGATGATGGATGTGTCTCGCTCGCACTTTCGAATCGCTCGCGCACGCGCCGAGGCACGCCCGCGCGCGGCGCGTCGAGCATAACGACGAGCTCGCGTGAAACGACGTATTGGGCCGAGGGCGACCCGTCGAGGAGTCGCATTTGCGCCGTCGTATCGAGCGCGCGTCGATGTCGCGCGCGCGCGGTCTCGACTCTGGAGGTGAGTGCGTGGCGTCCCTTCGCTTCGGCGCCGATCGATCGGTCCGACGACGCGCGGATGAATGGCTCGTGATGCGCGCGCGCGAGACAAGACGGTTCGAGGCCAAGTTAACAAAAAGCTTACAACAAGGAAAGAATGGTGGTCAGCCAGACGTGTGGCTGAGCTAGGGTAATATGCGTCATTCACGCGCGAGATGTCACGACGCGCGGTGGGAGTGCGAGAAACTAGTGCGTAAGTTTTCACTGAACGTCGTGAGGCGTGCCGAGCGGGTTTTGCAAAGCCTCGCTCTTGTCCAAACCTTGCCAGCAGTTCAGAGCGGCTTTGGTGTGCTCGATGGAATAGGCGTCGTCGTCGTCGTCGCTAATCTCGCTTCCGTCCGATGATACCCTCAGTTGCACCTGCGGCGATGTCCCGAGCTCAGCGCGCGGGACGTGCTCGCCCAAGAATTCTCGAATCCTGTGCTCGATGGCGCGGAATCGCTCCTCGGCGCGACCGATCATCGCCGTGAGCACCTCCGTGCTGTAGAAAGGCTGCTGCAGGACGTTGACTAGGAAAGGAGAACGCAGCGCCAAGCTCGATCGCTTATCGTGCTTCTTCAAAATTTTCACCAAAGCCGCGTAGTTTAAATTGGTCCAGTGCTCCAACAACACGAGCTCTCCGTGAAAGTTGGCAAATTTCTGGCAAATGCCCGTGTCTCCCGCCAAACACGCGTCGTCGTACACCCCCGCGCTCAACGCGCTCGCGATGCGCTCTTCGTTCTGATCGAATAACTGCTGCAAATGACCCTCCTTCATGACGATTTCCTCCTCTCTGTTCATGAAGAACTCGTTAAACTTCTTCAACTCGTTGGACAGCGCCTGCACGAATGCCCGCTCCCCCGCGTGAACCTCCCCCGCCGTCGCGGGCTTCACATCGCCCTTATTCTCCGGAAGTGTCTTTAACACCTGTTTCAAGAGTTTATAATCCAAAAACTACGCTTCCCGCGCGCGTGCATCGCGTGAATCAGTCAGTCAACGCCCTCGAGTCGTTCGCGCGTCTCGCCGCCCTCCGTTCGCCGTCTTCGCGCGCTCGACGCCCACCATCGCGCGCGAACCGTCCCCATTCGCGGCGTCCTCGCGCGCATCCTTCGCGCGCATTCTTGTCTCTCTTTAGAGCGCGCGACGCGCGCGACGCGCGCCCTCCCACCCCCTCCGCGACGGTCGCGCGCTGGGAATATTCTACCGCGCCATCGCCCGTCGCCCCGTTTTGCGGTCGTCGTTCGCGCGGTCGTCGTCGCGTCGTTCCGGGCGCTCGCGCGTTCGCGTCGCGCACCTGCTCTCGCACGTTCGGCGCCATCGACGCCGTCGTCGCGGCGAAGAGCTGACCGAACTTCATCGTCCGACGCGTCGCGCGATGCCGCGACGACGACGCCGCGACGACGAGGCGGGGGACGCCGTCGCACAAAGGGGGTGCGCGGTACATGGACTCGTTTCACGTTGTATACGGGGTTTCGGGGTGATTTTGGTTTTTTATTCCTACGCGTGCCGAAGAGGAATCTTTTGCGAGGGGGGCGGGCGCGGGGCCGTTTTCGTCGAGTCGAGGCTTCGTCGTCTTTGTCGGCGGCCGAGACGCGAGGGGACGTGTGATGGCGTAGTGGGATAGTGTAGAAAATAGTCACAACACGAATGTCTAACATCTAACAGATGCACACATCTAGGATTTCATACTCGGAACGCGAACGCGCGAGGCGGGTCGATTTACTCGCGGCCCCAGCCGCCGCCGCCGCCGCCGCCGCCGCCGCCGCCGCCGCCGCCGCGGTAGTCGCGACCGCCGAATCTATTCCCGCCACCACCACCGCGACGACGTCCACCACCGCCGAAGGAATGGCCAGAGATTTGCGTCAACCACGTCGGCACTTCCTGGTTCGCCTCGCTCATGAGCTCCGTCAACGGGCGAGCCATTTGGCCGTCTTTGGATTCTAAAAACAGCGCCGTCGCCCGACCCTTCTTCCCCGCGCGCCCGGTACGACCGATGCGGTGCGTGTAGTCGTCGATATCCGATGGCAAGTCAAAGTTGATGACGTGGGTGACGTGAGGAATATCCAAACCTCTCGCCGCGACGTCCGTGGCGACGAGGATGGGCGTCTTACCCGCTCGGAAGGATTTCAACGCCGCCTCGCGCTCCTGCTGCGTGCGATCGCCGTGGATGCTCGTCGCGGGCTTACCGTTTTGGTACAAGAAATCCTCGAGCTGGTCCGCACCTCGCTTCGTTTCGACGAAAACCAAAGTCAAACCCGGCACGGCTTCGACCAAATCGAGAAGCATATTGCTCTTTTCGTGGTACGAAGTCACGCGCTCGACGGATTGCGTGATCAACGCGTGCGAAGAGCCGACGCGACCGACCGTGAGAAAGACGTAATCATCCAAGAAGTCCGAAGCCATTCGCTGGATTTCCCTCGGGAACGTTGCGGAGAACAACATCGTTTGACGCTCGCCACATCGCGGCATGTCGCGCTCGTCGACGATTTGTCGAATTTGCGGCTCGAAACCCATATCCAACATGCGATCCGCCTCGTCGAGCGCGAGATATTGAACTCTGCTCAACGAGATCTTAGCGCGATCGATGAGATCGATCAAACGACCCGGCGTGGCGACGAGAATGTCGCACCCGCGTTCCATGGCGCGGAATTGTTCCACCGCCGGAGCGCCACCGTAGATGACGCACGAGGCGACGCCGGTTTGGTACGCGAACTTCCGCGATTCTTCGTGAATCTGGCTCGCCAATTCGCGCGTCGGCGAAAGCACGAGCGCGAGAGGATACGTCTTGCGGTTCATATGACCGCCTTGAAGACCGCGCTTCAAGATACCGGCGATGATGGGAAAGCAAAACGCCGCCGTTTTACCGGAACCCGTCTGCGCGCACGCCATTAAATCTCTTCCCGCCAGCGAAGCTGGAATGGCGTACTTTTGCACCGGCGTCGGGTTCTTAAACTTGCATCTCTTGATGTTCGCGTTCACGGCCGCCCCGAGGTCGAGGTCGACGAACGAAGTGATGGGCTCCGGCACGTCGCGCCCGCTCGTCTCCACGGGAATGTCGTCGTACAGGTCAAAGTCCAAACCGGTGTTTTCGCCGGTAAACATCTTCGTCGCCTCGGAGTCAGGATCGTTTCTCGCCGCCGCCGCTTCTTCCTCTTCCATTTGCGCGAACGGGTTATCTTCTCTGCGGAATCGCGACCGTCCGGTGTCCCATCCTCCGCCTCCTCCCCCGCGATCATCTCGCCGCCCGAACGACGTCCCGCCGTAGTCTTCCCCGCGCGAAAACCGTCCGCCGCCGCCGCCGCCGCCCCATCCACCGCCGCCGCGGTCGCGTCCGGTATCCCATCCACCGCCTCGTCTATCGTCACCGCCTGCTCGATCGGAACCGCGCGCGTCGTTCGTCGTCAGTCGCCCGCCTCGCGCGCTCGTCCAGGGTTACGCCTCAATGTTATCGCCCGTCGCCATCGTGCGGGGCGGTCGAGATCGCGATCGCGTGCGTCCCCTCTCTCGCGCGACGCGTTCGCGCGTCATCGCGCGCGCGCGATCGATCGATTAAAAATTCCCTCTCGTCGTCGCCGTCGCCGTCGTTCGCGCGCGTCGCGCCGTCGTCGTCGACGCACCGAATCCTCGCGACCCGCCGTCGCCCGCCGCCGCTTGCCGATTCCGCAGATGCGGCGGGACGTATCCCGATTTCTGCGGCGACGCGACCTGCGGCGCCGGCACCGACGTCGACGGTTTCGGTATCGTCGTCGTCGTCGTCGTCGTCGGTGGCGGCGGCAGTCCCGCGCTCAGGGGTGGTAAATCGCCGCTGTCGTCGGCCCAGTCGCTCATGGCGTCGTCCGTCGCGCTGTGCCGCCGGTCGTGACGTCGGCGCCGACGGCGATCCCCGGGTCGATCGCGCGATTCGACGATCGTTCGATCGACGCGTCGAGGTTCGATCGCACCGATCGATCGCGGTGCGCGGGGTCGATTTCGATTTCGACGTCGGTCGAACGCGCCATCGATGTCGATCGCGTCGTCGGTCGCGTTCGGTCGGTCGCCGCGTCGCGCGGGCATCGAATCGATCGATGGAAGACGCGCGTTCGACGCCGCGCGCGCGACACCGCGAGACGCGCGATCGATCCGATCGGTCGTCGCGTCGTCGTCGCGTCGTCGTCGTCGCGCGTCGCGTCGTCGTCGCGTCGCGTCGTCGCGGCGTCGAGCTCGAGCGCATCGCGTTCAAAAATCAATACAATCAATCACCGACCGGTGGTTCGCGCGTTCGTTCGAAAACGCGCGCGCGCGCGCCGCGTCCGACATGGATTCCATGGATGACGACGGTGACGCCGCGCGCGCGGCGCGCGGGCGCAAGCGAAGACGAGACGCGTACGTCGAAGCCGTCGGCGTGCGCGACGGACGACTGGCCAAGCGAGACGCGAGGCGGGACGAGCGCGAGCGCGAGCGCGAGGAAGCGAACGACTCGGAGACGCCGACGACGTCGACGTCGACGATGACGAGACGACTCGCTTCGTGGGACGCGGAGATGACGACGGAGGAGGCGACGGACGACGAAGTTCTAGACTCGTCGTCGCCGGCGCGAGACGGAGGCGAGCCGGCGTCGACGGGACGCGGCGGCGGCGGGCGTCGCGGTGCGCGTCACGCGCACCGCGCGTCGTCGTCGTCGTCGTCGACGATGACGATCGACGCGATGCGCGCGATCGCGGGCGTCGGCGTCGGCGTCGCGTTTCCGTTTCCGTTTCCGAGCGACGCGGCGCGCGCGCCGTTTCCGCTCGATCCCAACGCGCGGTGACGCGACGACGGGCGATTTCGACGCGTCATCGCGACGAGCGAGCGCTGGGAAACGAACTAACTTTTTGTGTGATTCGTGTAATTCATTCACATCGACGATTCGGGATATCGACCTCGACGTTCGCGCGCGTCTCGCGTTCGCGTTCGCGTCGCCCGCCGCGCGGACGCCGCCGAGTCGCACACCGCGACGCGTCTTCGCGCGTCGCGCGCGCCGACATGGCGCGCAGCGCGGGCGGATCCACGGGCGCGGCGTCGCTGGCGACGCTCGACGCGACGACGTCCGAGGGTGACACCCATCTGAGTCCGATGCTGATGCGAACGGACGGCGCCGAACGCCTCGACGACGACGCGCTGCGGGCGTCGCCCGAGCGCGCCGCGGCGACGCGCGCGGCGCAATCGTCGGGATCGGCGTTCGGGATGGGCGGCGCGGGCGGCGCGGGCGAAGCGCGGCGACGGGGACGCGGGACGCGACGAGGGGACGAAGACGCGGACGACGACGCGGACGTCGAACGGTCCGCGAGAGACTTGGACGACGACGGCGGATACGAGACACGAATGCCCGCGGTGGACGCGGCGGCGGTGACGCGGTCGATCGAAAATCCGGGACACGCCACGGTGATCGGGGACGAAGGGGCGCGACGCGCGGCGACGCACTCGATTCAAAACTCGCAAGCCGTGCGGTCGAACGACGACGTCGTGAACGGAGACGAAGCCGGGAATGTGAGGGCGCGCGCGCGGGCGATGGGCGAGGAGGCGGCGGCGACGGTCGACGCGACGAATGCGGACGGCGCGGCGCGGCGCGGCGCGGCGCCCGGGTTGACGCGAAGTCGCGTCGGCGGGCGCGGAGGCGCGACGGGGAGTTCGAGCACGGTGCACGGACACGCACAGCGGCCGGCGAATAGTGCGGGAGATTCGAACACGGCGGCGGTGTCGAGCGACCGCGCGCGTCCGGTGGATTCGACCGAGGCGCAGAGGCTTACGAATTCGCGCGGCGAAGGCGGGCGCGCGGATTCGGGCCTGGGCAATAGCGAAGAGGTGGAATGTGGCGACATCAAGGCGGCTGGAAGCTTGCTCGCCGGTGAGGGAGGAGCGGCAGGTGTCGGTACCGAGGTCGAATCGAAGCAAATCATTCTGCCCGCGCCGACGCGGTGGGATAATCAAGAACCGTGGGACGTACCGCGAGAATCGCTCGTTCCGGCGTCGCTCGAGCTCAAGGCTCGCGCGGATGCGCTCAAGGCGATCGAGAATTTCGGCACCGCCGAGCGCGCGTACGGACACGCCCTGCGATTTATCGATCAAATTGAAATGTTTGAAACCGAAGAGACGGGTGGATCGTCGGAGCGAAATTCACAGTTGAAGACGGCGTGCTTGCTCGAAGCGAGCGCGTGCGCGCTTCGGAGAGCCGATCCCGTGCGAGCGGGTGAACTCGCAGCTCGCGCGCTCGCGCGCGAACCGAACAATGCACTCGCACTCAAGGCGCGAGCGCTCGCCGCGGTGACCGAGGGAGATTTCGGCACCGCCATCGGCGACTTGACCAAGGCGTTGGAAATGACGCCCGATGATCCGGGGCTCGTCGCGGATTTGCGCGAAGCCACTCACCGACGTGATGTCGCTCTCCACGCACCAAGACGGGGTGGTATCGCATCGTCGTTCATCGGCGCACCGGGAGGAGTGTCCTGGGGGACGATGCCCATGAGCGGCATGGCGGGATCGAGCGCGCAGGGCGGGCAACTGTTCTCTTACCCCAACGCCGGCTACGTCGCCAGCGGTGGCTTGGGTATGCACGGTGAAGTTGAGGGGGAAACCGATGGCGCCATGAGTGCTGGAGTTTTCGGAGGCGGGTTCAGCTCTTTCCAAAACGTCGACGATAACGCTGCCATGGATACACGAGCGATGCTTGACGGTACGCACTTGCGCCGACCAGACAGCCCGTCGCACGCCACCGGCACGGAATCGCGCATGGATCAACCGGGAACAACTTTCAATCGCGTCGGTGGTACGCCGAGCGTGAGTAAAGGTACGACTATCTCTATGCAGAAGAATGCGATGCAGTCGGATGCCTTTATGCTCGGTGACGAAAGCGAAGAAGACGGCGAAGAGGTGTGCGGCGGCGGCGGAAAAGAGCCGGTTTCGAGCGAATGATGTTAAGCGAGCAATGTAGACGACGACTGGATTCGTAATTTTTGTTAATATGCGCGCGCACGCAAATTTTTGTATTAGAAAACTACGACACAATAACAATGACGACGAAGAACCATCAATCAGACTGGCGTTCCGTTTCGTACGCCGTGCACGCACGCCCACCCACCTTCCTCGACGACGCAAATATTGTCGAAATGACGCGCGTACTTTGCCACGACAGATGCGCTCTGCTCACCGTATAAAATCCCACTCAACGCGATTTCGCCACCGACTTTACAGTACCCCGCGAAGAGTGGCTCCAACTCGAGCACGGGGCCGATTAAAATATTCGCGACGACGACGTCCGCCTGCCCGTTCGCGCCCGGAGTTCCGGGATCGCGTCCGTCGCCAAGATACGTCGTCAAGCGATCCTCCACACCATTCAACTTGGCGTTGTCGATAGAACTCTGCACGGCTTGTTTCGCCAAATCCACGCCCACCGCGCGGTCGGCCCCCATGACGAGCGCTCCGATCGCGAGTACGCCCGAGCCGCATCCGAAATCGACCACGAGCTCGGTCTTCCCTCGCCTCGCCAAAGTCTGTTTCAGCCAGCGCAGGCACAACCGCGTCGTCGGATGTTCACCGGTACCGAACGCGATGCCCGGCTCCAGCGCGATGTTCACAGCGTTCGCATCGACGTCTTTACACCAATCCGGCACGATGTACAGCCCGTCCGCGATTTTCGTCGGCGTAAAGCTATCCTTCACCGCCTGCACCCAATCGTTTGATTTCGACTCCGCGTACGACGCTTCCAACGAAATCCCCAAAATTTCTTCCGCCGCCTCGATTCCCGCGCGCGCTCGCGCGTGATCTTCAAAGTACGCCGTCACGTGGCACTTCGCCCAAACGCGCGCCTTCGTCTTGTCGCTCGCCTGCTCCTCGAACGTGTTGGCGCTGAAGATTTCGTGCTCGTCCTCCGTCCCCGCGTCGGCGTCGATCGTCGACACGGACGAGGCACCGAGAGAAAGTAACACATCACCGAGCGCGCCGACGTCGTGGGCGTCGACGCGCTTGACGACGACGTACGGCGCGTCGCTGGCGTCGTCGCAGCCGTCGAGGCTGTGCAGCGCGCGGTCGTCGGCGGACGCGCAGAGGGGGGCGCAGACGCGCGGTTTCGTCGCGGGCGCGCTCGGACGCGCGGCGCGCGTCACTCGCGGGCGCGCGCGCGCGAAAGCGACGACGAAGGCGCGCGCGACGCGCATCGTCGGCGCGATGTGCGGTAACCGCCGCGCGGGGTCGCCAGTCGTCCCGTCGGGACGTCGTTTCGCGCTCGCGTCGACGGTCGCGAAAGGCGAAGACGCGACGCGCCGTCGGAGTCGCCTGGATAATATGTTTTGTCGGTAATGTGTTATTGCGTCGTCGGAGACGGACAAAATCAAACGTCGAGCGAGCGCGTCGACGGTTTGACGGTTTCGGATGGCGCGCGCGCGACGCCTACGGAACGCACTCGCTCGTCGTGTACGCGAACGCGAGCTCAGTTCTCACCCTCGGGTGGTCGTGTGGGAGGCGCACCGTGCGGGACGCCCATGCCTTGTTGCGGCATGTACGGCATACCCGGCATCATGCCTCGCATTTGCGGCGGAACGCCCATGCCCATTTGCGGCATGTACATCATTTGGCCTTGCATTTGCGGGTAACCCGGGTACATCATCATTTGCGGTCCCGTGGGCGGCACTTGCGGCGCGGCTGGCTTTTTGAACGTCGGCACGAACTCGGCCGCCTTGGCGCTGAGAGAGAAAGACTTGGCGTTGGCGTTGAGCTTGGACTTGGACGCGTCCGCGGGCTGGGCGACGTCCTTCGCCTTCTCACCCGCGGGCTTCTTTTCCGCGTGCTGCGCGACGGTGCTCGGCACCTTGCCCGAGCCCCACGCCGGCGTCGGCGGCGCCGCGCCTTTCGGCGTGGGCAACACCGAGGAGTATCGTTCCTCTTCGTCGTAATCCGCGAGCGCCTTTTGGCCACGTTCCTCCGCGACGTGCGGGTTGTCCGAGATTTGATTCTGAATCTCGTACGCGATGCGCGCGGCCTCGGCTTCGGAGATCCCTCCCTTGGTCTTATCGATCGTCGTCGTGTACAAGGATTCGTCAAACTTGGTGTCGACGCCGAAGAGTTGCTTATTGGCGGAGAATTGGTCCCACTGTCCGCCGGATTTCTTCCCCCACGCCGCCGCCGCCGCCTTCTTCGCCCCGATCCCAGCCTCTTCCTCGAGCGTCATCCCACTCGCTCCATCGCCCTCTTCCGGCGCCCACGCGACGAGTTCGCGATCCTGTCCCGTCGCCCCTCTCGAGATGCCGCCGTCGGTGAAGTCGTCGTTCATTCGACTCGGCCCCACCGCCAAATCGCTCATCCCCACGTCTCTCGCCGTGATGCTCGCGATCTCATCCATCGCGATCGCCATCGTTTCCATCGGTTTGCTCCTCTGCGCCCGCTCTTTCGCCCCCGCCTCGCGTTTCGTCCATCCGTACTTGATCGTCGCCTCGCCGCCGTTCTTCGTCGTCTCCGCGAACACCCCCTCGATCGTCTCCCCGTTCGTCTTCGTCACCTCCACGACGCGCCCTCGCGCGATCTTCAGCGCGAACGCCGTTCGTTCGCCGTCGTTCGGCGCCATCGCGCGTTTCGTCGGCGTTTCCTCGCGTCGCTCGCGCCTCCCGTCGATTCGCGTCCGGGCGTCGATCGCGCGTCCCGCGCCGTCGCGTCGCGCGGCGTCGCGCGCGTCGGTCGCGTCGGTCGCGTCGCGCGCGCGTCGCGCGCGCGATCGACGATTCGAGCGCTCGCGACGCCGCGCGCGTCGTCGCGCCGCGGCGACGCGCGGTGATGAATCGGCGAGTCGCGACGCGCGTCCCCGACTGCGGCGAGGTCACCGCGCGGCGGCGCGACGACGCGACGGCGCGGTGTGGTTCGGTCGCGTCGCGTCGTGTCTGTGTTTGGTTCGGTCGCGTTTGGTTTGGTTTCATCACGGGCGCGCGCCGACGGGATCCGATCCGGACGCCGCGGTCGAGACCGAAAATCGATCGACGCCCCGATCGCTAGGACGGCGCGGACGCCGGTCGCGACGGCGGCGCGGCGGCGTTGACGTTGGCCATCAACGACAACGCCGGGTTGACTTTTTCTTGCGTCGTGCGGCGGTCGTAGGTGGACTTTTGCATGGCGCTGGAGTGACCCATGAAACGAGCCAAGGCCTCGAGCTCGGCGTCGCTGGCGATGCCGCGAGAGCGGACGTGGGTGACGATCATGTCGCGAATCAAGTGGGGATTGGTCTTTTGGCCGGTGACGCGAAGGGCGGCGCGGGAAAACGTTCGCGACAATTCGCTCACCGTCCAGGGCGTGCCGTTGGGGCGGGTGAAAACAAAGTCGTGGGACGGCGATAACGCGGCTCGGTGGGTGGAGAGCCAACTCTCGAGCGCTGGATAGACGCGAGAATCGATCACGAGCGCGGGTCGCTCGCCGTAGGCGCCGCCCGTTTTGTAATCGTCGCTGCCGTGACGCACCATCCACGCGCCGGTGGAGGCGTCGCGAAAGAGCGTCTTGTTCAACTGCAGCTCGCGCAACGTTCGCTGGCGATCGGGAATGCACGCCAAGATGGCGAACAATAAATAGCGCTGCACGCTCATCGCGATTTCGCGCTCAGAGCGCTCTTTGCCGTTGCAATCCAGCGGCGCGCACTCGAGTTTGAGATGCTCGACGAGCGCCAAGTACTGATCCCATTCGAGCCATTTTCGGTCGTCGTCCGCGGCGTGTGGGGCGTTTTTCGCGCGATCGCGCGCCGATCGCTGCACTCGAACGAGCTCTTGCACGCACGGCGGCGCTATACCGTCGTCTTCGACGAACGCGTGCACCCACTTCGCCAAGGCGACGAGACTTCGCAGCTGAAAATCCTCCGTCGTCGATTTGATGCGACGCTCGTCGCTGAGCCACTGAACGTATTCTATCGCGTACTTCGCGCCTTCGGATTCGCGCTTCGGAAACGCGTCGCGCAACGACACGCCCGGACGCAACACCACGCGTCCATCGACGCTCAGAGTCGCAAACTCGCTCGCGTGCTCTGACTCTCGGCACAACCATCCCATGAATTGCTTCGCCACGGCGACGTGATTCATCGCCGTGCGCTCTCGCACGGGCGCGCGCCCACCACCGACGCGTCTCGACGTCAAATCTCTCACCAGCGTATTCAACTCTTCCTCCAACTCCGCGCTCACCTCTTCGCCGCGCAGAGAAAACGGTTTCAATCGTCGCCGTTGCGTCACGCGCACGTCGGCGAGCGCCGTCCCTCCCTCTCGCGTCACCGTCGGCGCGCGCGTTCCCGCGCCCGGCAGCGCCCCCCCGATCCACCCACTTTCGCTCTCCTCGCGCTTCGTTCCCTTCGTTTCCCCATTTCTCGCCTCTACGTCGTCTTCTTCGTCCTCGTCCAGCGTCGCCCGCACGCTCGCGAACAGCCTCGCCGGCACCCCCGCCGCGCGCGCGTCCTCCGGCCCCATCCCTCGCACGTCCTCCGCCGTCTCGAACCAATTCGCCCGCAATCGCGCCGTCATCTCTTTCGCTTCCTCGTCGCCGCGTCCGATTCGCGCGCACGCCCGTCGCACGAGTCCATCGAGTCCGTCGTCGTCGTCGTCGTCGTCGTCGTCGTCGTCGTCGTCGTCGAACGCGCGTCGTCGCGTCGCGTTCGCGCGTCGTCGCCGACGCGCGCGACGCGGCGTCGACGCGACCGCGATCGAGACGCGCGTCGACGTCGAGACGCGCATCCGTCGTCCCTCGCGCGCGTCGCACTCGCGACGACGCGAACGCGAACGCGAACGCGAATTCAAACTCGAGCTGTCGCGCGATCGATTCGAATCGCGCTGCGCGTCACACCGCGACGCGCGCGACCGACGCGACGCCGGCGACGAGGGACGACGGACGAGATGGAGCGGCAGACGCGACTGCGATCGCGACTCGCGTCGACGTCGCGCGCGCGCGCGATGGCGACGCGGGTGTACGCCACCGAGGATGGGACGCGACCGACGAAGCGAAAGACGACGACGACGACGACGACGACGACGACGGGACGGGACGACGAGGACGCGAACGATGGGAAGGCGAAGAAGAAGAAGAAGAAGAAGCGGGCGAACGCGGCGTTTTTGGCGCAGATGGCGCGAGGGAGGAAGGAGATGGAGACGGAGGCGGCGCGGACGCGAGACGACGACGCGGCGAGGGACGCGTCGGGGAGAGGAGGGAAAAAGACGAAGGCGAAAGCGAGCGAGGGGGAGAGGACGAGGACGCGCGACGCGCGGGACGTCGCGAGCGACGTCGGGGGGGGGTCGGACGGGAAAAAGGTGGGGAGGGGAAAAAAATTGAACGCGGCGGCGGCGGCGCCGAAGCGCAAGTATTGGAAGTGCGTGAATTTGGAAGGCGAAAAGTTTGCCGTGGGCGATAGCGTGTACGTGGTGAACGAGAAAACGGTCGATTTCGATGACGACGAAGATTGTCCTTGCATGGTGTGCGGTGAAGCGCCGAACGCGGATCGAATCATGCTCGAGTGCGATACGTGTCTGAGCGGGTGGCACATGTGCTGTCTCAAGCCGCCGCTGACGCGCGTGCCGGAGAGCGATTGGCACTGTCCGTTGTGTGCGCGGGGCGGGGAGGCCGCGAGCGCGGTGCCGCGAATCGAAACGTTGACGCGCACCGCGTGCACGGAGTTCATGGCGGGTAGGTTCCATTTAGCGCGTATAGAGCACATTTGGGAAGAGAACGGAGAGTACCAATTCGCGGCGCGATGGTACGCGCTGCCCGAGGAGACGCACATGGGACGCCAACCCATTCAGCATCGGCGCGAGGTGTTTTTGACGCATAACGTCGACGTTAATCCCGTCGATTGCTTATTTCGCGTCGCCAAGGTGTGCACGCCTCAAGAATTCCGAGATCAAGAGGAAGGATCGCACGACACGTACGTGTGCGAATACACGTACGACACCGCGTTTCAGCGCTTCAAGCGTCGCGGCGAATGGGGCGAAGAGGACGAATTCAGCGACGACGATCGCTTTGAGAATGAATTAGACTGGCGCGACGCAGAGGACGACGACTGGGACTCGAAGAAAAAGAAGGACAAAAAGTCGGGCGCCAACAGTCGTCTCGCGGGTCGTCTCGCCGCTCGACGGCGTGTGGAAGACGCGGCGGCGCGTTTGGAGATTGCTGGTTTCGGTGGTAGCGCTCTCAGTCGTGGTAGGAAGCACCCGTCGACTGTTTTAGGCGGCGTGCGCGCTGTGTTATCTCTGGCATCGACGCCGGCGACGCTGCCGTGTCGCGAAAACGAACGCAAGCAAGTCTACGACTTCGTGCACGAAGCCATCATGGCGGGTTCGCACAGCACGGGAAAATGTCTGTACATTTCCGGCGTCCCCGGTACGGGCAAGACAGCGACAGTTCGCGAAATCATACGGGTCCTTCGTTCGCAAGCGCGCAACGGCGTGATTCCAAAGTTCAACCACGTTGAGCTCAACGCGCTCCGTTTGCAAACGCCGAAGCACGCGTACAGCACCATCGCCGAAGAGTTGATGGGGCAAAAGTTTAGCCCGGACAAAGCGAGCATGGTCTTGGAGAAGAGATTCAAGGAAGGCAAAGGAAGCGATGGACGAGTCACAGTTCTCATCGTCGACGAGCTTGATTTGCTCGTTACGCACAGGCAAGACGTGCTGTACAATATTTTCGATTGGCCGACTCACAAGAAGAGTCGACTCGTCGTCATCGGCATCGCCAACACGCTCGACGTACCCGAACGCATGCTCCCGCGCATCGCGTCTCGACTCGGAAGCAATCGCGCGGCTTTCGCTCCGTATTCCTGGGAACAGCTCAAGAAGATCGTCACCTCGCGTCTGGAAAGTGTCGAGGGATGCAGCGACGCCTACGCGCCGTCGACCCTCGACTTGATTTGCAGAAAAGTTGCTTCGGTGAACGGCGACGCGCGGCGAGCGCTCGAACTCGCGCGGCGAGCGGCGGAAGTCGCCGAAGCCAGAATTAACGTCGAAAAGGTGACTACTCTCACTTTGCAAAACGCGCAACCAGAAGAGGGCGCCGCAGCGCGCGCCAAGGCTCGCATCGAAAAAGTAACCATGGACGACGTCCGCCAAGCGCAAAGCGAAATGTTCGACGGTCCGCACATGAAACTCATTCACGCTGCGAGCTTTTACGAGCGCATGTTCTTGATAGCGTTGGTTAAGGCGCTTCAACGCACCGGCACGACCACCGTGGACATGGGCACGGTGATGCAAATGCTCAAGGTGATGTGCAAAGATCCGCGCGTAAACGTCGCCGAGCCCCCGATTGGGAGCGGCGTTCGCATCGCCTCTCGCTTACGTTCCACGCACCTCATCATGACGGACGCCTCGACGGCCAGAAATTTACAACAAATTTCCCTCTCCGTGCCCATGGCTGACATCACGTTCGCGCTGGTGGAGAACTGCGAGAACGACGCGTGCGACATGCCGTGGGTCAAGCTCGTCCTCTAGCGCCGTAGTCCCGCGACTCGAACGCGCGTTGTGAGTAGATGAAACGAGGCACTCGTCATCGGCATTCGAACGCTCGTCGGCATGCGACACCTCGCGTCACCGCGGCGCGCGCGACGCGTTTAAGCGCGCGATGTCGACGCCCGACGACGCGCGCGCGTACCCTCGACGCTCGAACGCGGCGTCGCGACGCTCGACGATTGTCTCGTGGAACGTCGGTCTGCGCGGGTTGCGCGCGCTCACGGACGCGCGCGCGGCGCAAAAAACGAACGGACGCGCGGACACGCACGGCGTGCGTCGGATACACGGCTACGGGTCCATGAAGGCGCTGTTCGACGCGCTCGGAAGCGATTTGAAGGTGATTTGTTTGCAGGAAACAAAGCTGAGCTCGAGCGGCGACGTCGAGCGGCTGGAACGCGTCGAAGGTTGGGACGGCGCCCACGCGGTGTGCGAATCCTCCAATCACCGCGTGGGATACAGCGGCGTGGCGGTGTACTGGCGCTCGAACGAGATTTGCCCGACGTCGATCGAGCGGGGAGTGTGCGCGAAAGGCGACGCGGGCGAGTCGACCATGTGGGCGGGAGAAATCGCGCCGTTCGCGGACGACGCGACGCGCGCGAAAGAGATCGACGGCGAGGGCAGGGCGTTGTGGGTCGATTTCGGTGAGTTCGTTCTGTGCACGGTGTACGTGCCGGCCGTTTTCGGCGATCCAGCGGTCGATGAGAAAACAGCCGAGCGCGCGGCGTTCAAGCGCGATTTTTTGAGCGCGCTCGAGGCGAGATACAAGAGTCTGCGCGAACGCGGTCGAAATGTGATTTTATGCGGTGATTGGAACATCGCACCGTCGTGGAAACTCGATCGCGCGGATGAAGACCCGAACGCGGTGGAACCTCGAAATCCATCGCGCGATTGGCTCGCGGCACAACTTGCCGGGGACGCGATGGTGGACGTGTTTCGCGAATTTTTTCCGACGCTCGGCGATGCGTTCACGTGTTGGAACGTTGCGAGTGGAGCGCAGTTGTCCAATTATGGATCACGAATCGATTATTTCTTGTGCGATCGAGCGGTGACGTTGAAGCGCGTCCGAGGCGTCGGTGTGGCACAAAAATTTGAAGGGAGCGATCACGCGCCAGTCTATCTTGAGCTCGAGGAATCGATGTGGAGGCGGAGAGATTCGCAACAAACGCCTCCGTCTTTGGCGATTTCGATGCTTTACCCAGGTCGACAAACCACGGTAGATTCAATATTCGCACGCGCGTCGTCGACGAGCAACGCGACGCCGGAATTTCTTAACGCGGCGTCTCAGTCGCGAGCGAAGCCGACGCGCCCAAGCGCCCGCGCCCAATCCCGCGCGGGCGTCTCAGACGCGCCCAAGCGCAAGCCCGAAGCGACGTTGAAAGATTTCTTCGTCGTCAAGTCCAAAAAGAAAGAGCCGGATGACCGAAACGAACGCCAACTAGACACAGTAGAACAACCTATAGCACCCACGGCGAACGCATTCGAATCGCGCGAGACGAAAGTGAGCTCCGAAGAAGCGCGAGGCGCGTGGATGAACACGTTCGCCAAAATGGCGCCTCCCAAGTGCAAGCACGGCGAAACGTGCAAAGTACGCACGGTGAAGAAGAAGGAGAGCCCACACTGTGGACGCGTGTTCTTTTGCTGCCCGCGCCCGGCCGGCGCGCGCACCAATCCCGATTGTGACTGCGGTTTCTTCCTCTGGCGAGAGCATCGCGCGCCGAAGTAGAGCGTCGCGCGCCGACGCGACGCCGCGCGATGAGAACGAATGACGGACGCGATTCAGCGAGAACGAATTGTACATTATTATACCGACAGGTCGACGCTTTCACGTCACGAATTCACAAGAAAGATCAAAAAACCGAACGCCCGAACGCGCGAAATCGATCGCAGCGCGTCGTTAATCTCGCTTCGCCCTCGCCCGCGCGCGTCGGCGCACGCTCGGCGACGACAACGCGCCGAAGACGACGACGCACGTCGTCCCCACCACGTTCGCCCGCATCGCGGGAAGTCCCTTCGCGAACACGGAATACCCGAGTTCGAGCGCCGCCAGCACGCCGTACGGTCCGATATCGCCGTTCACGCAATACTTGACGCTCCCCAGCAGCGCGAGCGCGCACCCCAGCGCGCACTCGCGCGCCCCCGCCTCGCCGAGCGCCTCGTGCATCTGCGCCGCCTTTCGCGTGATCCGCGTCGCCGTCGCCTCGACCGATCGACCGCTAAAGCGCGCGATCGCGCTGTTGGGGTAATAGCACGCCTCGACGACCACCGCGCGCCATCCCGCGAGTTTTCTTCCGCCGTTCTGCACGCTCAGCCAACTCGCGACGCCGTCGACGACGGTGAACGCCGTCGC
>Ga0206682_10000293_pt1 | contig 54337 bp, 29 predicted proteins | sample M240m12015metaG_FD_155444 | JGI IMG/M metagenome (GOLD analysis project Ga0206682, IMG submission 155444) | Ammonia-oxidizing marine archaeal communities from Monterey Bay, California, United States - M2 40m 12015 | ecosystem: Environmental > Aquatic > Marine > Intertidal zone | place: USA... | reverse complement strand
GAACAATGTCTCAATGGGTCGTGACTCAGACAGAGAGGACTCGCGCGCGCGGCGCCGGCCGTCGGACGATTCGCCGACGCGAGCATGGACGCGCGCGGCGCACACGCCGGCGCGAGCATGGACGCGCGCGCGGCGCGGTGTCGAGACGCGATCGCGCGACGCGATGGACGCGCGCTCGCGTCGTGCGTCGACGCCGGCGCGTCGACGACGCGCGAGCGCGACGAGGACGACGCGACGTGGACGCGCGCGTGCGGTTCGGATTGCGACCGCGCGGCGACGCTGATGCGCGAGCGAGGCGTGCGCGCGCCGTGGGACGACGCGATGGGGGCGTTCGCGTGCGCGCGGACGCTGGCGGGAAGCGGGAGGGACGAGGACGCGGTGCGCGCGTACGAGGCGCACGCGAGAGGGGTGAAGGATTTCGTGAAGGCGTACAGGGCGGACGAGGACTCGGCGTGGACGAGCGAGGCGTGGTACGTCGCGGTGGACGACGCGAGAGCGTTGGCGCAGCGCGCGGATGAGGCGCTGAAGCGCGGGGGGGAAAAACCGAGCAAACTCGCCGACGCCGGGTCGACGCTGATGCTGGTGTACAGAGCGGTGTCGCAGACGTCGACGGCGGAGAAGAAGGCGCCGCAGTTGCACGTGGTGAATAATTTATTCAAGGTGTACTTCAAGCTCAACGCGCTGCATTTGTGCAAGAACTTGATCAACGCCGTGAACTTGCCGACGTTTTTGCCGTTCGATTCGTTCCCAAAGTCGGAAAAGGTGACGTATAACTTTTACGTCGGGCGGTTGGCGGTGTTCGAGGACGCGTACGAGCGCGCGGCGGAGCATCTTGAGTACGCGTTCGCGCATTGTCACGCGCAGAGCGCGCGGAACGTGCGATTGATTTTGCAGTACTTGATCCCGGTGAAGTTGATTTTAGGCACGCTGCCGTCGCGAAAGTTACTGGAGAAGTACGAGTTGCGAGAGTTTGTCGACGTCGTCGAGGCGATGCGCCGCGGCGACGCGCGCACGCTCGACGCCGCCCTCAGCGACGGTGAATCGACGTTCATCAAACAGGGCACGTATCTGATCCTCGAAAAGCTTCGCATGTCCGTCTACCGCACGCTGTTCAAGAAAGTGCACGCCATTCACGGCGAAACCGCCGACGCGGCGAAGGCGAACCAAGTCTCGCTCGCCAAATTCCAAACCGCCCTCGCGTGGTGCGGCGCCGACGACGTCGATCTCGACGAGGTCGAGTGCATCGTCGCCAACTTGATCTTTAGAAAGTTCATCAAGGGCTACATATCGCACAAGAACCGCGTCTTGGTGTTGTCCAAGGCGGATCCTTTCCCGAGCTTGCAATCCGTCTTCGCCGACTGAGCCCGTAGCCTTGTAGTCGAGCGCAGTCTTCGCCCCACACTTTCGCGCGCGCGCGCCTTCCGATGCCCGACGCCGCTCGCGACGTCACCGCTGCGCTCATATGCGCCACGGGTGCCGCCGCGACGTTCGCGGTCGCTAAGCTCGCGCCCTGGTACGTTCCGTCCCGGCGTCCCGCGTGGCTCTATCCACTCCTCCAGTACTGACCGACGCCGCGTGTTCTCCACGCAGGATCGCCTCCGCGTCCGCGCGCGCGTTCGCGGGGTTGAAGCCATGGCAACTCGTCACCGCGCTCGCGTACGGCGTCAACGTGCTCGCGGTGAGCGTGCCGGGCAGAATCGACGGGGAGATGCAGCGACGCGCGCAAGCCGAGGCGCGCGCCGCGAAGGCGAAGGATGAAAACGCGAAGGAGAAGACGCACGCGATTCCGCTCGATAGCGAATACCGAAGCTTGTTCACGCCCGCGGGATGGGCGTTCGCGATTTGGGGGGCGATTTACGCCGGAGAGTTCGCGCTGGTGGCGCACGCGTTGGCGTCGGCGAGCGGAGGCGGCGCGAGCGAGGCGGCGACGCGCGCCGTCGCGCCGAGCTGGGCGCTCGCGTGTGCGTTTCAAGCGTTGTGGTGCGCGGCGTTCAGACCGTGGGCCAAGGCGCCTAGACACTTTTGGGTGTCGAGCGCGTTGTTGGTCGCCGAGGCGGTTGCGCTGGGTTCGGCGCACCGAGCGCTGCGCGCCGCGGCGAGCGCGGCGAGCAAGGCGTGGTATTGGACGACGCACGTTCCTCTGTCGATGCACTTCGGTTGGATTTCATGTGCGGCGTTGGTGAACTTGAACTCACACGTCGCGAAGACGTGCGCGCCGGACACGCAGCTCGCGACGGCGTTTCTCTCGGCGTTCGGCGCGGGCGGTTTGGGCGCTGCGGTGACGCTCACGACGGGCGATCCTGTGTACGCACTCGTCATCGCCTGGGCGCTCACCGCCGTGGCGAGCGACGGTGGGAAGCGCACGACGGAAACGTTGGCGGATGTCCCGCTCAAAGCATTGACGAAGGCGGCGCGATGGGGCGCTCGCGCAGCGCTCGCGAGCGTCGTCGTGAGTCAGATGCCCGCGTTCGCTGCGTGATTGATTCAACACGTCTTCTCGCTTATCGTTACACGCAGTGCTGTTTAGATTAAGTAGATGCTTTCGTTTGGAATAGATAAAATCGGTGATGATGACCACGGACTTCTTGTTCAAATCGTCCGCGCGCGGGTCCCGGGCGCGTCGATCGACGTCGTCGGGACGAGTCGCTCACTTTCGCGATCTCGAGCTCGATCTCGAGCTCGCACGCTTGGGCGTCGCCTTCTTGGCCGAAGACGACGACTTCTTGGCCGACTTCTTCTTACCACCACCGATCTTCGGGATCGGTAACGCGCCGCCGTACAACCCGTACGCGAGCGCGCCGGCGCACGCCTGCGCCGCCATGAGCTTCGTCGGGCAGCACGAGCTCCCGCGCACGTACACGTCGAACAGGGAGAACGCATGCATAAGTAACATTACCTTCGCCAACGCTTTCTTCGTCGAACTCGCCGCTCCCGCGGCGATGTGCGACACCGTCGCCAACGTAAAGTCGCGCACGACGCATCGCGTAATCTTCTTCGCGATCGCCTGCGCGCCGTCTTCGATCACGCACGACACCGCGACGAGCGCGATGACGAGCGCTTGGAACTTGAGCGTTTTACCCAACATCTTTCTCGGTCGTCGTCGAGCTCGTCGCGCGTCGGAGTGCGGGACGCGCGCCGTTCGACGAGGGGAATGAGGAAAAAAGTCGGTTTAAGTTCCGCTTCGTTCCCCTCGGCGTCGGCATCGCCGCACACGTCGACGCGCCTCGCCCTCGGCGCGCGCGCACCGCGCGAGGCGATGACGCACGACGTCGAGCGAGACGTCCACGACACCGTGCGCGTGCTCGTGCGCGTGCGACCGCCGAACGCGAGAGAGATCGATGCCGGCTACGCGCCGTGCGTGCAGACGCACGGGACGAACGCGCTGACGCTCCAGCGCGGGAGCGTCCGCGAGAGCGTCGCGGGCAAGGCGGCGCTGAGTTTCGCGTACGACCACGTGTGCGATCAGTCGTCGGCGCAGGAGGAGATTTTCGAACGCGTCGGACGCGACGCGGTGGACGGCGTGGTGGAGGGGTATCACGGGTGCGTGCTCGCGTACGGGCAGACGGGCGCGGGGAAGACGTACTCGATGCAAGGCGTGGATTTAGATCGCGACGACGACGTCGGAGGGTTTGAGGGTGACGATGATTGCGTCATGATGTCGCCGGGCGAGGCGGGAGGGGCGGAGGGGGACGCGCTGGACGCGCCGAACGCGGGGTTGATTCCGCGCGCGCTGAAGCGATTGTTTGAGCGATGCGAGTCGGCGAGGAACGCGGCGATCGAAGCGGGCGGGGCGTGCGAAATCGAAGTGAAGTGCTCGTATTTGGAGATTTATAACGAGACGTTGCGAGATTTGTTGATGAATACCGAGCACGATGGACCGGCGCCGAACGTGCGGGAAGACGCCAAGCGAGGCACGTTTGTGGAGAATTTGCACGAGGAGCGCGTGCACGGGGCGGAGCAGACGTACGAGACGTTTTTGCGCGGTGCGGCGAATCGTAGGGTGGGTCAGACGAATATGAATGCCGATTCTTCGCGTTCGCACAGCGTGTTCACGATTTCGGTGGAATCGCGCACGAAGGCGCATCCCACGGCGCCGACGACAAAAAAGAGCGCGCTTTTGCACTTGGTCGATCTCGCAGGGAGCGAGCGGCAGAAGAGCACGGACGCGGCAGGTGAACGTTTGAAAGAGGCGAGCGCGATTAATAAATCGCTCAGCGCGCTCGGGAACGTCATCAAAGCCCTCGTGGACGTGGCCGACGGCAAGGAACGACACGTGCCCTACCGCGATTCCAAGTTGACGTTTTTGCTCAAGGACGCGCTCGGCGGACGCGCGCGCTGCACGCTCCTCGCGTGCGTCTCGCCGGCGCATGTGAACGTGGAGGAGACAATGTCTACGCTGAAATTCGCCCAGCGCGCCAAGCTTGTGAAAGTCCGCGCAGTGGCGAACGAAGAATCCGTCGGATCAGCGAACGAGCTCGCGGCTGAGGTTGGGCGTTTGCGAGCGCTCCTCGCCGAGGGTGGCGGCGGCTTGAACGACGTCGACGCTCGAGCGAAGATTGTCGAACTCGAAGCCATCATGGCGAAGGCGAATCGCGCGGCCGCGGCTGCGGCAAAGGATAGCGAAGAAGAGCTCGCGAAGCTGAAGAGCAAACTCGAGCACGCCAAGGATTTATGCACGTGTTTGGACAAGAATTTGCAATCCGCCAAGATGGTGATTCGTTTACGCGACGAGGCGCTCAAGCGCAAAGAGTTAACGCCAGAGTCGGTGAATGCGGAGATTGAAGAGCTTCGAAAGCAGAACGAACACCCACCCGAGGTCGTTCGCGTCCGCATCGAACTCGCGGCGTTGCAAGAGCGCGCCGATCGCCTTCAAGCCGAGAATGAGCGCTCCGCCAATCGCGGACGTTTAGCCACCGCCGAGGAGGAATTGAAGGATTTGCGCAAGCTCGTCATCGCTGAGGGCGAACTTACGGCCAAAGCGCTCGACGAAAAAGCGGCTGCCTTGAAATCATTGGATGAAATCGAGGCGCAAAATCAAGTTCTCCAAGCCGCTGCCGATGCCGCCGAGCGTCGCGCGTTGGCGAGCGAAGAGACTGCGGAAAACGCTCGCGCGGCGCAACTCGCGGCGGAAGTTTTGGAGAACGAGCACAAGATGGCCAAGGAATCTGCGGAAGCCGACCGCGCACGCGTTCAAGCGACGTTTGAAGAGAACAAAGAAGTGATGGAAGAGATGTTTTCGAAGCTCGAAGTGCTCGCGGCGCACAAGGTGCAAGCTGACAAGGATAGAGCCGAGCTCGAGGCGCGCGTCGAGCTCGCCGAAGCCAAGGCGGCGGGTGCGAACTCGTCGTACGAAGAAACGACCAACGCGCTCGCGGCGGCCAAGGCGGAGTTGGAAACGATGCAAGGCAAAATAGATTCAGCGCTGAGCGCTCAAAAGGCTGAGCACGACTGCGAGCTGGAGAAGAAACGAGCTGAATTCGAAGCTGCCATAGGCGCCGCGACTGAGGCGGGCGAAGCGGCGATGGCCGAGCTTAAGACTGCGCACGTCGCCGAACTGCAGGTTCTTGCGCGCAAACACGAAGAAGCGCTCGCGAGTGTAAAATTCGACGTGGAGGGGGGATTCGAAGTCGAGCGTGCAGCGCACGAGGCGGCTTTGGAGAAACAAGCGGGCGAACTCGAGTCGAAATTCGCGGGTGAGTCTGCGACGGCGCGAGCAGAGCACACTCGTGCGATCGATGCGCTCAAGGAGGGCCACACTCGGGCAATGGACGCGTTACGCGAAGAGATGGCGAATGCGAAAGTCGAGCTTGTAGACGCGCACACGTCGAAACTCGCGGCGCAAGCGCAAGCGTTCTCGGAACAGATTGAGAAGATAAACGCCGCGCAGGCGGAAGCCTTGGAGGCACTCGAGCGCAAGCACGCAGAGGCCATGGCGGACGTGGAAGCACGTCTCGCGAACGCGCTCGAACAAACAGAGTCGACGTCGGCAGCGGACGCGCACGCCAATGAGTTGGCGGCGTTGAACGAAGAGCACACGAAGACGATGGAGGAATTAGAGCGCGAGTACAAGTCTCAAATCACAGATCTCGAAAACGAGCTCGCTGAGATGAGAAGGGCGCGTGCAGAGACAGAAGACGCCGTGCGCACCGAGCTGGTCGAAGAACACTCCGTCGCGTTAGAAGAGCAGAAGAGCCTGTTGAGCTCAGCTTTCGCAGCGGACATTCGAAACGCCGAAAAGAAACTCGCTGCGGCGCGAGAAGAGATTTCGCGAGCGAAATCTGCTGCGTCGGCTGAGTTCTCCGCCGCAGGGACCGCACAAGCTCAAATCCGTAAGCTACACGAGGAAATGGAATTCAAGGACGCAGAAATTGCAAAGTTGGAGCGAAAGCTCGCCGCGAACGACAACGCGACCGCAGATGGTGACGCGCACGCGAAATCGGATGCGCGTTTGGACTCCGCCAAGGCGGCTCGCAAGCGAGCGGAAGAACGCGCGCAAGAGATGGAGGCCAAGGTCACGGCGCTCATGCACGACGTTGATGAAGCAAACAAGTCTTCGCAGGCTACGAGGAGCAAGTACTCCACCGCGCGATCGCGCATTGAGTCTCTCGAAGTCGCCTTGCACGCGGCCAAGACTGAAATCGCACAACTCAAGGGCATCGAACCGCCACCGAGCGTCTCGAAGACGCCCGCGCGCACGCCCGCGGTGAAGCGACCATTAGCAGGTCGCACTCCTGGGAAGACACCGGGAACCATGGGCACAGCACGGCGCATCTTGAGTGATGTCAACGCCGACGAACCGCCGTCGAGCCCATCGCTCGCGCGACCGAACAAGCACATGCGTTTCGACACCAGCCCACCCGCGGGCGAGCGCGCGAAACCAATCACAGGCAAACATCGCGCCGAGCTCGAGGGTATACGCCGCGGCACCGGTCGCTTATTATCCAAGCCCGCCATGCGCGTGCAATCCGCCAAACCCGCCGACGAGTAGAGACGCCGCGCGCCTTTCAATTTCTACAAAACATGTACACTCACAACACCGCTACGAGACTACGCTACCCTACGCTACCCCAACCGCTCATGACTTCCCCTTCACCTCATCCAGATTCGCAAACACCGCAGCCGCTCGCGACGCGTTCATCGCCTCCGCCGCTCGCGCCTCCGCCTCGTACGCGTCCCTCACGTGCTGTTCCGACACCGCTCCCAACCTATCCGTCATCTCCGTCGTCACCCGCTCGATCTCTTCCATCGACGACGCGTTCTCCCGCATCGCTCCCGCGCTCCACTTCGCGAACGACGCGAGCGCGCGCTCGTTTTCAGCATTTTTCTCCGTCATCGCCGCGATTTCCCGCTGCGTCTTCTCCAGCGCCGATCTCTCCGCGCGTATGCGCTCCAGCGCGCGCGTCTGCGCGCGGTACACCTTGACGTAATTCCACAGCGTCTTAAACACCATCGCGCGCGCGTCGTCGCTTCGCGTCGACGCGCGCCGACGACTGACGCCGACGACGAGCGTTTTTAAATTTAAATTAAATTTCAAACTCGCCCGCACATTTGAACGCGCGACGCATCGCGCATCGCCGCCGAGCGCACGAAAACGCACGCACACATGGACGCGCCCGTGCCCGACGCCCCCGCGGCGACCGCGCCGACGCCCGCGCCGGCGTCGCCGAGCGTGAAACCGAAACGCGAACGTAAAAAAGTTGAAGTGTTTCAAGTCGTCGACGACGCGCCGAAGAAATCGCTCGACGTCAAGCCGGGACGCGGGACGAAGCTGTGCGAGATCCCGAACGTGGCGTTCAAGCTGTCGAAGATCCCGCGCAAGGAGGAGCTGTTGAAGTTTGTGTATCGCATCCTGTACAAGGGGGTGGGCAAGCAACAAACCATCAAGCGGGACATCGGCGAGTTCTCGGGATGGACGTTCGAAAACGACGGCGAGCGCGCGGTGAAGGAAGATTTGCTGTCGAGGGCGTTTAAAGACACGCTGCACGATCTTCTGGACTTGTTCGAGCTGCCGCGAGGAAGCGGGGCGGAAGGGAAGAAGGAGGCGCAGGTGGCGCGTTTGATGACGTGGTTGGACGCGCCGAAGGCGAGCGGGAAAAAATCGTTGGAGGAGGCGGAGGCGAAGAAACGCGCGGCGAAGGAAAAGAAACGCGAACGCACGGCGAAGAAGACGGCGGCTAAAGCAAAAAAGACGGCGGCGGCGAAATCGTCGGCGGGTGGGTCGGCGAAGCAAGCAGCGTTGATTAAAAAGTTGAAGGCGGAGAACGCCGCGTTGCGCGCGAAAATCGCGAAGTTGACTGGAAAGGAAGAGGAGCCGGCGGAGGAAGAGGAAGAAGAGGAGGAAGAGGAAGAGGAAGAGGACGAAGAGGACGAAGAGGACGAAGACGAAGACGAGGAAGACGAAGAAGAGGAGGAAGAGGAAGATTCAGACGAAGAGTTCACGGAAAAGCCGGCGGCTAAAAAGCCGAAGCCGGCGCCCAAGCCGGCGAAACAACAATCTCCGTCGCCAGAACCGTCGCCGGAACCGTCGCCGGAACCGTCTCCAGTGAAAGCACCGTCGCCCGCGAAGGCGCCCACGCCCGCGCCCGCGCCACCGGCACCCAAGACGGAACCGCCGAAACCGGTCGAACCGACGCCGGCGCCTGCGCCTGCGGCGGAACCGACCAACCCGCCACCGACGGCGGCCGAGCTCGGTAGCGCTGTTCGAGGGTTACTAGTAAACGCCGACATGGAACAAGTTTCTATGAAGAGCGTTCGCAAGGATTTGGAAACCAAATTCGGGATGTCTCTGTCCGATCGTAAGGAGGAAATAAAAAGACTTGTCACCGAGTTTCTCGAATCGCGATAGACGTCGTTGTTTGTCAAACATCTCTTTGTTTATCCTTCTCTTTGTTACACGCTATGCTAATGTTCTAAGCCACGGCGACAACGTTGACGCTCAAATATCCGAGACGAGCGCCGTGAGGTGATTCTTCAACGTCGCGTCGCTCGTGTTTGTCGCGACGCGCTTTGCGATGCTTATCCAGGGTTCTCGAAGCGCCGGTTCGTTCGTGAAAAACTCGTTTAGGACGTCTGCGCGTCCTAAAAGAGTAGCGAGTAGTAAAGACCAGTCGGTACAACCCGCCTCGCGCGCGGTGGCGAGAAGCGAGGTGACGTAAGTGGCGTCGCTTTCGACTTTCGATCCGACGGCGCGCGTGGGATCGACGAGAAATAAACTCTCTGTGCGAGAACTTTGACTCGACGCCGCTCGTCGTAATTTTCCTTCTCGTAATCGCCGCGCTGCTAACTCGATACTGCCCGCGAAATCGGAGATGTACGCTTCACCATTCTCGTCCGTCTCGTGTTTCAAGTAAGCGACGCCGTCAAAGGACGTTTCGCTCATAAAAGCTCCCATCGCCGCGACATCGCGTTCGCGGCCCAGAGAGTCGACGTGCGACTTCAATAACAGTTGTTCTGGTTCACCAAGCGCAAGCTCACGATCTGCGCGCCCGCCTAACGCAATTACGCTGTTTGGCGGCGGAGCGATGACTTCAAGCACGCGCTTGAAGATTCCAGGCTTTTGATTTTCCTTCGCCGCTTCGTCTGCTGGCTGCAGTAAAAACTTGATGAGGTCTTCGACGAGCTTGTACTCGCGGGCTTCCAGCGCGGCTCTCATCACGCGCACGGCGATTTCACGTCCCATTGTTTCGCCCTCAAGTTTATCGACGACGAGAATGTAGCACGCCGCGATACGAATGCGCTTTAATTTCAACGCCTTGACACAAAGCTCGCTTGGTTTACCGGCATATTTGAAGAGCGATTCCCATCGCGTGTTGTCTGTCTTCCGCGCCACGCTCACGATGACGTCAAGATAATTTGGCAACTCCGACAGCAGTGCAATCGATTGCTTGAGTACTGTTTGTGACGTGATTTCGCGATTCGAGCGTTCCAGCGCTGTGAAGAGCAACCATTCGAGCGCATGCATGAAGTGCGGCGTCTGTCGTCGAGCGGCACGCGCATATCGCAACGCGGCGTCGTGCTGGCCAGAACTCAAAAGCTTGCGCAAAATGTAAGGCACAATTGTGTGCGATTTGGGTGCGATTGTGAAGTATGGCATGTCTACCGCATCTGCGAAGGAAAACTTTTGCGTCACTCCGATGATGCGATTCATATTCAGGCTCACGCTCATCGGATACAATTCTCGATCAAACTCGAGTTCTGGATTGTTCGCCGCGCGCTCAACGTCACACGACGTTGCGCCGTTGATGAGGATTTGTCGTAAGTCGCCATTCGGAAAGTAACATATGCGCATCCCTTCGGCACCATAGGCAAATACGCATCCCCCGTCCACAGAAAGCGAATCTCTCGCGTCGCTCTCAAAGTCGCTGCTTTCGTCCCCTTGCATCATCATTTCTTGCGGTGCGTTCGCGCTTCCAACGACCCAGAACTCCGCGACGTCATCAAAGAGCTTCACCTGATCGTACTCATCCGTCAAGTCTACGACGAAGAGTTCGCCAGCTTCTGTCAAAACTACGCACTCGCTCGGCGCTCGCTCGGGCGCCGCCGCCGGCGGCACCGCGCACATTCCTTGCACGCGCCCGCCCGCGTTTAAGGTTGTTTTCCGTCGCTGTCCCGCATCCTCGCGAACGTGGTGTGCGGAAATCGCTCCCACGTTCGATGACATTTCTTCCACCTCGTACACTGCTATTTCGCCATTCGAGAAGCTCACGAGTAAGAATTCTCCGCACGCGTATGCGCCCGTCGCCTCGGATGGTAGCGGCATCGTCATCAAAAGGTCACCCTTTCCGCCGTCGGCGTAAAAGCTAATGCCGTACGACAACTTGATAGACTTTGTAAACATCCTCGTTCTACCTAATCGAGCGACGATGGCGAGTACCGGCTGCAACACGCTACGCTGCCGCCCCGATGTCGGCGGTGCCGGTTGCATCCAATCGAACGCGATTGCCTCGAAGGAGTTCTCCTCTTCCACGTCTCCTAACTGACTCCAGCATTCACCGCGCGTGTCAAACACGACGCATCCTCGCACGCCTCCGACGGCGACTCGATCGCCGCTCGGGCTCATTCCCGCCACGCACATGGGCCACTGACGCTGGACGTACTCGCTCGGACACACTTCCTGTCGCGCGTGAACTCTGGTGCTCGTCGCGCTCGAGGCGACGATGAAAATACGATCGTCACCAAGAAGCAGTGATGCATCATCGTGATCGCAACCGCCATCGTATGATCGAGGGGCGACGCGACTGTTCGACACGCTCTTCGCGAGCGCGTACTCTAAAACTTTCGAACCAGACTCGGACCGCACCGGGACGAACAACGCGTAGTCGCCGACGCCCCACGCGGGCGGGGCCAGACAAGCGCCCATCTCTGGCACTTCCTCGTCACCCGTGAACGTCGCGCGCGGCGAAGACGATGTTCCCACCGCGCTATCGCCGCCGCCGTGATGTAAAGTACACATGAGCAAACATCCCGATTCGCTCCACACGCTCACGCCGCGCCGACGCCAACCGACGGCGAGCGCTCGCCCGTCGTTCGACCAAGAAGCGTGCGCTAACGCGCCAGTGTCTTCCACGCCGAAGCCCCACGGACTTAACCCGAAAACATGTCGCGGTTTCGCGGCCTCCGACGTCATCGCGTCGTCGTACACGCGGATTTCGCCGTCGGCTGTGCCGAGCGCGAGCCGCCGCGAGCCTCGATGAAACGCGGCGCACGTCGCCGGACACGGGAACGCATCGAACCAGTTCCTTCGCCGCACGTCGCCCGCCGCATCAATCTCCAGCGCGCACACCGCTCCCGCATCGAACCGCACGACCACCGTACCGGTATCGCGGCACCACGCCACGCTCGTCGCGCCGCCGTCTCGTTCGCTCCGCGCGCACGTCGCGCTTCGCCCCTCCGACCCCTCCTCCCAGCACAAAAACACCACCCGCCCCCTATCCGTCCCGACCACGATTTCATCGTCATCGCTCGCGCAACACGTCGCCCGCTCGCCGTCGTCCAACGTCACGACGCGTTCGATCTCCAGCGTTCCCTCAAACTCGCCGTCGCTCCGCGTCGTCGCGCTCGCCCTCGATATATAAACCTCCCCATCCGCGCTCACGCTCACCAGCGACGTCCCCAACCGTTCATCGCGTCCCTCTCGTCCTCCCTCGACGTCCCACCCCCCCCCCGCGTCCCGCGCGCGCGTTCCGCGTCGCGCCGACGCCTCGCGCCAACCGCACGCGACGACGCGTTCGCCCCGCGCGCGCGCGTCCGTCTCGATCCTCCCCACTTCGCGCCCGCTCCGGCCGTGCCGTCCGATCGCGCGCGCCTCGACGCCGCGCGCGTCGAACGCGGCGAGGAACGCGCCCTCGCGGTGCACCGCCGCGCCGCACGCCGTCGTCGCGTCGTCGTCGTCGGTGGCGTCGGTGTTCGCGTCGCCATCGCGCGTCGTCGCGGCGTCGCGAGGCGTCGCGCGCGACGCGCGGTCGTCGCGCGATGGCGCGCGCGTCTTGGGCCACGCGTGCGCGAGCGCGCACGGCATCGCGCGCGTCGCCGTCTCGCGCGCGTCGGTCGCGCGCGCGCGTCGGCGTTCGAGTTTTTATCGTAGTCACGCGTGTTTTACATACTTCTATTTGTAGACAGTATATATTTAATCGCGGACGGTCCTCTGTTGGGTTCGGACATACGGTGCTGTAGAGTGAGTGAGACGTAGGAATTGAACGATACGCTATCCGCGTCCCGCGCGGCGTCGCCGCGCGTCGCGTCGACCGCGCCCGCACAGCGGCGCGACCTCGCGGCGACGCGCGCGTCGACGCGACGCGCGCGTCGGCGCCTGCGGGACGCCCACCGCGACGCGCGGCGCGCTCCGACGCGCGCGATGCCGACGATCGCGATGACGGCGACGGCGACGTCGACGGCGCGATGGCGACGCGCGACGGCGCGCGCGCCGATCGCGGACGCGCGCGCGGCGCGCGCGCGCGCCGACGCGCGCGCCACCGTCGCGGCGCGCGCAGAGACAACGCGCGCCGATCGCGGGCGCGCGCGCGGCGCGCGCGCGCGCCGACGCGCGCGCCGCGGGCGCGGCGCGCGCAGAGACAACGCGCGCGACGCGCGCGCGCGCGCGAGGGCGAGGGACGGCGCGCGCGGTGCGGTCGCCGTCGGTCGACGAGGACGCGCGCGAGGCGGGAAACGGCCGGGAGACGGACGCGAGCGAACGCGGACGAACGCGGGCGACGTCGGGGACGCGCGCGGCGGCGCGGGCGCGAGAGACGCGCGCGCGAGGCGGGGAAATGCGCGGCGAATCGGAGATCTCGCGCGCGCGCGCGCGACGAGGGCGAGGACGCGGCGCGACGGAGGCGCGCGTGCGCGTGGATTTCGCGGTGATCGGAAGCGGGATCGCGGGACTGTCGTACGCGCTGGACGCGGCGGAGGTGGGAGAGGTGGCGATCGTGACGAAGGCGCGCGCGTTCGAGGCGGCGACGACGTACGCGCAGGGCGGCATCAGCGCCGTGGTGGATGCGCTCGATTCCGTGGATGAGCACGTGCGGGACACGTGCGTCGCGGGTGGGTTTTTGTGCGATGAAAATGCGGTGCGCGTGATGGTGGAGGATTCGAAGGCGGCGGTCGAGACGCTCATCGAGAGAGGCACGCGGTTTACGCGAGACGACGCCGACGGACGCCTGCACCTCGCGCGCGAGGGAGGGCACAGTCGGCATCGCATCGTGCACGCGGACGACATGACGGGAAAGGAGATCGAGCGCGCTTTGCTCGAAGCCGCTAAGGCGAACCCGAGGATTACGTTTTACGAGTATCACTTCGCCGTGGAGTTGCTCAAGACGCGAGACGGCGAACGCTGCGCCGGGGCGCTCGTCGTGGACGAAGCCCGAGGTAAGACGATAGCCTTCGTCGCGTCGTCCACCGTGCTGGCGTGCGGTGGCGCCGGACACCTATTTCCGAGCACGACGAATCCCGTGGTGAGCACGGGCGACGGCATCGCCATGGCGACGCGCGCGGGCGTCGCGGTGGCCAACATGGAGTTTATGCAGTTTCACCCCACCGCGCTGTACACGGGCGAAGGCGGCGCCGCGAAGCTCAACCAAAACGAAAATGCATTTTTAATCACGGAAGCCGTGCGCGGGCACGGTGGTCGGCTGTACAACGCCGAGGGCGAGCGCTTCATGGCGAGATACGACGAGAGAGAAGAACTCGCGCCGCGAGACGTCGTGGCGAGAAGCATCGATAGCGAGATGAAACGCACGCGAGCGCCGTGCGTGTTTTTGGACATCACGCACGTCGACGGAGAAGAGATTCGACGCAACTTCCCGGGAGTCGCCGCGGAGCTTGATCGTCGAGGATTGGACATGACGAAGCAGCGCATTCCCGTCGTCCCCGCGGCGCACTACATGTGCGGCGGCGTGAGCACGAACGAAAACGGCGAAACCTCCTTGCGTGGATTGTTTGCGTGCGGCGAAGTCGCGTACACCGGCGTGCACGGCGCGAATAGGTTGGCGAGTAATTCTTTGCTCGAGGGTATCGTCTTCGCGCGTCGCGCGGTGGTGTCCGTAGCAAACGAAATCGACGCGTTGCGCGCTGAGTTACCTTCGCTCGACGTCGACGATGAAGACTTGCGTCGCTGGCTCGACGAACGATGCGACGACCTCACGCGCGGCGACGTGCTACGAAACTTCACGGCGGAGCACGACTCGTGGGAACGCGACACTCGTCGCGAAATTCAACGCACGATGTGGAACGCGGCGGGAATCGTTCGAACGACGGCGGAGATGGAAGTCGCGCTCTTAAAGCTTCGAGAGCTCGCCACCGCGTGCGAGGAACGCCTGAGTGTGACGAAGGGCTACACCATGCAGCTCGCTGAGGTCATGAATCTGCTCGACGCGGGTGAGCTCATGTTGCGGTGCGCGCTCATGCGTAAAGAGTCTCGCGGCTTACACTACACCTTGGACTACCCCGAAGCCGTGGATGACGAAAAGAAACCTACCTTTATCGCCGACGGCGCGACTCGCCCGTCTCTCACTCGTCGGCCCGCGCCCGCGCCGAGATAAACTCCTTAGATTTATAAATGTAACGACGCTGTATTTAGAATATTTAACACCACGCGGGAATCACGGCAGCTCTACATTAGTTTTACAGGTCTAGTTCGCGCTTGCAGTGTGTGTGAAAGAATAATGAGTGAACGTTTAACGCGCCGGGGCGAGTTCTTTTTCTTCAACTGCGACCGCCTCTTCTGTCGTCGTCACGGCAGACTTTGCCATGGCGGTCGCGTCGCCGGTCTGTTCTTCGTGTTCGAAGTCTGCATCGGTCAGGCCGTAGCAGTTCTCCATGTGGAATTGCCCATTCTTCACGCGAATCACGTGCGTCGGGTTCAGGCTTTCGCAGAACGCCTTGTTGTGAGACACAGCGAATAAGCACCCGTCCCATCCGCGAAGACCGTCGGTCAACGCTTGAACGGCGCCGACGTCCAAGTGATTGGAAGGTTCGTCGAGGAGCAAGCAGTTACGCGGTTGCAAAACGAACGCGGCGAGAGCGACGCGAGCTTTCTCGCCACCAGAAAGGCTGCCGATTTTTCGCAAAGCCATCGTGCCGGTGATGCCGAGCGCTCCCAAAGCTTGCCTGCCGACTTGCTCAATCGTTGCGGGGTCGTCTTCGCGCGCGACATCGAGAACGTATTCGAGGCAAGACTTTTCCTTCGGCAAGTATTGCGCGAGATCTTGCGAAAAGACACCGAGCTTGACGCGATCGTCGGTGATTTCGCGTTCGCCCGAGATGAGCGGCATGGTGCCAGAAATGCTCTTCAACAATGTCGACTTTCCGGCGCCGTTAGGGCCCAAGACGACGACTCGCATCTCACGCTCGAGCGCGAGGGATCCACGCAAGATGGGTGCGTCAGCGCTGTAACCGAGAACGCCATCCGTGAGTTTCAGCTGTACTTGGTTTGAAGGCGGCGGCTTGGTCAAGCGTAAGTTCATCTTTGACGCGTCGCCCGCGGCGCCGTCCGAAATGGTCGCCGTCGCCGCGCTGACAGTTTTGCGCATTTCCTTTTGAAGCTTATCCAAAAGCTTTTGACGCGATTGCGCTTGTGTGGATTTACTCGCGTTCGCGGAGAAACGGCGAATGAAATCTTTTAATTCCGCTTCCTCCGCGAGTTGCTTTTCGTAAGTCGCCTTGGCGATTGAGATTCGCTCTTCGCGATCCTCCAGGAACTTGGTGAAGTTGCCCGTGTACCAGTGAAGGCCCTTACCGCGGACCTCGGCCATGTGCGAGCACGCACCATCGAGAAGTTCAGCTTCGTGGCTGACGATGAGCGTCGTGCACGGCGAATCCTTGATCCACTTGGCCAGCCATGTCTTCGCGGCTTCGTCGAGGTGATTCGTCGGTTCATCAAGAAGCAACAAACCTTTCTCGCCCGAACCCGCGGGGGACAACAGCAAACGCGCGAGCGCGACGCGCATCTGCCAACCACCGCTTAAGTCATCGCACTTCACATCCCACTGCGAGCGAGCGAATCCCAAACCGTCCAACACGCCGGCGATGCGCTTCTCCGCCTCGTACCCGCCCGCGGCGTCAAACTCAGCCAAGCAATCCATGAGCACATCCGCCGCCATGCACGCGTCCTTGTCGTCCTCTGTCTCGCACGCCGCTTCCGCCGCTCGCAGTGCCTTCTCCGCGGCGTTTATTCGATCCATCCTCGCGCGCGCCTCTTGATACACCGTCTTTTGGCTCCCAGAAACCGCCGTCTGTTCGAAATAACCCACCTCGAGCTCTTTCGAGATCGCAATCTCCCCATCCTGCACGCTCCGCTTCCCCGCGATGCACTTCAACAGCGTGGATTTCCCGCATCCGTTCCCACCGACGAGCCCAACGACTTGGCCCGGCATGACCGCGCACGACGCCTCGCTGAGCAAGTCGACGTCTCCGACGCTCAGCATCACGTCCGTGATGCGCAGCGCCGCCCCGCTCGTGTTGCCGTACGGGATGAAGTTATCACCATCGTACCCAAGACCGCCGTACGACGCCGCCGGCGCCGCCGGCGCGCTCGAGGCGTCGTCTTCGACGGGTCGCGATGCGACGACGTCATCCGATGGCGGCGGCTTCACGACGCCGCCGGCTTTTTTACCCTTGCGCGCGGCTTTCTTGGACGCGGCGCAGCGCGTGGAGGCGCGAGAGAGCGGTCGCGCGTGCGGTGCGGCGAGCGCGCGGGCGGCGCGCATGAGATCCGTCGTCGAAGCGCGGAGTGCGGCGGGGATTGGCGATAAGGAGGCTCCTTATCCACGGAACGCGTGTCCGTTCGCGTTCCGGGGACGCGACGAGACGAGAAATTTATTTTATCGTAATCGTGAGTATTTGAAGTGAACGAGGAAAAATGTTTAGAGTAAGTACGCGCGATGCATGCGGACCGGTTGGCGTGGAGACCGCCTAAAGTCGCGCGTCGGCGGGAAATCCGCGCTCGGCTTGCTTCACGCCGAGGTCGGCCATGACTTCCTCCGAACCACCGAGGATGGCGGAGAACTTGGCCGCGCGGTTAAAACCTTCGATTATTCTGCCCATGCCCGTGCGCGTGATTCCGCGACCGCCGAAGATTTGCGCGCTCTCGTCGGCGAAGAAGTTGGCGACGCGGGTGCACAAAAACTTTAACAGCGCGATGGGACCGGCGAGCGCCACGGCTTGTTGCGCGTGCGTGAGCACACCCATTTGGTACGTGATGGACTCGGTCCAGCACTCCACGGCCTCGAGTTGAGATGTCATTCGTGCGAGCTTGTTGCGGATCACCGGTTGCTCGATCAACTTTTTCCCAAAAGTCTTGCGTTGGTGGGCAAACGTGTAGCATTCCTTGAGCACGTTGCGCATCGCGCCGTTCGTACCGGCGACGATCATCCAACGCTCGTGGTTGAAGTTGTGCATGATGAGCTTGAAGCCATCGCCTTCGCGACCGAGTAAGTTTTCGACCGGCACCTTGACGTTTTCAAAGATGATGTAAGACGTCCCGGCAGCCGGGCTGTACGCCGTCTTGATGGGGTTCGTCTCGACGCCCTCACCGCGCTCGATGAGGAGCAAAGACAGCGCTTGCAAGCCTTTGCCACCGGTTCGAACGGCAGTGGTGAAGTAATCGCAGAACGTACCGTTCGTGATCCACTTCTTGACACCGTTCACGATGTAGTGCTTGCCGTCGGGAGTCTTCGTCGCCGTGCATTGAATCGCCGCCACGTCGCTTCCCGCGAACGGATCACTGATCGCCAAACAGATGCGCTTCTGGCCCATGATGCACTCACGGCCAACCTTTTGGCGCACTTCTGGTCGCGCAAACATGAGCACCGGCGGCACGCCGATGACGAACCCGGCGCCGATACCGTCGCAGTACCCCGGCACGCCCAACCGTCCGAGCTCCTCGTGCGCGATCATCTCGTGAAACGTGTCGAACTTTTCCGGCGTCAGCCCGCCCGGAAGCGTCATCCCACAGTTATCGACGCAATCCTTCATCCACGGCCCCGGCTGCAGCCGAGTCGCGAACATCCCAGCCTTCCCGAGCTTTTCGTACAGCTCCTTCGACGGCGGTTGCCCCGCGATGTCCTTCTGCACCATATCCGGCCGAACGTGCTCATCATAGAACGCTCGCACCGCCTGTCGAAACCGCACGTGCGATTCATCGTAATACGGGCTCGGCGCTCCCTGAAACGCGCTCGGTTCCGCGTACGGCACCTTACTCAGCGCCCCTCGCGTCGGCGCCAGCGACTTCGCCCCCGCCAGCGTCCCTATTTTATACTTCTTCGCCGTCTTCTCCAGGATCTCGCTCCGGTGCAGCGCGTAAAACGCCTCCGTGGCGTCCTGTCCCGCCGCCGCGACGATGAACGACGCCCCTCCCGGGTGAAACGCCGCGAATTTCGTTAAATCGTACACCCCGTCGCCGATGACCATCCAGCAGTCGTTCGCCGTCGCGTGTTTCGCGACGTCCGCCATCGCGTACGTCGCCATCGCGCCGTCCCGGTCGCGCCGTCGCGATCGCGCCTCGTTCGCGCGTCTCGCGCGTCTCGCGCGTCCGCTCGTTCGACGCGCGTCGCTGTGCCGTCGCCGCGCATTCGCGTAACGAACTCGAGCTCGAATCGCCGACGCGACGGCGCGATCGCGATCGCGCCGCGACACCTCGCGACGCGCGACGGCGCGATCGCGCGCGCGACGCGATGGCGCGGACGACCGCGGCGACGCGCGACGCGACGGCGCGGTGCGCGACGCGCGACGTCGCGCGAACGACGGCGCGACGACGCGATCGAGGGCGACGGCGCGCGACGACGCATCGCGCGCGCGCGAACGCGCGGGACGCGATGGACGCGGTCGTGGACGCGGCGACGCTCGATGCGATCGAGGTGCCGCGAGATCTGTGCGAGATACGGGCGTTCGTGCGATGGGAGGAGGCGGGAAAGCCGAACGACACGACGAAGGCGTGGCAGGAGGAGGAGTTTCGCAGGGCGACGGAGGATTTGAAGCGAGAAGTCGCGAGCGGGACGACGCTGAACGCGATACGACGGCGGTACGGGCGGGCGCCGGTGGAGGGGGACGATGAGGCGTGGCGAGCGCCGGGAGTAGAGGCGGCGGAGGCGAAACGCGTGGCGGAGGCGGTGGCGTTCGCGGCGAGCGCGGATTTGGCGGACGCGACGGAGGAGAGGAGAGAGGAGCGAACGGCGAAGAAGGCGGTGCGGAAGGTTGAGTCAGTGGTGGCGGCGCCGCCGCCGCCGCCGCCGTCGGATCGTCGACGTCGAGACTTGCGCGCGATGTTGCCGCGACGCTCGAACGCGGAGGACGACACGAGTCGGGTCGCCAATGCGGCGGAACCGTCCACGGTGGCGCGCTGGCGCGAGATGAAACCGGACGAAGACGGCCGCCTGCTGATAAGCGATGGACTGTATCCGCTCGCGGACGGTGAGCTTCTGGTGCAAGTGTACGAAAACGGCGGCAAGGATGAAGACGCGATGAGCGCGCCTCGACGTAAAATCACGGGCCGAAGCGTGGTTCTCACCACCAACGCTCTCGAGCCGCTCATCTGCCACTGGGGTGTCGCCAAGGAAGAGCCCGGGGAATGGGTATTGGCTCCAAAGCTCGTGCATCCCGCCGGTACGGAGGCGGTGTCACACATGAGCTGCGAGACGCCGCTCGAGGAATTCACCGGTTGCTTTCCGGCGGATCGCGTATCGTCGACACCGTCCATGGATGACGCAGATCTGTTCGACGAGTGCGCTTACATGCAAAGACTCGAGTTCAATCTTCCGGGTGATGGCCCAAACGAGCTCATGGGGTTGCATTTCGTCTTTCGCAACGTTGACGGGACCGCGTGGTACAAGGACACGTCCAACGGCAACGCCAATTATCACGCGTCGTGCATACGAGTCAAGGAAGAAGATCGCGTCGCGGATGAGCTCGTGGATACCATCACGCGCGCCGAAGCTGGAGGATCGTGGTGGTCGCTCATGCATCGTTTTAATCTCGCGCGATCGCTTTTGGAAAAATATTGCGTCCAGGGCGAAGACTCGGCCAAGGCGCAAAGCGCGGCGGCTAAAATTTTTGTATGGCTTCGATACAGCTCCATTCGACAGTTGACCTGGCAACGGAACTACAACGTCAAACCACGAGAACTGTCGAGCGCGCAATCTCGTCTGACGCACATGCTCGCGGAAATTTACGTCACAAAGCCGCATTTACGCGATATGGCGCGTCTCATGCTCGGCACCGTGGGCAAGGGCGGCGAGGGTGGACAAGGCCAACAAATTCGCGACGAAATCTTGAACATTATGCACCGAAACAACATTAAGGAGGTGAAGGGCATTTGGATGGAGGAGTGGCATCAAAAGCTACACAATAATACTACTCCAGACGATATCATTATCTGTCAAGCTTACTTGAACTTTTTACGATCCGACGGTAATTTGGGGGCGTACTGGCATACTCTCTCCGAAGGCGGCGTCACCAAGGAACGGTTGGAATCTTTCGAGCGTCCCGTGAGAAGTGAACCGATCTGGCGACCAAATATTAAGGATAATCTCATTCGAGACTTCGAAAACTATTTAAAGATTCTCAAATCCGTGCATAGCGGCGCAGACTTGGCGGAGAGTTACGACGCGTGCCGCAGTCGTTTATCCGACGTCACGCGAGGCGCAGTCGAGTACGTCATCGCGCAACAATCGAGCGGTGATATCTTTCCCGTCGTGAACGCGTGCTTGGAGGCTCGACACGGTTTACGTGATGCTGGTTTGGGCGATCCTTCGGATGCGCCATGGTGTCGCGAGTTGCTGTATCTCGACTTGTCCATCGCCGACGTCAGCAATCGCGCGATTCAGCGCGGCTCGGACGGCGTGACGGATACGGAGGGTTTGTTAGAGCTGACGGACATGGTCCTCGAAGATTTGTGTCTGTCTCTACCATCTACAAACGATGACTTGCTGTATAGTTTGATGAACTGGCGACGCATCCGCGACTTACAGCGCGCTGGCGACGCCGCCTGGGCGCTTCGAGCAAAGGCGACGGTCGACCGCGTTCGTCTCGCCGTCACCGAACACGCCGTGGCGATTTCGGATAGCATGCAACCGGCGGCGCATACCATCGGCACTCGATGCGATTGCGATAAATGGGTGGTCGATCTCTTTTCAGAAGAAGTCATTCGCGGCGGTCCGGCGTTCGCGCTTTCGCTGATGCTTACAAGACTCGACCCGTACTTGCGCCGCGAGGCAAACATGGGCGATTGGCAAATTATCTCTCCCGCGACGTGCGCCGGAGTTGTTGCGCACGTGAAAACCCTCGCAGAGGTGATGAACGAAACATTCAAAACCCCAACCGTGTTGGTTTGCGATCACGTAGGCGGAGACGAGGAGATACCTTCCGGCGCAATCGCCGTGCTCACGGGATCCTCTGTCGACGTGCTGTCGCACAGCGCCGTTCGAGCGCGCAACGGCGGCGTTCTGTTCGCCACTTGCTACGATCCGACTCTCTTGGACAAGTTTTCTGGGATGAACAAAAAGGCAGTCAAGTTACACGTCACCGCGGACGAGTGCGTGGCGTTCGATGAGATTGCATTTGAGAACATTGGCAAGGAAAACTCGGCAGACGGCGCCTCGCACAACGGCGACGCGCAGCGAATCAACATTAAAGCCATCGATTTCGCGGGCGATTTCGCCGTTTCAATGGAAGACTTCCGCGAGGATCTCGTTGGCGCGAAAGCGCGCAATACGAAGGCGCTGCGCGACGCCTTGAAGAATGGCGGGATTCCCGATTGGATCAACCTCCCGGTGTCCGTGGCGATTCCGTTCGGCACGTTTGAGCACGTCCTCGCGAGCCCGGAGAATGAAAAGCAAGCCGAGACACTCAACAAGCTTTTGAGTGAAATCGATGACACTACTGGTGTGACGCTCTCCGCGTCACTACGATCGTGCCGTCGTTGCGTTCGCACCATCGTACCCCCCGCTGGGATGCTCGAAAAACTCGCCGCCGTCATGCGAAGCGGCGGGTTAACCCCTCCGGAGGACGACGACGCGTGGGAGCTCGCGTGGAAAGCCATCTGTGACGTGTGGGCATCAAAGTGGAACGAGCGCGCGTTTGTCAGCATGCGTAATCGCGGTCTCGATCACAATAATCTGCGCATGTCTGTGCTCGTGCAACCCGTCATCAACGCCGATCACGCCTTCGTGATTCACACCGTGAATCCGAGCACGAACGCCGCCGACGAGCTCTACGCCGAAGTCGTCCAAGGCATGGGCGAAACGCTCGTCGGGAACTATCCTGGGCGCGCGCTGAGTTTTACGGTGAAGAAGACGCCCGACGGCGACGTCTCACCGCCGGAAATCGCTGGATTCCCATCCAAGAACACCGTCCTTCGCGTCCCCCGCGAGACGCTCATCTTCCGCTCCGACTCCAACGGCGAAGACCTCGAAGGCTACGCCGGCGCTGGCCTGTACGAATCCGTCCCCATGCACGCCACCGTGGAACACCACGCCGATTACGCGTCTGATCCGTTGATATGGGACCACGACGCGAGCCAGGCCACGCTCGCCGCCGTCGCCCGCGCCGGCGCCGCCATCGAGCGCGCGCTCGGCGCTCCCCAAGACGTCGAGGGCGTCGTCCGCGACGGCCGCGTCTTCGTCGTCCAAACCCGTCCGCAGGTCTAGCCTCCTGTATTTCATCGCCTCGCGCCGTCCCCGTCTCGATGCTCTCCCCCCTCGTCCGCGATCTCGCCTCCGCGCTCGCCTCCCCTCTCGCCTCCCTCGCGCGCCCCCGGCGACTGATGAAAAAGCGCAATTCCGTAACCGAATCGGTGGGATCGCCGCCACTCGCCGCCGCGCGCGCGCCCGTGGCGTCGCGCGATGCCGCACCCCGACGCGACGCTCATCCCGTGCGCCAACGCCCCCCTCGGCTTCGACCCGGACGACCTCACGCACCGCGACGCGTGGCGCCAAGTCGGCGACGGCTCGTTCGGCAAGGTTTACCGCGGCGAACTCCTCGGCGAACCCGTGGCGATAAAAGTCACGGCGAACGCGCGACCGGACCGAATCGCCGGCCTGAAGCGCGATCTGTGGTACCTGAACGCGTTCGCGCACCCGAACATCACGCGCGTGTACGGGGCGTTCATCGAGAGGGGCGATTGTCACATGGTGATGGAGTTCGTGCCGCACTCGCTGCGGAGCAAGCGAGTGGTGAACGAGACGAATCGAGTGAAGGCGCTGGCGGACGTGGCGAGAGCGCTGACGCGCGTGCACGCGGCGGGACACGTGCATAGGGATGTGAAGGCGAGGAATGTGCTGATATCCGAGGTACGCGTGGGATGGGGACGAGACGAAGAGACGCGACGCGAGACGCGAGGCGACGCGAGGGGGAGAGAAAATATCTCGACTGACGGTTTCGGCGATTTCGCGCGGCGGTAGGATTATCAAACGGCCAAGCTGACGGATTTTGGACTCGCGCGCGTGCTTCCGGGTGGGACGACGTCCGCGCGAGAGGACGTGAACCCGCGGTTGACGCCCAAAATTGGACCGCCAAAGTATCGCGCGCCCGAAGTCGAGAGCGGGGCGCCGTACGACTGTTCGAGCGACATATACGGGTACGGAGTGATGTGTTTTCAGCTCGTCGAACAGTTGCGACGACGAACGAGGAAAACGAACGCCGACGAGGTTGAGTTTATTCGTGAATTAGGTCGATTAGCGACGCAGACGAATCCAGCCAAGCGCCCGACGGCGCGACAGTGCCTCGTGATGTGCATGAGTTGGTTGCGCGGCGGCGACGACGTCATCACCCCAGACATCTACCCCGGGCGTGACACGTTCAGAGAGAAGTATTGGGTGCACGATCCCATGGACGGGGGCACGTGGAAGCACGACGCCGAGCCTTCAAAGTCACCGAGCGATTCCGACAGCGAAGACGAGCCGCTTTCGCCGAGCGAACGCATCGTCGTCGACGGCGACGAGTTCGCGCACAACAATCGATCCGTGGACGCGCAGCGCGGAACGAAACGCGATGAACGCGAAGGAAGCGACACGCCGGTGAGTGCACCTCCGATAAACTCAGCTAAACGCGTGAACTCGACGTCCACGGACCTGCACGTTCGCGGCGAGTTGGAAGCCGTACGTCTCAACGCCAACGGCGTCAAGTGACGAGACTTGTTTTTTTGCCCGCGTCCGCGATAGCTAGCGCTCGCGAAAGCGACGCCCGCGCGCATCAGACGCATCACACGACGACCGACGCGCATTGTCGATCGAATAAGCCGCGGCGCTTTTGTACATTTAACTGAGTATTACCAAAACAAAAACCGACTACGCGAGGGTATCGCCTCGCCTCGCCTCGCCGAAGTCCTCCTCACCGCCCCATCATAGTCTCCCGCATCGCCTTCACCTTCTCCCGCAATTCCTCCACCTCCATCTGCACCCCGTCCAAGCTTCCCAGCACCGCCCGTTCCCTCGCGCTGTTCGCCGCCGCCCCGTTCGCCGCCTCCGCGCCGTCCCCGTGGCCCTCGTCGCCGTGGTGATGCTCCCCGTGGTACTTGTGATGATGATACGTCTCCAACCCGAACGCCAGCACGAACACGCCCACCTATCGCGCGCGCGTTCTTCCGTCAGTCCTCGCGCCCTCGCGCGCCGTCGTCGCGTCGTCGTCGTTCCGCGCGCGCATTCATTCGAACGTTCGCGTCGCGAACGATCCCTCGCGCGCGTCTCTGCGCGCGCGCACCATGAAGTGTTTCAGCGGCGCGAACTTCCCCGTGGCGATGAACTTGTTCCTGTACGCCTCCATCGCGCGCGCGACGTCGAGCCCGCGATCGCGCGTCGGCGTGTGCCGCGCGGTCGCCTGGGCGTCGCGTCACCACATCGGCTTACATGGGTCCACGATACGAGCATTTTCGCGTACACGAGCGCGATGGATCGCCGTGTAACGCGCGCGCGACGTCGGCGCGACGCCGGCGGCGGCGGCGGCACTCGACGTCGCGCGCGTCGCTCGCGTCGCGCGCGCCGCGAGGACGTCGAGCGACCGACGCGCGATGGCGCCGTCCACCGCCCTCGCGGACGCCCTGCGCGGGCTCCAGGAGCGCGCCGGCGCGCACGAGCGACGCATCGGAAAGAACGCGAAGGCGTCGCTGCTGTACGACGTCAAAGACGCCGCGGACGTCGATCGCGAGACCGCGCACGCGATCGGCGCGCGAGGATTCGAAGAGCTGTGCCGAAGGGACGGGCGGTTCGAACAACACGCGAAGACGCTGTTCGCGCGAAGCGTGGCGGAGGGGAAACACAGGGAGTTGGAGACGGCGGAGGAACTCGCGGCGACGAGCGCGCGCGTGGAGGGATATTTGCGGTTGCTGAGCGGGTACTTTAACGAACGGTGCGCGAGTGAGACGCTTGAATACTTGATACGGCGGTTTAAGATACACGTGTACGACGTGGACGCGCTCATCGCGTGTGGATTGCCGTGGCACGGGACGGCGGCGTTCGTCAAAGCGACGCAGACGTGTCAGTTGGAGAATAGTAGGCATTTTAAGTGGTTGGGTGGGGTGAAAGAGACGGGCGCGGCGCCGCCGAGAGATGCGTTGGCGGTGCGATGTTCGAAGGATAAGGCATTTTTTACGTTTTGTGCGCAGAGTGCGACGGAGATGGCGACGGCAAAGGTGCGTGACTTCGAGGCGCCGGCGACGACTTTTTTGTTTGTTTTCCACGGCGATTGGATCGTTTAATCACGCGCACGAGTACTCGTGAAACTAACAATATATTTTTCATTTCACAGGGAAACGTTGGAACGACGTCGGCGTTCTACGCCGTGCTCATCACGGAGGCGATAGGCCTGATGAAGGAAGTCGATCCAACGGTGACGACGCGCCTTTTGCCGTATCTCGAAGCCGGCTTGGCGTCGACTGCGAATTCGGAGCAATTTGCGGGCGCGCTCATGGTTGCGACCCAGCTCGCGGCTCGCACGAAAATGGGTGAGCCGCTCGTGGAGGCGCTACTCGAAGGAATCGCCAAGGGTACGCGAGTACCTTTGCACTCGCAGGCTTTGCAGGCGATGCTGGCTCTGTGCCAAACGCAGCGCGTCAAGGCTTTGCCCGAGCGCGCGTTCAAGCATTTGGTGAAAATTCCCGAGTTGGAAGAATTAGTCGCGGATTTGGAACACAGCTATCGTGCGGATGCGTTTTCAATCCCGCTCATGCGTTCACTCGCCGAGTTTGCCGACGTGCACTCGAATTATGAACGCGTCTTGCGAGGAGTGATTGAAAAGGTTCCGCTGACGGGGAAGCATTTCATCGCGGCGTTGCCTGTACTGTTGCAAACTGCAAAGAAGAGTACAGCCGCGGCAGATATGGCCAAATCGGTGTTGAAACTGGCCGATCAGTGCCGACCTGTCGCCACGAGCGAGGCGGTAGATTTTATTTTCCGCGGTGCTGCGGCAAAGAGCGGAAAAGACAAGACATCTGAGAAAGTGACGAAGAAGAAGGAGAAGATGGTTGCTAGCGAAGAAGATGCGGCTTTCCTGCGTGATGCCTTGCTCGGTTCGGCTGCTGGGCCCATGATTGGACACGCGATGTCAATTCACGCTGCGCTTGATCACCCCAACGCTAGTTTGCGAGAAAACGCGATTGCGCAGCTCGCGCAGTTGAGCAAAGATAAAGGCGACGGTGGGGAGGACGTCCCGTCATCACTTAAGAATGGGTCTGCGCTCGGTCCAGCTATGCTTCGACGGGTGTCAGATGACGATCCGCGCGTAGCTGCGGCGGCGATGGACCTCGATTCGTTGCGTCGAATGGTTTCCGATGACGTAGTCTTGTTCGCCGCCGCCAAGGCGCGATTGAGCGCGGCGATGACGGCGATCGTAGCGGGCAGTCCGAACAGCGACGGCGAGCGCCGCTTAGCTAAGAGGGCGCTTCGTCTGACGATTGGCGTGCTTTCGAAATCGCTAGACCACACTGCGCCGTCAGCGCTCGCAGGTCGAGCTGCTGCGCTGGCTTATGAGTATGTTCTCTTCTCCACGACGCCGGCGCTTCGAAACGTCACCAAGTCGGCGTTAAATGCCGCCAGAAGTTGCCCACATCCCGCACTCGACGGAATTCGCTCTGATTCTCTTAAATCCGTCGCCGAGGACAGTAAATCGAGCAAAGACGGCGACGAGCGACGCATGTTTGAGGAAAAGTGCAATCAGGCTGTTTTATCAGCGCTCGCGGAATCTTTAGCGAGCGATTGGGGTACGGGCGGCGACGAACACACGTCACGCGTGCTGTGGCTTCGTGAAGTGTACAGAGACGCAACTGGGATCGGTAGAATGACGTTCTTCATTGCATGTAAGCTTGCCATAGAGAAGACGTCCGGGAAGTCGACCGCCGCGGCTTCAGCGCTTCGCGCGGCTTCGTGGGCCATCATTCGCGACTCGTGGAATGAAGGTGGCGTGGGACAGGTGCGAGGCGTTCAAAACGACGAAATATTTCCTGCCGACGCGTTGCCGGATTCGGAGACTTTGTGCAAACTCGTGTCGAGCGATTCAGCTGCTCGGAAGTTTTTACCGTCGTGCCATCGATCTGTCTTGCGCGCAGTTCTTGCGAGTACTTCAAAGAAGTCGAGTGTTGACGCCGACGAGTACTTGAGCGAGTCTTTTGAGCTTCTCGCCACCACCGAAGCGAAGGATACGAAGACTGGTCGTATGGACGATGCTTTTGACGCCCGAATCGGCGAGCTTCTGCGTGAAGTACTGAATGCGTGCGATCGTTGCTACGGTGCCGCGGGGTCTAGCGCTTTCCTTGCGTCCAAATTCGCCTCTGATCCATCGATTGAAGACGCGCGAGTGCAAGTCGCCGCTTTGGAGCTCTGCACCGCGTGTTCTAAGTTGCCGCCAATCGCACCAGTAATCGTTGCCGCCGCATCATCCGCGTCGCCGGTGCGTGCGGCGGCCGCGGCACTTCTTTCGGCATATGCGCGCGACAAGAAAGCGAGCAACATAGTCAAATCCGTAACAAAGGCCGCCGAAGAGATCGCGCTGAAGGGTGCCACAGCTTTGTGCCGCGCTATCGAAGACGGTGTGAACGCCGCCAAGTCGCCATCGGATGAATTGGCCGCGTATTTGGAGCCGGTACAGGAAATGACGAGCGAGACAAGGCCGGCGATGGATGCGTACGGTGCGAGATGTTTAGTTGCGACGACTCGCGGATTGGGCGATGCGACGACGAAGGCTTCAATACTGTTACCGGTGCTTTCATGGTGCTTACAAACGCTCGAAGACGACTCTAAAACGGCAAAAGCGGCGTTGATGGTTGAGATTATGAACGTGTACACACCCGAGCTCGCCAAGTCGTTCGGCAAAGATGGTGGCGAGGGATGGGCAATTTTGTCTAGGTGCATGGTGGCGCCTTCACCTTCGGCCGTTCGTACTGCGGCGTTCAACCTGATATCTGGTGAATTCGTCGCCGCGTTAAATAGCGGGCCGAAATCACAGCTGCTCAAGATTTTGTTCAGCGCCGTGAATGCCGATACTGACGACATTTCGAGACGTGAAGCGCAAAATGCCGTCGACGCGCTGACGATTGACGCCAAGGATGTCGTTAAGACGTTGAACGCTGCGTTAGCTGACGCACCGACAGCGCCGCCGTCAAAGAAGAAAGGTAAAAAGGCGGACGATGACGCACATTCGAGTCTCTCGCTCGGCTCGAGCGAAACTACGCAAGCAGCGGCTACTTCGCTCGAAGTGCTGGCGTGGAAGCTTGACAAGACTGATAATCTCGACACGCTTGTCGAGCCGTGTCAAAACTTTCTAGAGGCGATGATGAATGATGCGGCTGCGCGAGCTAAAGCTCGCGAGACGATGGACGAAGACTCAGACTTTGAGGAGTCAGACGACGACGAGGCAGGTGTTGCTGCAGGAGGTTATCTCGAAGCGCTCGCTTTGCGTACATTGGAGTCTCTCGCGCTCGCAAAAGTCGGTGGAAAACAGTGGAACGTTCCGCTTATCATTCGCGCCGTTCGCGAGGTAGACGAAGGCGCTGCGCGAAGCGCAGCGCTTGCGTGCTTGGCACAAATTGCGCACACGAAACCGGAAGCGGTCCTGAGTCATGTGTTTGACATCGGATCTGCTTTATCCGCTCGTGCCGCTGCGAACGACGATGTACTGTCTCAACGCGCTTTAGAGAGTGCGCTCGTTGCCGTCGTTCCGGTGTGGTTACAAAGTGGTGAATCGTTAATGAACGTCGTCAGCAGGCTCATAGATTCGCTGCCTCATGCGCCCACACGTCGACGTGCTCCCATTTGTGCGGCGCTTGTTCGTGCGGCACCCCCTGGCGAGGCGCTTCCGGCGATTATCTTGAATTTGATACGCCGTTCAAAGTCTTTGGAATCGTCTGCTCGAGAAGCGCGAGCTCCATACGCCGCCGCAGTGGATACCTCTGACCTACCTGTTGCCGATGACGATGCATGGGTCGCGGAATTACTCGACGCGCTACTCGTTCGCGAAACCCCGATTTCTGCGGTGAACGCACTCGTGGACGCGCTCAAGGTACGTATGACTCGACTCGCAAAACAGTTTTCAGCGCCGCTCGTGTCGTGTTTGGTTTTCGATGATGAAAGATTCATTGTGTCAGGATTCTGATTCCATTGATGAGACATACGAATCTGCTGCTTTCCTTCTGAGAAATCGCTCGTACGCGATTTGCCACGAGCGTGACACCATGAAGCCGCGACTAACCTACTTTTTCGACTTGTCAGGAATCTGCTTCCGAGGGAGGGCGTATTGTGCGCATGTGCGCCGAGTCCGCCGCCAAGCATCTCTCTTCGCCTCGATTCGTTCGTGCGCAACAACGTCCGATGGATCAGGATGAGAAAGCAGGCCTTCAAAGGGGTTACGCCGCGTTAGCTGAGTCCGCTATTGTGCTCTTGCAATCAGTGGGAGTTAATGATGGCACGCCGTCAGAGAAATCAAAATCTCCAGGTAAATCTCCAGCGAAACTTGCGGCAAAGGCGGAGGCGAGCGGACAAAGTCTGTTGAGCGCGCTCAACGGCTTGCTGGCTTCGGGTCCATTCTTGAGCGCGTTGACACCATTACTCGATCATAAGGAAGGGCGCGTCCGTCGAAAGGCGCTCACACTCGTCACCGAACGTCTACAAAACGCGAGTACCGAAAGTACGGAAGAAGATGATGTGGAGACGCAAGCGGGTATCGCGTTGATCGAAGAGCTTTCAGCGTTGATTCAGTCCAAGAGCGTGACGACGTCACAGGCAGCGCTCATGGCTCTAGAAGCTGCTGCTGTGCGTTTCAGCGTCGCACAAGCGGCGACGAAGCCCTTGTTGTCTGTGGTTCCCGCCGTCATCTCGCAGCTGGAAGGGGCGTCAGCTACGCTTAAAGCGTCCGCGGCGCTGTCGTTGGCGACGCTTTCAAAGATCTTGGGTGTTCGTATGGTCGCTGTCGTCAACACTGCGATACCAGCACTTCTTAAGACTACATTGGCGAGCGCAGACGCGCTTCATGGCAACAGCGATGTGGGAGAGCTCGTGCTCGTTGCGCACTCGTGCCTAGCTGCGCTGCGCATGTTCGTCAAGCACGTAGCCGGATTTATTTCACCCTTTCTCGGAGACATCATCAAGGTCGCGTTGCACCCAGCAATGGTGCCACAGTGCGATGGCGAAGCCGGCACAGAAGCGGGTGAGACGAAGGCTTTACATGATTTAGCGTTGGAGCTTCGCGGAGAATTACCAGACGTCGTCGAGCTCCGATTGCTCATTCGGCCACTGGTGGAATCTTGGGACTCGTGCTTAACTTACGGCGGCGAAGACGGCGCGGCGTCGTGCGCGGCGCTCCTCGAAATCATCGCCGCCGCCGGCGATTCTGCAAAGGCGACGAACGCACACAGACAGCAATTATTCAGCATAGTACTACGCGCGCTCGATATCAGGCGTGATGCGCCGGTGGGCGCCCCCGAGAAGGCTCTTGACGTCATCGAAGGTAAAGCCGTCGACGCTTGTGTCGCCTTGGCGCTCAAGTGCACCGAAAGTGAATTCTTGCCGTTTTTCCTGCAGTGCGTCGAGTGGGCGCGCGCGCGTTCTGGCGAAGCCGATGTCACCCGCACACGTCTCGCCGCGCTCTTCAGGCTCGCCGCCGCGCTCGCGGACGAGCTTCGCGCCGTCTTCGTGCCCTTCTTCCGACACTTGCTCGATCTTGCGGCTGCGGCGCTGGACGTCGCCGCCGATCCAACGAGCTCGGGGAAAAAGAAGCGCAAGAGCGTGAACGCCGAGAGTTTGTCAGAACACGATATCTGGCGCATGCGAAAGTGGACGCTCGCCGCTCTGAGACGTTGCTTCCAGTACGACAACGTCGGATTCATCGAGTCGAACCGTTTCAACTCGCTCTATCCGATGGTGGTCGAGCAGCTCAAGGCGGCGCCACCGTCGGATTCCGACGAAGACGACTACGACACGTTCATGCGCGAAGGTTCGTTCGGTGTTGAAGCAGTCGGTGCGTGCGCGTCGCTCCTCGCCGCGGCGCCCGATGACGCTCACTGGAAACCGTTGCACCGCGCAGTGCTCATGTGTTCGCGCGACTCGAAGATCCGTACTCGCGTCTTGAGCATCATGACGATCGAACAAATCGTCGACAAGCTCCAAGAGGAATACTTGCAGCTCTTACCGGAGGCCATTCCGTTCTTGGGCGAGCTCTGCGAAGATATGGAGCCCGAAATCGAAAACCTCTCCAGGGCGTTGACGAAGAAGCTCTCGAAACTCAGCGGCGAAGACTTGAAGACGCTCATGACGGATGGTTTCACCCCGAAAGCGAAGAAGAACGCCGACGAAATCGCCGACGACGAACACGACTCGGACTAGACCACCGATTCTCTCACCTCCTAGCTTCCGCGGCGATGTAAGCGATCGAACAAACAACCGCGCGAATTCGCCGCGACTCGAGGCGCCTTTTTGAAAAACCGTTAACGATGTCTAAAGTTAGTTCGCGGCATTACGCCGACCGCGACGCCATCGCGCGATGGCGCGCGTCGCGCGCGCGCACGAGAACGCTTTGCGGTTTGACCGCACTCGCGCGTCGCCCGCCCCGCCGCGCGCGCGCGCGTCCCGACGCGCGCGCCGCGTCCCCGCGCGCGCGACGCACGCGGGTGACAACGCTGGCGACTTGCACGAGCGCGCGCTTTGCATCAAGCAGCGCGCGTTAAATCTCGCGCGGAATCGCGTGCGCGGCGGCGATTACGTCAACGACGACGTCACGCAGATGCGCGGGCGAAAGTTCGAGGCCGAGGCGCGCGTGCGACGGCTCAAATCCGACCTGAACGCGCGACTGTTGCTCGAGCGGTTCAGCGAGGCGCGCGAAATTTCGCGGGAAATCGAACGCGCGGAGGATGAGATTGATAGAATTCAACTGGCGATCGCGGCGGAGCAAGAACGCGCGATCGAACGGTTTGAAGACGCGTGAATGAATAATGCGCGACGAGCGATGCGGGCTCGTCGCGCCGTGTACCTAAGACCGCTACTGTTGTAATTACCTATGAACGCTACTGTACGACGAATGCGCTCGCCGTGGTTAAAATTCCATGTCGATGGTCGCGCCGAGATAGAATTCGTTGAAATCGACGCGTTGGATGAAGCCAACCGCGGCGTCGGAGGAAGTGATGCGCGCGCGGAAGCACAGTTGCGTCATCAACGCGTGAAATTTCGAGTGGATTTGCTGCGCTGCGGCGCACGCGAGACCATCTTCGAGTAACGATTCGGCGTCGCTCGACGCGAGAAGAGACTTCAACTCTAGGGCGAGCTGTAAACCATCGTCCACCAGGGCCTTGAGCGCCGTGTCGATGGGGCGCAAGAAACACGCAGCGTACGTGCGAGCGCAGAATTCATCAAACACGTCGCGAAGGGCGTCGATGTTGCGTGGGAGGATGTTCCCGCCGTCGTCGCGAAGACTTGCAAACAAGCGTCCTCGCGCGCCGACGTGTACGGCTTCGAACACATGCCCGTGAAGAGCATCGACGAAATGCTGAAAAGATGACGCGAGCAAGGATAGTTTGCGCAATCGCCTCGCGCGCAAATCCAAATTTGTTTGCGTCGAATCCAGTAAAGCTCGCGTTCTTGAGCTCGCGTGTACCAACGCCGAAACATCTTTGACAGCACTCGCCGCGTGCCGTATTTGCAATAGCGCAATTTTCGTGTGCGCGAGCGGGTGGTCGTCTCCCGCATCCGCAAAAATAAGGTTCAAGGGCCAGGGAGCAGCGTACGAACACTCGACGGCGGCGGATAAATTCAAATTGTACGGGTCAACAGACACCAGCGCATCGGCATTCTCGCATAAACGTAAACGCTTACTCATGTGGTCATCTCGCAAACCTGTATCGTCGATGGCGCCCTCCAATACAGTTTGCATGACACGCGCGGAGCCTTGTGTCATTCGTTCTCGTGCGGCGACGCATTTTGATTGTAGATTGTTCAGCAGCGCGTCCGCGAAGCCGAGTTCACCTCCCATGGTGAACCGAACGATGGCGTCAAGATGAAGTTCGAGCGCGAGATGATCCATAAGCACTGTCGTGGTGTACCGTCCCAAAACATCGGATTGGCGTGTGATGATTTCGCGCATTTCTTGTTCCAACAAAAGTGGCAAAGGCGTGCCGAAAGCTTCACCCAAATACGCTCGAGATGTGTGGTCGTGCGTTTCAAGATCTTTTGCGCCGTCACGCATCTCGTCCATGTTGTCCGGCGCCGAAACAGTTTCCACGATGTCTTTCTCTTTTATATCCACGCTGCGCTCATCGTCATCTGCGGAATGTAAGGATAAGACTGTCGACGGCGACGACGTCGCGGATTCGTCGATGAACATTTCGGAAGCGTCGGCAAAATCGTCTGATGCGATGTCGTCTTCTTCGATAACATTCACCTCTTCGGCTTCTTCAATCATCACTGTTGGCGTGACACTCTCGAAGGGCTCGATGAAGAGGTCGTTCGACGGTGATGGCGACGTCGCGAAACCTAAGCTCATCGCGTTTGCGAGCGCGGTCACTGCTTCTTCTTCTTGCACTGATTCCATTGCGCGCACGAAGGCTCTTCGCTTATCATTAAGCGCCAGACGGCTTTCGTGCCATCGAAACCACGCTAATTTCGCATCCTCTTGTTCAAGGCGTAAGCGCGTTTCTTCCATCTTCTTTTCCACTTTTTGTTGCTCAAAGGCGCGCTGCTTTTCCTCTCGATCTTCAAGCCATGCGCGCTCGTCGGCAATCTTTTGCGCGCGCGCGTCGCGACGTTGCTTTTCACGTTCGTCCAACTCTTCGAGCTGCCCTTTACGCTCCACTCGCTTCGATTCGTCGATCTCCTCAAGACGTCTTAGTCGCGCTTTTTCGCGCGCCAGTATTTCGGCGCGCGTCTTGGCGACGAATGCTGCTCTCGCCGAGTCCAACTCTCGCGCTCGTGCGGCGCGCATCTCGTGCATGCTGTTCGTGCTTTCTCGAGCCAGCGCGACGACGCGCGATTCGAGCAAGCGCACTCGATTAAGCCACTGCCTGGCATCGCGCTCTGTGTGCGCTTGAAACGCCGAAATTTTGACGAATGCATCTTTCACAGCGCGTGCAAACCCGCGCGTGTGCGGCAATCGCTGTAAAATGCGAAGCTGCAAACCAATGCGGAGGACTTCTTTCGCTCGATCGACCGCCAGAGCGGGGTTCACACTCGACCGAACACGCGCGATGGTGAGCGTATCGGTCTCCGCGAATTCGTCTTCGCCATCGTGCGCGCGGCCGCCGAGCCAGCACGGCGGCGCGCCTCCTCGCACGGGACTTTCATGAAATGTAGAAAGATTTGACCACGTTGGCGAGCACTCTATGAAAAACTCTGACTTCGAAAACGGCGGCGCCGCAGCGTATATCCAAGACAAGGTGTCGTCGATGATAGGTTTTGCCGCTCGCGCATACAAGTACTGAATCATCGGTGTTTCTTCATCCTCCACGTGCGACAGCGACGTCTCCAGACGACGGATCAACACCGGATGCGGCACCAAAGAAGTATCTAACGACCGCTCGTCGGTGATGAGGTTGAAAATAATATCCACTTGACGACGCAAACGTTTCGTGTGCACGGTGACCTCGAGTAACGTGACGTCGCCTACGTCCGATTGCGTTTCGGTCAGGTCGTCAACAGTATCGCGCTCGGCGAGACGCCGTTCCGCCGTCGCCTCTGGCATGGCTTGCAACGCTGCGGCGTGGGCGCGAAGAATATCGCGTATCGCGCTCGCCATCGGTCGCATGTATGGCGTCGTCATGCGGCTGACGGCGTAGTCGAGCTCGCATCGGCGCTCCGCCGCCGACGCCATAGTTTTCAAAGCGTTCCTAAACGCCAGCGTCGAGCTCGACGCGAAACGCATGCGTACACCACTACCTGTGCTTGCTGCCGCCGCGACGAGTATGTCTGCGCTCGTTTGACACCCACTGAGCGCCATTGCGACGACGTGCGCGCAATCACGCTCGCTCGCGATGACGGGCTCGGTATCAATCCCCTTCACCGGCCGAAACGCGCGTCGATACGCAAGATCAAACGTTTCCGCGTCGAGCGCACTCGAAGTCGCACGCGCACCGGCGTTTCGCGTATCCCAACACGAACGCAACGTCGTAGTCTCGATATCCGCCGCGGCGGCGAGCCAAAGCGACGCAGAGTCGCCTGACCCTCTGTCTAACGCGAGCGCCTTGTCCGCGACGCCGGCGTCGCGTCCGCCGGCGTCGTCATCTTTCGCGCTATCTATTTCACCACTCACAACACGGTCATCGTCGTCGTCGTCGTCGTCGTCGTCGTCGTCGCCGTCGCCCTCATCCACGACCGCCCGGTCGAGTCCGAACACCGCACCGTGCCGCAATCCCGGCACGCGTCTCGCCGCCTCCGCGCCGTCGTCCTCCATCGCGAACTCTCGCGTCGTCGCCGCGGCGATTCGCAACCGACCGACATCCGGCACCGCGCTCCAATCCCGCCCCGCGCTCGCGACGACATCGATCCTCTCGAGCCCCCCCGCCCCGCTCGCGCGCTCGTTCCCACCACCACCGCTTCCCTCGAGCGCGAACGCCAACCTCTGAATCGCCGCCGCGTCTTCGCCCGCGCTCGCCTCCAACGCCGCCAACATCTCATCCATCGCTCGCGCTCGTCCGTCGTCCCCGTCCCGCTCGCACAATCGCACGTACATCTCATCCGCGCCGATCGCGCGCGCCTCGTCGTCGTTCGTTCGTTCGTCGTCGTCGCGCCTTCGTCGCGTCTCGCGTCTCGCGAGCGCCGACGCCGCGCGTCCCGAAAGCGTCCGTCGCTCCGCGCCCAGCGCGCGCGCCCACGCCCGCGCCGTCATCGCTCGCACCAGCGCGTCGTCGTCGTCGTCGTCGTCGTCGTCGCGCGCCGCCGCGCCGTCGCGTCGTCGTCGCTCGACGTGCGTCCGCGCGAGGCGTTTGAACAAATCAGTCAAAGACGGCGCCGTCGACGCCTCGCCGTCGCGCCGATCGCCGTCGCGCGCGCGCGGCGCCGTCGACGACGTCGTCGCGCGCATCGTTCGCGGCGCGCCGACGTCGCGCGCGCGACGTCGGCGACGCGCGAGGCGATGATTGACGCAACGACCGGCACTGCGCGACGCGCGCCATGTCGAGCGACGGCGCGGGCGACGACGGCGGCGCGGGCGAGGCGCGCGCGGCGCGCGCACCGCCGCCGCCGCTGCCCGCGCTGCCGCTGCCCGCGTACGGGCTCCACGGCGCGCGCGGGGAAGGATTCGCGACGGCGCCGCATCGGGAGGCGAACGGGCGCGACGACGACGCGACGACGCGCGCGAGCGACGACGCGACGACGGCGCGACCGACGCTGACGGTGCACCGTCGCGCGAGACGGTCGCAGCGGAGCGCGCGAACGCCGGCGAGGACGCGGATGAAACGGTTCGGGTTGGCGCGGCTGCGGCCGCGGCGGATGAAGCGGCCGCGAGCGTTCGAGCGGGGCGCGAAGAGGTTGGCGAGAGAGCGCGATCGAGGCGCGGAGTGGCTCGCGGGCGTCGGCGCGGTGGTGGGAAGGGCGACGTTGGGAGCGGTGGGGGAGTTTAAGCGCGCGAGCGCGCTCGGGAAGGTTGGATTCGGGTTGCGCGCGCTCGGCGGCGCGGCGAAGGCGTTCGGATGCGCGGCGGCGAGCGCGACGCTGCGGTGCTGGGCGCCGAAGGTGCACGGAGTGGTGACGGCGGTGATCGTCGCGGCGGCGTCGACGCGACGCACCGGAGACGCGTCGCCGATCGTGCGATTCGTGGAGCGGAAGATTCCGGGACCGGGAGGGCGGGCGTGCGCGCGCGCGCTCGCGGCGGCGCCGGCCAAGGCGAGGGGGACTTTGAGGCGGTGGGCGACGTGGCAAGGCATGCGGCTCGTCATGCGCGTCACGGCGAGGAAACAACAGAGGAAGATTGACTACTCTATGCGCGTGGCGCCGGTGATTGGGTCGTATTTGATCGCGAAGAGGCGCATCGCGAGGATTCGCGACGCCGAAAAGCGCGACGAGGCGTGGGAGCGACAGCATCAATGGGGGGCCGAGCGCATGCGAGACGTCATAGAAGATTTCGGTGGATTTTATAGAAAGGTTGGACAAATCGCGGGCACGGCGAAACAGATGATGCCGGCGCCGTACATTGAGTGCTTTTCGAAAACCATGGACAACAATCCGCCGGTTTCGTTTCGCGAGGTGCGAAAGACGTTGGAGGAATCTCTCGGTGGACACCTCGGAGAGCACTTTGCCGAGCTCAGTCGTAAGCCTGTGGCGACGGCATCGATCGCGCAGGTGCACTTCGGGCGTTTACTCGACGGCCGTGAAGTGGCGGTGAAAGTGCAAGCGACGGACGCGGCGATGATGATCGGCGACATCGAGAGCATGTTGCAAACCACCAAAGCCATGCGTTGGCTCGGTCTCGACGAAGGGCTAGATTTCCCGACCATTTTTCGCGCTTACTTGGACGTCGTCGACGAAGAGTTCGATTTCACCATCGAAGGCGCGAAGACGGAAGAGTTTGGAAAGTTGCTCGACGCGGCGGGTTTGGCGGATCGCATATCCGTGCCGCAAGTCATAATGTCGACGCGTCGCGTGTTGATCATGCGACGCGTTCGCGGGATGAAACTGCTGACGCTTTTCAATCGCGCGCGGGCGCAGAACAAAATTCCACGCTGCCCCACGCCCGTGTCCAAGTGTCACGGCGCGGGTGGGTTCGGCTGGCAAGGCGTGTTTCACTCAATGTTCACCGCGTGGGGGGTGATGATGTTGAAGCACGGTCACTTCCACACCGATCCGCATCCAGGAAATTTCATGGTCGCTAACGATGGAAAGCTAGTCTTGCTCGACTGGGGACAAACCAAGCGCGTGAGCGAGGTAGAGCGCATGCACATGTGTCGGTTGTCGCTGTACATGGCGAACGAAGACCACGTGTCCATCGCGCGGGAAATTAGCGAACACGGCACCGTGCGACTTCAGCGTCCGACCACGGAAGCGTTGAGCGCGCTCGCGTACGCATACTTTGATACGCGGCCGTCGCCTTTGGCGGAAATGAACGTCATGGATCTAAAGAACTCTCCATTCGTGCAGAATAAAATTGTACAAAACACGCAAGAGGGCTTCTTCGCGATACGAAGCGTCTTTCTCTTGCGCGGTATGCTCAGCACGTGCGGCTTGCGCATGTCCATGGTCGAGGCGTGGGAAGCCATCGCGCGCAACGCGCTCGTACTCAACGGTGAAGTCCCGCCCAGTCGATTTAGGTTGAAGACGAAACTGCTCGTGAACCGCTCTTTGCTTGGCTTGCAGCGCAGGCTAAACGTCGGCGCGGGAAGCCGCTTGAACGCGGTCGAGGACTACATGTCAAACAAAGAGGACGAAGAAGACGGCGCGCCGAATGGAAGAAGTCTTTGGCCGAGCAGTTCGAGTCTGTTCTAGCGATGCTTACACTTTCTACTAGCGATGTGATACACGACGACCTCACGACGAGTCGCCCTCTTTCGCCGCGCCGAACACGTCCTTGGCCAAATTACACTTTTTAAAGTACCCCCCCACCACACTGCGCCGATACGGTCGCGTCGCCAGGCACGTCACCACGTCTTCCGGCTGTTCTCTCCACAGCGCGTGTTCGATTCCGTCTCCTTTCAATTTTTCGCTCAGCGCCGTCAACTGACTCTCATTCTTTATCTCCAGCACCACCTTGCGCATGTTCGCCATGTTTTCCTTCGAACAATACTCTCGCGTGTCCTCGCGATCGGCGTACGTCCACACCGCGCTCACCGCCGCGTGCGCGCACTGCGCCGCGAGCGCGCCGAGCGGCCAGCGCAGCGCGCGTCCCAAATCTTTCCGCAGAACGATGAACTGGTACAATTCATCATCCGTCGTCTTCGTCGACGCGGGCGCGCTCGCGCTCGCGTCGACGCGTCGCATGCGCGTCGTCGGCGCGCGTTCGCGCGTCGCGCGCGTCCAGGACGCGACGAGCGGGCGCGCGGTCGCGAGAGACGCGCGCATGAGTGCCGCCCGCGCCGCCTCGGCCGCCGGCACTCGACGAGGCGACACACCGCCGCGCGTCGCGCGCGCGCATGCGCGCTCGACCGCGCGCGAACGCGCGCGCGTCACCGCGCGCCGCGCGCGCGCGCGTCCGCGCGCGGTCGAGCGCGCGAGGCGCGCGAACGAAGGCGATGTCGGCGGAATTCATCGAGCGACGGACGCGCGAGTGGGTCGACGCGTTCGTCGTCGACGGCGCGCGCGTGTGCCCGTTCGCGAGCCGCGCGAAGCTTCGAGTGCGCGTGTGCGAGGACGCGAGCGAAGCGGGGGCGTGCGAGGCGGTGGTGCGCGAGGCGGCGGCGCTCGCGGCGACGGCGAGCGACGACGAAGGCGGCGGCGGCGCGTGGACGACGACGGTCGTCGTCGCGCCGCGCGTCGACGCGTTCGCGGGGGATTTCGGCGCGATGTTGGACGCGCAGGAAGTGATCGATGAGGCGCTCGTCGTGTCGGGGTTGGAGGGCGAGGTGCAGTGCGTCGCGTTTCACCCGTCGTTCGTTTTCGCGGGCGAATCGCCGGACGACGCGGGGAATTTTACGAATCGGTCGCCTTGGCCGTCGTGGCACATCTTGCGCGAGATCGACGTGAGCGATGCCGTGGATGATTTCGCCGTCGACGCGCGCGAGACGCCGGCGAGAAACGCGCGGAATTTGCGCGAGATTGGATACGACGCGTTGGCGGAGGCGCTCGTTCGATTTCAACGCGAGTAGCTCGGCGTCTAACGCGCCGCTAAATGTAATTTTTGTAGGAGTTGATCGATCTCGTCGTCGTCCGTCGCGCCGCGCGCACCAGCGGACGCGCGCTCGCGCTCGTGTTCGAGTTCACGCTGCCACAGTACGCAGTTGTTTCGCATGAGTTGGACGATCGCTTCCGCGTCGGCCATCGCCTCGCCGACGTCGGCGACGTCGGCGACGCCGATGGCTTCTCGAGCGGATTCGAATGCGCATATGCAGGCGTTGGAGATGGCGATTGCGCCACTGTGTTTCCCGACGATCTCGTAAAGAAAGACTGTTTGGTTCAGGTACAATCCCAAGCGTATCGGATCGCACATGGTGAGCCCAGATGTCGCGGCGAGTTCCACGCCGACTTCGTACGCGTCGGTACAATGCGCGATGGCTTCGTCCCGCTTGTCGGCGTCGATGTCAACCTCACACGTGTATCGCCAGTAATCTCCCAGAAGCTTGAGGTAAAACACGCGCGCGTGCGCGGAAGATTCCGTCGGCGTGGACAACCGTCGCTCTATCGCCTCAATCGTCGAAGAGCAAAAACGCGAGAGCTCTGCGGACAGCTTCTGCGCATAACCCTTCGCGAGCGCCGCCCCGTCGTCGTTCGCAAGCTGTCGTTCCCGCAGTTCCATCGCTTTCGCGACGGCGATGCTCGATCTCAGGGATTGAAGCACGTTCTTCAACGCCACCGAAAAAAGATTTCGTTCTTCGTCAGTGAGCTCTTCGTCGCACGTCGCCGCGAGCGTACGCATGCTTCCGAGCATATCCTCGTCTCTGCCGCATTGCTGTGATAGCTTCGCGGAGAACACCAACGATTCTCGAGCACTGCTCATTCTCCGGACCGGCGCGCGTGAGTGACGTGGCGAATCGAATCTTCGTCGTCTTCGTCGCACGACGTCGTGACTATGGACACTCAAGTCGCGTCGTCGTCTGCGTCGTCTGAGTTTCGCCGCTCGAATGCCGCCGCAAACGCCGCCGCGCGCTCTTCTCGCGTCTGCGGCTTTGGTCTCGTATCTACTCCACGAGATGCCGACGGGGCTTCATCTGCCGTCGCGGGTGCCGCGGGCGTGGTCGCCGCCGCGGGCGCCGCGCTTCGATTGGCCGTTTCGGCGAATCGGCGTCTCGCCTCGCGCGCCGCGTTGGACACCATCGCCACCACACCTTCGACGAACGAGCTCGCCGTTGAGCTAGAACTATCGCTGCTACTATCGCGCGAGACGACGGGCAACATCTGCCCGTTCACCGCGACGTATCCGGGCTGTCGGCTCGCGAATCGCAGCGCGCCGTTCTCGAGCTGCGCCAGCGTACCGTCGCTCGCCGTCGCCCAAACAATCCCATTCGCCGCCCACGCGTTGCCAACGTACAAGCACGCCAGCACTTCGAGTGGATTACACCCTCCCAGAAACACCAAAATCACCGCGGTAACGTACGGCGCGCGTTTCGCCGGCATCGCGACGCCGAACGGCGTCGCCAAATCCGTGTTCGCCGGCGCGCGCGCAATTTCGCGCGTAAACAACACGAAGCAACTCGTAAACACCCCCGTGCCTCCTAAAAAGTTAACTTCAAACACCGCGGGCACGAACGCGCCCACGATCGTCGCGAAGCACGTCGTCGTGGCGTTCGCGAGAACCGACGCGGCGACGGCGTCGCTGAGCGTCCTCAACGTCCCTCGCGAACGCTCCCAGGGCGCGACGACGCGAAACGCCGCCCACGCGACGAGCAGCGTGGAGAACGCGCCCTCGATGTACAGCAACGACGCGAACACGCGATGGAACTGCGCGCGGCGTAAGATGTCGCCCGGACAAAACGCGACGAAATCATCCAAGCTGAACAACGGGTTCAAAACGAAGCCAATGACGAGCGCATAAGGGACGAGCGCGCGCGCGCAGAGAGGAAGTCGCGCGTACTCGTCCACGAGCGACGTTGAGGCGTCCATGGCTGACGAAAATCGACGCGGGCGAGCGTGATTCTGAGGCTAAGGCTACTTTGGATTTCAAGGCGAAGGCTACTTTCGGAGTCGTCACGCCCACGACGCTTCGATCGTCGGGTAATCCCAAAAAGACACGCCGAAATCGTTCCGTTTAACGGCGTCGGAGTCGTCGGAGTCGTCGGAGTCGGAGTCATCACCGGAAACGTCGACGAAGACGCGCTCGCCGACGACGCACGCGAGTCGGCGAAATTTCTCGCTCGAGCCCGCGACGGCGCACGAATACGGATGAAACGAAACCGCGTTCACGCACGCACCGTTCGGGGATACTTGCGTGCGGCCGACCTCTTCGCCCGTGCGCAAATCGAACGCGCGCACGAATCCGTCGACGCCGCCGGTGACTAAGTGCGCGCCGCACGGCTCTAAATCAAACCGAATCCTTTGATTCGTCCCGTGCGCCGCGCGTTTCAGCGCGTACACCACACCGAGCGTATTTCTCACGTCCACGCACAAAATGTCATCACTTCTGCGACTCGCGGTGTAAATAAAATTTCCATCGACGCTCCATCGAACTTGCGTGACGCCGCCGCCGCGCGCGGACCAACTGCACGCGCGACCGCCCTCCGCGCGCGCGTCGTACACCCCACAATCGATCGCGTCTCGCCCTCCCGCGTACGACCCCGCGCAAAACAAATGATTCTCCGTCGGACACGCGTCGACGCACGACACCAATCCCCGTTGCCCTCCCCCATCTAAATCGTCCCGGCTTCGAGTCTCCGCGCGCATCGCCGGCGTTCGCCCGGGCCTCGTCACGTCGAACACATCCACCGCCCCATCCACGCCGCACGCCAGCATCGTCCCCCCGCACACGTATCCCACGCCGCACGCCGATCGCGGTTCATCGCTCCGTCGATCGACGCTGACGTACGACGCGACGATTTCCCCGTCGCCGTCGGCGCGCCGCGTCGTCGTCGGCGCGTCCCGCGCCGTCGCCGCGAACACGTCCTCGTTCGGCGATATCGCCGCGTCGTACGCGCGCTCGCCCGTCCGCGCGCGCGTCACGCCGACGCTCTCGTCGTCGCGCTCGCGAAACACGGCGAACGCGCGTCGCGCGACGTCGTACGACAATCCGAACCGTCCCTCGCGCTGCCACGAAAATCCATCGAAAAACGACTCCGTCGCGTCGAGCGCGTCGCGGCGCGCGTACGCCGTCGTCGCGGCGCGCGCGGTGTTCGCGTTCCAATCGCCCAGCGCGCGCGCGTCGAGCGTCGCGTACGCCATGACGCGCGACGCGCGGAAAAGTGCGGCGCGGCGCGTCACATCGCCGCGCATGCTCCCCGCGCGCGCGTACGTCGTGAGCCTCGCCAGCCTGCTCGCGGGCGCGAGCTGCGTGCACCGCGTCGCGTCGCCCGACCTGACGATTCCCCGGTACGGCGCGCGCGCGACGACGACGCGATGACGCCGCGCGGCGAATCGCCGTCCGACGACGACGTCGACGACGCGCGCGACGCCGCGAGCGCCGAGGCGCTGCTGGGACTCTTCATGCTCGTCAGCGCGCTGGTGTACGTCGATCGAGGGATCGCGAGCTCGGCCGCGGTGAGCGGGGCGCCGAGGAGCGCGCGCGAGCCCGCGGGGCGAGGCTTGCAGGGCGCGCTCGGGTGCTCGTACGCGGCGTACGGAGCGCTGAACGCGGCGTTCATGATCGGACTGCTCTCGGGCGCGCCCGCGTTCAGCGCGATGGCGAATAAAGCGTGCGCGTTCAGATTGATCGCGATCGGGCTGGCGATGGCGGCGGTGGGGGAGCTCGGATGCGCGCTGGCGCCGACGTGCGGGTGGGCGTTCGCGGCGCGCGCGCTGGTGGGCGCGGGAGAGGCGAGTTTTATCGCGCTCGCGGCGCCGTTCATCGATGATAAAGCGCCGAAAGGCGCGAAGACGATGTGGTTGGCGATGTTCTACGCGTGCGTGCCGTTCGGGGTGGCGTTCGGGATCGCGTTCGGGGGGGCGGTGACGCCGGCGATGGGGTGGCGATGGGCGTTCGGGTTGAACGCGTGCGCGATGGCGCCCGCGGCGGCGTACTGCTTCTGGCGTCCGGCGGTGCGCATGCGAGGCGTCGGAGGCGATGCGAATGCGCGCGAGGCGGCGGCGACGTCGACGGTGGCGTCGTTGACGCGCGCGTTCGCGCGAGATTGTAAAGAGTTGTTCGAGCGCGAGACGTACGTCGTCGTCGTGCTCGGGTACGCCGCGTACACCGCCGTCATCGGCGTGTACGCGGTGTGGGGACCGAAAGCCGGGTTCGCGATATTTCGAGATGAGTTACACACGTCGACGAACGCGGACATGCTCCTCGGTGCGATCACCGTCGTGAGCGGGATCGCGGGCACGCTTCTCGGCGGCGGCGTCGTGGACAAGTTGGGGAGCTCGACGGCGACGGCGTTGCGCACGTCCGCCATCGCCGCCGTCGGGGGATTCGTGTGCCTCGAGCTCGCTTTCAGGTGTCAAACGTTCGCATCGTTCGCGGTGTGCTTGCTCATCGGACAAATGTTCGCCTTCGCGTTACAGGCGCCGATCAACGCCGTCGTGCTCTGGAGCGTCCCCGCGCGTCTGCGCCCGCTCGCGTGTTCGATGACCACCGTCACCATTCACCTCTTCGGCGACGTCCCATCGCCGCCGCTCTTCGGGCACTTCCTCGAGCGCGATGGCGTCCCCACGCCCGAGCGCTGGCGAACCATGTGTTCGACGTTCACGCTCTTATTCGTCGTCGCCGCGGGCGTCTTCGCGACGGCGGCGCGGCGAGCCGGCGGCGACGCGCGCCGACAACGCGTCTTAGACGACGACGACGACGACGACTCGCGCGACGTCGACGACAGGCTCTTACCGACGTAGCTTTAGATTTCTTCAACGTGCACTGTACATTATTTCCGCCCGATCGATCGCTCGAGCGTCGCCGAAGCCGCGTCGCCGACGCGTCGCGGCGTCGCCGTCCCGCGCGTCCGCGCGCCGTTCACACACCCGCGCGCGCGACCGCCGCGCGCCGGCGTCGAACGGCGCGAATGACGACGACGGCGCCGCGCGCCGCCGCCGTCGCGTCGCGCGTCGCGTCGTGCGCGCGCGCGTCGACGTCGACGTCGCGCCGACCGCTGCGCCTCTCGCGACGGCGCGCGGCGCCTCGACCGCGCGCCGCGGGCGACGACGACCCCGCGGAACCGCTGCAGCGTTACGCCGACGTCGCGCGCGCGTCGCCCGCGGCGTTCGGCGCGGTGAGCGCGGTGGCGCTGCTGGCGAACCGCGCGCTGAGCGGCGTCGCGCCGGTGGCGGACGCGTCGAGCGCGCAGTCTCGCGCCGACGTCATCTGTCTCGCGATGTCCGCGTGCTTAGTGCTCACCGGATTGACGTGGATCGCGCTGAAGACGAAACCACCGAACGTGGTGGAGTTGGTGGGGACGCGATTGGAGACGCCGTATTACGCGGCGACGGCGACGAAGGCGCTCCGGGACGAGTTGGCGTGGGCGTGGGACGCCGCGCGCGAGTCGACGAATTGTGACGTCATGGCGGTTTTCACGAAGGATGGACGACGCGTCATGCAAGCGGGGATCGCGGCGAACGCGCTGCGCGATCCCGAGGCGTTGACGCGAGACGTCGAGCTCGGTCCGATTTGCGCCGCCGCCGCGCGAGACGCCGCGCCCAACTATCTAGCCAATCTCATCCTCTTCCCGGGTCGCGTCGAGTTCGAGCGATTCTTTCCCGTGAACACGCAAGCCGTGTGCGTGCGTCCGATCGGCGACGGCGCCGTGCTCGTCATCGGCTCACGAACGCAGCGCGGTTTGACGCCGAGCGACCAACGCTGGTTCGACGTCGTCGCGCAAAAGCTCGATCGCGCCCTCGAGCGCGGTTTGTGATCGCGCGCGCCGCGGGACGTCGTCGGTGTAATTTAGTTTTCACCTCAACGCGCGCGTCCGCGCTCAACGCGCGCGAAATCCTACCTCGATTGCCCGCGTTCGCGCTTCGGAGCGACCGGCGCGGACAATTCAAAAAATCCGCCTTAACCCTCTCCAGCTGTCGCTACGGTTTCGTCAAACCGCGACGCGCACACCGCGTCTCGACGCCCGCGCCGCGTCGCATCGACCGGACTCGAGCGCGCGCGCGCGCTCGTCGCGCGCTCGTCGCTCGAACGCGCCGCGCGCCGACGCGACGCGCGCGAAACGTCGCCAATCGTCGACTGATTTTGAATTCAAAATCAGCCGCACGTCATCGACGCGCGCGCGCCGTGCGCGATGAGCGGGAGCCGACGCGCGGGCTCGTCCAAGGCGGCGAAAGCGCTCGCGGCGACGGCGAAGCTTCGCGAGCTGCGCGAGGGCGGCGGGAAGCGATCGAGAATCGATGAGGTGGACGCCGAGGCGGACGCGATCGAGGACGTGTACGAGGAGTTGGACGAGGAACAATATCGAGCGTTAGTGGCGAAACGACGCGAGGAGGGAGCGGGATTCGTGGTGAACGATGATGGCGAGGGATACGAGGATCTGGGGGAGGAGGAAGATTGGACGGCGGCGAATGAGAATTATTCAGACGACGAAGAGTACGACGCCGACGGGAGAAAGGCGCAAAAGGCGGCGCCGGAACCGAAAAAGAAGCTGAGCGCGAAGGAGAAGGCGAAGAAGGCGAACGCGAACGCGAAGAGTAAGGCTGGGATGCTCGTCGGTGGAGTGCCGAAGAAGAAGAAGTTGGATGATTTGGCGGCCGAAGCGGATACGGACGCGATGTTGGAAGATATTCTCGCCGGCGTGGACATGGACGTCGGGTCGACGGCGCCGATGGTAGTGTCGGCGCCCAAGCCGAAGACAAAGCCGTATGTTCCGCCTGTTGCACCGCGACGTTCACCGCGTAAGGCTGTCGCGGCGTCTACCGCGGCGACGATCGCGCGTTCGCCGGCTAAGACGCCCGGGAGCAGCGCGAAGAAATCAGTTCGATTTGAAATCGAGGAAGAGGACGAAGATTTGCCCACGGGAGATGTCGGCGCATTCGACGACGAAGACGACGGTGCGATTGAAAATGATGACGTCGATATAGATGTCGCCATGCCCGAAGCCGAGCCGTTGAGCGCTGAAACGAAGAAGTCGGTGAAAATTGTCAAAACCGACGCCGGGCAACGGCCGCCGGAACCCGAATCAATTCTCAAAACGCTCGACGAAGACGAAGAGCCAGAGGATGTCGGTCCCGTGACGCAAGATGCCGGCCCTGTGACGTTCAATGGTGCGGAGCTCCCTAGAGATTCGGACGGTTCGACGCCCTTCTTCTTCATGGATGCGCAAGAAGAGCGCGAATCCCCCGGCACGGTGTTCCTCTTCGGTCGTGTGCCGGTGTCGAGCGATCCGCAGTCGGAGACCATCAGTGCGTGTGCGGTGGTGCAGAACATGCAAAGATGCATGTACATCGTTCCGACCGCGTCTACGTTCGCTGATCCTGATGGAGAGTTGGAAGCGCTGGGGCAAATGATGGAGGAAACGCGGCGCGAATTCAAGTCGTGCGCGGATTCGGACGACAAGAAGGAGGAAAAGAGAATTGCGGCTCAAAAGGCGAAATCTGATCTCATGAAAAAACTCGTGCCTTTGTCCGGTGACCTTCGCGCCGAAGTCAAAGAAGTCTTGAAGGCGCGAAAGATTGAGAACTCGAAGATCACCATCGTCCGCCGACGCTATTGCTTTGAGCGCAAGGACATTCCGCAAGGTCCGTTGTTCGTGCTCAAAGTGAAGATCCCGGCGACTTACGCAGCGTTTCCGAGCGATATCAAGGGTAAGCACTTCGTCGCCGCTTTGGGCACGCAGGCTCCCATGTTGGAACTTCTCACGCTCAAGTCTAAGCTCAAGGGCCCGAGTTGGATCGCGCTTCACGGCGCCGCCATCGTTCCGACGGAGAAGCAAAAGTCTTGGTGCAAACTCGAGCTCACACTGCCGAACGCACACAAGAGTGTGCGCCCTTGTCTCGAAGCCATCGCATCGCGCCCAGCGCCGCGTCTCACCGTTGCTTCGTTGAACCTGCAGACGATCGTCAATCAGCAAACCAACGTGAACGAAATCGCAGTCGCCTCGGTGCAGTACATTCGCGACGTAAACTGCGAAGGATCCACAACGGCGGCGCAACTGAAGACCGGTTTACGTCATTTTACCGTCGTGCGCAAGCTCGATGGACTGGAGATGCCTCCGGGATGGCAAAATGCAGTCGCGCACGAGAACAACACCAATGTCATCGCCAAGCGTACAGGCTCCGTCGTCCTCGCCGCGCAGAACAACGAACTCGGTTTGCTCAACTTTCTTTTGGCAAAGTTGCACCAACTCGACCCGGATGTCATCGTCGGTCACAACATCGGCGGTTTCAATCTCGACGTGTTGCTTCGCCGATTTCAGGCGAACAAGATTGGCCATTGGAGCCGCATCGGTCGCATGAAACGTACGCGCATGCCAAACATCAACGGCTCTGGAGGTGCTTACGGAGGAGGTGCGTCCATGGGCGCGTTGCAGTGTCTCGCTGGAAGACTTTTAGCGGATACGTACTTGAGTGCGAAAGATTTGTTGGGCAAGGAGGTGTCTTACACGCTTACGTCGCTCTCTGAAACGCAACTTGGCGTACGACGAGAAGAAGTGCCGAGCGCCGAAATCCCCAACCGTTATCAAGACACGAACGCTCTCATGCATTTGATCAAGTGCACGGAAATCGACGCAAAGTTGAGTTTGCATCTGATGTTTAAGATGGAAGTCGTCCCGTTGACGAAGCAGCTGTCGAACATCGCCGGTAACCTTTGGAGTAAGACGCTCGGGCACACGCGCGCTCAGCGCGTCGAGTACCTCTTGCTTCACGAATTCCACAGTCGCAAGCACATCGTCCCCGATCGTTTAAGTGCCAAGGAACGTCGCCGCGTCGCCGCGGCGAGCGGTGAAGAAGAGGATGATGGCGGTAAGAAGGGTCCGTCTTACGCGGGTGGCTTGGTGCTTGAGCCGAAGAAGGGCCTGTACGACACCTTTGTCCTCGTCCTCGATTACCAGTCGTTGTACCCGTCGATTATTCAAGAGTACAACATTTGCTACACCACGGTGCGGCGACATTTCGACGCGGGCGAAGAAAACACCGAAATTGAACTACCCGCGCCGATCTTAAGCGACAAGGACTTCGCCGTCTTGCCGAAAGTCATCGCGAACATTGTGCAAAGCCGTAGAGAAGTGAAAGGATTGATGGCTCGCGAAAAAGATCCGGCGCGCGCAAAGCAGTATGATCTTCGCCAGCTGGCTCTCAAGCTCACCGCAAACTCCATGTACGGTTGCTTGGGTTTTAGTCAGTCGCGCTTTTTTGCCGAGCCCATTGCGGCGTTGATCACGGCGCAAGGTCGTAAGATTCTTCAGCGCACGGTGGATCTCGCGAAAGCGAAGTGCGAGCTGGACGTCATTTACGGCGATACGGATTCCATTATGGTGAACACCAAGTCTCACGATTTGAATCATTCTAGGGCGCTCGGAAACAAACTCATTCGTTTCGTCAACAAAGAATATCGGAAATTGGTTTTGGAGGAAGATTACATCTTCCGATCGATGTTGCTGTTGAAGAAGAAGAAGTACGCCGCCATGAAGGTTGTCAACGGACCGAATGGAACCAAGGCGACGAAGCTCGAGATGAAGGGTCTCGATATCGTTCGTCGTGATTGGGCGCCGCTGGTGAAGGACCTTGGTAAACAAACTCTCGAAGAACTTCTTGATGTGGATGGTGAACGCGAAGAGCGCGTGAACGCGATTCACGACGGTTTACGTACGATCCGAAAGGACATGGTTGAAAACCGCGTGCAGTTGTCCAAGTACATCATCACGAAGCAACTCACGAAGGCGGTTGAAGAGTACCCCGACGCAAAGCATCAGCCGCACGTCATGGTAGCCAAACGTCGATTGGAGGCTGGTAAACAAGATGGCGTCAAGGCGGGAGAGACTGTGCCGTACATCATCGCGCTGGAAAGCGAGCTGCCGCTCGAGGACATCGCCGCGGGAAAAGCCGGCGCCTCTGGTGGAAAGGGCTTGGCCGAGCGGGCCTATCATCCCGACGAAATCCTCGAGAAGGGTTTGAAGGTTGATTTGCACTACTACTTGTCTCAGCAAGTCCATCCCGTGATAACTCGTTTGTGCGCCCCGATTGAGGAAACCGACGGCGCCGCGATGGCGGAATGCCTCGGGTTGGACTCGAACAAGTTTAAAACGCAAACACGCGATGAGGACGAGTACGACGACACGTTTGGCGGTGGTAGATTCGCGTTGGATGACGAAGAGCGCTTTGCCAAGTGTAAGCCTCTGAAGCTTCGCACGCGCACAGGCGTCGAGTTTGATTTCCGTGGAATTCGTGAAGTCATGGATGACAAGATGTCCGCGACCGAGGTGTTGGCGCCGCCGACGCCCGGCGCGGGCAAGGAAAACGCGCCGGCTCAAGGCAAGACGGCGTTGAGGACGGAAACGATCGATGCCGCCTCATTGGCAAACCAGGTCAGTCTCGCCGTTCGCGAACGCATCAAGGAGTTCTACGCAGCCCCGCTTCGATCGGACGACGACGTCGATGCGACGGAGACGCGCAACATCGCGCTTCGTTGCCATCACACCAACGCGGAATTGACAGGCACTTTGAGCGCTGACCCGATGTCCAAGGGCACGATGGAGAAGAGCATCCCAGAGGACGAATTGTACAACCAACTTTTATATTACAAGCGATTGCTGTCCATCAAGGAAGCTGAGCGCAGTAATAAGAGCAAGGATGAACGCGCCGAGTTCCGTAAAAAGATTTCCGAGGCGCCTGGGTTGGAAATTGCATTAGACGGGGCGCACGAAAAGCTCGAAAAGATTATGAACAAGAGTTCGTACATGTGGATTTCGCTCGCCGACTTGTTTAGCGTCGCAAAGGCGTAGAGTTGTGGTACTTAGAAGAAGAAATGTAATCAATCGCGTTTTCAACGTTTCTAGGCGAGCGATGCCGCATAGGACAAAACTCTCGAGAGCGATGCTGTAATGGGTAAAACTCTCAAGCGCGCGTCTAATCAAACGGTACGCCGATCGGTCAGAAAAGAGAGAGCTGCGACGCGCGATCGGTCAAGGGCACGTAAATCACCCCCATCTCCGTTCGCCGCTTAAAGGTGCCATCTTCGAGTCGATCGATCACCTTCAACGCCTGCCCGCTCGAATCGCCGACTGGAATCACGAGACGACCTCCGACGGCGAGTTGCTCAAGAAGCGCATCCGGAACACTCGGCGTCGACGCTCCAACGTGAATTGCGTCATACGGAGCCTCGGGTTTGTACCCATTTCGCCCGTCTCCCGCGAAAAGCATCAACCGTTTCGTCTCCAACAATCGACCTTTACCGTCCCGCTCGACGTTTTTCAGACTGTCGACCACCAATTCCTCGATGTGCTCGATCCCGACGACGATTCCCTCGCCCGTTTCATCCTTCTCCCCGTTTCGAAACGCCTCGCTCGTCACCAACTCCGCGAAGCACGCGGCGAGATACCCAGAGCCCGAGCCGACGTCCAACACTTTCGCGCCCCGTCGCGTCGCGTCGGCTTGCTCGAAGAGTTCCAAGCACGCCGCGTGCATGTGCGGCGCGGATATCGTCGCGTGGTACCCGATCGGCAGCGGGTGATCGTAGTACGCTTCTTCTTTTTCCTTGTGTCGCGCGTAGTTCCCGCGATCGACCGCGCGCATCGCGTTCGCGACGCGCGGCGACTTGATTATCGCATTCTTTTCCAGCGCGCGAACGAGCGAGTCGTTGTCCACGCCGTGCGAACGCCACGCCATTCGGAGCGACGACAGCGACGACGAGCCGACCAAGGCGCGGCGGGTGATCGAGCGCGCGGCGTGGGCGCGTATGATGGCGCGCGGAGACGTCGCGCGCGGGCGATTGTGAGGAAAAGATATTTTCATTTCAACTAACTCTCGGGACGGGACGGGACGGGACGACGCGCCGAGTAGCGGCGCGCGACGACGACTCGCACTAATGCGACACCGTAATAATGAATGTAAACGACGCGTAAACGACGATCGCGCGAAAGCGCGCGATCAGGGCTCGACGCCGGCGCTGCGGAGTAACTCGCGAAGGCGCTCGCACTCGGCCAACGCGGCGTGCTTTTCGCGAATCGTCGATTCGAGCTTCGAGCGCAAAGCGCGCTGCTCGTGGATGGATAAAGAAGCGTCGACGTCGTTCGGTGAGGACTTGGTGGTCTCCCGAACGAGGGTGTCGATGATGCTGGCGTGCTTGACGGCGTCGGGATCGGTTGGATCGACGGCTCGAGCGTTCGGTCGTTTCGATCGCGCGGCGTGCTCGACGTTTTCGTCGTGGCGGCGGCGCAGCTCGGCTTCGACCGCCGCGAGCGCGGCGGCGTCCACGCACACCGGCCCGGGCGCGTTTCGCGGAATTCCTCGAGACGCGCGGTCGCGCCCGAGGTCGAGCGTGCGGACGACGGGCCACGGAACGTCGCCGTTGACCCAGGACGCGAGTTGCGCGCTCGGATCGATCGTCGGCGACGCTTCGATCCACACCTTGACGCCGCAGTCGCACGTCAGCGGAATCCACGTCGATTGCTGCGACGCGTCAACTCCGACATCTTCCGAACGACGCTTCGTCGGCGTCGTTCGCGGCGCAGCTCTCCGTTCGGCGAGCGTCCTGCGCGACGCCTCGAATCGATCTCGGCGTTCGCGCTCGCGGTCGACGAAACGCGCGGCGCACTCGTCGTACGAGGGTTGATACCGCCTGATGCGCTCCTCTCGAGTCTTTTCGCGCATCTCGCGACCTTCGTCGTCGTCGTCGACGTCGAAGGCTTCGTTATCGCCGCCCTCCGCGAACGCGTCGACGTCCACCGTCGTCGCGTCCATGGCGTCCGTCGAGCACTCGTCGTCGCCCGAAGACACCGCCGACGGCGAGTCCATCGCGCGGGACGGCCGCTCCAGCTCCCTCGACTCCCCATCTCGAATCAACAACCAACACTGACGCGCGCTGTCGAACTCAAACGTCGCCCCCGTCGGGCGCTCGGCCAACCGTCTCGCCTCGCCGCCCGCGAACGCGCGATACCCCGGCTTCCTCCCCACCGCGTCCACGCCGCGTCCCTCGCCCGCGGGCACCATCGTCGTGTCCCATCGCGTGATTTTCCACCCGTCGCCGTCGCTTTCCCTCCCCCCCCGCGATTCGTCCAACCTCGTCCCCGCGCCGCTCGCCGGCGCGAACGGATCCCGCGCGCCTCGTCCCTCGATAAATCTATTCTGACACGTCGCCCCTCCCGGCGCGCCCCCCGCCCCGCCGTCCGCCTCCCTCTCGCCGTATCCCACGCTCGCCGCGTTCGCCTCGCGCGCGCTCGCGTCCACGTCTCCCGAGAACCACGACGACGATCCCCAGAGCGTCGACGCCGCGCGCTCGCACTCCCCCGGATCCTCCACCGCGCTCGCCCCGTTCCGAAACGCCCGTCGATCGTCGTCGTGCGCGCCGTCGGCCGGCGTCGTCACGACGGCGCGCCCGATCGCCGGCGCCGCGCCCCACCGCCGCCGTCGCGGGTCGCACGCGTCGCGCGTCGCGCGCGCCGTCGTGACGTCGACGTCAACCGTCATCGCGTCGTCGTCGTCGCGTCGTCGCGTCGTCGCGGCCGCGGAGGCGTCGACGCGCGCGCGATGCGACGCGCGCGCGCGATGCGAGCGCGCGCGCGCGCCGACGA
>Ga0206682_10000292_pt1 | contig 54358 bp, 45 predicted proteins | sample M240m12015metaG_FD_155444 | JGI IMG/M metagenome (GOLD analysis project Ga0206682, IMG submission 155444) | Ammonia-oxidizing marine archaeal communities from Monterey Bay, California, United States - M2 40m 12015 | ecosystem: Environmental > Aquatic > Marine > Intertidal zone | place: USA... | reverse complement strand
AGATGTCTATGGTGTAGAACTTGCTGGTGCTCTGAAGAATATCTACGCCATTATCTGTGGTCTCGCCGCTGGCCTAGGCGTGGGTCAGAATACGGTGGGGTTATTGATCACAAGAGCATTGGCCGAGATGAGTCGTTTTGCAGTTTCTATGGGCGGAAACCCGTTTACTTTCCTAGGCTTAGCGGGTGTTGGTGATCTTTTAGTTACCTGTTCCTCGCCCCTAAGTCGGAACTATCAATTGGGTTTTAAAGTCGCCCAAGGCCTGTCTGTTGAGCAGGCGTCCGATGACCTTGGCAAGTTGGCTGAAGGGGTTTTTACCCTGGAAGTTGTTTTTGCCAAGAGCAAAGAACGCGGCGTTTACATGCCTTTGGTCGATGGCCTTTATCAGATTCTTTATCAAGGCGCAGGCATTAGTGAAGTGATCAGCCAGTTGATGGGCAGTGACGAAGGGACAGATGTTGAATTTGCTGACCCAGCGGTCTGGCTAAATAATGACTCGGATGAGCGAGCCAAATAGCACAAACCAAATAACACAAACCAAGTAACACAAATTAGATGACAGAACCTAAATGACACAAGTAAGAGCCGCAGCCGTCACCGTAGGCCAGCTTATTGATCAGGTGCACAAGCGTTTTGCTGACGCCAATCTCAGCTACGGACACGGTACTGATAACGCCTGGGACGAGGCGGTGTATCTGGTGCTGTGGATGACTGACAGCGCTGACGATGAGTCCTCTTTGGCGTTGACTGTGAGCGTTGAACGGGTTGAAGAGATTGTTGCGCTCAGTACACAGCGTATTGAGCAGCGTGTGCCATTGGCTTATTTACTGGGCTGCTGTCAGTTTATGGGGTACGAGTTTTTGCTTGAACCCGGGGTCGTGGTACCAAGATCGCCCATTGGCTATTTGATTGACGGTCCAGAACAACCTTGGTGGCCCAAACGGGTGCAGCGGATTTTAGATTTATGCAGTGGCAGCGGTTGTCTGGGTATTGTCGCAGCTCACAGTTTTCCTGATGCGCAGGTGACATTGGTAGAATTAGATCCCACCGCCGCCGCATTGGCGCGTGAGAATGTACAATTGCATGCCTTAGAGGACCGCATAACAGTGCTTGAGGGCGATGCAACAACGCTGTTTGCGGGCTTAGAACCCGGCTGGGATCTGATCATTACCAACCCGCCCTATGTCGATAAAGCCGATATGCAGGTTTTGCCGGCAGAGTACCGTCATGAGCCTGTGCATGGTCTGGCAGGTGGCGAAGATGGGTTGCTGCTAGTAGATGAATTTTTACACGTGTTGCCTGAGCAATTGGCGCATAACGGTGCCTTTGTCTGCGAGGTGGGTGCCAGTTCAGGGGCGGTTAACCGTAAGCATGCGGATCTGCCCATTGTGTGGCTAGAGTTGCCTCACGGCGGGGAAGGAGTGTTTTTACTTGAAGGTCAGGCATTGAGTTCTCATACTGCTGCGCAAAATAGCGAGTTCTAGTGTGCAATGCCGACTGAAATGGGGCGATAGAGCACAGGCGGCGACAAAAAATTAAAGGATAATAAATGGCGGGTAATAGCTTCGGGCAACTCTTTACGGTGACAACTTTTGGCGAAAGCCACGGCATTGCCTTGGGTGCCATTGTTGATGGTTGTCCTCCGGGGCTTGAATTGACCGAAGAGGACATTCAGCCTGATCTAGATCGCCGCAAGCCGGGCCAGTCCAAGTACACGACACAGCGTAAAGAAGGCGACCGAGTGCGTATATTATCTGGTGTGTTTGAAGGACGTACTACCGGCACGCCGATCGGTTTGTTGGTAGAAAACGAAGATCAAAAGAGCAAGGATTATGGCGCTATTAAGGACATATTTCGGCCTGCTCACGCGGATTACACCTACCAGAATAAGTACGGTATTCGAGATTATCGGGGCGGTGGTCGCTCCTCTGCTCGAGAAACCACTATGCGTGTGGCCGCTGGCGCCATCGCGAAAAAGTATTTGAAAGAACAAAATGGCATTTCTATCCAAGGTTATTTGTCTGCCATAGGGCATATCGCACTTGAGCCAATTGATCTAAATATCGTAAACGAAAACGCATTTTTTTGCCCAGATTCTAGTAAGTTAGACGAGATAGCTCAACTAATAGATGATATGCGCCGGCAGGGCGATTCCATTGGCGCGGAAGTATCTGTGCTGGCTAAAGGTGTCCCTGTAGGTCTGGGCGAGCCGGTGTTTAGCCGCCTCGATGCTGATCTTGCCAGTGCGCTCATGGGTATTAACGCCGTGAAGGGGGTGGAGGTTGGTGATGGCATGGCTGTGTCTAGTCAGCGTGGCACAGAGCATCGCGATGAGATGACGCCCAATGGTTTTACCAGCAACCATGCCGGTGGCATCTTGGGGGGTATTTCCTCCGGTCAGGACATCATGCTCAAAATGGCGTTAAAGCCCACCAGTAGTTTGACCACTCCAGGCCAGTCTATTGATGTCCACGGCAATCCCGTTGAGGTTGTCACAAAGGGGCGTCACGACCCTTGCGTAGGCATTCGTGCCACACCCATCGGTGAGGCTATGGTGGCGTTGGTTCTGATGGACCACTTGCTTAGACACCGCGGTCAGATGGGCAGTGCGCCGGGCGTAAAATAGTCACCGGCTTGGCGCTAAGCGGATAAAACTTCAGGCTAAATCTATCCAAGACAAGTGGCTTGTAGGTAGATCTCTCTAGATTGCTCAAGATCCCACAAGATTTAAGAGGCCCGAACAGCATCGTCCCTGTCCTCTCCAATAATATAGTCCTCGAGCACGGCTAGGAACGCTGAGGCAGAGTTAGATAACGTGCGCTTGCCGTTTATAACGCTGCCCAAAGAACGTGAGATAGGTTCGCAATTTACATCCAAAGCGCTCAAGTCGCCGATCATACTCCTCGGTAATACGCTCCAACCAAGGCCTACGCTAACGAGCATGCCAATAGTTTCAAGATAGTTTGTGGAGAGGGTCGGCTTAAGTGTCAGGCCTGCTCGAGCAAAGCGATCCATGACTATACGTCCAGTATAGGTGGCTTGACCCGGCAAAATACAAGGTTGGGCTGCGAGCATTTGCAGAGTGGTCGCCAGGGGTTCGCTTGCGCTACTGACAAACACCAAGGGGTCGCGCCAGATGCAATTGGCCTTTAGGTCTGCGTCTAAGTCGGTGTCGTCTGGGTTGAGGGTAACCACTGCCAGTTCCACTTGACCAGATCTGACCATTTGATAAGCCACTTCTGAATCTTCAAATTGAATATCTAGCTGCACATCTGGGTAGCGTTGACTGAAATCTTTCAGCACCGGGGCTAACCGGTGTAAGCCTATATGGTGAGATGTGGCCAGATTAAGCCGGCCACTGATCGTGTCGTTAAGGTTGAATATCTCTTTCTCGGTGTCTTTGGCCAATCGCAGCATTGTCTCGGCGCGCTCAATCAGCAGGCTGCCGGCTTCGGTTAGATAGACTCTTTTGCCAATCCTGTCGAAGAGTGGGGTGCCAAGGTGGTTTTCAAGAGATTGAATGCGCTTGCTGATGGCGGGCTGTGTGATAAACAATCGCTGCGCGGCAGCGGAGAAGGATTTTTCCTCAGCTACGGCTAGAAAAGTTCTTAGTTCAACTAATTGCATGGGTCAACGTCCACCTGAGCTTTGCATTCTATTCATTCCCTATCCATTTATTTAGAGTATTCCATATTTTTATTAAAAAGATAAAAATTATACGTTTGTTTTATAGTTAATCAAAACATACACTGCCGACAAATTACTCAGGGAGTCCGCGATTATGGCCCAAACGCTTTACGATAAAATTTGGCAAGCCCACGATGTAGGTCAGCGTATAGACGGCAATAGCCTGCTGTACATAGACTTGCAGCTGTTGCACGAGGTGACTTCTCCGCAAGCTTTTGAGGGGCTGCAGTTAGCTAACAGGCCTTTGTGGCGGGTGGATGCAAATCTAGCCACGCCCGACCATAACGTGCCCACTAGCGCGCGAGAGCTTGGTCTGTCTGGAATTACTGACGAAGTGGCGTTAACTCAGGTGCTTACCCTTGACGATAACTGCAAAAAGTTCGGCGTAGAGCAATTTGATATCCAAGACGTTCGCCAAGGTATTGTCCACGTGGTTGGCCCAGAGCAGGGTGCAACGCTACCGGGTATGACCATTGTTTGCGGCGATTCGCATACTTCCACCCATGGCGCTTTTGCAGCACTGGCGCAAGGTGTGGGCACGTCGGAAGTAGAGCATGTCATGGCGACTCAGTGCTTGGTACAGAACAAGGCGAAGAATTTTGCCGTAGAGGTCAGTGGCAAGCTGGCGCCTCACGTCACTGCAAAAGACCTTGTGCTAGCCATTATTGGACGTTTAGGTACTGCCGGAGCAACGGGCCATACCATTGAATATCGCGGGCAAGCGATTCGCGATCTGTCCATGGAAGGCCGCATGACGCTATGCAATATGTCTATTGAAGCTGGTGCCAGGGCAGGTTTGGTGGCGGTAGACGACACCACTATTGCTTACGTCAAAGGCCGTCCCTTTGCACCAAAAGGTGAAGTTTGGGATCAGGCCGTGGCGTATTGGCGAACACTGGTCAGCGATGACGATGCGGTTTTTGATTCGGTATTGCACATCGACGCAGCGGGTATTGCCCCGCAAGTCAGCTGGGGTACTTCACCCGAGATGGTCTGTGGGATTGATGACTGCGTGCCAAACCCCGAAGCGATGCAAGACCCCATTCAAGCAGAGTCGGCAGGGCATGCGTTGAAGTACATGGATTTGCAGCCTGGTCAAAAGATGACAGATATTAAAGTTGACCGCGTGTTTATCGGTTCCTGCACGAACGCGCGGATTGAAGATCTACGCGCGGCAGCGGCAGCCATCCAGGGCGGTCGTATAGCCGATAACGTCAAGGAAGCATTGGTTGTGCCAGGGTCTGGTCTCGTTAAGGCGCAGGCCGAAAAAGAAGGTTTGGCGGATATATTTACCCAAGCAGGCTTTTTGTGGCGCGCCGCGGGGTGCTCAATGTGCTTGGGGATGAATCCAGATCAGTTGGGCGAGGGAGAGCATTGTGCCTCCACTTCCAACCGGAATTTTGAAGGGCGTCAGGGCTATGGCGGCAGGACGCATTTGGTCAGCCCGGCAATGGCAGCGGCGGCGGCGGTGGCAGGTCACTTTGTTGACGTTAGGGAGATCAACTAATGGATGCGTTTATTCAATTAGAAGGCATGACGGCACCCCTTGATAGGGCCAATGTGGATACAGATCAAATCATTCCCAAGCAATATTTGAAGTCGATTAAGCGTACCGGCTTTGGCGACTATCTATTTGATGCGTGGCGGTTTCTTGATCAAGGCACTATGGGGATGACCCCAAACGAACGCCAGATTAACCATGAGTTTGTCCTCAATCTGCCCCAATACCAGGGCGCTTCAATTCTTTTGGCGCGAGACAATTTTGGCTGCGGTTCGTCTCGAGAACACGCGGTTTGGGCGCTTAAAGAGTTCGGCTTTAGAGCGGTAATAGCGCCGAGCTTTGCCGATATATTCTTTGGTAATTGCTTTAAAAATGGCGTATTACCTATTGTTTTAAAAGCAGAAGTTGTAGAAGAATTGATTGCCAAGTCAGACGGCGAGTTCACTTTGCGTATTGACTTGGAAAGCCAAACGGTGGTGGATGGTGAGCGGGCATATGACTTTGCAATAGACCCAGCGTTGAAGCAAAAAATGCTCAATGGTATGGACGATATTGATATGACGTTAGAAGAAGCGGAGCTAATCAAAACCTTCGAAGTAAAACACAAGGCTATGCAGCCCTGGCTTTTCAGAGGTTAAAAGGCTTTTCAGAGGTTAAAAGGCTGTTTAGAGATCAATAGACTTTTTGGATGCTCAAGATTGCCTCAACTTATTGGCAAATTAGGAAAGAATTTTTAGGGAAAAATTATGATGAAAAAGAACGTACTCGTACTGCCTGGAGATGGCATTGGTCAAGAGGTCGTGGCGCCAGCGATCGCAGTAATGGATGTTGCCGCTAAACAGGAAGGGTGCGAAATAACCGTAACTCAAGGCTTGGTCGGTGGCGTAGCTATTGACGCAACGGGCAACCCTTTACCCGCCGAAACGCTAGAGTTAGCCAAGGCAGCGGATGCTGTATTGCTTGGCGGCGTTGGCGGACCTAAATGGGATGATTTACCCATGGTCTCTCGCCCTGAGAAAGGTCTACTGGGCTTACGTCAGGGTCTGGGTTTATTTGCCAACCTGCGGCCGGCGTTGCTCTCAGCCCCTTTGGCGAGCGCATCATCGCTAAAGCCTGAATTGGTGGCAGATTTAGATATTTTGATTATTCGGGAATTAACGGGCGGCATCTATTTTGGCGAGCCGCGCGGTATCGAAACCAGAGATAATGAGCGCGTTGGTTTTAATACCATGGTGTATTCCGAGCACGAGATTGAGCGCATTGCGCGCAGCGGTTTTGAGCTTGCCAGTAAGCGCAACAAGCGCCTTTGCTCGGTGGATAAAGCCAATGTTCTAGAGGTCAGCCAACTTTGGCGCGAAGTAGTTAACTCTATCGCCGGCGACTACCCTGATGTTGAACTCTCGCATATGTATGTAGATAACGCGGCGATGCAATTAGTACGTGCGCCAAAGCAGTTTGATGTGATTGTCACCACCAATATGTTCGGTGACATTTTGTCCGATGTGGCGGCAATGCTAACCGGCAGCTTGGGTATGCTGCCTTCAGCGTCGCTAGCGGCCAGTGGTACCGGGCTTTATGAGCCAGTACACGGCACGGCGCCAGACATTGCAGGCAAAGATATGGCGAACCCGCTGGCCACCATTCTCTCTGTGGGCATGATGTTCCGCTATAGCTTGGATCTTCCAGCCGCTGCCGACAGCATTGATAAAGCTGTTGCTCAGGTATTAGCTGAAGGTTATCGCACTGCGGACATAGCCGGTCCCAATGACGACGTGGTGGGTTGCCGCACAATGGGTGAGCTAGTGATAGAGCGTCTTTAGTCAGATTTATCAGTCCGGTTAATCAGTTCAATGGATAAAAGTTAGGCCCAACTGGCCTGATTTAAAACAACTACGAAGGTAATAACGTGTATTTAGAAGATGGTGTGAATGTTGCGATTGCGGGTGCTACTGGCGCTGTAGGCGAAGCATTGTTAGAAATTTTGCAGGAGCGTAATTTTCCAGTAAAAGAATTATTTTTGCTGGCCTCAGAGCGATCTGAGGGCAAACGCCTACAGTTTCATGGTAAATCAATCATGATTAAGCGGCTGGATGAATTCGATTTTAGCGACACTCAGATAGGTTTGTTCTCTGCCGGTGGCGATATTTCTGCTGAATTTGCACCTAAAGCCGCAGCCCAAGGGTGTGTGGTCATAGACAACACGTCGCACTTTCGTTACGACGACGACATCCCACTGGTGGTGCCAGAGGTGAATCCGCATCGGGTGGCGGATTACGCCACGCGTAATATTATCGCCAACCCCAACTGTTCAACCATTCAAATGGTTGCTGCGTTAAAACCCATTCATGAGGCCGTAGGCATTACGCGGATTAATGTAGCCACTTATCAGGCGGTGTCTGGAGCGGGCGCCAGTGGCATTAAAGAACTGGCGTCGCAAACGGCCAGTCTGCTTAACGGCAAGCCCATAGAAGTGAACGTGATGCCTGCGCAGATTGCTTTTAATGCTGTGCCTCAAATCGACAAGTTTATGGACAACGGCTACACCAAAGAAGAAATGAAGATGGTGTGGGAAACGAAAAAAATCCTTGAAGACGACGACATTCAGGTGAATCCTACCTGTGTTCGCGTGCCGGTTTTCTATGGCCATTCTGAAGCCGTGCATATTGAGACTAAAACGCCCATTAGTGTAGAGGTGGCGAAGCAGTTGTTGAGTGCTGCCCCAGGGCTTAAGGTCAGCAACGACGGTGAGTTTGCTACCCCAGTGAAAGATGCGGCGGGTACTGACCCGGTTTTTGTCAGCAGGATTCGTCAGGATATATCGCACCCCAATGGCCTTGATTTATGGGTTGTTTCTGACAACGTGCGTAAAGGTGCCGCGCTTAACAGCGTGCAGATTGCTGAGGAATTGATGAAGTTGTGGGCGAAGTAGCGCACTGAACCCCGTTAATAGTGAGCGATATAGAGTGACCAATTGCACTATGGAATTAATTGCATGATGGATTTCCGTTTGAACCATATAACTGCCTTAGTTGTTGGCTTGGCCTCCATTTGGTTTATCAGCAGCGCTGCCCGTGCCGCTGATTTTGCTGAGGTTACGGTTGAGTCAGTTGTGGGCCAGCAAGTCAGTGGTTTCGTTGAGTTACCGCAGCTCTCGGCGAGTGATTTGGCCAGTTTAGAGATTAAGCTCGCCAGCAGGCCTACCTATGCAGATAACGATGTTGCCTATTACTCGGTGCATCAAGATCTGCGTTTTCAAGCAAAAGAACGGACAAATGGGTCAGTGCAACTGGATATTGCAAGTAATGGTCCACTGCGTGAGCCAAAACTGAATGTGTTGTTGCGCATCACCTGGCCTAATGGAGACCTGCTTCAGGGGTTAACTTTGAGCGTGCCGTTTACCGAAGCGGCTTTGGTTGCGGATAAGACCGTTTTGACCACATCAAAAGATAACCTTTGGCAGCTAGCCAAACGCACCCGAGATGGTTCGCGCGTTTCAATTTCACAGCAAATGTTGGCCATTCAGCGTCTCAACCCAAACGCTTTCAGCGAAGGCAATATTAATGGTCTGAAGAGCGGCTACTTGCTGCGTATCCCGGACTTCATGGACGCGGTGGAGGTGGACAAAGCCTTGGCCCTAGACGCAGTAGAAGGCCAGCATTCGCAATGGCGCGGATACCAAAAAGAAGGCCAAAAAAGAGACCTAAAAAGAGATCAGAACAGCGTTGAAAAAGAGGGTGACAAAACCCCGCTGGCTGAATTGGGTGCAGATTTACCGCCAGCTGAACGTCGCGGCGAAGTGCGTATTTTCCAGCCTGAAAGCCCGATGGCGTCTGGTTTTGATACAGAAGTTCGCGCGGATGCAGATGCGGCTGTCGAGTCCAAGGCTTCATTTGAAGAGGCTGCCTCCAGCAATGGCGACGAACTCAAATTGCCCGAAAACGTCGTGGTAGAGGCCTCTAACGGCACGCCTGCAGATGCCCAAGGCGATGTGAACATAGACCAGAGTGTTAACGATCAGATAGACCTGATGATGGCTGAGGAAAATCAGGGCAGTTACTCAGCGCAGTTTGTTTGGTTGGTCGCTGGCGGCATATTAGGTGTACTGATAGTCATTATGCTGTTGCGCCGTCAAATGGCTGAGAGAAAGAAAAACTTGGAGGATGCTTGGGTCACAGAAGCAGACAGCGATGCAGAAATTGATGCGGAAATCGATGACGAGACAGAACATGGGCTAGACGAAGCCAAGGCTGACCAAGCGGATCCAGAAACGTTAGATAGCCAAGACGATCCGGATACCGAGGCAGATACTGAAGAGGATTTTGAAGAGAGCTCTGAAGAGCGTTCTGAAGAGGCGCAGCAACAGGGTGCAGAAGTAGTTGAACCTTCAATTTCTGCGCTGGCGGAAGCAGAGGTAGAGGCAGAGGCAGAAGAGGAAGGGACAGGGCCAATTGAGCCGTCGGTTGCCCCTGTTATTACCCCTGATATTTCGCCCACTGAAGAGGCTGCGCCGACAACCGCAAAAGACGAAACCTTTTTAGAGGTGCTTGATGCGGATGAAGCGCCGCTTGAGGAGACTTCCAATGCCGAAGTCTATACAACGCGGCTAAAACTGGCTGAAGCTTATTTGGAAATGGGCGATGAAGCAGGCGCTAGGGATATGTTGAACGAAGTTGTAGCGGAAGGTGACGACGCGCAAAAAACCTTGGCGAAATCTATTATTCAGCGGATCGACGATGCACTGGATGATTCGAAAGATACTTAGGTTAGGTGGGGTCTAACTAAATGACCAATCCGAAGGCTACGGCTGCAATAGCGGTCGGGCCAGCGCAAGAATCTGTCTATGTTATGTGCGTTCAGTACCGTGGCGATCAGTTCAACGGCTGGCAGCGTCAAATTGATCAACCTACAGTGCAGGGGCATATTGAAGCGGCGCTGAGCAAGGTGGCGGCGCACCCAATACGCATTGCGGCGGCGGGGCGTACTGATGCCGGGGTTCATGCCACCGGCCAAATTATTAATTTCACAACGTCTGTGGTTAGACCATTAGACGCATGGTTGAAAGGGGTTAACTCGCTGACCCCAAAATCCATCCAAGTTGCCTGGGTGCGTCAGGCACCGACAAATTTCCACCCACGTTATGCGGCTACCGCCAGACGTTATAACTATGTTTATTACGACCGCGATCGATTTAATCCATTTGTCGACGGGTTGGCGTGGTGTACTGAAAATTTGGACCAAGACGCGATGCACCGGGCGGCGCAATGGTTTATTGGCGAGCATGACTTCACCACGTTTCGCGCCGCAGGCTGCCAGTCACTGAGCCCCAAGCGTCGGGTGAACCGCTGCGAAGTCCGTCGTCAAGGACACTTTGTCGTAATGGAAATCGACGCCAGTGCTTTCCTACTGCACATGGTGCGCAACATCGCCTCGGCGTTATGCGATGTGGGGATGGGCGCGCCCACGCGCTCGGTCAGAGATTTGTTGCTGGTAAAGGATCGAGTGCGGTTAGGTGTGACGGCACCGCCACAAGGCTTGTACCTAACCCATGTCAGTTATCCAGGGGCTGATTTTCCACCGTCGCCGGAGGTGCCTTTGTTGAATGCTGTTTCCTAGCGGTCAAATTTAGGCCCTCTATAATTGCCCCCCTTATCCTAGGGCACTTATCCTAGGGCACTTATCCTAGGGCACTTATCCTAGGGCACTTATCCTAGGACTCGACGATGCTCGCACGATTTCTGCCCCAATCGCTGGGGCGGCGAGTTTTGTAGTCCAGATAAACTTAGACATTATTACGAAGGGTCAGATAAGCCGGTAAAGGCCTTTCGTGGTGTCTATTCAGGGTCTAAGATAGCGGCGGTGAGAAAAGCATTTTGTCTATCCTTTAACTGATTAGACGATCTTAGATTGCTTCTACGAGCACGTGGGCTGGCCAGCAGGCTTTTCCGTTTAACCGCTAGGCGCTTCCTCAGGCGAATTTTCTTAAGCGAATTTAGTGATTCGCTGGTGCTGGGCATGACTTTACCAAACAACATTCACGCCCAATTGTTGGAATACATCAGGAGAGAGTAACTTGACCGCGCATGTTCATAGGCCTATGTGGTGTAAAATTTGCGGTGTTACCACGGTTCTAGATGCCAAAGCAGCGGCTGATGCGGGTGCCGATGCCATTGGGCTTAATTTTTACGCCAAGAGTGCGCGCGTTGTTTCTACTGAGACGGCGTTAGAGATCAGTTCTGCGTTAGGAGAATATGCACCCCATTGTGCTCGGATTGGCTTGTTTGTGAATCACAGTGAAAGCGCGGTGAGCGCTTTGGTCAAAGAGGTACCATTAGACATATTGCAGTTTCATGGTGAAGAGTCTCCTGAGTTTTGCGAATCATTCAATGTGCCGTTCATTAAGGTACTCAGTATGCGAGCCGGCGTCGATTTTGCCTTGGTGGAGCAACAGTATGCGTCCGCATGGGCATTGCTTTTAGACACTTATCACCCCACCCAAGCTGGCGGTACAGGCGAGACATTTGATTGGCGCTTATGGCCGCAAGACAGTCAAACCAAGCTTATTTTAGCTGGGGGATTAACGGCAGAAAATGTGGCCAACGCAATTGCACAAACCAAGCCTTATGGCGTGGATGTCAGCGGTGGTGTCGAGAGTGACGTGAAAGGCGTAAAAGAGCGCCAACTTGTTCAGCGATTTATTAAGGAAGCAAAAAATGTCTGAAGCATTTGACGGCAGTAACTATGCCCAGCCCACGGATGATGGCCATTTTGGTGAATTCGGCGGCCGCTTTGTCGCTGAAACGCTTACCCATGCCCTAGACGAATTTGCGTCGCTTTATGATCAGATGAAGCATGACCCAGAGTTCAAGCGTGAGCTGCATCATGATTTAACTCATTATGTGGGCAGGCCCACGCCTCTGTATTTGGCCGAGCGCATGACTGCTGAGCTGGGTGGTGCGGCAGTTTACTTGAAGCGTGAAGACCTTAATCATACCGGCGCACATAAAGTCTGTAACACCATTGGTCAGGCGTTGTTAGCCAAGCGTATGGGCAAACCGCGCGTGATAGCAGAGACCGGTGCAGGGCAGCATGGGGTAGCCACTGCAACGGTTGCTGCGCGGCTGGGTCTTGAGTGCGACATTTACATGGGTGAAGAGGATGTGCGTCGCCAAAGCCTCAACGTTTATCGTATGAAACTTATGGGCGCGCGGGTGATACCGGTTACCTCTGGCTCGAAAACGTTAAAAGACGCTTTGAACGAGGCCATGCGTGACTGGGTGACGAATGTGGATAACACCCATTACATTATTGGCACTGTTGCAGGGCCGCACCCGTATCCAATGGTCGTACGAGATTTCGCTTCAATTATCGGCCAGGAGGCAAGAGCGCAAATGCTTGAGCAAGAGGGTCGACTGCCAAATGTGGTCGTTGCCTGTGTGGGCGGTGGCTCAAATGCCATGGGAATTTTTCACCCCTTTATTAATGATGTAGACGTGGCGCTTGTTGGCGTAGAGGCCGGTGGTCACGGTATTAACACTGGCGCACATGCAGCGCCACTTAACGATGGCAAAGTCGGCGTATTACATGGCAACCGTTCTTATCTGATGTCGGACGACGACGGGCAGATTATGGAAACGCACTCAATTTCCGCAGGCCTAGATTATCCGGGTGTGGGTCCAGAACATTCGTACCTTAAAGACATTGGCCGTGCCACTTATTCCAGCGCCACAGATGATGAGGCCATGCACGCGTTTCGTATGCTGAATCAGCGTGAAGGCATTTTGCCGGCGCTTGAGACCAGTCATGCGCTGGCATGGGTTGTGGCTAACGCACCGAAGATGAGTAAGGACGATATTATTTTGGTTAACTTGAGTGGTCGCGGCGACAAGGACATTCTTACAGTGGCTGATATAGATGGGATCACATTGACATGACCTCAGTAGAATTAGGTATACGTCCAGATACCCGCATTAAACGAACCTTTGCCCAGTTGAAAGAACAAGGCCGTAAAGCACTGATCAGTTTCATTACCGCCGGCGATCCAGGCCCTGAGTTTACTGTAGCGGGACTGCATGCTCTGGTTGCTGGTGGGGCAGACCTACTCGAATTAGGTATTCCGTTTTCGGACCCAGAGGCTGAAGGACCCACCATTCAAGCGGCTAATGAGCGGGCGCTCGCCGCTGGCATCACCTTAAGGCAGGTGTTGGTGATGGTCGCTGAGTTTCGTCAGCAAGACACACAAACACCAATTATCTTAATGGGTTATTTGAATTCCGTCTTAGCTATGCAAGATTTTGCCGTCAAAGCTTCGCAAGCAGGGGTCGATGGCTTAATTATGGTTAATTTGCCGCCAGAAGAGGGCAACGAACTACAGGCTCAATTAGCGGCAAGCGGCATGGATTTAATCTATCTCATTGCTCCAACGACCACGGAAGTGCGTGCGGCTGAAATTATCAGCAAAGCATCTGGTTTCATTTATTACGTTTCGCTCAAAGGTATTACTGGCGCTGGGAATTTGGATACAGGTGAGGTGGGCATTCGAACTAATGAGCTTCGGGCCACGACCGAGATTCCTCTTTGTGTTGGTTTTGGCATTCGAGATGCGGATACGGCGGCTGCCTTAAGCAAGCATGCTGATGGTGTTGTAGTTGGCAGCGCATTAGTTGAAAAAATGGCAGCGGGAACCGATCCCGCTGTTGTTTGCCAATCCCTTCACGAGACAATTGCTGATATTCGGCAGGGCCTAGATCAACAAAACTGATGACAGACCTTAATAATTGGTTGACGCATATCTCCAGCCAACACGACCAAGTAATAGATATGGGTTTGAGCCGCATGCAAGACATGTTGCAAAGACTCGACCTCGGCCAGCCTGCTCAGAAAGTAATCACTATTGCCGGTACTAACGGCAAAGGCACCACAGCAACAGCAATAGAAGCGCTCCTGCTCGCCCACGGAAAAAGCGTTGGGGCCACTTTGTCTCCTCACATAAATCGCTTTAATGAGCGTATCCGCATCAATGGCGCCGAGGCGTCTGATAAAAAAATATGCGCAGCTTTTGCGGCGGTTGAGGCGGCGCGCAAGGATTTGCCGTTAACCTATTTTGAATTCAGTGCACTGGCTGCGTTGTGGTGTTTTAAAGACTCGGTAGTGGACGTGGCTATCTTGGAAATTGGCTTAGGCGGCCGCTTGGACGCTTTTAATGTGGTGGATGCAGATGTTGCGGTCATTACCAGTATTGGACTAGATCACCAAGAATATTTGGGTGACACGCTGGATCAAATTGGCGCAGAGAAAGCTGGCATTCTAAGGGCTGCGCCGCAGCAAGTGGTTTTGGGTACAGATATGCCCCAAAGTGTTTTTGCCGCGTGTGAACATTTATCGCTACAGTCAATACAGATAGGTGCTGATTTTCAGATTAGTGCGGACCCGCAACAGGGTACTTGGCGTTTGCAGATGCCGGGCGATGTGTTTCAAGAGATTCCCGTGGGCAGTCTGTCCAGCCATAACTTAGCGTTGGCCTGTGCAGCAATGGGCGCGTTGTTTGATGTGCAGGAAGAGCGCTTCCGCGAAGTGGCGCAACAAACGAGTATGCCCGGACGTTTGCAAATTATGAATATTCAAGGCCGCACTTGCGTGCATGATGTGGGTCACAACGCTGCGGGTATAAACTTTTTGTGGCACGAGTTGCAGACTCGAAATTTGGTTCCAGAGCATATCGTTTGTTGCATGTTAAGCGGTAAAGACCACGCCGATGTTTACAAGACCCTTGCTAATCTCTCCGGCGCGCCGTGGGCATTAGTCAGCAGTCATGGCGAGAGGTCATTAACCAGTCAGCAATTGGCGCAATCTATGAATCTTTCCGCACCTTGTTTTGACACGATGCAACAAGGCTTAGATCATGCGCTGTCGGCAACTTCCCCTGGGAGTGTTATTCTTCTCTTCGGTTCATTTAATTGTGTTGAACAAAGCACATGGCTGGCGCAATAGAATATGCAGGAAAATATACGTTACAGAACAATCGGTGCCATTTTCTTAGTGTCTGTGGGCGTGATTGTATTGCCCATGTTGTTAGACAACCCCACGCGTCATGCGCCGCCAGAACTCGACCACGAAGTCTTTGAGCAAGGCCCAGAGGAAAACCAAAGCCAAAACCCAGTCGATGGCGAGGCAGGCAGCGGTAAAGGGTTTCCTATATACGATGAAGTTGTACCCGCTTCAGATGTGGTCGAGAAAGTCACTCAACTGCGCGCAAAAGTTGACAGCAAAGGGTTCAGTACTGAGGCCCATCGGACGTTGTTTGGCGAACCAATACTTACTGCAGTACGGTCAGATAGCTCGGTCTTTGCTGTGCAGCTGGCGACTTTTGTGAACTTAAAAAACGCTCGAGCGTTTCGAGAAAAGCTTCGAGCAGAAAGCAGTGCGGCATTCATTTCCTCTTTTTTGGATATCGGTCGTGGGGCAAATAAGGCGGAAAAAGTGCGTTATCGTGTCGCAGTTGGGCCGTTGCTGAGTCATACTGGCGCGGACGAAATGCGGGACGTTTTAGCGAAGAAATATGACGTTGATGCAATTGTCGTTGATATGACTCAATAGGCGAGAAGAGAGTAAATGGCCCACTTAGATTACGTCATAATAGGCATTGTGGTGATTTCCTCAATCATCGGGCTTTCAAGAGGGCTGGTTAAAGAAGCGGTGTCGCTGGCCGTCTGGGTAGGGGGGTTTATAGCGGGTATCGTTTTCGGTCCTACGCTTGCAGTTGAATACGATGAATATCTTGGTGGTGGCCAACTCAGTCAAATTGTCGCCTTTGTTATCGTGCTCATCACCGTACTTGTTGCCGGTAAAGGGCTGCAGTGGGCCTTCGGTAAAGTAATTGAAACGACAGGGCTTTCAGCCACTGATCGGTTACTCGGGTTTGGCTTTGGCGCCATTAGAGGCGCGCTTCTGGTCACAGTTATGTTGATGCTGTTTCAAAGTTTTTTCTCGGCGACTTCGTTCTGGGAAGAGTCTGAATTGAAATTTACTTTTCTTGAATTTGAAGACGAAATTCTAAGTGGAATTGGCCGTTTTGGTGACGAAATAGACCAGTTGCAGGGTGAGGGCGAGAGTATTGATTACTATGATGAGCCGTTACTTGATGAAGATCCCTCGCTTTATATTGACTAATTTGCTTTCTCTCTAGGAGACCGTTTATGTGTGGAATCGTCGGTGTTGTAAGCCGTGGTGCCGTGAACCAAGACATCTATGATGCGCTAACGATGCTTCAACATCGCGGGCAAGATGCAGCGGGTATGGTCACCAGTGACGGCCATCGTTGTTTCTTACGCAAAGACAATGGATTGGTGCGTAGTGTTTTTCAGGACCACCATATGGAGCAGCTCAAGGGGCATATCGGTCTTGGACAGGTTAGATACCCCACAGCCGGCACAGCCAGTTCCGCCGAATCTCAGCCCCTGTATGTAAACTCGCCCTATGGCATTGCACTCGCGCACAACGGAAATCTGACCAATGCGAAAGAACTAGAGAAAGATCTTTTTCTTGAAGATTTGCGTCACATTAACACCAGTAGTGATTCGGAGGTGCTGCTTAACGTATTAGCCAACGAGCTGAATACGCTACATGCGTTAGACCCTTCACCTACAGAAATGTTTAAGGCCGTTGGCGCTGTCCACCAACGCTGTAAAGGTGCCTATGCCGTAGTGGCAATGGTTATTGGATCTGGCATTTTGGGCTTTCGCGATCCCTACGGTATCCGTCCATTGGTTTACGGATCTAGAGAAGTGGAGAGCGGTACTGAGTACATGATTGCCTCGGAATCCGTTGCACTAGATATTTTGGGCTTTACCCGCATAGCGGATGTCGCCCCAGGGGAAGCGATCTTTATCTCCAATGATGGTGAAGTTTTTAAGCAGCAGTGCGCGGCGCGCACCCAACTGGTGCCCTGTATTTTTGAGCACGTTTACTTCGCACGCCCTGATTCTATTATTGATAATATATCGGTATATAAAAGTCGTTTGCGTATGGGCGAGCACTTAGCGAAGAGAATTTTATCTAAGTATTCGCAAAACGATCATGACATAGACGTGGTGATACCCATTCCTGATACGGGGCGAACCGCCGCGTTACCATTGGCTCATGAGCTCAATACTAAGTATCGCGAAGGCTTTGTGAAGAATCGTTATATCGGGCGCACCTTCATAATGCCCGGACAAAAACAGCGTCGCGATTCTGTGCGACAAAAATTGAACCCTGTAGAGCTAGAATTTAAGGGTAAGAACGTCTTGTTGGTGGATGACTCCATAGTCCGTGGCACAACGATTAAAAAGATCATTCAGCTCGCCCGAGAGGCTGGCGCGCGTAACGTGTATATGGCATCCGCTGCGCCGGCGCTGAGATATCAAAACGTCTACGGCATAGATATGCCTGCGCGAGAAGAGTTCGTTGCACATGAGCGCACTGATGAAGAGGTTGCTCGAGAAATAGGCGCGGATTGGCTGATGTATCAAACCATAGAGGATCTCAAGGCGAGTACCCACGAAGGGAACCCGCATGTGGACGACTTTGAGTGTTCTGCGTTTGATGGCAACTATATTACTGGTGATGTTGGCGAAGACTATCTGCGACGAATATCTGCAGCGCGTAATGATGTAACCAAAAATCAGCAGGAGCTGGATTTCTCTTCTCACACCAACGTATTAGATTTACACAATCACGCTTAATAGCCGTTTCGCTTGGAATGGCGCGTGAGTGAAACAGTGTTTGTCCGTTAACGACCGAATAAATTTAGACCAAACTTCAGGACAGAAGAGTAGTGCAACTGAAAAATAGAACACCTTGTGTAGGTATTTGTTCAACAACTTACGGTGATTTGGTCTGTCGGGGCTGCAAGCGCTTTTCCCACGAAATAGTGCAATGGAATGGTTACGACAAAGATCAGCAAGGTTTAATTTGGGAGCGTTTAACCAACTTGCGCAATGAGGTGTTGGCGCATTTGTTGGTGCGCAATGACGAGGCACTCTACTTAGCCGCCTGTAGCGAAGCCAGCCTAGATGACCTAGAGGCTAATGAGCAGCGCTATCAGTTGCTTCGCTCTATGGTGCGCGACAACAAAAGTTTAAGCGAGGGCGGTCTGGCAACCGCTGCAAATTTTGTTGCGCCGGTTTCGCCTAACCCTAACCCTAACCAAACAGATACGTTAACGGTGTTGCAAGCTTTAGATGCGGAAACCTATAGTCGTTCAAAAGCCCACTATGAACGTAATTTTAAGGTGCCGCTATGAATGTAACTGCTGAGAAAGCAGTGGCGCGGGTTAAGGCCTTTATCCGTACCCCAACACCTCAAGCCTGGCTTGATGCAGCACCGGATCATTTGCCTGAGTTGTTGATTGATCATGCAAATTGCGAGAAGAAAGCAGCCAGCACTGCCTTAAGTATGATTTACCGCTATGTTGATCATGGCGATATTTTGCACAAAATGTCCAAGTTAGCCCGAGAAGAATTGCGTCACTTCGAGCAGGTTTTAGATTTGATGGAAGATCAGGGTGTTGCTTACCAACAAATGACTTCAGCTCGATACGCCCAAGGCCTGCATGGTCAAATAAATAAGCAAGAGCCTATGAGGCTAATAGATCAGTTGGTTTGCGGCGCTGTGGTTGAGGCGCGTTCGTGCGAGCGGTTTGCCAGCCTCATTGGCGTGGTGCCAGAGGCTATGGGTAATCTTTACAAGACGTTGCTTAACTCTGAGGCTAGACACTTCCAAGACTATTTGTCCTTAGCTCGAGCGGTAAATGATCGAACCGGTGAGCGGGTAGATATTGATCAGCGCATAGAAGCATTTTTAGAGTTAGATCGAGAGATGATCACCGGCGCTGATGATCAGTTTAGATTCCATAGCGGTGTGCCAAGTTAAAACACTCTAAAGTGAATGTGTCGTCAACTTGGCGGCACAGCCAGCCGCAAGGTCCCCAGTCACCTAAAACAATACGCTGCGCACTGCGCTGCTCAATTGGATGTATGCCGGGCCTGTGTGTGTGGCCATGAATGAACGTTGTGACGTTGATCCCAATGAGATCAGTAACAGCAGCAGCATTAACGTCCATTATGGCTGACGATTTATTCGCATTGTTTGCAATGCTCTCCGCGCGTAGGCCTTTACCAAATACCTGTCGTTCTGCTAATGATTTGCTTAAGATCTCAGTTTGCCAGGCGTCGCCGCGCAGTACTTTGCGCATTTGCTGATAAGCAATGTCGTCTGTGCACAGTGCGTCGCCATGGGATAGGACGAGGCCGCGGTCCAAGGTTGATGGGTCACTGATTAGCGTAACGCCTGTTTTGTTGGCGAACACGGAAGCAAAAAGAAAGTCGCGGTTGCCATGCATGACAAAGACGGGGCAGCGCTTAGATATAGTTGTTAACAGTTCGGTCAAAGCTAAAGCGATAGGGCTGTCGTCATCATCACCAATCCACATTTCCACTAAATCACCGAGGATGTAGATCTCATCTACCTGTGTGGATTCGGCTTCTAGACACGCAGCGAACCCGCTGAACACGTGATCTAGGGGATCATCTAGATGTAGATCTGAAAGAAAAATCCGCTGCATTATTCATTTACCCAATCTATACCAAGATTTGCTGCTGCGGCTTGCAGAGTGTTTTGTAGGAGCGCCACTCGGGTCATGGGCCCAACGCCACCGGGCACAGGGGTGATCCAACTGGCAATTTCTTTAGCTGCAGCAAATTCCACATCACCATAAAGCTTGTTGTTGGCGCCTCTGGTGATGCCTACGTCGATAACAATGGCTCCTGGTTTTATCCAGTCTCCAGGCACTAAGCCGGGTTTGCCTACTGCACTGATGACCAAGTCTGATTCGCGAACAATATCCGCTGTGTTTTTAGTGAATTTGTGCGCGGTTGTCACAGTGCTTCCGGCCAGTAAAAGCTCTAAGCCCATTGGCCTGCCTACATGATTGGAGGCGCCGATGATTGTGGCAGTCATATCCTTAAAGGGTGCATTGATATGGGTGAGCATGCGCATTATGCCCTTTGGCGTGCAGCTGCGTAATGTCGGTCTGCGCAGCGCTAGGCGACCAATATTATAAGCATGAAATCCATCAACATCTTTGTGTGGCAAAATGGCGTCGATGATTCGATCTTCATCTAAGTGGGCGGGTAGGGGAGTTTGCACCAAAATGCCGTCAATTTTTGGGTCAGCGTTCAAGGCGGCAATGCGCGCTTCTAGTTCTGTTTGAGTGACGCTGTCAGGTAGGTGTTGCGCTTCGGAGTGTAATCCCACCTCTTCGCAGTCGCGACGCTTGCCGTTGACGTAGACTTCTGAGGCAGGGTCGTTACCCACTAAGATCACCGCCAAACCCGGGGCTCGAAATCCGTCTTTGTGCCACTTCGCGATATCAGCTTTTAGATCGCTGCGTATAGATTTGGCCAATGCATTGCCGTCGAGTATCTGCGCGGTCATGTGTTCTCCTAAAACGACAGTTTACTACTCAGCTTCACCTTTCACTAACTTTCGAACCAAGTTTTTCTCTTGGTTGGGGCAGTTCAAGTGTGTTTCATGTCGAATAGAGGCAATATTGATTAAAAAGCAGCGAAGTAGTTTGACCACTATTTTTTTGATCAGTATGATGCGCTCCAAACCGCAGCTAAGTTGGTGCAGTTATTCGGGGTATAGCGCAGTCTGGTAGCGCGCCTGCTTTGGGAGCAGGATGTCGGGAGTTCGAATCTCTCTACCCCGACCATTTTTATCGGCGTCTGGAAATACCTTTCAACGCTCACCCAAGTCCTTCAATCCTTTGCCAGTGACTACATCTATTGATTGAAGAGGCGACTTATATCTGGGGGTATAGCTCAACTGGATAGAGCAACGCCCTTCTAAGGCGTAGGTTCGGGGTTCGACTCCCTGTGCCCCTAGATATAAGTCAGTTCTCGATTCCTGCTTCGCACTCTCCTTCTCACTCTGCTTTTCGAGCAACTAAACTTCCAGAGCCGCGGGTTCTTAAGTTAAATCTCTTATCCAGCCCTATTTATAGAGCCGATACTGATTTAAACGCCTAATGTGCGATCTATTCCGCGAGAAGACTGAAAACCTCTGGCGTACTGATGAACACATCCCTATAATTCGCGGCACAATGGTGGGCGTAGCTCAGTTGGTAGAGCTCCGGATTGTGATTCCGGCGGTCGTGGGTTCAAACCCCATCGTCCACCCCATTTAAGCCCTTCGTTCGCTAAGTGCTTGTTAGTTCCTCAGGCTGTCTGGCTCGCATTTTTTACAAAGTAGCCTCCAAAATCTCATTCTGCATGGAGCTCTCAACTGCGTCTTTGAAGCCGGCGCAGGCGGGCAGGACCCTCTCAGCAGCATGACTCTAAAGCGCTCTGCTTCAAATTTGTCCAACTCCTTCTCCTAAATCTATGACGACTATATGAGCTTCTCGGGCTTTGGCGTCTGGTGGCTCGAACATTCTTGTGCGCCGGTTTTTGGCTGCAAAGCTGGCAATCCGCCCCTGTCCATAAGCGATCTAGCTCAGATGACGGTGCAGGAAAAAGTCTAATTCCGAGCGGTTTCTTCTTGGTTCAACGCTGCGTGTTGTTAATTTTCCTAAACAATTTTTAAAGGATGGACTTGAATTGATCGACGGCTAGCTATATAAATGACTGCGGTCAGTTATTTTTTGGGAATGAATCGCTTTAGACCGGTCGAACAAACAGGTAAAAAATAGTTGGATACAAATGTGAATTCAGTCGTTGCAATTAATCGGAGGGCGAGAAGCGCAGAACAAAAGGCGCAGCGGCGGCAAGTCGTGCTGGAGGCTGCCGAAACACATTTCCTTGACGTTGGATACGAGGCATTTTCTATGACTCAACTTGCCAAGAAATCTGGGGTCGTCAAGGGCACGCTTTATCTTTACTTCAAAACCAGGGAAGAGCTCTTTCTGACCCTTTATGAGCAAAGCCTCATTCGATGGAGCAAGGTTTTTATAGGTAACTTATCTGATTCCATGACCAGCGAGACGTATGCCCGGGCGCTGTATAACACCGCCGTGGCGGATGGCACCTTCTTGCCCTTGCTCATCAGGCTTGAACATGTCATCGAACACAATGTTGCGATTCCAAGACTAATCGAGTCTAAGCGCGTGTTCATAAGGCAGGTGGAAATCGTTGCGGAGGTCACGTCAACTTCCCTCAAATTGAGCAAAGCGCAAGCGAGGGAGGTAGTGAAAACAATGGGTGTTCTGCTGATTGGTGCGATGGGCGCTGACCAGGGTCCCTCACTTGTTAATGAAGAGATGCCTGACGATGTTCAGGATCTCATCGCCAGTTTTGCGTCTGAACCACTCTTCGTCAGGAATTTCGTTCGTATCATTGAAGGCATTCGTGCAGAAGCCACACCAACATATAGCTAAAAGTTTAGTTGAATCAATAAATAGAAAAAATGCAGGGCAATTTAGGAAAATTATTATGAGCGAAGCAGAGCACAACAACGTCACAGAATTAGCGGTCCAGAATCTGGATGCGTTAGTCGAACGACAAAGAGGCAATTTCCGTGCAGAGGGCGAGGTCACCTATGCAACACGAATTGACCGTCTAAAAAGACTCAAAGCACTGATTGTTGAAAACAAGACGGAGTTTGCCACCACAACAAAACGTGAATTCAACGGTGCGCGATCTTACGAATTCAGTTTGTTCTCGGAGTTTGCATCAAAGGTCGAAGCCATCGACTACTCGATGAAACATCTAAAAGCGTGGATGAAACCTGAAACCCGCAAAACCAACAAACCGATGAATTTTTTGGGTGGGAGGGGACAAGTCAGATATTACCCAAAGGGGGTTGTGGGTATTATTTCCCCTTGGAACCTGCCCTTCGGTCTGACGGTGGCGCCTTTGACCAGCGCGCTGGCAGCTGGTAACCGAGCATTACTGAAACCTTCAGAATACGTGCCTGAAACAGCGGCTCTGTTTGCAGAAGTTGTGCCGAAATATTTTTCAGAAGATGAGGTGGCGGTTGTTCTCGGCGGCGCAGATGTCAGTCAAAGATTTGCGGAGCTGCCGTTCGATCATCTTTTGTTTACTGGGTCCACTCACGTTGGTCGGCAAGTGATGCAATCTGCGTCAAAAAACCTCGTTCCTGTCACCCTAGAGCTTGGCGGCAAATCACCTGTCGTCATTGGTCGCAGTGCAAAACTTGATCTCGCCGGAACTCGTCTGGCCTTCGGTAAGCTTTTAAATGGCGGCCAACTCTGCCTATCACCAGACTATGTCTTGGTGCCTGAGGAGCTGGAAGAGCAGCTAATTGCAAGGGTTATTCATGAGACGCAGTCAATGTATCCCAACATCACCGACAACACAGATTATGCTGGTGTTTTCAACGAAAGGCACTTTGCTAGGTTGCAGAACTATATTGATGATGCTGTTTCTAAAGGCGCCAAGCTCACCATAGTCGGTGCTGACAAGACTCGTGCGTCTAAAGACAATCGTCGTATGCCTCTGCACATTCTCCAGAACGTCAATGAAGACATGCAGGTTATGCATGAGGAAATTTTTGGTCCTATTCTCCCTGTCATGACCTATTCTGATATCACCGAGGTTCCGGATAAGATTGAACCCCGTCGAAACCCTCTCGCCATGTACTATTTTGGCAAAGATAAAAGTGAGCAAGAGTATTTGCTGAGCCACGTGCAAAGTGGTGGTGTTTGTATCAACGATATTACGCTTCACTATGTACAAGAGGATCTGCCATTCGGTGGCTTTGGTGCTTCTGGTATGGGTGCCTATCACGGTCCGGAAGGGTTTAGAAACATGAGCCATCCGCGGGCGATTTACAGCCAAACTATGATTGATGTGTTGCCAATCATTGGCGCGCGACCACCATTTGGTCCAAAGTTCCGAAAGAAAATAAGCTCAATTCTTGGCTCAATTTGATTTTGACGCCATAGAAGAAACCTCTGCACGGTCATTGCCAGTTCGCTGAAAATGACTGCTGGCGCGCAGTAGCAGTAGCTGTGCCCAGTTGTTAGGTATTTACGCGCCCAGATGCGCTAGTCTGGGCTGAACTGAGCAGAGCTGATCCAAGCCGTGGCTGAAGGCCAGAGGGTTCGCACGCCATCGTCCGTCCTGCTTTAGCCCTTCCTTTGCCATGTGTTTTTTTGTTTCTGGATTTTACTCAAGGGCGAACGGATTTAGATTTAGCTCCAACCTCCTGTATAAAAACTCGTCCGTTCGTTACTGCATTTCTATGGCGGTTTTAAACGCTGGCCGGTTTGCTACGCGCTCAACGTAAGCTTTTAGGTGGGACATTTCTTCGCCTACACAGCCCAGCCGGTTACCCATAAAGCATGCGTGGCCTAGCATGATGTCTGCGGCTGAAAAATCGCCTATCAAATAGTCTCTGCCAACTAATGCCTCGTTAACCGGTTCTAAGGCCTTGGTTAAAAGTCGCTGGGCTTGGCTGAGTGCTTTCTCGTCGCGTCGATCTGGTGGTAATAGCACAGTTTGTACAACAATAGTGTTGATTGGTGGCATAACCATTCCCTCGCAATAGTGAAACCATTGCAGGTACTCTGGAAACAGAGGGGAACTTTCGCTGGGTTTGAGCCCCGCATTTTTATGTCGGGCGATGACATACTCAACGATAGCCCCTGACTCGAAGATAGTGATGTCTCCGTCATCTAAAACCGGCACCCGACCAAGAGGGTGTCGTGCTCTGTGTTCATCCGACTTCAGGTCTTGTGGATGAAAAGCCATTTTGTTGATGTCGTAAGGCAGTTCTAATTCTTCTAATAACCAAACAATTCTTCCTGCACGAGAGTTCGGCGCAAAATGCAATTTTAGCATGGGTGTCAGTCCTCAGTTTTTGATTTCCTACGATGTTTAAGAATACTCGGGTAAAGGTGTAGTGGAAGCAATAGCTTAAAGCCGCCATCGCACGCTGCAGTGAGTAATGACTGAGGAGTAAATTGCATTGGTTGAGTGAGCAACGACGCTCACGCCTCTGAGTTTTAAGGTGGGTTTGTTGCTGAGATGAAGGGGCCAATTTTGCCAAAAATCTTTTTATGTCTGTGCTAAGTTTTGGCCCTACATTTTTTGCTGGGGAGCGGAGTATGAAATCTGAGTTATGTGAAAAACTGGGTATTGAGTTTCCAATATTTGCCTTTAACCATTGCCGCGACGTAGTGGTAGAGGTTTCTAAAGCTGGAGGCATGGGTATTCTTGGCGCCGCTGGCTTGTCACCTGAAGCATTAGAAATTGAATTGAAGTGGATAGATGATCACATTGATGGCAAACCCTACGGGGTAGATATCATTGTGCCCACGACAATGGCCGCACAAGAAAACGATGTAGCCACCGACATCAGTGCCTTAGTGCCTAATGAACATAGAGATTTTGCTTCCTCGGTGTTAGCACAGCACGGGTTAGACACTGCTGGAATCTATGACTTTAGTGCTGGCACAAGCGATGCGTTTTTGGGTGAGAGTAAAGCAGCAGCTCTAATGGACGTGGCTTTTGCTCATCCTATTAAGATGATCGCAAATGCTTTGGGCGTGCCGCCGCGCTACATGCTGGAATTGGGTAAAGCGAACAATGTTGCCGTTGCTGCGCTAGTTGGCGCTAAAGAGCACGCTTTAAAGCAGGCCGAGGCTGGCGTCGATGTCATTGTTGTACAGGGTACAGAGGCCGGGGGGCATTGTGGTGAGGTATCTACTATGGTTTTGGTTCCTGAGGTTTGCGAGGCGATCAAAGAGTTCAAAAATATTTCAGTACTTGCCGCAGGGGGCATCGTTCTTGGCCGGCAAATGGCTGCGGCTATGACTATGGGCGCACATGGCGCATGGACGGGGTCTATGTGGCTAACCACCTCGGAGGCATCCACTTCACCGGTGATTAAAGAAAAGATGTTGTCCACCAATTCCAGAGATACAGTGCGCTCACGTAGCCGCACGGGTAAGTATTCTCGACAGATGAGATCACCATGGACAGATGCTTGGGAAGATGAGGATGCGCCAGATCCATTGCCCATGCCGTTACAACCCTTGGTCAGCGAACCTGCATTGAGCAAAATCACTAAAATGGCGGAAGGGGGCCATCCTGGTGCGAGGCAGTTGGCCACTTATTGGGTAGGCCAAGGCGTTGGCTTAATGAATGAAGTGCAGTCCTGTAAGTCGGTAATGTACGATTTTATGCAGGATTTCTTAGCGGCCACGGAAAAGATGCGTCGCGTTATGGACGACTGAGTTTGCACTTGATCGAGTGGTCGCGTCCTATGTTGAGGCTGCCTTGTCGAATTAGATTCATGTCGGCAGTTTTGGGCTGTCGTGCCTAGGAACTGAGACCTATATTGGACGGCTTAGGCAGCTGTCTGTGGTCACACACGAAAGGTGAACATTTCTAAAACATTTGCATGATTCGTGGTGTAAGATAGGCGGCGTTTTGACTGACGCGGTTGCGTGGGTCACAACAAATTTTTGGTAGGGGGTGCACCAGTTTGCACTTAATAGTCAGTAGGATCGAAATCCGCTGGTTAGCCCATTTCTTTTGTATCCACCTCGAATGAATTAGAGAATGAACGTATCTATTGAAACAATGACTGGCCTTGAACGGCGATTAACCATAACCATCGACGGCGATCAGTTCGAAGACCAGATAGCGGCGCGCTTAAACGACGCTCGCGGCAAAGTAAAAATACCCGGCTTCAGAGCGGGCAAGGTGCCCTTGAAGGAAGTCAGACGTCGCTATGGCAGCGCTATTCGTGCTGAAGTCGCAGGCGAATTAATGCAGAGCAGCTTTGTAGAAGCTGTGCAGCAGGAGTCTTTAACGCCAGCTGGTTCGCCCAAGTTAGATGTGATCAAAATGGATCCGGGCATAGATTTTGAGTTCACCGCAACATTTGAAGTGTTCCCATCTGTTGAACTTGCCAATTTCGATAAGATCGCGGTTAAGCGCCCATCAGCGGAAATTACGGCCGCCGATTTGGACGACATGATTGTTAAGTTGCGTGAGCAAAATGCAACCCAAGAAATAGTTGAGCGCGCGTCCGCTGACGGGGATCAAATTACCGTTGATTTTGAAGGCCTGTTGGACGGCGAGCGGGTTGAATCTGCATGCGGCGAGGGCATGGCGTTTACTATCGGTAAAGGACAAATGATTGCTGATTTCGACAAAGGCGTGGTGGGTTTGTCTGCGGGTGAAGAGTCAACTTTTGATGCTGTATTTCCTGACGATTATCAAGCCGAGGACATGCAGGGTAAGACGGTCCAGTTCAGCGTCAAGGTGATTGATGTCAAAGAGACACAACTACCTGAGATGAATGAAGAATTCTTTAAGAAGTTTGGCATTGATGAAACCACAGAAGAGGCTTTTCTCTCTGAAGTGAAAGCCAATATGACCCGCGAACTGGACAATGCGATTAAGAACCAGGTCAAGCAGCAGGCTATGGACGGTCTGAGCGAAATCCATGACTTCTCGCTGCCTCACGACGTTGTGCATCGCGAAATTCATGTGCTTAAAGATCAGATGATGAGCCAATTCCAAATGCCTCCTGGTCAGGCCCAGCAGTTAGATTTACCAGATGCATTGTTCCAAGATCAGGCTGAAAAGCGCGTTAAAGTGGGACTTGTTGTGAATGAAATCATGACCAGCAAAGCAATGGTTGCTGATCCAGAAAAGATCGATGCGCGTCTGCAAGAAATTGCTGCACCTTACGGCGAGCCAGAACAGGTCATTGATTGGTATCGAAGTAACCCCGAGCAAATGAATAATATTGAAATGGCTGTACTTGAAGATCAGGTAGTCGACCTCATAATGGAACAAGCGAGCATAGAAGAGGTAGTTTCAAACTACACAGACGTGATCAGCGGTGCAGCGATTGCTGCGCCAGAAGAGGCCAGTGAGGAAGCCAGCGAGGAAGTCGCCAGCTAGAAAGTTGGGGCGGAAATTGGGCTGCCGGTTCGGCAAAAGTGATTATTAGATAAGCGCAGTATTTGCCGGTAGATGCCGGCAGACTTGGAGAAAAAAATGTCAGATATTCGAGATCGATTAACGCAACCAACGCAAGGCTTGGGCATGGTCCCTATGGTCGTAGAGCAGACCGCTCGTGGTGAACGCGCGTATGACATCTATTCTAGGTTGCTGAAAGATCGAATCATCTTTTTGGTAGGGCCGGTTGAGGATCATATGGCCAATCTAGTGGTCGCCCAGATGCTGTTCTTAGAGTCTGAAAATCCAGATAAAGACATTAATCTCTATATCAATTCTCCCGGTGGTTCTGTGACAGCGGGTCTATCTATTTATGACACCATGCAGTTCGTTAAGCCAAACGTAAGTACGCTCTGTGTTGGCCAAGCAGCCAGTATGGGTGCGTTTTTACTCGCTGCTGGCGCGCCAGGGAAGCGTTATGCCTTGCCTAATTCACGAATGATGTTGCATCAACCTTCAGGTGGTTCGCGTGGCGTTGCTTCAGATATTGAAATTCAGGCGCAAGAAATATTGTTGATGCGTGAGCAGTTGAACAAGATTATCGCCAAGCATACTGGCCAAGACGTTGAAACAGTGGCAAAAGACACTGACAGAGACTTTTGGATGAGTCCAGATGCAGCAAAAGAGTATGGTTTGGTCGACCAGGTGCAGCAAAGTCGAACAGACGCCGCTGAGTCGGCAAAAGATTAGGATATCTTCAGCAGGCCTGTGGGCTTGCATTAAACGTCCTGAGCAAGCAATGTAATCAGGATTGAATATTCTCGCGCAGTGGTCTTACAGTCACATTAGGGCACGAGAATGGAATGTGAAAGCCAGAGTATTTGGTGGCAAATTGAGCAACCAATACCGGGCAAGAGTAATGGGATTTAGAAGCTATGTCGGAAGAAAATGGCAAAGGAGACGACTCAGGCAAGTTATTGTACTGTTCGTTTTGTGGCAAGAGCCAACATGAAGTTCGTAAGCTAATTGCGGGGCCCTCTGTGTTCATCTGCGATGAATGCGTTGAGTTGTGTAACGACATTATTAGAGAAGAGGTCTCTGAGGCCGCGCAGTCTAGTGAATCTAGTAAGCTACCGGTGCCTACCGAGATCAATAAAACTTTAGATGAATACGTTATTGGCCAAGAACACGCCAAGAAAGTATTGTCCGTTGCCGTCTACAACCATTATAAGCGCCTAAATTACAGCGCCAAGAAAGATGACGTTGAGTTGTCTAAATCAAACATTTTGCTTATTGGCCCTACTGGGTGCGGTAAGACCCTTTTGGCTGAAACGCTGGCCAGAATGCTTGATGTACCTTTTACCATTGCTGATGCGACCACGCTTACAGAGGCGGGATATGTTGGTGAAGACGTAGAGAACATCATTCAAAAGCTCCTGCAGAAGTGCGACTACGACGTTGAGCGCGCTCAGGTGGGTATCGTCTACATCGACGAAATCGACAAGATCTCACGCAAATCAGACAACCCGTCCATTACTAGAGATGTTTCGGGTGAGGGCGTACAGCAAGCCTTGTTGAAATTAATTGAAGGTACGGTGGCATCTGTGCCTCCTCAGGGTGGACGCAAGCATCCTCAGCAAGAATTTTTGCAAGTAGACACCTCAAAGATCCTGTTTATCTGTGGCGGTGCTTTCGCAGGCCTAGACCGTGTCATTTCTGATCGTTCTGACAAGTCCGGTATCGGTTTCGGTGCACAAGTTAAGGGTGACTCGGACCGCACGAGCATTGGCGAAACTTTGCGCTCGGTAGAGCCAGAAGATTTAGTCCGCTATGGGCTGATTCCTGAATTCGTTGGTCGTTTACCCGTTGTAGCAACACTGGGTGAGTTAGATAACGATGCGCTGATTAGGATTTTGACTGAACCAAAGAATTCGCTGACCAAGCAATACACCAAGCTGTTTGAGATGGAAGGGGTAGATGTAGATTTTCGTGAAGACGCTTTGCGCGCTATTGCCAACAAGGCAACTGAACGTAAAACCGGCGCGCGCGGATTGCGCTCTATTCTTGAGTCAGTGTTGTTGGACACCATGTACGAGCTACCGGCTTCAGAGTCAGTGAGCAAGGTTGTGATTGACGAAAGCGTGATCAAAGGCGAGAGCGAGCCAATGTTGATTTACGAAAATCTAGATCAAGCAAAGGTTGCACCAGAGGACTAGTTTCCGTCAGCAATACTTTTCGAATTCTCGTGCCGCCCGCAGTTTTAGCGAGCGGCCAACTACTCCCTCCGTATCGTTATCTCACGTCTAAGAAAGTCTCAAATTTAATCCCATATTTTCATTGCTATAACCCTTGTGCTTTGGCTTGATGACCACATTGTTATATCAAGCAATTAAGCAGTTAGAGAGAAATTATGTCAGACGATACTGTAGATTTTCTTCCGGTCTTACCTTTACGAGACATGGTTGTTTACCCCCACGGCGTGCACCCCCTTTTTGTAGGTACTGCCAGTTCTATTGAAGCCTTAGATGCCGCCATGGCGGACGATAAGCAAATTTTCCTAGTGGCCAAGATAGACCCAGAGAAAACAGAGGTCGAATCTGGCGATTTATACGCCATGGGGACTGTCGCCAGTATTCTCCAATTACTCAAACTACCCGACGGTACCGTGAAAGTTTTGGTCGAAGGGGGGCAGCGTGCAGCTGTGCAAAGTTTGGATTTCAGCGTCGGTTATATTCGCGCTGAAGTGGATGTTCGGGACGAGCCGGAAGTAGAACGCCGCGAAGCAGATGCATTGAACAAAACGCTTTTGGCTCAGTTCGAAGCGTTTGCCCAGAGCGGCAAAAAGATTCCTCAGGAAGTATTGGCATCATTATCTGGCATTGACGATCCATCACGTTTAATGGACACCATGGCAGCGCAAATGTCATTGGACATTAAGGATCGCCAAGACGTTTTAGAAGCTGTTGAAATTGGCGCTCGCACTGAGTTATTACTTGCCTTGATGGATGCGGGTCTGGCGGTTATTCAGGTCGAAAAGCAAGTCCGTGGGCGAGTCAAAAAACAGATGGAGCAGAGCCAGCGAGATTACTATTTGAATGAGCAAATGAAAGCCATTCAAAAAGAAATGGGCGACGATTCTGCCAACGAAACGGACGAGCTGCAGAGTAAAATTGACGCGCTTGGCATGCCCGAGGAGGCAAAAGAAAAGACCCAGTCTGAACTTAATAAGCTGAAGAACATGGCGCCCATGTCCGCCGAGGCGACAGTGGTGAGAAGCTTTATTGATTGGATGGTGAGTATCCCTTGGAGTAAGAAAAGCCGGGTGCGCAAAGACTTACAGGCCGCCCAAAAGATACTTGATGAAGATCATTTTGGTTTAACTGAAGTGAAGGAGCGGATTGTCGAGTACCTCGCGGTACAGAATCGCACGAGTCAGTCCAAAAGCCCGGTATTGTGTCTTGTCGGCCCTCCTGGAGTGGGTAAAACCAGCTTGGGTGAGAGTATTGCTCGTGCAACCAATAGAAAATTTGTGCGCATGGCATTAGGAGGCGTGCGTGATGAGGCCGAAATCAGGGGGCATAGACGCACCTACATTGGCTCTTTGCCAGGGAAAGTTATACAAAAGATGAGCAAGACAGGCGTGGTAAACCCACTGTTTTTACTCGATGAAATAGACAAAATGGGTATGGATATGCGCGGCGATCCTGCCAGTGCTTTACTGGAAGTGCTCGACCCCGAGCAAAACAGCACATTTAACGACCACTATTTGGAGGTGGACTACGATCTGTCCAATGTGTTTTTTGTTTGCACCTCAAATTCAATGAATATTCCTGCGCCGCTCCTAGACCGTATGGAAGTGATTCGTTTGCCTGGTTATACCGAGGACGAAAAGCTGGGTATTGCACGCCGCTACTTGGTGCCAAAACAGATCAAAAACAATGGCTTGAAGAAGGGCGAGTTGGAGATTACTGACGCTGCCCTTGTAGACATCATTCGCTACTATACGAGAGAAGCGGGCGTGCGGGGCTTAGAGCGAGAAATTTCTAAAGTAGCGCGCAAGGTAGTAAAAGAACAATCTTTGGACCAGGCGAGCACCAAGAAGGCATTTCCGACAACTGTTGTTGATCAAGCCGATCTAGAAAAATATTCTGGCGTGCACAAATTCAGTTACGGGTTGGCCGAGGAAGAAAGCCAAGTCGGTATTGTTACGGGCTTGGCGTGGACTCAAGTAGGCGGCGAGTTACTCAGTATAGAGGCTGTGTCTGTACCGGGTAAGGGGCGTCAGATCAAGACGGGTTCGTTGGGCGATGTAATGCAGGAATCGATCCAAGCTGCCTTAACTGTTGTGCGTAGTCGCGGTCAATCTCTTGGTTTAGCCGACGATTTCCACGAAAAAAGTGATATCCATATTCACGTTCCAGAAGGAGCTACGCCGAAAGATGGTCCCAGCGCCGGCATTGGCATGTGCACCGCAATGATATCGGTGCTCACAGGTATTCCAGTAAAAGCCAACGTCGCCATGACCGGTGAAATTACTCTGCGTGGACAAGTGCTGCCCATTGGTGGCCTGAAAGAGAAACTTTTAGCCGCCCATAGAGGAGGCATTAAGCATGTGGTCATTCCTCATGAAAATGAGAAAGATTTGATCGAGATTCCTGACAATGTGAAAAGCAATTTGGAGATCCATGCGGTAAAATGGATAGACGAGGTGTTAGAAATAGCACTGGAACGCATGCCTGAACCCAAAATCCTTCATGATGGGGCCGGTGAGGGCGCAAGTTCTGAGTCGAAAAAGGACACTGGAGCGGCTGAAACGCCTTCTAGCATAAGCCCGCACTAGTAAAGTCATGCGCGCATTAGCTTGCGCCCGACTAGCTGTGTTGGTATAAAACATTCGAACCCGAGAGGGTCTTAATTAAACTGTAAGCGCACAGAGAAAATATGCCGTTATGGATGTGAGTTTTGCTCCTCATCCCACCAGCTATTCGATCGACAGGCGCATTTACGAGGGGCACAGTATGAACAAAAGTGAATTAGTAGATCATATATCTGAATCTGCGGATATTTCTAAAACCGCTGCAAGCAGGGCTTTAGAGTCTGCATTAGAAGCAATAACCGGCTCCTTAAAGGATGGCGAATCAGTGGCACTGGTTGGTTTCGGTACTTTTTTGGTACGCGATCGCGCTGCACGTCCTGGTCGTAACCCAAAGACTGGCGAAACGATTCAAATCTCAGCAGCTAAAGTTCCTGCTTTTAAGCCGGGCAAGGCACTTAAAGACGCCTTAAACTAGCGGCTACTGGGTGATTTGAAAGGGCGCCGATAAAGCGCCCTTTTTTATGTCCTTGTATTTTAAGTTTTCCACATTACGTTTTAAGGTTTAGCTAGCATGTTGCAGCAACTACGAGATCAAACACAATCAACCGGCTTCAAAGTTCTGGTAGTGGCCATCATACTGGTGCTGACGCTATTTGGATTTGGCGCCACTAATGTTTTCCTTGGCGGCGACCCAAAGGTGGCTCAGGTTGGTGATTTCGATATTACTGAGTCCGTGTTGAATATTGAGACGGAGCGCGAGAAACGTCGCATCCTTTCCCAAGTGGGTCCTGATTTTGACCCAAACGATATTGATCGATTACTTTTGCAGCAATCTGCTTTGAGCCAACTGATCAATCGCCAAGTTTTGTATCAAACTGCTTCTGACCTGGGCATCAGCGTGTCAATGGAAGAGGTAAATAAACAACTGCTCGCTAGTCCGGTTTATCAGGTTGATGGCAAATTCAACGAAGCTGTTTATCGTTCGCAGCTGCAAATACTGGGTTACCAGCCAGTAGAATTTTTAGATGAATACGCTGGCGCTTTGAGCGCAGAGCAGTTGCGTAACGGGGTTGCAGAAGGGGTTTTAGTACCTGATTGGGAAATAGCCGAAGCTGTAAGAATTTTGGAACAACGTCGCGACTTCGCTTATTTGTCGTTGAATGTGGCTGCCTATGCTGCCAATGCTGAGGTCTCTAATGAGGAGGTTGAGGCTCGCTATGCGGATGATCAAGCCCTCTACATGACACCTTTAACCTTGGACGTTGAGTATGTGCGTTTGGCCGTAGCTGATTTAGCTGATGGGTTAGCGCTTGAAGTGGGAGACGATGAACTGCGTGCCATGTACGAAGAGGACCGCGCGGCAGCATCCTCAGCTGACGCCAGAGACAGCGCGCATATCCTTATTCAAGTGAACGATGCTATTGATGAAACGGCAGCATTGAAGCGTATCACCAAGATTGCAGAGCGCGTTAACCAAGGCGAAGATTTTGCTCAAGTGGCAAAAGAAACTTCAGAAGATCTTGGCTCTGCTGAGCAGGGCGGGTCGCTCGGCTTGGCTGGTAAAGGCGTTTTTGAAGCACCTTTCGAAGAGGCGTTATGGGACCTAACAACGATTGGCCAGGTGTCGCAACCCGTTAGAACAGCCTTTGGATATCACTTGATCAAGCTCAACAACATCATTGTCACCGAATACCCTTCATTTGAAAATGAGTTGCCGGTGTTACGCGATCGGGTAAAAACCGAATTAGCGGAAGAACAATATTCGGACCGACTAGATCAGCTAGAACGAAGTGCTTATGACGAACGCTTTGCGTTAAGTGAGACTGCAGTTGAGTTAGACCTACCGGTTGTGCAAATGTCAGGCATTACGCAAGACTATTCTCCAACCGTTGCTGACGGCAGTGAGCCAAATGCCAGTGATCTTTTGCTCAGCAACCCCGATGTTCTTGAGGCGCTATTTAACGAAGAGGTGTTAGCAGGTGAAAACAGTCAGATGATTCAGGTCAGTGATACTGAGTCTGTAGTTGTCAGAGTAGCGCAGCAATACGAGCCAATGGAAATAGCCTTAGAAGAGGTCACAAAAGAGATTCAAGCCCAGTTGCGCGGTGAAAAAGGTTTAGCGGCGCTAGAAGAGGCAAAACTAGACGCTATAGCTGCATTAGCAGCGGGTACTGGTGTCAGTGAAGTGGCTTCATCTCTCGGACAGCGCTGGGTTACATTAGAAAATGTTGCACGGGTCCGTGGGGTGGAAAATGTGCCAGTTGAAATTTTACAGGAAGCCTTCAGATTGCCTCGACCAACCGCCGGGGAAAAATCTATTGGCTCGGCAGATTACGAGCAAGGTAGTGCGCTTGTGGTGGTTACCCAGGTTACACCAGGAGACGTTAATGCCACTACTGACACGCAACTTGAGCAGTTTCGCCAGATTGTTGGGTCTAGGGTGGAGCGTGCTGAGTTTATCGCTTTCTTCCAAGCCGCGGAAAATTCTATAGGCGTGGTTAGACCAGAGTAAGCGCGGAAGAGCAGGGTGCAGAGACGCACCAATGCAAAAGAATAAGGGCCACAAATGTGGCCCTTTTTGCGTTTAGGGCTTTTTGTCTAAGGCGTTTTATCCAATGCGTTTTGTCTATTCAGGGCCGTTAGTGCGTGGCCAAAACGGATTGAATGGCGTTGGAAAGAAACACGTCTAAACCGGTACTATCGACCGCCCACGGTGTCGATGTACAGGGTCAAATGTTGGCCAGGTTGCAGGTACTTCTTTGGATCTAAATCGTTCCAATTACTGATTGCTGGAACGCCGATCTTGAATTTATTAGCAATTCTACTCAATGAGTCTCCGGTGCGAACGCGATACCGTATTTTCCGCATCACGGGCGGCGGTTCATCCACTGTCAGCGCGGAAATGCTTACCTTGGCATTTGGCACGCTAATCTCTTGTCCAATGCGTAGTGTTGCTCGCCTACCAATCTCATTTTCTTTGACCAGTTCAGCAATGCTGACCTGATACTGTTTAGCGATGAGCCAAAGAGAGTCGCCGCTGCGCACCTTATGTGTGACCGAGTGCGAGCTATGGGGTTTCACCACAGCCTCTTGTGATAGAGGGACTCTTAAACTGTCGCCAATAATGATGCGGTTACTTTTGAGATCGTTGGCCTGTCGTAAAGTGGCCACATCGGTATTGTATCTCTGGGCAAGAACGCTGAGTGTTTGCCCAGAGCGAACCGCTATATTCAACCACGCCAATCGCTCATTTTCTGGCGTCGCGGTGAGTATTTGCTGTAAGGCAAGCACTTGTGCTTCTACGGGATCGCCTGTTGGCCCCTCACCGGACTCATCTCCGGGCAGAGCTGTCAGGGCGGTAAAGGGTAAGATCACGCGGTGCGGTCCCTTACTGGGCGTCTGGCTGCGTTTTAGCGCAGGGTTCCATTTGTAGATAATGGCGCTGGGGACCTCGCTGATCGCGACGATTTTAGCGATATCAAATTGCCCCGGTAGTTTCAAAACAAAGAATGAGGGCCGCATCTCTACATTAGGCAACGCCACCTTGTATTTGGCAGGGTCATTAACGATTGCAGCCATGGCTAAGAGCCTTGGCACGTAGGCCCTTGTTTCTCGCGGAAGTTTTAGGGCAAAGAAATCTCTGCTGTCGCCGCGCCGGATCGCCTTAGAGACTGTGCCGCCGCCGGCATTATAGGCAGCAACAGCTAACAGCCAGTTGTCGAACCGCTTATTCAGGTGCTCTAGGTAAGTTAGCGCGGCATCTGTAGAGGCAACAATGTCCCGACGGCCGTCATAGCCTTTGTTTATTTGTAACCCGTATTGTTTGGCTGTCGGTGACATAAATTGCCACAGTCCATTGGCGCCGTAGGGTGAAAATGCATAGGGGTCTAAAGCGCTCTCAATAATGGGCAGAAGTGCAAGTTCGGCGGGTATTTGTTGCTCTAAAACTTGCTCAAGGATGTAGGGCAAATAGTTCTGCATACGGCTTTCAAGGCGCTGCCAGTATTTTGGATTTCTTTGAAACCAACGTATTTCTTGCTGCACTGAGCGCCGGTCTAATTCATGGTCCAAGGCCAAGTTTTCGCGCAACAGTGACCATAAATCTGGGTTAAGAGTTTGCTCTTGCGGTAGCTCAGAAATGCCGTCCACAGTGGCCATTGCATCAGCCTCTTTAACAACCTCTATGTCCTCGATGGTTGCTAGGGGTACCGTTTTTTCTTCTGCAGAGGCGTTTGGCTCGCTGAGCTGCGTCTGGCAACCAGCCAGCATAAATACTGCAAAGCAACGCCAACAGGCGCTCTTCATCCAACTGCTTTTTTGTGATTTTACCAAAATGATTGTTGCTCTAGCTTTAAACGACTTAAACTGGCGGCGGATATTAACCGATGTGCTCACCACATGAACAGATTTAGTCTCACCAGGAATGATTCGAAAACTGAGCGTCTTTGGTCTAGTGCTTTAGGCGCTAAGACCTGTGCTTTGCAAATGCCTGAGCTGGCACCTCTAATTAGGCGGGTACATGGCGATGTGGTGTTATGGGTCGGTGACTGCCAAGATGGTGGCGCGGCCCTTGAAGGCTGTATGATCCGGCACACAATTTTCGCCGTGCAACACAAAGCCCGTGGTGATGCGCTAAAACAACCAACGCTACAGGTCGATTTGACCAATCTACCCTTTGCAACTGCCAGCTTAGACGGTGTGGTTTTACATCATGGTTTGGAGTTGGTCAAAGACCCTAGAGCTGCAATTAAAGAGGTGGAACGGGTATTGGCACCGGGTGGGAAATTGCTTATTTGCGGCTTTAACCCTTTCAGCCTTTATGGCCTCAGACGACTATATGCCAGAGTTTTCTCCGATCCCATGAGTGCTCACGTCCTGGTTAATCCTATGCGGTTGTTTGATTGGCTCGCGTTGCTAGATTTGAGATTAGATTGTCGACCAAAATATTTCGAGTATAGCCTGCCTATTAGTCAAAACGCGCTGGGGTGGATCAACGTGCGTCTTGGTTCCAATTCATGGTTGAAGAGCAAAATTAGCAAGGTAAGTCCTAGTTTTTCTATCGCGAGTCACAGGTTGAAAAAGCTCGCGTTATTTTCGCAGTTACCCTTTGGCGGCTTACTGCTTGTAAGTGCTACTAAGCAGGCGGCCTCAGTAAATATGCAGTCTATTGATAAGCTTGCCAACAAGGCAAAACGAAGGTCTTTGCGGCCCGCAGCGCTGCATAAAATTGGCGCTAACAAAAAAACAAATATCGAGATTTAGATGTCCGTTGAAATATTTACTGATGGTGCCTGTAGGGGCAATCCAGGGCCCGGCGGGTGGGCAGCACTGCTGCGCAAGGGAGACACTGAAAAAATTATCTCAGGGGCGCAAGAGACCTCTACCAACAATCAGATGGAACTCATGGCGGCTATTCAGGGGTTAGAGCAGTTGAAAAAACCTGTGAGCGTAACCCTGACTACAGACTCTCAGTACGTACGGCAGGGTATTACCCAGTGGATTGCTGGATGGAAGCGTAATGGCTGGATGACCTCACAGAAAAAGCCGGTTAAAAATAAGGAGCTCTGGCAACGCTTAGATGCAGCAGTTGCCGAGCACCAAGTAGAGTGGTTGTGGGTCAAGGGACACAGTGGCCACCGAGAAAATGAAATGGTGGACCAAGCGGCTAACGACGCCATAGATATAATGCAGGCAAGCGAATGAGACAAATAGTACTAGATACAGAGACCACCGGGTTAGAGGTGGCTCTAGGGCATAAAATTATTGAGATAGGTGCCATAGAGATGATCGACCGCAAATTTACTGGTCGTCACTTTCACAAATACCTGAACCCGGAGCGAGAGATCGATGATGGTGCTAAAGAGGTCCACGGCATCACCGAGGCGTTTTTGGCCGACAAGCCCAAGTTCGCTGATATCTGGGAAGAACTCGAGCGTTTTCTAGACGGCGCAGAATTGATTATTCATAACGCGGTATTTGATATCTCGTTTCTTGATAGCGAGATTCGCGCGCTTGTACGGCAGGGCTTGGCGCCGCAACGGAAAATTGAAGATTTTTGTGGCGTGATAGATTCATTGGCCATCGCTCGGCAAAAGCACCCAGGCCAGAAGCTCAATTTAGACGCTTTGTGCCGCCGCTACGCCGTAGATAACTCTCAGCGCCAGCTCCACGGTGCACTGTTAGATGCAGAGATTTTAGCAGACGTTTATTTATTGATGACGGGCGGGCAAACCAATCTGTTTGGTGGCGGCAACAATGCCAATGATGACCCGGCGAGTCATAACGATAACCAGATTGACCAGAGCTGGGAAATTCCGCCGCTCAAACAGATCATGGCCAGCGTTGACGACATAGCATCCCACGAAAAGATGTTAGATCTTCTTGCTGAGCGAAGTGAGAGTGGGCCTGTGTGGCGGCGCGAGCAGTAGCTAAGAGTGCGCTACAGCGCGGGGCTAAAGCAACGTGCTTTAAGGGTTTGCAAGTCTTAGCGGCATTGACGGAAGCCAGAGTTGGTTTTTACTGGCCGAGGTTTAAAAGCAAAAGCAAAAGCAAAAGCATATGTTAAGGTTGTTGTAGTCAGATTACTGAGACAAAGACAAAGACAAAGACAAAGACAAAGTGACACGACGATAGGTATTGTTAGCCCTTCTATTCGCTCGCAGTTGCTTGCGAATAAAAAGGCCACAAGACTCAGTTCAGCTTCACCTACAGTATGTAGTTGACACCTGCCCAGCCAGTTACACCCATAACAATGGTATAAGGCAGTGCCATGATGACCATTCGCATATAGCTCAGCCCGATGAGCGGAGCGATAGACGAGGTCAGCAAAAATAAGAATGCTGCTTGTCCATTTGGCGTTGCCACACTAGGGATGTTGGTGCCGGTGTTGATGGCAATAGCAAGTAAATCAAATTGCTCTCTGCTGATCGCGCCACTATCTAAAGCCGCTTTGACTTCACCAATATAAACTGTCGCCACAAAGACATTGTCACTGATGGCAGACAGTACGCCGTTAGCGATATAGAACATACCGGGCTGCACATCTAAAGGTAAACTCAGTACATATGCGATTATTGGCGAAAACAGATGTTGATCGTGGATAACCCCTACTATTCCAAAAAATACGACGAGTAGCGCCGTGAAGGGCAGGGCCTCTTCAAATGCGTGGCCCAACTGGTGTTCTTCAATGACGCCATTGAATGCTGTCTGCAACACGATAATGGTCAGACCGATAAGGCCTACCTCGGCTACGTGATTAGCTAACGCCCATATCAGAATAAGACCAGAGATCGCTTGTATTACAAGCTTCGCCTTGTCTGAGTCTGAGCGGCGGGCGCTTTCCGCTTCGTCGAATTCTGTCAGTATAGTGCGAACTCGCTCTGGCAGAATCGCACCGTAGCCTAGAATTTTGACTCGTTCGAGCAGGATGCAGGTCAGCAGACCAGCCGCAAGCACTGGCATGGTTACAGGTGCCATGCGCCAAAAGAACTCAGCGAAATTCCAACCGGCTTGGCTGGCAATGAGTAGGTTTTGCGGTTCGCCAACCGTAGTACAAACACCGCCCAGCGCTGTACCGACGGCTGCGTGCATAAGCAGGTTGCGTAGAAACGCTCTAAATTCATTTAGCTCTGCCCGGTACTCTAACGGAACATCGCCGTCTTCTTCCCCGTCTACTCTGTCTTCAGGTGCCAGTTTACCGGCAGCTACCTTGTGGTAGATCGAGTAGAAGCCAACGCCCACACTGATTACGACCGCAGTCACAGTGAGCGCATCCAAGAATGCTGACAAAAATGCTGAAATTGCACAAAACAAGAACGCAATGAGCGTTTTAGAGCGAATTGACAGAAGAATTTTGGTGAAAGTGAAAAGCAGTAGGTCTTTCATAAAATAGATGCCCGCCACCATAAATACCAATAAAAGTACCACGGGGAGGGCCAGTTCTACTTCATGATAAACGGTAGCGGGGCTGGTCATCCCCATCACCACCGCTTCTATGGCCAGTAGTCCACCAGGCTGCAATGGGTAGCATTTTAGCGCCATAGCTAGGGTAAAAATAAACTCCAGTACCAGTACCCAACCAGTCAAATAGGCGTTACCCGTTAGCAGCAGTAGTAATGGGTTGAAGATCAAAAAACCAATGATGGTCAATTTGTACCATTCTGGTGCATTACCAAGAAAATTCTGAGAAAACGAACTGAGGGATAACCCTTTCATAACACTCCTTTGCGCCTTTATCCGAGGGTATTTTGTTTACCCATAGGTGTCGCTTTTTATTGTCTACGATCTATTTTGTCTTAGGCGTGCCCTTTTGGTCGCCAATATACGGCGACCATGCTCCCCTAAATACAACCGCTAAAGATAGCCTGACCAGTGTTTGCGGGCAACTGTTAACGGTGGAAAAGTGGTCGATTTCGGGGAACTTTCGAGCATGTCGTGGAGTGAAAATTTGACGGTATTGCCCCCTTGGTTACGCTGGATTCACGCCAGCCTAAGCATCATCCGACACCGGAACTCCAGCCGAACTAAAACCAAACTACACCCAGCGTTTGCAGCAACTAGAGCGGGTGTGGCGTGTGGTCGATATACGTGCACATGTGGTGATCACATCGAGGGTAAGGTGTCGGCAAATAACACAACAATTTGTGCTATGTTATTTTCTTTTTGTAATTAAGCGGTGGGGCAGTTCTATGTGGCCAAGTAGTCCAGATGAGTTTTCAGCAAATCACGTTATGGCAGAGGGAGACGATTCCGGTGAAGCTTGGTATTTTGCTTTTATGCGCGACGAGCTAATTTGTAAGAGCGTACAGGGTATCCCAGAACCTATTACAGCCGACGACTTCCGTTGGTTTGACGTAGAAACGCGCAGTAAGCATTTTCTGGGTCATTATGCTAACCGACCTTGTTTCGCCCTGTCCGTGAAAGGCGCTGTGCCTGAAGGTTTTGCAAAACTAGGCCTGCGCGGTTTGCTTGGACGCACCTCGCAATCCATGTTCTATCTTGCGGGTAGAGCCAAGCAGGTGATTGACTGGCATCAAACGAATCAATTTTGTGGTCGCTGCGGCGAGTCTATGCAGGTGCATGGCGCCGATAGAGCAATGCAGTGTGGTGCTTGTCGGTTTATTGCCTATCCGCGTTTGTCCCCAAGCATCATCGTGCTGATCACAAAGGGCGATGAAATGTTGTTAGCGCGAAATGCTGCATGGCCGCAAGGCATGTACAGTACGTTGGCTGGATTTGTTGAGGCTGGCGAGTCTATTGAGCAAACCGTACACCGTGAGGTGATGGAAGAGGTGGGGTTAGAAGTAGGTGAACTGAAGTATTTTGGCTCGCAAAGCTGGCCTTTCCCAAATTCGCTGATGCTGGGGTTTCATGCTAAATATGTTGGCGGAGACATTGTCTGTCAGCCCGGCGAGATCGCCGATGCGCAGTGGTATACGAAAGATACCTTGCCACAAATCCCTCCAAAGACGGCTATTTCCGGCTGGCTAATCCAAGAATTTATAGATCAACTTGGCTAAGTAGCAGCCGTATCCGTTTTGCCACTCAAGGCGGCCATTGTCTGAAAAACCCAGATTAAATGGCCGTTTGCTCTGAGGTTGCCGTTCATAAAAGCATGTACGGGATCTCTCTTTCCGCTAATCAGCCCCTTGGCATCCTCACTGTCTTTGAAATAAATTGTTAACTCAGGGTCACTGTCGTCGGCGAAGCTTATAGCGCCGTCTTGTATTTGGAAGCATATCTGACCATCAGCCCACTGCATGCGCACGCGCGCATCAAGCTCGCCGGATTTTTCGCTACAAAACTGATTTTCAAGAAAACTGCGCATGATATTTCTGCCATTCTTATTATGCTGAACAGCTGTTTGGACCACGTCATCTTAACTGGTCTTTTTACCTCGAGATTTGACCTCGCCAAGTAGTGATACTGCTCATTTTCATCACAAGGCAAAGGTGGGCAAAGTTGCTGCAAAGGTCAAGTATTTAAGCCTTTGCTGGCGCTGAGTCGGCGCAATAGATAAAGTACCCAACCTTCTTCAGTTAGACAAAATCTATATGGACTTTCTTTTTGAATATCTAATGTTCTTGGGACAAGTGGTGACCTTAGTCGTTGCATTTTTGATCATTGCCTCCTCTCTGGCAGGACTTTCCGGTCGCCAGCACGGGGATCAGGGCCACTTAGTCATCCGCAAACTCAACGAGCGCGTGCGCGAATTGCGTTTCACGATGGAAAATCACTTACTCACCGCAGAAGAAGCGAAGCGCCAGCATAAGTCCGAATCTAAGAGTGAAAAAGCTGAGGCCAAAAAGGCGGCCAAAGCAGCCAAGCTTGCAGCCAAGCAAAAGCCAGACGTCAAAAAGACAGCGGTCGCTGATGAGCATGGCGACTCAGATGCTGGCACCGAAGGCCAAGGGGTAGCTGAAGTAGCCCCAAAATTGGAAGGGCAGAAAGATCGAACTTTTGTCATTCACTTTGATGGCGACACCGCCGCCTCGGGTGTCGATTTTTTGAGTGTCGAGATCAGCGCCGTGCTGACTATGGCTGGAGCAAATGATGAAGTTGTGATTTGTCTAGAAAGCCCCGGCGGTATGGTCCACAGCTATGGTTTAGCCGCATCCCAGATGATGCGAATCCGCAACAAGGGCATTCCCCTAACGGCGATAGTCGACCGGGTTGCCGCCAGTGGGGGTTACCTAATGGCCGCTGTTGCGAACAAGATTTTGGCTGCGCCTTTTGCAGTCATTGGCTCTATTGGCGTGGTTGCGCAAATTCCTAACCTGCACCGTCTGTTGAAAAAGAATGATGTCGATGTAGAGGTGCTTACCGCTGGCAAATATAAGCGCACATTGACGCTTTTAGGCGAGAACACAGACGAAGGCCGAGAGAAGTTCCGTGAAGAGTTGGAAGATGTGCACGCATTGTTCCAAGAGTTTGTTGCGGAAAATCGTCCTGAACTAGACATAGAGGCGGTGGCAACAGGCGAGGCTTGGTACGGCAAACGCGCACTTGAATTGAATTTGGTGGATGGTTTGGCCACCAGTGATGAGTACTTGATAGAACTGTGTGAGACAAGAGATGTCTTTGAAGTCACATGGGAAGAAACCAAGAAACCGATAGATAGAGTACTGGACAAGTTTAATGGCATGTTAGACAGAGTCAGTCACGTATTAGAATTTGTTCGTAAGTAGTTAGGGGAAAAATATGCAATTTAGAGCTTTTAGAGTTGAAAAAACTGACGCTGGATTTGAGCGTAGTGTGGTCACTAGGTCGGTGGACGATCTACCGGCAGGAGAGTTGTTGGTTGAGGTCAAATTTTCCTCGCTGAACTTCAAAGATGGTTTGTCCGCAACAGGCAACCCAGGCGTTACTCGGAACTTCCCGCATACGCCGGGTATTGATGTTGCTGGTATGGTTCTAGCATCCGATCACGCTGATTTTGCGGTTGGTGACGAAATCATCGCAATTGGTTTTGATCTGGGTATGGGTACGTCTGGCGGATTCGCTGAGCGCGTGCGCATTCCTGCATCTTGGGCGGTAAAAATGCCGAAAGGGCTGTCTATGCACAGCAGCATGATTATTGGCACCGCTGGATTCACCGCAGCGGAATGCGTGCAGAAGCTTGAGCGTTCTGGCATGACCCCAGCCTCTGGCCCGGTCTTAGTTACTGGAGCAACGGGTGGTGTAGGTTCAGTGGCCGTTAAACTACTGGCGCAATTGGGTTATGAAGTTGCTGCCGTGACTGGTAAAGAGGACAAGCATGACTTTTTGCGTAGCCTCGGGGCCAGCGAAATACTGTCTCGAGAAGAGGCTAATGCGGGTAGCGATAAGCCTATGTTGGCCGAGCGCTGGGGCGGTGTAGTGGACACCGTGGGGGGTGACATTCTTTTCAATGGCGTGAAGAGCCTACGCTACGGCTGCAGCTTAGCCGCCTGTGGTCTTGTTGCCGCACCGGTGTTTTCAGCGTCTGTATTGCCCTTCATTTTGCGTCACGTAAACTTGCTCGGTATAGATTCAGTACAGTTGCCCATAGAGGAAAAAGCCGAAATTTGGCATCGATTGGGTGATGAATGGCTTATGGATTTAAGTGATCTTGAAGAGGTGCTGACGCTGGATGACGTATCCGATGCCATTGACCGAATCTTAGCGGGTCAGATGGTTGGAAGAGGTGTTGTGCACCTTTAGCCAACTAACCAACGCTTTTAGACCGGTGCGTTAACGGGTTAGCGCCTTTTTCGCAGTGCTGGTGGAAGCAAGCGAGAGGACTCAGTTCTGGGTCCTCAATCTCTCCTCAGTGCGGGATCGGACGCGATGGGGCTTGGGTATCGAGACACCACTAAGTAGCTGCTGCCGATGAGCGTGAGTATTGTGGCAGTTTGCAGCACTACGGCTGCAGAGCCACTGATCAGCGCATTTGAAATGGCAATATAGCTCAGCAGTAGCGAAAACTCTGAAGCTTGGCCAAGCCTGAACCCAACCTCTTTTGACGCGCCCTTGTCCTCTTTTTGTAACACCAACAAGAATTCAAATACTTTTGGTTTCACCAATAATGTAATCCCAGCCAAAATGATTGCCGCAAGCCAAACATCTTGCAGAAGCGCTACGTTTAGCGATGCCCCCACTGAAAAGAAAAACAGAATAAGAAAAAAGTCACGTAGCGGTCTAAGGTGCTCAGCGATGTATTTAGCAATAGGGCTGGTAGCAAGACTAACACCTGCGATAAAACCGCCAATTTCGAAGGATAAGCCCATTTGTTCGGCAATGCTGGCTAGGCTTAAGCACCAGCCAATGGCGAGGAGAAAAATATATTCGTGGAAAGCGTCAAACTTGCTGATTAATCTGAGCAGGACAAAGCGAACCATTAAATAGGCGCCGCCGATCAGCGCAGGTAGTCCAATAAAAATGGCCACCATGCTCTGAGTGATCCCTGCAAGGTCATTGCCTAAGCCTGTGAGCAGCAAAATGGCCAAGATGGCCAAAAGGTCTTGAATCAGCAATAGGCTGACTACCATTTCACCTATGTGGCGGTGGTGCAGGGCTGTGGTAGGCAGTAACTTTATGCCCAAGATGGTGCTAGAAAAAGTCATCGCCAAGCCGACTATCCAGGCCTCGGTATAAGTAAAGCCTGTGGCGAGCATCACCAATGCGCCCATTAAAAAAAACGCAATACTGGTGCCCAGTGCCGTGAGCATGGACTCGGCCAACATGTTCTTCAGTTTGCTTGGTTGTAAATCTAAACCTACGAGAAAGAGCAAAAAAATAATGCCAATTTCGGCAATTTCTGTGAGTAAGTCGTTTTGGTCAATGAGGCTTAAGCCAAAGGGCCCAATTAGGCAGCCAAGCAGTATGTATGCAATGAGCATAGGTTGGCGTGAAAATAGGGCAACGGTAGCTAGGCCCGCTGCGCCAGCAAAAATAATAAAAAACGAATGAATGAGATCTGAATGAGGCATGGGGTATCTCGTGGAAATTGCCGCTGTGTTTCAGGCGCTAGCCTACCAAGTATCGACCAGGTTGAAGTATTTTTTCGACGCACTGTATTAAACGTCACCAAAAACGACTTTTTGGATAGGGTTCCAGCGTGAATGATACTGAAGGCTGGTTGCGTACAGAGATCTGTTAATGTAACTCGATCGCAAAATATCAAAGACTCAGAACCCCCTTAGAATAAACGCCAGAGATGCAACGCGTTAGTATCTACGCATTAGTATTTACGCGTTAGAATCAGGGCGTCATCTTCCTCAGCTTAGACTCGATCAAAGTGATTCAAAGGGTCAACCACAGAGCTTTGGTAATATTGCTTATGCGGCGCAATACAGTTCAGCGCAACGTTTGGGTCTCGAGATTCTGGCAGCTCAAAGCTTGAAAAACCGCAGCGCACCATAAAGTGCAAAATGTCCTCGTGCACCGCGCCAAGTCCGCGTAAGTCACCGCTGTATTTCAGTCTGGTGCGTAATAACACCGCCAGCGAGAGACCTCGTCCGTCAGTAAGTGCGGGAAAGTCTATGCCAATGATAGAGGCTTGGCCCCATTGAGGGTCTAGTTCTGCATCTACGGGCAGTCTCAGCGCTTGTCCAGGTTGCCAGCTTTCAGCGTCCTGCCATTCTATCTTTTGTTGCTCAGAGTCTTCCTGACTAACTAACTGCCAATCGTCGTTTTGTTTATTAATGAGATGGTGCATAAACGCGCTCCTTAAATGGCGCAATACCAACGCGCTTAAAGCATCCGAGAAAGCTCTCGTCTTCTAATCTGAGGTCTACATAGATTTCAAGAATCTTGGCAATAACATCACAAACTTCTGCACGAGGAATAGAGGGGCCAACAATTTGTCCAAGAGATGGCGCCAGTTCAGAGTGTCCAGCGTGTCCGCCTAGGGAAATCTGATAGAACTCACTGCCTTTCTTGTCAACACCAAGAATGCCAATGTGTCCTACGTGGTGGTGGCCACAAGCGTTCATGCAGCCAGAAATGTTGAGATTTAGCTCGCCTAGATCGTATTGAAAATCGTAGTCATCGAACCGTTCTTGTAGCGCCTCTGCCACCGGTATGGACTTGGCGTTAGCCAATGAACAATAGTCGCCGCCGGGGCAGCAGATCATATCGGTTATTAGTCGTGCGTTCGCTGTAGCTAGGTTTTGTGCCTGGGCCTTTTGCCACAATTCAAACAAATGCTGCTTGGGTACATGGGGTAGAACAAAATTTTGTTCGTGGCTAATGCGTACTTCGCTGAAACTGTAATCAGCAGCCCACTGTGCAACAGCATCAATTTGCGTGTCGCTCACATCGCCTGGTGGTACCCCGGTGGCTTTAGTGGAGAGGGTTACCGCCGCATAGCCTGTTGCTTTGTGTTCCGTTACATTGTGCTGCAACCACTGACTGAACTTGGGATTGGCCAATCTATGTTCTGCCAGAGCGTTACCTACATCTGGCTGCTGGCTATAGCTGGGCGGCGCGAAGAATGCCTCAACTCTGGTTATTTCTGCTTCTGGTAGCGTGCCCGGTCCGCCTTTGCTGTGCGCCCATTCTTCGTCTACTTTGGCGCGAAAGCCATCAACACCCATAGCTCTAACCAATATTTTGATTCGCGCTTTGTACTTATTGTCGCGGCGACCGTAACGGTTATACACCCGCATTAGCGCTTCTAAATAGGTCAGTAGATGTTCGATTGGTAGCTCTGAGCGTACTAACGCGCCAAGCACTGGTGTGCGGCCTAAACCACCACCAGCGTAGACATCAAATTGAACGTCGCCCTTATCATCGCGATAAACCCTTAGGCCAACGTCATGTACACCAATGGCCGCACGGTCCTCGGCGGCGCCAGTTACGGCAATTTTGAACTTGCGCGGTAGCCATTCAAATTCTGGGTGGTTTGTGGACCACTGGCGAATGATTTCGCAGTAGGGGCGTGGGTCTATTGTTTCGTCCGCCGCTGCGCCCGCAAAATGGTCTGTTGTGACGTTACGTATACAGCTGCCACTGGTTTGTATGGCGTGTAAATCTACCTTTGCCATGTCTGCCAAGATATCTGGCACTTCAGCAAGTTCTGGCCAGTTAAACTGCATATTTTGCCGGGTGCTTAGGTGCCCATAACCACGGTCGTATTCTCTTGCGACCTTGCCTAGGGCAAAAAGCTGTTGGCTAGATAGGGTGCCGTAAGGAATGGCTACTCTGAGCATTGGCGCCAGTCGTTGCAGGTACAGGCCGTTGCGCAGTCTTAGTTGCAGAAATTCGTCTTCTGAAAGTTGGCCGTTAAGGTAACGGGTGGTTTGCTCTCGGTAGTGATTGACTCGTTCTTCAATAAACGAGCGGTCAAATTCAGTGTATTGATACATGTTTTATGGGTCCTACTTCGCGTCACCCAAGTCCCCTGACTGAGTTAAGCGCAGGACAGTAGCAGTACCATTTATACAGGGCAACCAATTGCGGGCGTGGCCTTATTCCAAGGTCGAATATATAAATAATCAAAAAGACAGTGTGCCTACGAAATTAGCGCTAGGCACTTGTCATGCCTGCGTGGCGGTCTATACTTGCGGCCTCGGAAGTGCCCCTTTTAGCGCTTGTAGAGCACACGAGAGTTGACTAGAAGTTGGGGGCCAAAAATTAACCAGTGGAAGAGAGAGAATGAGCGAAGAGCACCAGTCAAACCAAGACCAACAGGCCAAAGATGATGCTGCCGATGTGAAAGCTATTTTGGTTATGTTTACTGCAGCGGTGTTATTTGCTGCGGTTTATATCTCAGGTTTTACTGTCGATCTATAAAGCGCTCGTTAGAAGTTAACCGCGGGACGAAAGGAAAGGGGGTGCAGGGTGGATAAGCCTTTTGCGCCCCTTTCGTATCACCTTCTGGGCACTATCTGATTTCGAGCGTTCGTCTTCAAGAAAGTCTTCGTTCAAGGCTTTCTTTTCTCTTTTTTCCTTTCCTTTCGTTTCTTTTTTTGCTTTTCCTTGGATTTATGTAGCCGCTAGTCAGACATCGTCGGACTTAACAGCGTTCTCGCCGCATCAATGTCCAGTTCTTTTCTTACTGCGTAATCTGCTAACTGGTCTTCATCAATTTTTCCAATACCAAAGTATTTGGCTTCTGGGTGGGCAAAATAGAATCCGCTTACGGCGGCCGCAGGAGACATTGCATAGCTCTCCGTCAGCTCAATGCCTGTTCGGTTAGTGGCATCAAGTAATTGGAACAGAGTGGCTTTTTCGCTGTGTTCCGGGCAGGCAGGGTAGCCTGGTGCAGGTCGGATCCCTTGATACCGCTCCTTAATAAAGCGTTCTGCATCAAATTCTTCGTCGGGGCTGTAGCCCCATGCCTGTTGTCGCACATGGGCATGTAGTCGTTCAGCAAAGGCCTCTGCAAGTCTGTCAGCCAAAGATTTGATCATTATCTGTGCGTAGTCGTCATCTGGAAAGTCAGCGAGAATGGAGTCGATATTGATCCCCGTGGTCACGGCGAATCCGCCCAGATAGTCTGCGCTACCAGGCTTTGCCACATAGTCTGACAGGCACTGATTGGGGCTTAGGTCATCTGGCTTTGGCGCCTGCTGACGTAAGTGGTGCAGGGCGGCAAGACGTTGGCTGCGGTCCTCATCGGTGAACAGTTCTATGTCGTCATCACCGAGACGGTTTGCCGGCCATATGCCGTACACCCCAGCCGCTTCCAAACGGCCATCGTCAATCAACCACTGTAGCCGTTCTTGGGCGTCAGCAAAGAGTTGTGTGGCCGCTTCGCCGACTACTTCATCTTCTAAAATCGCCGGGTAGCGCCCGGCCAAAGACCAAGTCATAAAGAACGGTGTCCAATCGATGTAAGGCACAAGTTCTGCCAGTGTAGGTTTGTAGTCGAATACGCCCAGTTGGTTGGGTTTGGCGGGCTGGTAGTTTTGTTCCTCGCTAGACCATGCATTGGCTCTGGCATCCGCTAAGCCTAAAAACGCACGCTTTTCACGCCGCGCTTCCACCCGGGTCTTGATCAGCGCATATTCTTGATCAATTTCTTCCGCGTAGGCTTTGTAGCTGCCTTCGCTAGCTAATAGCTTACTGGCAACACCCACAGCTCTGGAGGCGTCGGATACATAAACCGTGGCGCGATTTTCATAGCACGGGGCGATCTTTGCCGCGGTGTGGGCTTTACTGGTGGTGGCGCCACCGATCAACAGCGGTATGTCTAAGCCTAGGCGTTGCATCTCAGTTGCAACATTGACCATCTCGTCCAACGACGGGGTGATTAAACCGGATAAACCAATCATGTTGGCGCCCGTATCGATTGCCGTTTGGATAATGGTTTCTTTAGACACCATAACGCCTAAATCGATGACCTCGTAGTTGTTACATTGCAGCACCACACCGACAATATTTTTGCCTATGTCGTGTACGTCGCCTTTTACCGTAGCCATGATGATTTTGCCTTTTGCGGCACTTTCCCGGCTGGGGTTTTTCAGCTTTTCCTCTTCAATGAATGGCACTAGGTGGCCTACGGCTTGTTTCATCACCCGTGCACTTTTAACCACCTGTGGCAAAAACATTTTGCCGCTGCCGAATAGATCTCCAACCACACCCATGCCGTCCATCAAGGGGCCTTCAATAACCTCTAATGGGTGCGTGGCTTCTAGTCTTGCTGCCTCTGTATCCTCAACAATAAACTCGTTATTGCCCTTAATCAGCGCATAGCTTAGGCGCTCTGTAACGGGTAGTTGTCGCCACTCGGCCTCTTTTTGCTCTTTGGCCTCATTACCGCCTTCATCAGTCATTGATTGGGCAATGGTGAGCAGCCTTTCTGTAGCGTCTTCCCTTCTATTGAGGACCAAGTCTTCAGCAGCTTCGCGCAATTCGTCAGACAAGTCGGCGTAAATGCCAAGTTGACCGGCGTTAACAATACCCATAGTCATGCCGGCTTTAACGGCGTGATAAAGGAAGACCGTGTGTATTGCTTCGCGAACTAAGTTATTGCCGCGAAAGGCAAAGGACACATTGCTTAAGCCACCAGATGTGCTTGCGCCAGGAAGGTTTTCTTTAATCCACTTTACGGATTCAATGAAGTCCACAGCATAGTTGCTGTGTTCTTCGATGCCGGTGCCGATGGCAAAAATATTGGGGTCAAAAATAATGTCTGACGGTACAACGCCCACCTCTTCAGTGAGTACTTTGTAGCTGCGCTGGCAGATGGCTATTTTTCTCTCTAGTGAGTCAGCTTGGCCGTCCTCGTCGAATGCCATGACCACCATAGCGGCGCCATAGTCCTGACATTTTTGCGCAGCGCTAACGAATGCCTCGTGGCCTTCCTTCAGGCTGATTGAGTTAACAATGGCCTTGCCTTGTACACATTTAAGACCGGCTTCGATGATTTCCCATTTACTCGAATCGATCATGATGGGCACTTTGGAAATGTCAGGTTCAGTGGCGATTAAATTGAGGAAATGCACCATGGCCTCAGCGCCATCAAGCATGCCTTCGTCCATATTGATATCAATGACCTGAGCGCCGCTTTCTACTTGCTGGCGGGCCACCTGGAGGGCCTCTTCGTATTTAGACTCGCGAATTAGCCGCGCAAATTTGGCCGAGCCAGTGACATTGGTGCGTTCACCTACATTGATAAATAAGCTCTCACTATTGAGTTTGAGTGGCTCCAAGCCTGAGAGTTTTAAGCCTTTGGTATCGGTCCGCGCTACTTTTCGCTCAATAAGCGGGCGCGGGGCCATGCCTTCAACTACCTCAGCAATGGCCTTAATGTGGCTTGGCGTGGTACCGCAGCAGCCGCCGACAACGTTCAACCAACCCGCTTCTGCAAAGCTGCGAATAATTTCTGCCATTTGCTCTGCACTTTGGTTGTATTCGCCAAAGGCATCCGGCAATCCAGCATTGGGGTGTACGCTAACGGCGCTGTTACACAGGTTCGCCAGTTCATTAACGTGGGGACGCAGTTGCTCCGCGCCAAGGGCGCAATTTAGCCCAATGGAAATCGGTTGAGCGTGTTCTACCGAGTAAATAAATGCCTCGCAGGTTTGGCCTGATAGGGTTCTGCCACTGGCGTCGGTAATGGTTCCAGAGATCATCAGCGGGCAGGGGTTGCTGAGTTGCCGGTTAACTAGATTTGCCGCGTAAATAGCCGCTTTTGCATTTAAAGTGTCGAAGACTGTTTCGATGAGGAAGATATCTACGCCGCCTTCGACGAGGCCTTCTAACGCCTCGGTGTATGCGATTACCAATTCGTCGAAATCCACGTTACGAAATTCGGGCCGGTTTACGTCTGGTGAAAGGCTTGCGGTTCTGTTGGTTGGTCCTACGCTGCCGGCGACAAACCTTGGTTTCTCAGCCGTTGAAAATTCATCGGCAACCGCTCGGGCGATTCTTGCCGATTCTCTGTTCATTTCCCTACAAATATCTTCAGTGCCAAAATCTGCCTGAGCAATGCTTGTGGCGTTAAAAGTATTGGTACAGATAATGTCGCAACCAGCCTCTAGGTAGCCTCGGTGCACCTCTTCTACGACGTACTGGCGGGTTAGATTGAGAATGTCATGGTTACCCTTCAATGACATGGAGTGCGCGCTAAACCTTTCTCCGCGAAATTCCTCTTCCTCAAGTTCATAGCCTTGAAAGGCGCTGCCATAAGCGCCGTCAAGGATAACAATGCGCTTGCTCATGACGTCTCTTAAACGCGCTTCGGTAGTTTGCTCTGGAATACTGGCTTGCTTGGGTTGGGCTTTCATGGCGATACCAAAATTTAAAGCGAAACCGTAGCCTAGGTAGGCCACCAGTACAATTGAAGGGTTCCTTGGTTGAGTTGAAACTGGTTCATTGTAATTTTTACAACGGGCACCATTGTTACGATTGTTATTCCCTGTTAACGGTTTGTGCCTGTACACTTGCCATTGTTAAGCACCCAAACGTACAGTCCGACTTACTTGGGATTAATGCAGGTTTAGATGGCGCAGGTTAGGTTGTTAGCTGGCTAGACAAACGAATTAGAAAAACGAATTAGAAAAAAACGGGTCCATAAAGAGTATCTATGATCGAAATATCCGCCAGTGCCCAGACTTATCTTCAAGGGTTGTTATCCAAGCAGGACGACGATGATGTCAGCATAAGAATTTTTGTAGCCCAGCCGGGTACGCCGCAAGCGGAAACCTGCATTGCTTATTGTCGTCCCGGGGAAGAGCAAGACGGTGATATCGCGGTGGAATACGCGGGATTCAGGGCATGGTTTGAGGGACGCAGCGAGGCCTACTTGGAAGATGCTCAGGTTGATTATCAAGAGGATCAAATGGGCGGACAGTTGACGATCAAAGCGCCCAACGCGCGAGTGCCTAAAGTTGGTCCGGATGCGCCCATAGAAGATCGCATTAATTACGTTTTATATAATGAAATTAATCCAGGGCTGGCAGCCCATGGGGGCAACGTGTCATTGGTTGAGGTAACGCCTGAGACCAAGGCAGTATTGCAGTTTGGTGGTGGGTGCCAAGGTTGCTCGGCAGTCGATATCACGTTAAAGAGCAGTGTGGAAACCACGTTGCTAGAGCAAGTGCCAGAATTGACCGGAGTCATTGATCATACAGATCATACGGTTACCGAAAACGCCTACTATTCCTAATCTTCGTTTGGGTTAGGCACGGAGCGCCGATTACTTCGGCGCAACCTTTCTTTCTTTTTCCTACTGCGCAGCATGCTCCCTTTTTCTTCTTCTTTTTTACTTTTTACCTTCTTGGGAGCGCTGCTTGCTCAAGGTTAACGTCCCTTGAGCTGCTGGCTGAGTTGAGTCAGCAGTGTCATGGTGTCATCCCAATCTATACATGCATCAGTAATTGAAACGCCATAAGCCAAACCGTCTGGGTTTTTGATGCTTTGGTTGCCGGGTCCAATATTACTCTCAATCATTACACCGGTGATGGAGTCATTGCCTGCAGCAATTTGATCCGCTACAGACTGAAGCACCGTTGCTTGCTGGCGGTG
>Ga0206682_10000291_pt1 | contig 54416 bp, 54 predicted proteins | sample M240m12015metaG_FD_155444 | JGI IMG/M metagenome (GOLD analysis project Ga0206682, IMG submission 155444) | Ammonia-oxidizing marine archaeal communities from Monterey Bay, California, United States - M2 40m 12015 | ecosystem: Environmental > Aquatic > Marine > Intertidal zone | place: USA... | reverse complement strand
GGTCTCTGCGCTCGTGTACTCTGCGCTCGTGTACTCTGCGCTCGTCTCTGCGCTCGTCTCTGCGCTCGTGTACTCTGCGCTGGTGTATTCCGCACTAGTCTCTGCACTAGTACATTCGGGGTAAGTACATTCCGCACTAGTACATTCCGCACTAGTAGTACATTCCGCACTAGAAACCTCCAATTCAGCACTAGAAATAAGATCAGAGCTTGATAGATGGCTCTTTAATTGTTTTAATTGACTTACTGAGTTCTCTAATGAGTTAATTACTGAGGAGATTTGATCTGACGGTTTCATTTATATATTCTAGTAAATGTGTGTTTAATTATCAAGTTAATTTATTGGTACGCCCGACTGGACTTGAACCAGTGACAAAGGGTTTATGAGACCCCTGCTCTAACCAACTGAGCTACAAGCGCATTTTAAAAGATATCTGGGAAAAGAAAATCAATTATTCCAGAAGCCTTAATCAAGGAAAACAACAACCCGATTAAGATAATATAAAAAATTTTCTTAGTCATTCCGATTATAAAAGTATAAAAAGTATTCTAAAGTCTCGTAAAAATACGGATGCCGCTCTAGCTCATTCATCAACTTCTATTACACGAACAACTTCTTGTTTCATGTTTTTGAAATCTTTATCATATTTATCTGCCCAAGAAGGATCTTGATCGTCTGATTTAGCCTTAACAGACTCCTCGTACTGCCTATCAATCATCTCATTTTGAATCTTTCGTTCTCGCCAAGAAGGTGGATTTAGCACTTGAGGATCAATCGTTGGTTCGCGATTTACAAACCAATGAGCAGGGTGAAACATCTTAAATCCTAATAGTTTTTTAATTATGTTTTTCATGATTTATAATTGAGAGAAAACATGGGGTTGTATCACCCATATACGCTCCGATTTGATTAAAGTAAAAGAATTCAAAAGCTTCATCTTCGGTCATACCATCAGATTGCAAGCGATTAATTACTTTTTGTTTGTCATAGCAATAAATAGTAGGCTGGCCAAATCTCTCGACAGTTCCAACGATACAATCGTCATAGCCGTCCATAACCAACATTTCTGATTCTTCTATCATTCTAGTACCATTTCACCAGAAAAAACCTTCTTTGCTATCTCATTACTATCTCCCTTAATCTTTTCCCCATTTGAATGATAAGCTTTGAAATTCCGAAATTTTTCTCCTTTATTCCATACCAAAGACATTTGCTTTTGTCCATTCTCATACCAACTGTCAAACGAACCATGAAGCTTACCTTTAAGGATGCCAGCTTTAGCTAGCATTTCTCCATTAATATGATAGCGGATGGAAGTCCCTGTAAATAAAGAGTCCATGTCTTCGGACGTATAAAATGTATTAGTAGCGTAATCAACAAATAACTCTTCTCCATTTACTGTTGGGCCTTCTGGATAACCTGACCCTCTGTTAACATAAGCATCTACCCCAAACTTGAAAATTAGAGATATTACAGCAACAACTAGTGATATTTTAAATAACTTGTCCATATTTTAATCTTGAGTGAATTCAATATTCCGTATGTTAAGGTCTTCCTCGTTCTTTTTTGCGCGAGACTCGGCCTTTTTTAATTCATTCTCTGTGAATAAAAAATGTCTCCCATCATCAGAGCTAATCTGGAAGTATACAAGAGAAGCATTGTTTTTCTTCTGCTTGTTCACAACTGCGTTAATATAAGCGTATTTCATAATCTAATAACCCCAACTATTTAAGGTATGCTGAAAAGGATTATCATCTATACACTTAACCAAGTCAAGCATTTTTTCTGCTATTTCTCTAATCTCTTTTTGAGCGTGTTCACTTTTGCGTAATTTAATAAAGTTTGCAAAACTACGCATGTTAAATTGTACATCGGCTTGAATGCGACTATTGTAGGTCTTAAAGAAACGTGCAGATTCTTTTGCTCGTTTCCGCCCTAGCTCTGGCTCAAGATCAGCGAGGCATTTGTGGTAAAGTCTATTGCCATCTTCAGTATATTGTTTTAATTGTTGCTGCCAGAACTCTGGCCAATCATCAGGAATAAAAGTTTTATCCTCTTTTAATTCTTTGTATCGCGCCGACTCAGCATTAAGCGAAGATAATCTATGCTTAAGTAAATGAATATGACTGGCAATATCACAATCAACAAGGAAATGGACGCTACCTTTTTCAAAAGGGGTCTCGTGTCCGTGGCTCCAAAGCATGTTGATGAGCTTCGGAATTCTCTCTCTTTTCTTTTCATCTAATTCTCTACTCGTGGAAGTCCATGCACTGCAAGCTATAACTTCATCACTTCCGTAATGGCCCAATAGTTCTACTGAATTGTTCATCTTCTAAATGGATTTTAAAATCTTTTAGAGATGAGTCAAGTGTTTTCTGATCTTGGAATGGATCTGTATCAACCATAGTAGTCTTCTCTATTTTTCTCACATATATGTAGTTAGCTTTCCTGTACCTATTCAACATGTGATCATCAAACTTATGAAACCATCTTGGGTTCCTTTCAATTTTGTTACCTGAAACTCTTCGAATACTCCAATCTGAATAAGTTGTTGCTTGGCCTATTTTAAAATTCATTTTAAGTTCTCTAGCTACAGCCCAGAAATAAAATTCATCTGCAAAAATAACTTTGTTTTTGACAAAGTATCTTGAATACTCTTCAAAACTTTCGACAAAAGCCTCTACCTCTTTCCTACGGCATAAAAAAAACTGACAGACTGCGTTGTACTGATCAAAAGGGTGGTTTATAACACCCTCCCTTAAAACCAATTGACTTTTTACTTTTGTAAAAAAACTAAAATGTTTCGCAAATGTCGTATTTTTATATGATTTTTTAATCAAATTGACGGTTGTGTCTAAATCGTACAAAGGAAGGTGAGCATGACTAACCAAAGAAAAATATTCGTTCTCCTCGTCTTGCAACGCTGCTTTCATCAGCTCTATTGTGGCTTCAACTAAAGAGAATTGACCCCAATCTGTTTCCACGGTATTTTCTATAAAGAAATCTGAGAATATATTCTCCTCCTTGCTCTTAGGATGAATGTACAAGTTAAAAGAATCCTTATCCCCTGAATTAAAGAATTTATCCCAAAGATCATTCCTGTTAAAAGAATTGTACGTTAGATTTAAGAAGGCGACCTTTTGCATTTGTTAGTGTATTATAATAAAGAGCAATATCTTTGCCTACTCAATTTAAAGAAAAGTAAAATTATGTCTGATTTTGAAAATCCGCTAGAAAGTAAGGCTAGTATCAATGATGCTGGAGAGATGGAAGTAACTATTGCTAAGAAATACAACGACTCTGAAGCTAAAGTCTACAAATCTTACATGAGCATGTGCTCATCTGACGACAAAATGTTTACAGATACTGCTAGTATGGATGATAAAAAAACTTATGCAGCTTGCTCTATCGCTTATGATAAAATGCGAGCCATGATGATGGATGATAGCAAGGGAGAATTGACAGAAAAACAAAAGAAACTTCCTCCAGCCCTTCAAAAGAAAATCATCGAGAAGATGAAGAAAGAAGGCAAGTATAAAAAAGAAGAAGAATAATAATATTGATTTTTTATAGTTAAAACACTAAAATAGTTTAGTGAAGACAATTGTAAAAAAGACAATCACATTCGAAACAAAAAGGTACGATTTTGATAACGAGTTCTCCTATATTGAATTATGGCAGAACTCTACTTTAAAAGATTGTTATTTTGTTGAAAAAGAATTTTTATACCCAGATGGATCGATCAAAAACAACGGTACAAAATATTTTTTTAGCAAATCATTGAATGACCCAGAAAAAGAAATAAAACCCCTAAACTATATTTCATTCAATCACTTTGATCATTTATTTTTTATCGATGTAAATGGAGTAATTAGACAAATAGCCTTCAAGTAAAATGCCAAAATCAGGAATGACATTCTTCTCCCCCGCTTCTAATGACGGGGTATTTTCCCAGATGTTGACCTCGCCATTTTATCCTTCGTTCAGGAGAGATGATGAAGGTACGTTGAAGCTTAGTTTTAATAATGCTTATGTTTTTGATTACAACAACGCAAGTAAATTACTCGACCCTATTTCTATAGAAGCTGAAGAATTTGATCTGGCGGAAACTGATCAAAAATTCTTTCTTGTAGAATTACTCATTAACAAAATGACTGGACAAGTTAAGTCAGGGACTATTGTCGAAAGAAGTGAAAAACCAGAGGCAGAAGATAATATTTTTAAGAAGCTTCCAATTACAACTACTACTAATACAAATTTCAATCACCCGTCTAATCCATTAGACGGGGAGGTACTAGACGTACATAACTCTAGTTTTAAACTCACCCCAGCTAACATAGAAAATCCAACAAGCGATATTTACTTTAAATGGTTAATAAGGTTAGCAGATTTTGAAGGGGAAGTTGTAAAACAGCTTTATTTAAGAGATAATTTACACCTTAATTTTACTAAGATTCGTCAATGTGGATCTGACCCTAATGAAGTAACAGATGGAAGCTCTAGTGATGAGATTCCGATAATACATAATGATGTCGGTTTACTACCAATAGATTCCCACAAGGCGTTGACAGAAGGAAATGGAGTATTATCTTTCAACTCAATTAGTCCAGCCAAAGTCCAATTTATAGAAAAGGACGAAGACAATATAATAAGAATGGAGTGGGATAAATTTAATGGCGTAATTAAAATTAACGCAGACGCGACAGAACTTAAATCACTTATTGAAGCCAATGCAGAAGAGATAATTAGAGTTAGGCGAATGATAGCTACCCACCAAGGGAACAGCTCTTTACACTGTCCTTGCAACTAAAGTAATTCGTCTACTTCTTCCTTAGAGGCTTGCTCCATCTTTTGATGATACTTTTGTATAGGCAATATCCAGTGCTCACACGAAACAAATACCTCGTTAAGTCCAACCATTGTTATTAGATCCTTTCTTCCTTTACGAGTCCAGCCTCTATGATAACACTTCATAGCATTGGGAGCAAGGTCTTCTAAATCACAACACTCTTCCATTAGATTATAGAGATCTGAATTCTTTACGCATAAAAAGAATATACCAAAATCAAAAGCAACCCACTCTGGAACCCCATCAGGATTACACCATCCCTGTTTGCCTTGTACATTTGTTTTTTCAAGGACTATTAAACCATGATTATGCGAAGCTTTTAAACCTTTTACATCATAAGTCTTACCGTCTACAATAAAATCAATATGATTGATATCATCTTTTTTGGGAGTCTTCTTTACATTTAACTTCTTCGCCATGCAAGAGTCGTAAAACTTCCTTTCTCCTTCGGTACCCTTCGCTTCTGAGTGAGCTATATGAGCAGCCCCCGACATTTTTTTTGCTTTATTGGAAATCATTTTATTTAAAAATATAGTTCATCGAAAAATCTATTGCCATTGTAAGCTTTATCGTCGATCCAAAAATCGTACGAAGGCTTATTCATTCGCAACTCTGTGTATTTAACACCCCATTCTTCTAATTGATTCTTTGTTAACTCAGACCAATCCTTACCTGAGTTCCCCCCTCTAGCCGTCCAGTAGATAATCTCATTACCTTTTTTATATAGTTCATTAAAGTATTGTATACGAGAACCCATAGGTCTAGCTAATTCGTACCTTCCTCTACTATCAGTACAGATAGTACCATCAATATCTACAATAAATGTTTTCATTTGTTTTTAATATTGCTGATTATACTTGTTGCACTTACCCCCTCTAGAAAAGGTACAAATAAAATCTCAGTATTTTGAGATGCATTTTTTTCTTCTAGTTTCAAGTCGGAGATATCATAGTCTCCCCCTTTGTACCAAAAGGCTGGTTTAAGCCTCCTTAAATACCTCTCTACAGTTGGCTCATTAAATATAAACACATTGTCAACAGATTCATGGCAAGCTACCAGATAAGCCCTTTGCTCCTCGCAAATAATAGGTCTATCCGATCCCTTGTTTGCCCTAACGCTTTCATCGCTATTGATGCCAACAACCAAATTAGAGTGAAGGGGAGCAGATCTCTTTATGCTTTTAAGCATATGAGCATGACCTGCATGGAACATGTCGAAACATCCGTTTGTAAAAACGGTAGGATCGGGACTAATTTTACAAAGAACCTCTCCGAAAGATATTATTTTATGATGGTGCATTTTAAAATGGTGTGGCTACTCCTTTTTTACTAACTACCTTGCTACAACACTCTTGAGCAAAAGAAATAGCAGTATCGATTTTAGAATCTTTTAATCCGTCTATGGTCAAATATTTTGTAGCAAAAGCGGCTAAAAAAGTATCCCCTGCTCCTGTTACATCTCTAACCTCAACTTCATGAGTCAAAGGGTAATCTTTTCTTTTATAAGAACAACCCTTAGAACCTTTGGTTACGATAAGCTTCTCCCAGAGATTTGTCGAAAGAAACTTAAAATTATTTTCCATATACTCCTTCTCATTAACCTTCACAAAGGTAAACAAGCTAGCCCAACTCAAGTTACAATCCTTTTTGGTATCTAGAAACGAAATCTTTGATCTGCTAGCTATGTAAAACAAATCCTCATGACTTAAAAACCCTTTATTATAATCTGAAACAACAACAGCATCGAACGAGTCAAAATCTATAGAACTTAAAATATCTAACCCGATAGCATCATGTTGATCCTGATCTACTCTAAGTAGTAATTGATTAGAGTCCGTATCAATATATCGAGCCTTTTCTCCTATAACCTTATTGCTAATAAAAGTGAAATCAAGGTCTAATTCTAAATGATCTCTTAGGTTTACAAAATTATGATAAACATTCTTTGCCATGCCTACGCTATGAACACGAGAAGTCTCTCTGAATACTGGCGCTGGACCTTCTGGACAAAGCCTAGTAGCAGAGCCATAGACGAAAGTATCTTGGCAAGACTCTCCAATAATTAATATTTTCATTTTTGTGAATCTCCTTTCTGGATTCTATACGAATCATATTCGTAATGGCGAGTACTAACTTCAAAAACTTTAGAATCCTCTAGGGCTATAAGTTTGTGAGGAATACATGGGCGTAAATGTACAGTATCCCCTTCATTTAATTCGACCTCTTTTTGTCCCGCATTACTTAGATCATAATACTTTAAAAGTAATTTGCCTTCTACAACAGCCCAAGTCTCCTCTTTCTTAACATGATAATGCATAGAAAACTCAGCACCCTTATTAAACTTTAAAATCTTACCGCAATACAAATCATTATTAGTGATCCAAACTTCTTCACCCCATCCTTTAGGGTGTTTTTGTACTTTTGAAAAGACAGGCTCTAAGCTCATTCAAATGATTATAGAGTTTATTAGACTCTCGTCAATAAAAAAGCCCCCATGCAAGCCTAAAACTTACACGAGGACTTGATATGCTAGAATATTGCAATTACTATAGCTTCACCCTAAATTATAGAGAAGTCGCCTTGTGCCTCTTTCTTAACAAAATGTAAATTTGGGAGATTTAAATTTTTAATTCCGCCCTCTTTACGCATTCCTGTCCGAAAAACATGGTAAACCAACTGACGACCCTGAAGGTGAGTTCGATTCAACGATCTCTCCTTGCCATTCTTATTTGCGAAAGACTTGCCGATAAATGCAGCTCGACCTAATTCAAGACTCTCAATAGAAGACAAGGCGAACTCCTCGCTTGATTTACCGTTAAATTCGTCTGCCCAAACTCGATGAGAAAGACATCTTTTTAGAGCGCCAATATTATATTCATTATTCATGCAATCTGGATTGCAGAGGAAGTCAATCACACCTGCCCAAAACTCTCCGCCAAAATCATCTTTGGAGAAACTGCTAGGATCTAGGAGCGTAGACATTAAAGTAAATGTATCCCGAAGAACTTTTACAGACTCAAACTTAAGTTTCAATTCTGCATTAGCTTTCACATCTAAATCGGCATCGTTTAAGCCCTTCCTTAAAACATGACGGATTCTTGGAATTCCGTACTCATTCCAATATTTATAAATAGCTGACGCATGGGTTCCTGCATCTTGACTCCTAGTAGAATACCTCATGGGATTCCATCCCTGAGACCTGACAACATCAAAACATTCCTCAATGTATTTAAATTCATCAAATGGACCCCCTGTTTCACCCAAATCTTGACCTGCCTTAACCGCCCAAAAATTTTCGTCGTAGGATAGTGTCTTAGTCGTACTTTTGTCATTAGAATAGACAAATGAAGCAACTGGAGACATCTCCTTGATTAACTGAACAAAGACAGTTTGATCTTCTGGGTTGTAATTTGGGGATGAACGATCAACATTTGGATCTTCTGGATAAGCAGCAGAACGATGTTGTCCGTCAGTGACCGTGTAGTAATACTTGCCTTCAAAGAAGCATTCTACAACGCTCGCTGGTCTGTAAGCTTGGCTTGCCCACTTCCTCTTCATACGAGCAACACGAGCACCATTGAGCGGCCTCTGGAATCTAGAGTCTACTCCCAAATATTTTCTGGGAATTTCAGCGTAATATTCGGTGCCATGCTTATGCTCTACCGTTGTTACTGCTATAGGTTGTTCCATCCCAAGAGCTAACATGTGAACGCTCTTAAGTGGGCTATGATCCTCAATAGAGAACCCCTTCGTAGTTGGCTCTGCCGAAGCAGTCACCGTTTCTTTTTTTTGCATAATGCAACGCCAGATTATTAACCCTTGGCAAGGGAGTTGACGGTTTAAGGAGAGCCGACAACTTATTTCCTTTGTAGAGTAAATGCTAAGATTTCCTCTGACACGAGAATCGTAAAGCCTACTTTATTCCGTACAAGGCTTTTTTTGTACTTTCCTTTATTTTTTTCTAGAATCCCTTATTCTACAAGGGTTCCAGAGCAAAAAAAAACAGAGGCGAATCAAAAAATGATCGCCTCTGCTGTGTTTAAAGTGTTAAATTTCTCTCTTTATAAGTGGCAAACTAGCCTTTCTTGTCTCCTTTTTCCTTCGCTTTTCCGATATTAACGCTCAAAAAGTCAATGACCTTATATACTTTGGCGAGAATAGATCCCTCTTTAGGGGTAGGAGTTGAGGCTGCAAAAGTGCTAGCTGCTGCGACAATAGCTGTAGCCCAGTTAAACCAAGCTTGACCTTCGACGAATTGAGTAAGTGCTTCCATGATATTAAATTTACTTGTAATCTATATTACACAAAGCGACTTCTAAGGGAAATTTTACCGACCTTGGCCGTTATAGGGCTTTTTGTAGTTGGTAGAACCTTTAATTTTAGAGGTTTTACTCTTGGCATGAACCCCTTTTCTACGGATTCTCTTCTTTTTTTCGTAAGTTACTGCTTTTTTCATTTAATTATCCTTTACAAATTGACCATTCACCATCTTACCCGTGCGTTTTTTAATTACATCGTAAGCAGATTGTAAACAATCTACACTATCCATATTAAGCATCTTGGCCAATAGAATTATAGTGACCAACATATCACCAATACCATCTTTAGCTTCTAGTAGAGCATCCTCTTCCAAATTCAAAGAGTCAAGGTCTTCTGTTAGGAGCTTTTCATCCAAGATCTCTTGGTCGCCCAACGAGACTAGTTTTTGTAGAGCCTCTCTAGTTTCATCTAATTCTTCTTGAGTCTTATCAAGTTGACGGAGCGGAGTCGATTTAGCAAAAATGCCTTTATCTTCTCCCCATTGTAGCACTAATGCGCTTAGTTCTTCGTAGTTCATGGATTGTTTCTGTTTTGCTATCATTTTAGCAAAGTGTTTTTCAAAAGATCTCATAACTGAACCGTCTTTGGCGCAATTTCTTCAATCTCTTCGCACAATCTTAATATCTCTGAAGTATGCATGTCAAGGGCTTTACGCCTCAATTTAAACATTTCGTTGTAAAATTTTTTGTACTCAACGTCTTGGTACAAGTACTCCTGACCGTCTATCTTTAAGATAAAATCTGAATACGTCTCGTACAAAGTAGGGTCGATACATTTTTCTACAGGGTCGTAATCACTATTTCTGATTACATAATCAAAGATATCGTGCCGACTAACGTGAATATTTTTTATTTCTAAACTCATTTCCATAAAAAAACCCACGATTACAGTGGGCTTTGTTTTGTTATGCACAAGAAGCCACTAAATCCGCTTCTTTGTCTCTGCGCCTAAGAAGTCCGTCTAACCCTTTGCCAGCCCAAATTCTTTTCATTTTTCGGATCTCCAGAGCAATTGCTGTGTAATTTTTGCTTGGAACAAGCTCGCGTATACGAGCCATCTCCGCACGGCGAGAACCTTTTATAGAGCTGCCACGATTAAAGACCAAGCTAACCAATGCCCCAAAAGCATCAGGGTGTAATTTATCTGCTTCTGGAAAAGCTCTTAGGGTTAGCTTAATAAATCTTGGAATTGTATTATTTTTAAATACTTTTAATGCAGAATCCCAAGGTACCTCTATATCTCTTACAGATCCAACCTTAGCATTGGCAGAACTACCTTTGTACCCCAAGCATTTTTTCAAGCGGTTGAAATCAGAGTCATCAATTCTGCCTCCCCAATCTTCTTGAAATTGAGAAACTGTATTGTACCCAAGATCATATCCAACTCCTACTGTAACCCCACTGGCTCCTTTAGGCCAGCAAGGTCGTTTTAAGTACTTGTTATAATAACCTTCACCACCTCCAACTTCATAATCTAAAACTAGTCTTAGAGATTTAGGAGAAAGTAGTTCGGAAGAGTTTTCTTCTGCCTCATGCTGACAAGTAGAAGGAGTAACATAGTCTTCTTCTACAAGTAATGTCTTTATAGTCTTCCAAGTAATCGGGCCATCAATACCGTCATCTTCAACTTGAAGAATGCGTTGTACGTACTGAATTAGCTCCTTCTCTTCTTTGCCCTCTAACAAGCCAGACACAATGCCCGACCATGTTTTAACGCCATCAACCCCGTCCACAGTTAAACCTAACTCAGACTGGATTTCTTTGACGATATTACTTTTACCAGAAAACCTCATAATTAAGATTACTCTGATTCTACTTCGGAGCCTTCAGCCTCTTCAGACTCTGGCTTTGGAAGTTGAGCTTGAGCTTCTTCACGGATTTTAGTAGCGAGAAACGATCCTGCTTCTGCCACTTGCAAGCCCTGAGCTTTAATAGCGATATCAATAAGTTGCAAAAGTACATTGGCCTCTTGCTCTGAAAATGTCATTTTTACTTCGTTCATAAGTACATAATTATAGAGACTTATAAAAAGAAAATCAACAAATTATTGCTTATTTTTTTCTCCAATATAGCCCCTAAAAAAATCTCCATGCCCGAAAGCATGGAGATACAAATTTAAGAGTTAATACTTAGAAATAATTAATCAGATTCTTCTTCAGAAGTCTCTTCAGCGGCAGCTCCTTCAACCTCTGTCTCCTCAACTTCAGGGACTGTTTCAATCCAAGTCTTCAATGGAGCCACAGCAGAAACAATAGCCTCCATAGCTTTAGCTACTTCAGGAACATCGTTAACACACTTCCAAAAAGTTTTATCTGGGCTGTGCATACCATCAACATTTAAATACTCAACCCCTTCATTATCCAAGCCTAAATGAATAGCCTCTTCCCCTTCTGTGGCATCATAAGGAACCAACTCAAGATGTATTTGACCACCATTATTGCCTTCAGCGTCCAGCTGTGGGCAGTGGATATTAATATTACGAACCCAAACGGAATCAAAAGTTTTTTTAGAAATCGCTGGTACTATGAATGAAGATGAACGTGAAATAGCCATATTTTTTTATGTTTACATGATATTATACACTTTGTTTATGGAAATTCCATTTTTTATCGAATTTCATTTTGTATTAGCATAATTTTATCTATTTAATTTTATTCAAATTCTTCTGAGTTTCCATCCCCTCCTTCGAATTCTCCAGTATCATCAATCTCTACTTCTAATTTATCTATATCTTTACGCTCTCCGTAAACTACATAAAAATAATTAAGAGCCGTTTCTGTATTCGATCCTACAGTAACTTCCCCATCATCAGCGATATCTTCGACATAAAGATCTTGATTTGGACCTATAGCTGTGAGTTCTACTGTCATTGAATCGAGATCAACTAAACCACCCCAATAATCAGGCATTTCAATTGTATTTGATTGGCTTCTTCCCCTAAAGTAAACCGCAACTTCTGGACCCTCAATACATGAGTGAACTAATCTTTTCCCTTCTTTCGTCGGGTGAGGTATGGAGAAGTTTTTAGAGGTTCCTGTAATAGTTCCACCAACTGTGAGGTTCGCACTATAAACATTAACATTACCTCTAGCAATCCTAAACACTTCAGTAGCTTGACCCGCTGTGGCACTACCGTAACCAAACGTAACTATCTTCTGAGTACCACCTGAATTGGGCGATTGAACATATAAAACATAGTTACTTGCCCCAGTGTCTCTTGTGATCAAGCTATAACTAGTACTCGCAGCCTTAGTCCTGAGTGCGTTAGTTGCAACCACACCACTAACATCGATACCGTCAGTCTTAACCCTTAGCCTTTCGGAGCCATTGACTACTGTTCTACAGTAGGAGTTGTTTGACCAATGAATATAGTCATTACTATCCAAACCAATATAGCTAATACTATCTCTAAGATCGGTCTCTAATAGGAATTGAGTTCCGCTTAGATCTAAACCTCTACCTGCTGAGTAAGTAGTGTTAGTGTCCGTAGTTACATAACCTTGACCTTTAACATACTCTGTAGTAGCTATATTAGTATTATTATCACTTAGCGAAGGTGTGGGAGCTGTAGGAGTACCCGTAAGAGCTGGACTCGCTAAGTTAGCCTTGAGGTTTAAAAACTGGTTAGTCTCAGTCTCTGTGTAATAGCGGTCATCATGGTTGTGAGATGCAACCGCGAAAGCTGAAGCGTGATTACCATCAAGTAAGTCAGCATCTAATCCAGAACCAGAGCCATCGTTAGCTGAGTTCCACATTTTAGCCCAACCATTATTTGTGCCTCCCCACTTCCCTCTTAAGTAGCACCAAGCAGGATTACCCGCTCCAACTAAGAATTGATGTCCGTAGTGGCCTCCGCTACTGGCATTAGTGTAGTGCATCGATTGATGCCCCACCCAATGAGATGTTTCTGATGATGGTTGATTTGATGGGTTACCCCAACTATCAATATGACCTGATCCATATCCAAAAATAGTATCAAAATCAACGGTCCCCCAGCCCATTGTTCCAACCCAATAGTTCGAATCAGTGGTGCTTTGCTCCCTACCTTGATAGGTTGCTTTAGCAGACACGTTCATCAAAGAACGAAAACTTGCTAGGTCAGCATACCTTACATAACCATCAGTAGAAGTATATACACGATTAGGTATTGAAGAACCGAGATCACCAGAAGTTGTGTTGATCCAACCAGCATTTAGGTAGCCATTACCGTCAGTTCTTACTACTTTGTTTGCTTCGTTGTTTCTACCTGTGTGTAGTTGTAGCCCATCAAATGTACCTGCATTAACCCCCGCAGTGCCATTTACATCAACGGTCTTAATAGCTGCAAGTATCTCCGCTGCAGTTTGATCATCTTTAGCATTAAGCTCAATATCATCTAACTTATCTTTAAGCGTAGTAGTGAAATTCTTTTGAGTTAACCCACCGTCCCCTACAGAATAGGTGGTGTTATTATCAATACTATCTTGGAGGTCATCCAACCTCATGTATTTCCACTCAGAAGCAGACTCATCCCAAAGTAAGAACTTATCATCGTTAGCATCACTCGTCTCATTTAACTGACTTAGAGCTTCTGGGTCATACTTGCTATGGAAAGACATAGCAGCTAATCCATCTATACCTTTGTTTACAAGCTCTTGAGTTGAAGGTTCATTACCATTTACTTCTTCAAAACGTGGCCCATAGAAATCTATAGAGGTAGATGTGTCAGTGCTGTAATATAAGTAAGTTCTATGTTGCTGAGAAGTAGAACCGTTCTTCATCATGAAGTCGGTTGAAGCAAAAACTTTTTTACCTGTTGTGCAGTCGTAGATACCTCCCCTAACACTATTAGTAGTGCCTGATGCCTGATATGGCTGGATGTAACCTATAGACACATACCACCTATCTTGGACGAAACTACTGTAACTCTGAGATTTAAAGTATGGGTTAGTATTGGTGGTTCCATCTGTATTTAACGTGTGGCTACCAGCACAACCGTGATAAAAAGTTCCACTAGTTGAATCGTCAGTCCGTCTAAAGTAAATAACTGATCTGTATGCTTTGGTAGAATCAACTCCATTGATGGTGCAGTTCCAACCCCCATCTGCTCCACTGGCGGAATCATTAGATGGTGTTTGCCACACCACACCTTTTGCCCCGTTCGGCAAAGTTTCTACGGCTCTACTGTTTTCCGCATCAGTTCCATTTTGACCGTAGCTGCCCGTCCCACTAAATGGCGAAGATCCGAAATCAGACCAACCATTATTTGCACTTCCAACAGTATCTCCTGACCACGAATATGTGTTCATGAAGTTACCTTGCACCGCTAACGTCTTGAAGTGATTGGCAACTTCACTCTCAGTATAGTACCTTCCGTCGTGTGTATGAGAATCATTGGCGACCGCTGTTGTAATACTAACATTAGAGGAACCATTAAAGCTAACACTACCTGTTACATCACCAGCTAAAGAGATCGTTCTAGCAGTAGTTAGCGTATCTGCATTTGGGTGATAGTTGTCTGCGAAGACCCTCTGATTTCCTTCAAGATACATATCTCCAAGACCATCTATTCGAGCTATCTCTCTATAACTGCCTGAAGTCTTACTCTTGAAATACCAGCCTTCGCTGTTTTGATCGGCATGTTCTACAAAAGTTGTCTGATGGCCTCCAGTTATTGATAAGGTACTAGAATTAGCAACTATTCCCCTAATCGCGATAAAGTGATTGTCGTTGCCAGAATAACCTTTAAATACCCCATAACCACTACCCCCTTCAATTGCAGCATCTCCTTGAAAATCCACCTTACCAGAAAATGTAGTATTACCTGTGCCATCAATAAGCATTTTAGTACTACTTCCGACTCTTGCCTCAAATATTCTTTCATTAGCACTTGTACCAGCTATTTTTGCTAAAACACCATAGCCGCCAGAATTTGTATTTTCAAATCTTCCCGCCCAGTTATCGTTTATACTACCTGTAACCTCAAGCATCGCGCTTGGAGTAGTCGTTCCTATACCAACCTTACCGTCAGCAGCGATAAGCATTGCTTGGGCGTTGTTACCAGCTAAGAATCTAATTTTACCTGATGCTGTGGTAGTCGCTATATCAAAAGTATTAGTTGTAGTGAAACCTAAATACCCTGCTCTAGAAGTGTTGTTGCTTGCATAGTATTGTTGGTAAGCTCTAATATCATTTGCATTTGTAGTAGCAGTATCTGTGAATCTTAAGCATTCATCAAAAGATGTCGCTACGTTTAATATAGCTGCTGGACTCACTGTTCCTATACCAACGTTTTGATTACTATGTAGAATTGATATAGCATTAGTGTTCCCGCCTGTACCTGTTTTTATAGCAAAGAAATTAGTACCAGAACCTAGAACAGCATCATTATCACCGCTTTGATTTAAACGTAGTTGAGTAGATGAATTACTGTCTATAACATGCAATTTACTTTCTGGACTCGATGTTCCTATACCAACGTTACCAGCACCAGTGATCCGCATCCTTTCGGTGGCCGCTCCAGTCCCGCTCGTTTGTGGGCAGAAGTAAATATCTCTAGCAGAAGCAGAACCTGTATTAGATCCTTGGATAAAGATTTTTATATTATTGTCCCAAGCTGCGATCATAGTCTGTCCATCATAAGAAAACTTAGAGTTCCAGTTCATGTCGGTCCCACCCATTTGGACTTGACCACCATGAAGAGATATTTGATTCCCGCCACTTACAGCAAAGTCTGCCTTGCCTCCGTTATCATTAGCACCATTTACTAATACCTTGCCAGAAGAATTAATACGCATTCTTTCAGTGGCAGATGTAATAAAGGTTATATCATTACTTGCTCTAGAAAAACCAGTTCCAGAGGAAGCCCCACTAAAACCAATATCAGGATCTGCAGCCGCATTGCCACCCACTACCCTAAGTCTACTTCCCACATTAAAGCTTTTATCGGTATTTAAGTTACCAGATCCAGAACTCCATAAGCTCACTGAACTTGAGGCTGTTCTAAATTTTATACCTCCAGCGGCTGTCGTATGATCTGCTAATGTTATTTTTGCAGTAGGACTCAGTGTTCCTATACCAACGTTACCAGCATTGGATACAGTTAAAGCTAATACATTATCAGTTAAATTTTGCCAATAGGTATTTGCATTATCTGAATGGAAGCCCCATTTTTTTGCAGAAACTCCTGTTCGTTGGTAAGCTATTGATACAGTAGCTGTATTAGCTACTTCTAATGGATAAGAAGGACTCGTTGTTCCTATGCCAACGTTACCAGCATTTGTAATAAACATTTTAGCTGCTGTTCCAGCATGTGTACGAAACTCTAAGTTCCCAGAGTTGTTAGCTGAAGCTACTATTCCACTTGTATTACCAGTAGAATAAGAAAGCTCTATTCCATTTACACCATTCCATACTCTAGCTTCAGCTCTAACGTCTAACGACTTCGTTGGATTAGTTGCTCCTATACCAACTTTGCCAGTGTTTAATATAGATATACTCTCGGACCCTGCCGTTTTAATACCCAACCTAGTTGTAGTTGGCATTATAATATCATACCCACTAACACCAAAATTAATCCCGTAAGCTTGTTGGAGTAGAATCCCCCCATTATCTATATCAACATTTCCATTTACATGGAGTTTTTGCGCTGGACTAGCTGTTCCTATACCAACGTTGCCGCTTCCATTAATGGCTAACCGTGATGTGTATGACGAGTCACCGACGTACTGTTGAAGGTAGAATTCGTCATAATCGACATACATCTTCCAGTCGTCGTGACCAGAAGTCGTGTCTGTAAAGAATAAAGTAGGCTCTGTTCCCTTGATTTCTACACCAGATCCTTCTACAGACAATTTTCTAGCAGGACTCGTTGTTCCTATACCAACGTTGCCGCCTGACTTTACTGTTAATTTCTCTGTTGGAGTACCAGTTAAAGTGGGATTTGTTAATATACTAAAATCAGCACCACCACTACCATCTCTTTTATGCCTTAGTATAGTACCATAAGTTCCTGCGGTAGTATTACCAGCAATCATTTTTAGATCTACATAATCATCTGCGGCTCCTGATGTTTGATGTAATTCAAAAGCAATACCATTGCCTGATCTCCTAACATCAAGCTTTGAATTAGGACTCGTTGCTCCTATACCAACTTTGCCAGAGTTATCAAGAAGCATATTAGTGCTACCTCCTGTTTTAAATTCTAAAGAAGTATTGTTTGTGCCTTTTATGCCTTGATTACTATTTCCCCATAATAGTTGCTGACCTGAATCTATAAATAATGTGCCACTGTTTACATAAGTAGTTCCAGCTATATGTAATTTATATAGTGGGTTAGTTGTTCCTATACCAACGTTACCAGAAGAATTGATACGCATTCTTTCAGTGCCATTAGTATCAAACCTCATTGAATTAGATGAATGATCATATAAAATGCGACCTTTCCAATCTACCCCAGACATAGAAAAATCAATATAGCCACCTGTATCACCGTTTAGCTGTATATGACCGTAATTGCTTGATCCAGAACTATAAATCCCCGCCAACACACCGTTACCAGTTGGTGTGGTTGATATAGCTCCTGCGACATGTAGAGCTGCTTGTGGACTAGTTGTTCCTATACCAACTTTACCAGCGTTACTTATATTTAAAGGGGTAGTTCCACCTCCATAACCTCCTAATCCTAAATAGGAATTACTATTAGCTAATATATGAAAATAATCTCCACCTGTGAAGTCGCCATCAACACCGTCAAGGAATATAGCTGCACCGTTTGAATATTCTTGCAAGGTTATAGAAGAACTACCATCAGTTACTTCAAATTTAGCTGTAGGATTAGTTGTTCCTACACCAACTTTACCTGTAGATAATACCGTTAGTAAACCTGCTTCTTCCACTTGGAAGACAGCGTTTCCTGCAACAGATGTTGTGCTAGGTATACCTATTGAGAATGGATGGTAACGAACCCCCGCTCTCCCTCCATCAAAAACGAAGAAAGTTTCATTATCAGACGAATCAGTTGTTTTAAAGGTGAGACCTGATGAGCCGCCATCTCCTTTCAAATGTAATTTAGCTGTTGGGGAGCCTTGCCCTATACCAATATTACCTCCATTAAACCAGCTATTTCCAGCGGTATCAATTCTTACGTCTTCTGTACCTGTATCAAATAACGATAGCAAACCTTTATCAAGATTACCCCCTGTTCCTCTTGGGATTATTCTTGCGACATTATGATCCGCTGACTTCAAGAATATCTCCGCACCATCACCGAGAACGTTAAGATTATTATTTATATTCCTTGTTGGCATTTTCTTTTATTTTTAAATTTTTTTATTTAATCGTAGGTATTGTTTAGGGATTGACCCACTGCTTCCACTAATACTCTAGGTGTGTAGTGCTTTGTTCCTGACCTAGATTTAAATGTAAAGGTTATGGTTGACCCGTTTGCAGATGCAGTTACATCTAAATCGTTGGTACCTTCATCGATTACTTTTTGGGTGTTCCATGTACCAGAAGCATTATAGCAACTATAGACAATCTTTTGATAGCTTCCAGTATGCCCGAAGGAGGTGAACGTGAAGCCAGCAGAAGCTCCATTAGTCCCCGCAACTAATCCAGCTACCGCATAACCAGTTGTGTCAAGTGAACCAGCAGATTTTTCGTATGTGACCTTGCCACCAGCTCGGATGCCGCCATTGACATGTAGTTTGTAAGCTGGAGTATTTGTGTTTATACCAACGTTACCATCATCCCCATCAACCGCTAGTCTATCATCCCCACCTGCGAAGACCCTAATGTCATTGCCAGTCCTATAAATGTATTCGCCTTCAGAAGTTGATGAACCAAATACAAAGCCATTAGCACCTCCTGCGTAAACATTACCAGAGGCGACCGTGTTACCCGTGAAAGAAAGGCCCCATTCTTGCGTTTGGAATTTAGGTAAATTATTGTGGCGAATCTGAACATAAGAGTTTGTTCTACATAAAACAGCCCACGATCCTCCACCATGCAATAGACCAAAACTTGGTGTAGAAGCACCATCTGCGTAGAGGTATCCTTGAAGACCATCGGCTCCGTCTCTAACTTGAATTCCCCCAGCACCTGTCGATCCGTATTTTAATTTTAAATACTGATTGCCAGAAGTTGTTGTTAAAAGAGTTCCTGAAGGGAAATTTAGTGAACCTACATTATTTAAATCATATTTAACTTCAGTGTCGGTTGTATTTCTTGCAGCTAAATCTAAATAGGCTGTTTGTGCTTTATTTAATATTTTAAGATTACCTTGTAGCTGAATAGTAGGTGTTGTTACTGACGATGTAGCGCTAAAACCGTGACAAAAAACACTAGCAAATCTCTTGCTATCACTACCTAAATCATAACTTAAGCTTGTTGAAGGTAGTATATGGCCCCCTGCTGTTACAGCACCTGCGAAGATTGCATTACCACCTTCTGACATATCGAGGGTAAGAGCGGTTATTGTAGATGAACCATCTTTGCCTCTAAATATTATGTCTTTATCAGTAGCAGAATTTTGTATTTTAAAATCCCCTGTATTATTTACAAATATAGCATTAGAGCCATCGTGTAAAAGTTCTAAACTAGTTCCACTTAAATAAAGCCTTTTTGAAGTCCCTAAACTTACATTACCTGCAAAAGTTGCATTACCAGAGTTGTCAATACTGAAAGTGTCTGTTGTCGAGGAAGCAGTATCGTCATACCATTGGAACTTTAGGTCATTATTAGCACCCCTAATTATATAAATATCATTCGCATCTGTAAAAGAATTTGAATCTGTAAAACCTAATGTTGGTCTTGTTGAATTTATATATATACTAGCAGAACCTCCATTTGAAATTGATGTAATATTATCTGCGCTTAAATCACCTGCAAAAGTTGCGTTACCACCCGCTGACATATCAAGGGTAAGAGCTGTAAATTCTGTACCGTTATCAACTCCACGGAACAACATATCAGCATTATTTACCCTCGACCTAATTTGGAGACCACTTGAATTACTTAAAGTGCCAAATATAGTTCCATCATCACTCAATATAATATCTTGGCCACCCGCATCTAAAGTTATATCAGCAGCAGCATCTAAAAGTAGAGACGAACCTTGAAGTGTTGTAGCTCCACCAGTAGCACCAAATGTTGATGTTCCATTATTTAAATCTATAGATGAAGCATTACCAACAACAAATATTTGCCTACTAGCCAAAAACCTATGATAATTTGAACCTTGCCCAGAGCGAAGAATATACTCTCCTACTTCTAAATGACCTGATATATCAGCAGCACCATTTATGTCTAAACTTGTACCTTCTAATTCTGTACCAGTTATTTTACCACTTGATGTGATAGCACCAGAACTTATTGTACCTGCAAAAGTGGTATTTTGACTAGAGCTTATTGTTATAGCTGTAGTATCGTTTGTGCCTATATTTAAATTAGCAGCTTCACGCAACCAAAGATAGCCAGCAGTACCATTACACCCTACCGTAAGACCATTGCCAGCACCACTACCCGTTGAACTATTTTGTATTTGTACAAAAGAGATTGTTCCAGAGCTTCTTGCATAAAGAGGGATACTTCCGCTACCTCCAAACACACTTTCACTAGACCCTGTTGTTATCTTGCCCGAAGCAACTGTATCACCAGTAGAGCTAATAGTTAAAGCTGTACCGTCTACTGAGTTATTAAATTCGAAACCGTTACCTGTTAATCCAGTAGTGGCTTTCCATGTTCCACCATAGTTTCTAAATTCACTACCAGTACCTGAATAAACGCTTCCATTCACATGGAACCCAGAAGAAATAAAGAAACCCCTCCTAGTGCCATCAGTTGAAAACGATAACACATCATTGCCTCCAGATGTTTCTCTATAAATTCCTGTATCGTTATCATTACCAAGGGTTAGAGCAGGTAAAGAAGCAGAACCAGCAGGAATAATCGAAATTCTCTCACTGAATGTCCAAGCATCAGTAGAGTTTATCCAGTTTATCGTCTTATCCGTAGCGCCTTTAAGAGTGATACCACCACCGTCAGCGGTAGTGTCAGTCGGTGTTGCAACAGTTCCTAACTCAATGTTTTTATCATCAACCTGAACTGTCGTACTGTTAATCGTTGTCGTGGTTCCATTGATTGTGAGGCCACCACTTACGACCACATCACCTGCAAAAGTTGACGCTCCTGTTCCTGAGCATTGTATAACTCCTCCAACAGAAACCGTTCCTGTGTTGGGGTTTAATGCGAGATTCGTTCCAGAAGGGGTTAGTATTTGACCTCCACCAACAGTTACGTTGCCTGTGAAATCAACTGATTTATTATGGCCATTAACGGTTTGATATGTACCTAATGTACCTCCATCTCTTACTCCAAAATTAACAATAGTGTTACTAGAATCACTTTCATTAATAATCCCAACATCTATTGCAAAACCTTCTCTAGCGCTAAAAGCTGTACCGCTTTCAGAGATACCCATTACAAACCTTACTTTTTCGTTTGTGCCAGTACCTGAACCATAAGTCTTTTGGTTCATTAACCTAAGAGCTGTGAAATCACCATCTACAATCCCAGCTGATACCAATTTAGCATCTGGACTCGTTGTTCCTATACCAACGTTACCTCCATTGAAGTAAGAAGAGCCATTGGCACTAAAACTTACAGCAGGAGTTGTGTTATTATATAAATTTAGTAAAGCAGTATTACCGTCTCCATAGTTGATTGCTACACCACTAGAATGAGAAGCTTTTATATGAAAATTACCACCGCCTTGATATATTGAACTTGTTCTACCATGAGAACTTTCAAATTTCATTTGAGCTTCCGCACTATATAAGTGCAGTGGGGCTGACGGACTCGTTTTCCCGATACCAACGTTACCCGCAGAAGTAATCCGCATTTTTTCTGCCGCTGCGTTATTTAAAACAGGCGAGAAAGTAATCGCTACATCTTTATTGGCAGACGAAGAGAAATCTGCATTTTCTTTTACTGCTGAAATTGCTACTCCGTTTGCACGAACATCTGGAGTCATCCTTAACGCAGAAGTTTGCGTGGTAGTATTACCTTGGTCGAGATTAAACAACTTAATTTCAGAAGCCCCGCCTGTTTGCGTATCTCGTATATCTAGAATACTGGTTGGATTATTTGTTCCTATACCAACGTTGCCAGAAGAATTGATGCTTAATCGTGTATTAGTACCTACAACGTTATTGTCGCAAATTTCAAATGTGCTAGAATTAGTTCCTAAAGAAAAAGTATTTGCTGATGAAGCGAATTGTATTTGAGGGTCACTGCCGCTTGAATTTATCTCTATCGATCCACTACCTCCAACATCACGGGTAAATCTGGCTAATGGACCTCCTTGACCTCCTCCAGTTACCAAAAGACCTGTCCCAAGAGTAGCACTATCGTCGATATGTAACTTCTTCGTCGGACTCGTTGTACCTATACCAACGTTAGCTCCTCTTATGTATGTATTATACGAATCGCTCCCCAAGTGAAGCGCCATATTAGAGTAGATATGATCAGTCTGAATATTTAATGTTTTATTATCACCAGAAGTCTTTACTTCAATAACATTTCCGTTACTAGTAGTGTTCTCAAACCTAGCAGCAACATCAGTATTGCCAGTACTTACATGTAGTTTTCTTGCTGGACTAGTTGTTCCTATGCCAACGTTACCTGACGTATTAGCTAATATACGTTTCTGTGCAACAATATCAACAGAGCCAGAGACTCCAGAGCTTGGAACCGCCGCAGATGTAACATTAATAATACAATTAGAGGCTCTTGAACTTCCTTGGTATCCCGCTCCCAAATGAACATATGCTGATATATCTGTATAAGTGCTTGGAGATGGAACATGAATATACCACTTACTATTATATACAAACAGTTTAATAGTAACATCAATGTCTGCTGTCGCAGCAGAGGATTGCACTGTTCCAGTATTAAGAGTCGTAGCACTAAAATTAATAATTTGCTGACTAGACACATTAAATTGTTGAAGTTTTAATGCTCCGTGAATATGAGCATAATTATTACTCGCAACATCAAGTTCTATTAAAAATCCTGTCGTGGCTGAACCAGCATAAAGATTAAACCCGTTACTCAAAAGGCCATCGCTACTTTTTATTCTGCCAGATACTTCAAGCTTTTCATTAGGATTATTTGTTCCTATACCGACCTTATCTGAAGTTAATATTATATCTGCTGATGCACCAGATTTTAAGTCTAAATTTTGGCTACTAGAGAAGTAGCTAGATCTAATTTTTTTTGTTGCTATACCTTCATTAGCATCTACCCTAACTTCTCCGTTAACATGGAGTTTTTCTGCTGGACTTGTTGTTCCTATACCTACGTTACCATTATCTCCATCAACCGTTAGTCTATCAGCCCCACCTGCCAAGACCCTGATGTCATTGCCACTCCTATAAATGTACTCCCCTTCAGAAGTTGATGATCCAAAGACGAAACCATTAGCACCTCCAGCATAAACATTATTGGATGCTATAACGTTTCCAGTGACATTGATACCATTAGTTGCTGTCTCAAGCTTCTTGGAATTGTCGAAGTAAAGACTGACAGCCCCATTCGCAGCAGCAGTAATCATATCTTCACCAGCACTGCTTTCTATTTGAACAGAATTTCCAGATTGTATGTATAAACTACCAGTAACATTATTGGTTAAATAACTATGTGTACCATCATGGTAGATTTGGAGATCGTTACCATGACCGAAAGTTATTCTTCCGAAACTAGTGCTAGACGAATCAAGTAGTTGAATATTACCACCAACATAAATACCTGTAGAAGTTGTCTCTAATTTTGCAGAATTATTATGGTATAAGTTTACCGCACCGCCTTGGTTAGCAACCAACATAGGAGAACTATCTGCCCCCAGTAATCTTAAGCTGTTGCTTTGTATATTTAAATTACCTGTCCCAGTATCTTGAATATAACTATGAGAACCATCATGGTAGATTGCTAAGTCATAACTTGCCCCCATCCGAATACGCCCATTATCAGGCATATCCAAATAACCATTCCCATACAACTGAATTCCGTCAGTCGTGGTGGCGAACTTCTTTGAATTGTCGAAATAAAGTTCTACACCCCCATTATTAATCATTGAAGCCATGACTTCAGAAGTCTGATAGCTATAAAAAACAATATTGTTAGATCCTTGAATTCTTAAATCACCAGTACCTGCGTCTGATATATAGCTATGAGAACCATCATGGAAGATTTGGAGGTCATCATTATTACCAAACTTAGCTTTGATACTATCAAAGAACACCATTCCTTGCGGGGCAGAAACGGTTAGCCCAGTACTACTCCCATCTAAAGTTAAGTAAGGTGTTATGCCACCAGATCCATTATCAGAATAGAAAATAATATCCTTATCATCTGCGTTATTTATTATCTGTAGATCTCCTGTATAGTTACTTATTACGGAGTTAGATGCATCATGGAGCATTCTTAAATCATGACCATTGCCAAATACTAAAGTAGAACTATCAGGAAATACGGTGAACGGAGAAGCACCACCTGAAACACCCTGTAACTCGAAATAATTTTCATAACCACCAGAACCATTATCGTTTTGGAAGATAATGCTCTTATCGTCAGCAAGGTTTCTAATATAGATGTGTCCTGTGGAATTTTCTAAGTAAGAATCTGTACCGTTATGGTATATACCCATATCGTTTGCATTACCTAAGTACAACGCTTTACCATCTGCTATTCTCAAGTGTTGACTTGATACAGTGTAATTTAAACCACCATCTATTCTAAGGTACTCTTCTAGAGTCCCTGATGAATTTTCAGCCTGAAGTTTAATATCACCCCCGTGTACAGTATTACGTATATCTAAAACACCAGTTTTATTTACTATATAACTATCACCAGCCGAAGAGTGGTATAATTCTAAATCTTGAGCATTTCCAAAACGAACTTTAATATCATCGTTCAGATTTATATTACCCGTTATCGTACCACCTGATAGTGGTAAGAAATTTCCACTAACTCCCCCTGCTATAGCAGCGTCAACATAACCTTTTGTTGTAAGAGTTGCCGCAGCGTCATTTGAAACTGTCGTACTTGAAGTCACTTTCCCTGCAAAAGTTGCATTACCTGCGTTTGTTACAGAAAACTTAGAGGCAGTTCCTCCACCATACCAAACTAAACTACCAGTTGCGCTAGTATTATAATTAAATCCTATTTCACCATTCGCACCATTTGAAATTCTGCTTGAAGAGTTTGCAAGAAATAAATTACCTGCGTTAATTGTAACACTACCGCTGCCATCAATTACCATTCTCTCTCCCCAAGAGGTTCCATAAGTTAGGAATGCTAACTTATTAATCCCTGCTACCATTCCATTACCATTATTGGTATTGTTATGACCAAGAAAAACTCCTACGTTAGATGAACCTTTAAAGCTAGAGTTAATGTAATAACCAGTGCTTGCTAATTGAGAGCCTGTCCCTATAACTTCTAGCTTTGCACTTGGACTCGTTGTACCTATACCAACGTTGCCACCGCTTAAGATGGTCATTTTCGTAGAATTATTCGCAACAATAGCTACTGATTGATTATCTAGAGTCCCAAATTGCCCAGTGCCACTGGAGGCAGTTAAATATTTACCAAGATTGTTTTTTATTCTATTATTTGGAACATCAAACGTAATAGCAGTCGTTGCCCCATTTAAGAAATTTAAAACGCCGTTACCCCAAGAGCTTCCTGTTTGTATGTATGCCGTGTTGTTTGTAAAGTATTGACTTGAAGTCAATCCTAGAGTACCAGCGACATGAAGTCTATACGCTGGACTTGTTGTTCCTATACCAACTCTCGCATTAGGCGTATCAACACGCATAACAACAGATGCGTCTTGATGTCTAAAGTCAATAGATGAACCACTATATGTCTGAATAATATCTGTATACGATACTCCAGTAGTTGTTGTGTTCCCTACTACGTGCAGCTTTTGTGACGGACTCGTTGTACCTATACCAACGTTACCCGCAGAAGTAATACGCACTCTTTCAGTGTTACCACCAAAGAAAGCAAAACCTCCAGATGACGCTCCAGATGATTTTAAATTAACTATATCAGTTGTCTGACTTACATCTATATACAGCCCTTGAAAATTAGATGCGTCAGTATAATGAAGAAAATTAGCTATTGAACCAGCACTGCTACTATGTATAGATAAAGGTCTTGATGGACTAGTTGTTCCTATGCCCACCTTGCCATTAGCTAATACCGATATGTTAGTAGATGCTGCTGTATCCGCTCTTCCAAACGAGGCTATACCCCCTTCTGCTACCATATAAGCAGAAGTATCATTATCCGATACGGCTAGTTTGGCTCTATTAGTTCTAGATTTTATCGTGAGACCAATTTCCGCGCCACCTTCTGAATTAAAGATCGCTGTCTTTGTCTGACCAGACACGCTATTACCAAGCTGCAACCCTACTGATGGAGATGTTGCCCCAATACCAACGTTATTATTTAATCTATGAATTGTTAATGAATCAGCCCCTAATTGAGAATTGTAAATACGGAACATGTCATTAGTTGCCCCATTAACATACTGATTCTCCAAGCTCCAAGTGGTATAAGTACCTACAAGATCAACTTTTGCTGACGTACTCCCAGAACTTTCTATATCTAACCCTGCAAATGTAGGAGAGTCGGAGGTATTCAAACTTAAATCGTCTAAAACCTCACTAGTCGAGAGCGATGAAAAGTTCGTTTGGTTGTTTTCTCCCGTTGATCCTACAAAATACTCAGACATAGCTATAAATTATATAGATTGTTACACCTATTTATACTTAAATACACAAAAAACCCGACCCTAAAAAGGGTCAGGTTGTTAAAATTAATATAATTAGTTTGTTTCTTCGATCCAATTATAATTTATAGTCGAGGAAGTCACTAATGTTGCTGTAGTTTGGTCGCTAGCTATTTTCAAACCATTTCCATTTACACTGACAGATAACCCGTAACCAGAAGCATTAGATCCTGCAAATGTTTTTATAACGAAAGAAGACAACATGTTTGTACTATCAGAATCCCTACGGATAACACCTTGGATCTTCCACATAGCAACATAAGTTCCATTATCTGAGTCTTGAGCTGTATCAATTGATTGAACAACACCCTCAAAAGCAACTGTGGTCTTATCATTCAAATCTATAGCATTACCATCTGTTCCAGAAGTGGATATTCCATTATTATCTGTACCACGTAAAATTAAAGAACCTCCTTTAGTAACTACATTACTAATACTAGTATTATCACTTCCAAGTTCGATCTCATTGAGATGACCTTGATCAGAAACTGTAGTAATAGCAGATGTCGAAGATCCCAAGTCAACAGATCCTCCCCCTGTAAGACCAGAAGAAACAGAAACCGTTACGGAATCATTAGAAAGTTTAGCGTTGGCTATAGAACCTGCCAACATGTTATTTTCAACAGCGCCAGCAGCAATCGTCGCAGTCAAAGTCTCAGTAGTATCCGACCCATCAAAAACAACTGAACCGCCCAAGTCTCCAGCTAAAGAAAGAGTTGTCGCAGCAGACCATTTAGAGGCTGTAGATGCATTACCAACAATATCAGCTTCAATATCTAAACTATTGGTTTTCCAACGATTATTGGAGCTATCATAAGTAAGTTCTGCAATTGAAGGGCCAGTTGCTCCAGAAATTATAAGACCACCGCCATTTGCAGCGGCATCGTTGGCTGCTCCAGTTCCTAATATCAGGCTGATATCTCCAATCTGAACATCTGTAGAAGAAATAGTTGTGGTTGTACCTTCAACTTGTAAATCTCCTTGGATAACAACCGTTCCTGCTGGACCAGAACTATCTGGATCAATTGTAATTGTAGATGGACCAGTAATATTACCCCCGTTAACACGCAGATCCTCTACTTGGATGTCTTGGTTCGTAGTAGCCCCATTGTCACAAACATGATCCAAAGTCAGAGCGTTCATTGTACCGCTCAAATCGACAATATCAGCTTCCGCTACATCAATCAATCCACTAAGAGTATCTACATCTCTAGTATTTTGGTCAATAACTAACCCCGTATTTGATAAAAGAGTATTAACCTCGGTTTCAGTATAATAACGACCATCTAAATCGACCTCATTAAAACTAGCAGCTGTAACATGACCGTCAGAATCAAATGTAAAGGTAGCATCTTGGAGTACCGTCCCGTTTGAATGATTCTCTGATACATTCGCCGCTGGAGTAACAACTGGGTGGGCATTAGCAGCCAAATAACCAGACATTGAATGAAGCGCATCTTGAGATGCTCCTCGATCCGTAACCCCATCTGTAATAGAGTTTTGTATTGCTGATGACCTTACATCAGTGTCAAAAGTCGATATATCAGTAAGACTACCCGTCTGAAAATCTACTTGAGTCCCATTTAGCTCTCCTTTGTAAATAATGTTTGTCGCCATATTAGTAACTAGTTACCCCTAGTTACACGACAACTCTAATAATTAGAAAAGAATTAATATTTTAATTGAGACAAATCAACCTTTCCTAACCAACGCACATTTGTTGCAGATTTACCTGTGGCGTGGAATTTCAAAGAGCCATTCGAAGGGCTAACTGAAAATTGCACATCCCCTACCCCTATTTCATCTTGTATTATATGTGTCTGAGGAGTCCCCAAAAGAGCAACAGAATTAGCACTATTACCCCTTTTTGCACCACCATTCACATGCATAATGACGGTATCTCCATTTTGCGCTCTACCTATAAAATGGCAGCTAAAAAAGTAAGAAGTATTGTCCTCTAAGACAAACCTAGCATTAGTACCATCTAAAAACAATTCGGTTTCTGAAGCATCTGTAGAAGAGCCTCTTAAAAGAAAGATTGCATTTTGTGCGTCTCCAGCTACAGAGAAATAACCATTAGAGATTACAAACTGGTTTTGTTGGGCATTTAAATTTGCATTTTTGGCACCATCTCCAAAGATAACTTCAGAAACATTCTCTGTATTGAGAGTTTCTAAAACTAAATTTTTTAATTTTACTTCTAAGGCCATTATGTGTTCGGTATTGCTCTGGTTTGTAATACGTATCCTGCACCTATATTATCTGAAAATTCCACAAAGAATCCAGTGGTACTCACATCTCTAACTGCAGTAAAATAAGTTCTCTCTACCCCATTTGGCAACTGAAGCTCACATTGAACCATCGGTGCAGAAGAAAATGCAGTACCAAATGCTATTCCCGTTTCTTCTATCCCAGAAGGTAAAACGAAATCAACCCTTTGACTAAAGCTCTGCTCTAAAAATTTGTTATACTGGTCCAATGATAGATGATAATATTCATTGTCAGCACCACCTTGAATCGATAAAAGCCCATTATGGCTAACACCGCCCACACCCACATCTAAGCCTGTCGAAGAAATTATCGACAAATCTACATTTGGAGTCTCTGTAACTGTTACATTAATACTCATGGAAGAGGAGTAGCTGTTCCATTAATAGTTGCGGTCCCATATAATAATCTATCAACACAACCATCAGATTTTATTAAAAATATATCATAAGAACTATAAGCTGGCTCCATCGCTTGAGTATCCTCACTATTTAGAGACATTTTCGCAACACCGTTTGCAGCATCTGTTTCTGCATAAGTGAATGTAGCTTGAACCGCTTGATCGTAATCTCTATAAACAACTCCAGTCAAATAAACATCATCTGTTCTCAAATCGTAAGCCGCATTTGAATCATCCTTCAAAGTCATAGGGATATCCAAACAAGCGCCCTGCTCGATAATTATGTCGTATTTTGTCCCAGCCATTACTAAATCTTACACAATATTCTGTTCCCTGAGCTTTTTATTTTCATTCCGAAGATATTTAATTTCTATTTTTAATTCCGTAACTTGTACGGTCAGCTCTTGGATCTGATCCCTCATAGCTTTCTTCTCTTCGGAAGCATCCATCAAAAGAGTTTCTAAACGATCTACTCTTGTAATTAGATTGTCTCTTAAAACAGCTTCTGTTTCATAATCTATTTTGGCTAAAGCTTTATTTAAAATTAACTTTTTTTCCAAAAATTTCCATATTCCTCCTCCTAAAACAGCAGATATCAAAGCTGTTAAGATAGTTGGTTCGTCCATAAATATTAGTTACACAACTTTTTAATTTTGTGTGTAAACAATATTGACTAATTATAAGTTTGTATGGAGAGACGCAAACATGACACAAGTATTGAAAAAGCCGAAGCTTTCACAAGAAAGTTTTGCAATCCAGAAGATAGCGCCACTATCTCTGAGATAGACGTACACGCTAGAGAAGTAGCTTGGGCTTTATTAAAAAGAATAAAACATTTAGAGCAGCAATCTTGTGTTTGTGAAGAGTGTGGTAATCAAGTAGAAGAAGAACCTATAGAAGAAGAGGTTACAGAAGAAGAAGTTATAGAAGAAGAGGTAAAAGTTGAAAAAAAACAAGGGAATGAAGTTAAAGCCGAAACAGGTGAGACTTCTGCTATGGATAAGCTAACAGAAATAGCTGAAAAAAATAAAGATATTTTAGATAAAGCTGCAAAAGGTACTGCTGCTGCAGCCGCTGCTGGAGCAACAACCCAAACAGCAAGTGCCGCTACTGGTTTAAGTGCTTTTGTACAAGAGACGGTTCAAAAAGTAGGAACAATTGGGGTCGCTGGAACTATGTCCATAGGTAGTGGAGCTTACTTCCAAGCTAAAACAACAAAAGAAAAAGGTACTGAGATAGCTGTTGTGGCAGAACAAGAGCACAAAGTATTTTCTAATTTAAATGATTTTACTGAAACAACAATTGGATTCCAACCTTTCGGAGGTGTTACCGAGGCAATTGTAGAATACGCAGAAAAAGGTTATGGAGATGTCATTGGTACATCTGAAGAAGGCTACAAAGGAGGCGAAGGAGAAGGAGAAGGTGAGGGATCTAGCGGCGAAGAGGGTGAGGGTGAAGCATCAAATAAAGAAACCTCTAACGAGGGAGAAGGAAATGAGGGAGAGCCTACAGAAGAAAATAATGAAGAAGGCGAAGGGGAAGCTGTTAAAGAAGAGGATTCTGTAGAGACTGAAGAAGAAACAGAAGAGTCCGAAGAGGAGTCCGAAGAGGAGTCCGAAGAGGAGTCTGAAGAAGAGGAGTCTGGAGAAGAGTCTGAAGAAGAGTCTGAAGAAGAGGGATCGGAAGAAGAGTCTGAAGAAGAAGGAGAAGAGTCCGAAGAGGAAGAGGAATCCGAAGAAGAAGAGGAATCCGAAGAAGAAGAGGAATCTGAAGAGGAAGAAGAGGAAGAAGAGGAACAAGAGGGGGAAGAGGAAGAGCAAGAAGAAGTGGAGGAAGAATCTGAAGAGGGTGAGCCTGAAGAAAAAGGGGAGCCTGAAGAACAGTCTGAAGAGGGCGAAGAGGAAAAAACAGATATTGAGAATTCAGAAGAGACATTCGAACTAGAAGAAGATGATCAAGTCACTCAAGTCCCTGATGTGATTAAACTCCCCAACATGATAAGAAAATAGTTATTATGGAAAATTTATTTGAAAAAATATTTGCTCCTTACATGGGATCAATGCCTGAGTTTATTATTTCTATCTTGGGTTTATTGGGGACGCTTTCTTATATTGTACCTGAAGATAGTAAGCTGGGTAGGTTGTTAGGTAAGTTGACGGGGAATCTAACTAAACTTAAAAACTTTATACTAAAAAAGAAGAAATGAAGCGCACACTCATAACTTTACTCTCAATTATTTCCGTAGCTAAATCTGCTGTTATTACCTCTGTAGAAGGAAATGTATTCCTAATAAACCCTACAGAAAACCCTAACGTCAACCCTGTAGTCAATATCCAAAGACCCATCCAGATCAGTAATGAGGAAGTTGTAGATATAGCTGAAAGTGAAGATAAGAAATTAGATATGGTTATCACTTGGGACGCAGAAGAAGAGGATATTTATGATTTTTATGACGCTCCAAATTGGGATTTTTCACAATCAGATTCTCTGGAATTAGATAGGGATTCTCCTATCGCTAACATATTAACTATTACAGACGCTTTAATACTTGAAGATAGCCCCTCTTATTCAAATATCGAAATCGGTGATGGGTTTTCAGTAACATTAAAATCTACGAATTTTACTTTTCAAAACAATAATGGTTTTACTGGAGTAGATGATGATGATAATGTTTATTCTACTTTAAATATAACTGAAGGGTCGAGTATGGACGCTATGTTTTCTGCAATCGGTTTAAAGATAAATGTTGATTCAACCAGTAGTTTAACTCTACGAGGGGCTGGAGACTCAATCAATAGTCAAACCGAAAGGTCTATCGTTAACTTATCTCCAAATGCCCAACTCACTTTAAGTTCATTAGATCAATTCGCGGTACAAGGCGATGATATTTACTTCAATGGTGTATCATTCTCACAAAACCCATCTATTTTAAAGTTCAGTGGTACAACGGGTACTGCGATCCCAGAGATGAATTTTATTCTTCTTAGCGCAATCCCTATCATATTACTTTTAAATAAGAAAAGGCGATAATAAATAATAAATAACTAAAAACGGCATCCGTAATAGATGCCGTTTTTTATTTAGTCAAAAAGTTCTCTTTCTAATTTCCTGTATCGGGCATCAGAATGCCAGACTTCATCACTCTGAGGCGTGTACGTCCCCTCCTGAGTCTGAACTGGAATCCCCGCCTTGAGCTTTAAGGAAGACGGCTGATATATGTTTAAAGTCGTCGTTTTCGGACTTGAGCCGCCGCCGCAGGAGGTCAGCCCGATCAGAGGAGTTGCTATCACCAGCAGCCCGTAATTCTTCAATTTCATTAATGAGTTCATTTTTTATCTTTCTATGGTTGTTTTTAATTTCAAAAAAAGCCAATTTATTCCTTAATTCAAGGTACAATTTGAGACTTTGAGCTAAAGTTTTAATTAAGGACATCATACTTCTTTTATATACACTCTAAAACTTGTTTCCACTCCATTTCTCCGATTACAGAAGTTAGTTTAGTGATATCTGCCTTAGTGAACTTTTGATACTGCCCTTTTAAGTTCGAAGGCATAGTAATCTGCTTGACTTTTGCGCCAGAGTTCTCAGCCATCTTGTCAGCAATGTCTTTAAATGAAACAGAATTACCAGTCCCGACATTATAAATACCAGAGTCATCATGATGAAGCATACGATAATGCACCTCACAAACGTCTTCGACGTTAACAAAATCTCTGCTTGCTTTGGTCCTAAAAACTTTGATCTCTCCATCTTCTTGAACTTGTTTGATAAATTTAGTTATCGGGCTTGCTTGATCACCCTTGCCTTCTTCGTGTGGACCATAGACATTAAAATACCTAAATCCTTGATAAGGATGATCTTCATTCAACAACCAATTGTCAAACATATATTTGCTATATGCGTAAGGGCTTAGAGGGGTACAAAACTGGTCTTCCTCAAAGGTCTCAGACAAACCGTAAACTGAAGCACTACTTGCATACTGGAATTTTACACCCATATTCGCGCACATCTGATAAAGTGTGCCAGAGAATATAAAATTCTCATTTAATATTTTTTTTAAATCTTTCTCTGTTGTACTAGAATTAGCGCCAAGATGGATAACAGCGTCAATAGCATGAAGATCAGGAAACTTCTTCTTAGAAGACTTGAGGTCAAAACCTATAACTTCAATCCCCCTCTTTGACAAGTAAGGGCAGAGATTTTTACCAATAAAACCTTCGCTACCAGTAACAACAACCCTTTTCATGTAGGATTATATTAAAGATCGCCAGTATCTTCAACAACTTCTTTTACGTCATTTAGGAACGGATAAGCATTTAACAAGTCCTGATGCTGGGCAAATGATTCATCGTCCCACCCCCATTCAGAAAACTTTTCTTCATCGTCCCAAGCCAGCACATCTTCCGAAGCCATAGAACCAACAGGCTTCTTAGACCAGAACTTACAACTCCAGTACCTTGGGGTAGTTTTATCTTTAGCTGTATCGCATTTGTGCCTAGCCCTAAAACTCCTACGCCTAGCTGGGTCATCCCGTTTGATTTCCATGTTAGGATCACCAAACTTTACCATAACAACATTACCTGTTTTAGGGTTTTTAACATAAACGCCAAACTTTTTCTTACCACCTTTAAGTCGAAAAGGTTTATTTAAAGTCTTTTTTTCAGCTTCAGAATAATCAATATCTTCGATATCTTGATCCGATTCTGTTGAAGCATCAATCTTAACAAAATCCAAACGAGCTAAAGCAAAATCTAATTCATCAAAATCAACGAAACCTTTACCCTGCTCTTCTATATAATACTCTTCAGACCCTTTTGCAACGTCTTGGTCTGCAGCACGGTACGACTTCTTAACCTTGCCTCCACGAAGCATCTTTAAGAACATGTTGACCCTAGCCATCGCCCACTGACCTCTAGTCTTGTTGGGACGGTGACTAGAGCTAAAAGCACCAGCACCACGGCGATAGATCTTCTTTAATTGACCTAAAGTCGCTTTTTTAGAATACTTCTCATTATGCTCTTTTACTTTGTTTTTAAGAGCTGTAACAACCTTTTCTGAAAAAGTAATTTTCTTTCCATCTTTCCCTGCGCTGCCCTTCTCGTTTTTAGAAGAGCCTTTTTTACGCTCACTAGGCTTAGAAGGGGTTTGAGCACCACCTTTAGGGCCAGAACGTTTAGCAGACTGAGATTCAAGAAAATTTTTAGCTTCTTTAGAAAAATCGTATTCCATTTGCATTCAATTACACTTCTTTTTCAAAAACTTCTAAATATGTTTTATTTTTTTCTTCATCTGACATAGAAGAGAATTGCTTGTTCACTTCATTAGCAGTCAAAGCTGAAACAATATCTATTAATTCTGTAAAAGAGATGTTTGAAGCCATCCGATTAACCAACTCTTTTTTGAGTTCAGTTTCTTGTTCTTCAGTCATCTTTTTGTTCGTAGATCCTCAAATCTGGCTGGTTAGTATTAGCCTCTTTGAACTTATTCTTAAAGCAAACAATCTTAAAAGACTTGCCATTAACTTTAATACTACCCGAATAGAAAGATTGATTAGATCCATCTACACGCCACAAGGCACCAACTTCTCTTTCTGACCAATCAGAGCCTTTTTTCTTATTATCGTTATTATTTTCCATAATTAATTTCAGATTTTTTATTTTTAGGTAAAAGATTGTAACGCTTCTTTAATCTACGGTAGATTCTTTTTTGGATTGGTTCACAATTATGCAAATCTACATTGCATATCCTTCTTAGTTCTTTAGATTTTTTTCCACTCATATGAAGTTAACGGGGGCGCTAGCCCCCGTATTAGTTAAGCAAGATTAACTGACGCGACGCTAGACTTGGCTAGCTTACGCGATTGGTTCCTATTACGGTCGTACACATGAATGTAGGAGTTAGTTTCATGCATGAACTGAGCGTTCATAACATCTCCCTGAGTTGTGTAAAGGCCAAAGAATCGACCCTTAGATTCCCGAATAGACTGCAAAGCAGACGTTTGCTTTCTTGTTAGCTTCTTCATATGCGTATGTTAGGTACATTGGGTGTATTTTTCAAGCTTTTTCTTTTATATCCGACAAGTTTATCAGTGATTGTCTCTCAAGCAGCTTGTCTGTAATAAATTTGTTGATTACGGACTCAATCTTTTCCTCCAAGATGCTTAAAGATGATATTTTACTACAAAAATCCTTTATAAAATTGAATTTAAAATCTAAAGAAACACAACTAGCAGAAAGAGAGTTCTTTATTTTATTCAATTTTTGCCACAAAACCCTTCTGATATCCCTCTCCGTCAACTTGTGAAGAAATAATTCACAATCAAAATATTGTTTTAACTCTGAGAAAACCACAGATTCAGGATCTTCCAAGTCCGAATTAAAACCCATAGATTTCGACTCAACCAGAGAACTAGTCAAGAATATTTTACAATTTGTAAAATCTGCTATATCCCCATTGCTCATCTGTATCTTACCTTCTTTAAATATCTGAGCAAACAAAGTCTTTGCTGATGCATGTACCTTATGAAAGTCATCTATAATGATGATACTATTAGGATGTATATCAACCTTCTCACACAAAGACGTATTGTTATTCTTCTCCGAAGTTACCTTGTAAGACGCGAATTCATCTGAAAAGTGGACTCCATTGTAAAACAAGATATTAGCTCCACTCTTCTCTAAATCTTCTTTAAGCAAAGAACAGAAAAAAGTCTTACCTGTAGAAGATGCTCCACTAAGGCAATAAGTGCTTGGAGAAGAATCTTGCTTGTTGTTTAACTTGAAATTAGAAATTAAAATCTCTTTTTCTAAATCTTTTATCATTTTCTTATGACCGACAAAGGTCTTAGAAAGATTAAAGACGACATCTTCCAATATATTAGGTTTACATAAAGGATTTTCTTTCTTTGAATAAAAATCTTTTAAATGCTGGGTTGTTACTTCTGGGGCTGTATCAGACATCTTCTCAGACCAGCTCTTCAACCTAGTACTCATGCACGACATTAAATCTTGATAAGCTCCTCCCGAAGAAATACTCGTTACAATTTCATCTTGAAGTTCTTTTATCTCTGGGTCCAAATCCCAATAATTAACTTTAGACTGCGCTCCACAGTGATCTATAACATCTATAGCCTTGTCTGGATAATACTTATTGGGGGTATACTTCTCACAGTAGTCCATAACGCTATTTATAAACCCTTCTGAATATTCCACACCATGAAAATCTTCATAATACTCTGTTATAGAAGGTAGTATTTGCTTCATTTGAAACTTAGAGGGTTCCTTGATAGTCACCCTTTCAAATCTACGATCTAAAGCAGAATCTTTTTTAATTGTGTTTGTATATTCGTTGACTGTCGTAGCTCCAATACAACTGACTGTACCACGAGCCAATTCAGGTTTAAGGATGTTAGAAGCTTCAAGAGAATTTTCTGTAGTACCTCCCGCTCCAACTAGCGTGTGTATTTCATCTATAAAAAGGATAATATTATTGTACTTTTTAACCTCGTTAACAAACTTTTCCAAACGCTCTTCAAATTGACCCCTATACTGAGTACCTGCAACCATGCTAGACAAGCTAAGAGAATAAATAACTTTGTTCGCTATTAACTCTGGGACTTCCCCGTTTACAATCTGTGAGGCTAAACCTTCAACAAGCGAAGTCTTGCCTGTACCTGCTGGACCAACTAAAATAGCATTTGGCTTCTTTTTCCTGCAGAGTATCGTCGCTATCTCAGAGATCTTATCGTCAAAATCGACTATTTTATCGAACTTTTTGTTTGCAGCTTTAATATTTAAGTTTTCAGAAAATTCAGATAGTATCTTGTTTTCTTCAAACATATCTATTATGTCATCTGGATAATCCACTCTTTCTTCTTCAGACCTTTCATCTTCCAAGGAGAGATCAGAGTCCTTGATAAACAAAGTAACATCTGTCACAATATCAGCCAAAACAGAATCGGTCATTTCAGAACCTAACTCTACTATGCACTTAGGCGAAGTATCCATGTTAAAGAAATTAAGCAGCAATATCTCTGGAGGAATATAATCGAGATTATACACCTCATAAGCAGTCTGCTCACAATTTTGAAAAAACTCTTTTACTTTAGGGGAATACCCCGAAGAACATTTTTTAGTCTTCTTTTTAGAATCGATCACTCTAGCCGACTCATATCTAAGAATCTCAATCAGGCTATATTTTTCTAAAATTGAATCACAAGAGAGACTTAGGTTTGAAATAAAACTATGAAATAGAATATCCAAGTCTAAATTATACCTGTGAAGTTCCTCTGTCAGTGCTTTAGCATTCTCGATAACTCCCTTAATGCCCGATGTAAATGTATACTCTGTCATTTTTCTTTAGTATCCTTCAACTTCATTAAAACTTTTGTCTCTATAATCCTGATTGTATTCACAAAATGAGTAGAATCATTCTTAACGGCATTTAAAACTAAAATATCTTCTTTCTTTACTTTGTTGTGTTGTAAGAAATTTGTAAGCTTCTCCTCCCTTCGGTTGTCCATCAATAAAAATCTACAAGATGCAGTGTTGTCAGAAGCTTCAATCAGCATATACTTATTTCCATTTTGAGAAGTCTTCGTGAAAAAATCTTTTACTTGGCAGACTGTTTTAAACAAAGTTTGATTAGATAATTCGTCAATTTCTTTTAAAGACTGAACTTGACCCCCCAAGGATTCTACAAAACAATCTCTTAGTTCATGGGAGTAGCTATAACCAAGCAAGCTATTCTCATACCACCAATCAGAAAACTTTTGATGTTTAATGTTCTCTTTATATATCTCTCTGTACCTTGAATATTTTTTCTTAAATGTCTCAAATCGACTCTGCTTCATTATAGGCTTGTTGTCGTCGCCTAACGCTTGAGTCTCTACAACTTCTGAAATCGAATTTAGTATATCAAAACCAAACCTTTCCCCCATCTTTACAAAATTTCTTTTCTCTCTGTCTGTCAACAAGTTAAAAGATTGGGCTTCTAGTACAAGCCTACTCCTGTCTTTATCATCTTGATCCATAGCCCCAGCTTGGATGAGCGCGGCTAAAACAGAGATGTTAATTTTACATTCCTTTGCTGCTGTAAACACTTCATACTTATTGTTGAATTGCATGCCTCTGAAGTCAACTAAGCTTTGTAGGGACTTTATAGAAATACCTTTGATGCTATTTAATCCATAACGTATATCGCCATCCTCAATTGTAAAGTTGATCGAAGATTTAAATAGACTAGGAGGAAGCAGCTTAATTCCAAAATCATAAAGCTCTTCATTAACTCCAGTAATAGTTCCAAGAGGATCTGGCTCAAATTCAGCAGACTCAAGTACAGATAAGAAGAACTCCCTAGGGTACTTATACTTCAAGTATACTGTTTTGGCAGCTAACGAAGCATAAGCAAAACTATGAGACTTGTTAAAAGAATAATTTGCAGATGCGTCTAAAGCACTCCAATAAAAATCACTAATCTCAGAACTTAAACCTAGTGCCTCTGCAGCTTGATAAATCTTATCCTTCCAAGCTGGCATTTCATCAACCTTCTTCTTACCAACAATCCTACGAAGAACTTCAGCCTCTTCTAAAGTAAGCCCAAATACTTTATGCGCGATCTGCATTAATTGTTCTTGGTATAAAATAACATTCTTTGACCAAGAAAGAATCTCATCTAATTCTGGATGTAAGTTTAACTCTGTAGGCGAATACTTCTGTTGGCAATAAGTGTCTACAAATTGCAAGGCAGCAGGTCTACCCAAAGCCACAACATCAGAAAGCTCATCTAAATTTAATGGCTTAACTGTTTTACATACTTGAAAGTTAGTATCCGCAGAGATTTGAAACAGGCCAACAGGATGATTAAAGTTTTGAAAGACCTCGTAAACATACTCGTCATTTGGATCGACATCTTCTATTGTGATTCCTATTTTTTCACAAGTTTTGTGTGCGATAGTCAATGTACGAAGTCCCAAGATATCAAACTTAACCATTAAGTCTGCTACATCGTTCATATCATAACCTGTAACTAAATCATCATCTTTTGTCTTCTGAAGTGGAACAACATCTTGAATAGTTTGAGAACAGATAGCGATACCCGAAGGATGCACTCCAGTATTCTTAATTAGATTTTCTATTTTTCTGGCATTCCGATAAGTTACCGTGTTTTTTGAAGCCCATTGATCAAACCTCTCGTTATCTTGCCTTGAGTCCTCTAGAGAACATACCTTACCATGTTGCTTGGGGATCATATCGCTGACCCTGTTAGCCTCACCCTCTTTAACCGCATTAAAATATTTAGTAGCTTCCCTTATACAGAGTTTAGAAGAAAAAGTGTTAAAGGTTAAAATTTTTGCAGTCCTTCCTTTGTGCTTCTCTTCAATATATTCGATAACCTTTTGTCTTTTTTCGTAGCTGATATCTGTGTCAACATCTGGTAATAAACTTCCAACTAAAAACTCCTTACCTTTTAAATCCTTTACAGTCTTAGCTCGACTCTTAGATACGAATCTCTCGAAAAATAAACCATGAGGTATAGGATCAATATCTGTAACACCTAAAAGATACAGTACAAGAGAACCTGCCGCAGATCCTCGACCAGCCCCTGTCGGAATATCGTTTTCATGACAGTAATTTAAGATATCCCAGTTGAGCAAAATATAATCGGTAAAGCCCAACTCCTCAAATGTTTCCAACTCCTGTTTCGCCCTCTCAAAGTAAACAGATTTATTAGGTTTTTTTACAAATCCTTTTTCTCTCAAAGCTCTTCTCGTAAGCTCATACATAATCTCTTTAGTAGAGCTATCTGAATTCAAGCCTATAGAATCCAAAACTTTTTGATGAACCAGTGTCTTAGGGAGTTCTACCCCAGCTGGCTCACAATCATCATAAGTGGTAAAATCTTCAAACATTATAGTCCCATCGTTTTTTTAAGCTCAACAAAAACCTTATAGCACATCTCAATATCGTACATGGCATTGTGTAATTTTTCCTCGTCGAAGTCAATTCCGAAGTATTTCAAAAGTTGCTTTTGAGATACCTTAGACTTCAAGCTCCTATCATGAATTATTTTGTATTGCCAACTAAGAAAGTTGTTTTTTGGCTTTCTTAATTCTTCTCTACATGCCTTGCCTAAAGCACGAGTATCGTATATGCGATTAAGGTAAGAATAATCTGGGGTTTCCCCTAACATTCTCTGCAATTCTGCTATCATATAAACATCAAATCCAAGTAGATTTTGCCCTATAACCTTGTATTTAGGATCGTACAAATACTTCTTAAAATCACCCCATACTTTTCTAGGACTTTCTTTAACCTTATTATAATAATCCCAAGAAAAGCCTGTTAATTCTTCAACGTAAGGGGAAACCTCAAGATTTTTAAAACTAATATATCTATCATGTCTTTCTAGAACCCTGTTGCCTTCACAGACAATCCAAGCCAACTGCCAAGGTCTAGAAGAATGGAGATTTAATCCTTCTGTCTCCGTGTCGAAGACAATATATTTTTGATTATACGGTAGCATCTTTATAAGACTCCCAACAGAATTCATCTGAACAGAAGTGATCTAAGTTAGGTTTGTGAAAAACAGGCGATCTGCCACCAGAGCGATTGCAAACAGCCTTGTACATTTGAAAAGCGTGGAAGTCATCCTTGTTTTTGTAGAAAATGCTTTTAGTTGGAATTGTCTTAATACCAGATACATCACCATCTACAATAGTATTATCCAAATCTTCGATAGCTCTTTTTAATTGAAAATCAAACGGATGCTTGTTGTCCTCCGAGAAATAAACATGGTCTAGATTATCTAGGTTCAAATGAGACATCCCAAAATGAAATAAATTATTATAAATATAAGAATCATAGAATGGGACTGCCACTTTAATATCCAAGAAGTCTTCTTTAGTGTAATCCCCAAGTACCAGAGCTTTTTGAGTACTAACATAAGCTTTAGTATAAAGATCTCTAATCTTTTTCATGCCCTTGTTGTTCTTCGCAAAAAAGATTAACTTACTAGGGACTTCGTCTGACTCGTTATTTATGACAGGAAGCCTAATGCCAAATATTAACTTAATGCTTCTATCTCGAAAAGCCTCGTTAAACTTCCTAAAACCGTAAAAAGAGTCCTCTACCAAGACAACCTCTTTCAAGGAATTTATTTCAGCAATATTTATAATATTATCCAGTGTTAGAATAGACTTCCCTACACTGAACTGACTCTTAAATAGCGGGATCACTCAAGGACTTTAGAGAAGATCTCGATCCTTGTCAAATGAAAAAGAAGGGCATCCCGAATATTGCCTTTGCTCAACCTTGAACCCCTTCCCCTCTTGTCTCAAAATTTCTAGATCATCCCTAGTATAGGATGATTTTACGTAATTTCCCTTTTTGTCCACCAACATAAAGTATTTAAAAGGAAATTTAAAAGGACAATGCCACATTAGGTCTCCATTCTTTTTTAACTGGCCTACTCTTTCCGCTCTTCCGCAAACAATCCTACCAGCAAATCCATCTTCTTTCTTAGGGTATCCCTTATCCCAAGCCAACCCACTCTTGGCCGTCTGTTCATTAAAGTTATTTATAACTTGCTGGATCTCTGTCAAGAAATACTCAAAACCCTCCAAGTCGATATCATCTAGCGGCTCCATCTGCAGAAGACCTTCGCCTTTTAAGTCAAATTTCAAAAACAGAAACTCCATCTGTCGTTTTAAATAATCTGGGTACAAATACTTTATAGCAAGGCAATACATAAAGTCCTGCATGTTATCGGTGTACTCCTTACCCTCAAAGATACTTTTTGAGGTTTTGAAATCGCGAATAATAGCTGTTTTCTTTCTCTTAAACAAAAAGAGTTTATCTATAAACCCTAGTATCCTATAATTCTTTCCATCCTCGTTCACTGAGATGTCAAAATCTTTTTCAGAAATACCTTCTGTAGGTTTGCCATTTTCATCTCCAAAAAAATCAAAATTCAAGCCCTCAACCGTCATCTTATTGATTAGGTCCATATTCTCGAAATCAGAAATCTCGTACTTACTAGCGTAAGCTTCAACCATTCTTTTTATAGGAGGGCTAACATTAATATCTTGAGCTTTGATTATAGCTTTGTAATGCTTCCTATGTCTTGGATTTCCCAAGTTTTCAAAAATTGCGTGGCAAATTGTACCTCTAAGAGAACCGTGATTAGACTTGTCAGGTAGTCTCAAGTGATACTTAGCCCAGTATTGCCAAGTACAAGTTTGTAGTGTCTTTATCCTAGATGCTGATAATGGCTTATTGACTGTCTCAGGCATAGTGAAATTTAAACTTCTTTTCAAACTTCTTTAGATTAGCCTCGAAAGATTTATTAACTCCTTTGGCATTCATCTCTTTTGCGAAATCTAATACACGAGACATTGAATCCTCATGAGACATATTGTAACTAAAATCAACATATTTTTCTATATTTAATTTGCTCATTTCCCCAAAATCATTTTCTGGAGGTGGGGAAAAATAAATATTCTCAAAATCAATTATATCAATTAATTTAAATATAGATTTAATAGCTCCTTGAAAGCCCCTGTTTGAATCTGATTCGAAATCATTATTGAAGGCTAAATAGATTTTGTTTATTGGTAGGGAGTTTAGCTTTGAGATAAACTTCGGAGAGATGTTCAACCCGAAAGAAACGAGTACATTTTTCACACCCGCTTCGTACAATGATATGCAGTCACCGATAGATTCCACTATGTGAACAGAACCAGAATCTATGATAGCATCTTGTATATCCTGTACAGAGAAAAATGGATAAAACCAATTAGAACACTTGCCCATATGCAACCATTTAGGTCTTTTATCATCCGTAACTTTCCTTCCAGAAAATCCATGTATGCGACCGTCCTGTCTCAATATGGGGAAGATTACCCTCTGGTACATTTTCCCAGACATAGCCAAACCACAGCGAAACTTCTTTAATGTCGATTCTGAGATTCCTCTATCAAGGTAGAAATCATAATGAGGTAGCAATCTATTTAAAGACGATGTTGGATATGTTTTTTCTTCAGTCAAAAGATTTTTTTTAGGGATTCTGTGATTAATTGTTACACTATCCTTCTTGATATAAGAAGAAATGACTCCTTTGTCATTTGTATTTAAAGTCTTTTGGATGAGAAGTTCAAAAGGAAGAAACATAGAGTCTTCCACGAAGTCCTTCCATACACCCGTATCCTTATAGATTTGAAGAGCGGTAGAATTATCCCCCGCCCTATAAACAGCGTTGGTACGCCAGTAAGAACCATGATCTTTAAGTCTGTAACCTAGATCTTCAAGGATTTCTCTGTAATCAATCATTCCTCAATAGGACTGGAATAGAATCAACTGGCCCACCTGACTCAACATTAACATCAATATTATTCATCGAATCAACCACATCCTGCAGATCACCCCGCTCTGTTATTCTAAAGTTCTGCATGTGCAGGTTTACAAAATTAGACCTGTTTGTACCGTCTGGCATTTGAACTGGATTAATAGCCCTCAAAGCATCTCTACCCAAATGTCTCGCCTTTAGATTCACCAATTTATGCGTTCCAAAAGACTCGCCTTCTTCATGGATCTCTTCTGCAACTTTCTTCCTCAATAAAAACAGATGAGAACAAAATTGAGTAATACCATCTGATAAAGAAACAACGCTTTCGTCATCTACTATGTTATTGGCTTGGCGATTGTTTGTAATCCCAAGTCTATTAGATTGTACAGAAGTCAACATAGAAACACATGGCTTTCCATCAAAAGAGAGATCCCTATGGATAGTCTGTTTAAACTTATGAACCATATAGGATACCTGTTGCCAACCATCTCCTTTGCCCATATTGCCAAAATCACTCTTGATATAATCAAAGCTAAATATCAATGGGTTACCTCGACCTATCTTAGAGTAATAAAATCTCTTAAGAAGAGAACACATTTCATCTGGGGACATGCCAGCGACATTCTCATAATAGAACTTGAGATTTTTTATCTTACTCCAAGCAGAACGAACTTTCTTAACAACCTCTTCAGCTGACCACTCTTTATAACTAGAAGTCCTCCATTTACCAGTTTGAAGTAACCAAACTGGAATACCAGTCATAGAAGAACACTGTCTGAAAATAAGTTCCTCCTCACTCATTTCTCCATTATCAAAGTGAAGAACAGGAACGTCATACTTCGCAGAAGTCCTTGTAGAGTAGTCCATACAAAATTGTGTTTTACCTACCCCAGAGCGAGCTACTACAACTGAAATATTACCCGCCAGTAAAAGAGACCCATACATTTCATTAACCCTTTGGTGTGGACCAAGCATTCCAAACTCAGTTATGGGGTTATTCCCGCGCTCCTCTACCACTTCCTCCATCATTTCGAAAAGGTTTAGAGGGCCAGAATCAGACATCTCAAAATCATTAATGCTATCGTTGTACATCTGATCAGCCTTCTCGACTATATCTGTGTACTTTAAACTAGGGTCTGCTTTTTTGACAAAAGAGGCTACATCCTTACATGAGTTATAAATCTCCCTCCTAGCAGTAAATTTCTTCAACTCTTTTACGGAAGCTAAGAACACCTCTTCAGATATCTTGTAGAAAGCTAAAGAATAAACATATTCAGCAACATCAATACTATCTGGGAAGCTAATCTTTAATTGGCTAATTCTTTGTATTAAAATTGTGTCATCTATCGTCTCCGCATTATCTAAAGCGTTTCTAATTAATTTAAATATAGAGATATTTACTTTAGAATCTTCGCTGTAAAAATCCTTCTCTTTTACAAAGACTGAGATTTCTTCCCATTTATGAGGATGCTGAAGTAACCCACTTAAAACTTTTTTTTCTAAATCGTAGGAAAAGATCATGACTCTAATTCTTTTTCTGCAAAAATTTCTACCAACTTCGACAATGCCATATCTACACACGAATTCTCCGTCTTCGACGCTACGCTTGGTTGTCCTAGATCATTGACATAAAACAAGAAAAAACCTTTATTACCTCCGTTAGGAGAACCAGTACAATCATACATCTTTGTCAAGATTGATTGTGGTATAGCCATAGCTTCATCTTTATTGTAATTCATATAATATCTAAACTCTTGAGCAATTCCTCACTTAATTTATCTGACTCTAATACTCTGGCAAGCTTTATATTATTGATCTCGCAAAAGTATTCCTTCTTATCATCTCTCTGAAGCTGGGCCAAAAACTTTTGCCTAGAATTAGAGTGAAAAAATTTATTAAATTTGTAATGTTGATTGCCATCTACCTCAACAGCAATCCTTCTACTAGCATTGTAGAAATCAAGAGTCATCCTAGTACCTGCCACAGGAAGCTCTTCAAATACAATATCTGCAGCCCAATGCTCATACAAAAGATCTTTGATTTTTTTTTGGATCTTACTCCGACAAGCTTTCTCCCAATTAATCAAATACTTTGTAGAATTTTTTATCTTGTGCTGTCTGCCTGTAGTTGTCAAAAATATCATTTTAAGATTTTCTCTTTGACAAATTCTTTTAAAGCGAATGTGGTTTCAGCATCTTGTTCTAGATGTTCGTAAATTGAAGCCATCCCTTGAAATTTAGGCTTAATCTCCAAGCCCTTGTCTTTTAGGTACGAAACAACTTCCTCATCTACAGAGAACCAAGCTCCAGCTTTTTCTAAAAAGCCCCACATCATAAGCATCTCAACAATCTCGCGCTCAATCCATATCGACTTCCCCTTCATTCTACCGTGCTTGATCGGGTACTTTATAACCTGACCTGTTGTCTCATTAGTAGACTTACAAATAAGAACCTTCGCCATATGTCCATAAATCTTATTATCTGGAGTAATTTGCTGGTTAGGCTTCTCTAAGATCTTGTCAGATTTGTTTTGTTTCTGAAACTCAAGAATCCAATCAGGGTAGTGAAGAGCTGCATTGCCACCGCTGGCGCTGGTTTGATTATTTGGGTCACCCTTAGCGTAAGGGTTTACATCAATTCTCGACCGAACCTGAGAGATTAATATACACATGTGACCAAACTTTGCCATTCCAATACTGACTCGTTTCAAAAAATCTGAAGTCATTAAAGCACCAGCAGCAACTTTTGCGGCATCGCTGGTCGTTTTATCAAGTTCAGCTTTAGGAAGCAAGCCATCCATACTGTCGATGACAATGCAAAATTTTTCTTTATCTGGATTATTTCGAAGCAATCCTCTTAAAAAATCGAAGACCACATCAAATACATTACACTCAAAAACCAAACAGGTACCAGAAACCCATTCTTCTGGAGCGAACACAAACTTCAACCCCGATCTCTCTTGGATATCTTTAGACAATCTACCTTCAGCTTTAATAAAAAGCCCCTTTGAATTGTCTATAGAGTTCACCATGTTTAGCATTATATGTAATGCCTCGTTTGTTTTCCCTCCTTCGTTAGCGCCTACAAAACGATGTACCCCCGCAGCTAAACCGCCTCCTAAAAAAGAATCTAGAATCATAGATCCACTTGAGACGAGGTAATCTTCAGCTGTCTCTTGAAGGTTGTAATGATAGTCTTTTGTTGACTTAAAAAACTGCGTTGTATATTCTTTTGTGTTTATCTTACTCATCTTCTAAAAAATTTCTTAGGGTTTTCTTGGTCGAGATCTTTATATCTTCTCCCACTTTATCTAAATGGTCAATGATTTTCTCTGTATTTTCTGGTTTATACTCAAACTCAAGCTTTTTCTTCCGAAGATACTCTCTCCCGTCCTTGCTGAAAAAGTACTTTATTGAACCCTCTAACTTGAAAGGAGGCTTAACCTTACTTAAAAAATCTAAGTCGTTATCAAACGTTTTAAATACACTCGTGGCGACCATCATATCCAACTTCATGTCTTGGGATCTACCCCCATTCAACATCCTCTTTATAAAATCCTTTCTTTCTTTAAAGAATGGCTTCGGCGATTTAGACTTAGTCTTTTTAAGAGAAAAGGTGTGATTACAGTCAGAACAAGACAATGCCCTAGCTGCTTGGAGAGAGTTGCAGTTAGGGCATTGCTTTTTACCTCGCGGCATAATGACTATGCTATGGAAAAATTTAGATAAGTCAAGACAAATCATTCATAACCATTTTTCTCACAAGTCCATTAAAATCTGTTTTCGGTTCCCATCCAAGAAGCCTACGAGCATCCGAAGAATCACCCAAAAGAACTTCAACTTCAGCTGGCCTATAGAATTCTGGATTAATCTGCATTAAGATACGACCTTCATGTACGTACTTTTCATCTGAACCCTTCCCAACCCACTCGCACTTTTCTACAGCGAAGCCAACGAAATTAAACGCTTGTTCTACAAATTCTCTAATTGTATGAGTTTCATTAGAAGAAAGGACATACTCTCTAGGCTCTTCTTGGTTTAACATTAACCAAACACCTTGTACAAAATCTTCAGCATCACTCCAATCCCTTTTAGCATCAATATTTCCTAGCTCAAGGGGTTTAAAATCATTTAAAATGTATTCTTTTTTGATACGGGCTACATTCTTGGTAATCTTGCGAGTGACAAACTCTTCTCCGCGACGAGTTCCTTCGTGGTTAAACAACCAACCTTGTATAGCAAATAAATCATAAGAATCCCTCCAAACTTTTACTATATGCCTAGCACTAGCCTTAGAAACCCCATAGGGGCTTCTTGGACGCAAAGGATGAAGTTCTGACTGAGGAGAGTGCAAAACGTCTCCAAACTCTTCTGAGGAGCCAGCATTATAGTAGCGACAATTAGGACAGTACTTCCTTATAGCTTCTAATTGATATAGCACCGCCATAGCATTAGTCTCCATATGGTTAACTGGCATCTTCCAACTTACCCCAACAAAAGAATTAGCAGCGAAATTAATAAAATAATCGGGCTTGTGCTCTGCTATCACCAGCTCTGTATTAGCTTGATCAGCGACATCTAGGTCAATGAGTTTAAATCGAGGATTGTCTAGTAGATGAGCAATATTATCGTGGTTTTTAACACTCAATCTACGAACACCAGCTACAACAGTATGCTCAGTATTCTCCAAAAGATAATCTGCCATAAAGCTTCCATCTTGACCTGTTACACCAGTGATGATTACTTTTTTGATATTCATTTAAAGAAATCTTCTGAATTTATGTTCTTATCGTCAACAAAAAGATCATAAATCGGCTTGCCAAACTTCAAGTCGTGATACTTAACTTTAAATCTTTCGAATTGTTTTTTTGTCACATCAGACCAATCCTTACCACTTCCAGTACCCCTCGCAGTCCAATAAATTATAGTATTACCTTCGTCGTATAATTTATTAATCTTTTCTATCCTGTCGTACATCGGCTGGCTATTCTCATAGTCCATATTCTGAGTCATAAGAATAGTTTCATCTATATCAACGTAAATAATCATATATTCCAAACAGCTCCAAGTGGGTTTTTAGGATCTAGAGATACAAGAGTTAATTGACCATTGTAAGATTCATCATTACCAGTGTCTTCCCAAGGTAGACTAGGGAAGTATTTTTTTATTTTATACAAATCTCCACCATTGGAAATCAAACTTCCATTTTTATCAACAAAACTATTACTTAGGTCTAATTCTTTTATAATTTTATTAGACCACCCGATATCTTTTTTTCTAACAATAAACGATAAGTCATAGTCATAAGAGAGTCCTATTCCTTTACTACAGTCAAACCCAGACGCAACGAGAACTCTAATAAGCAGACCAAGATTATACAGGTTTACATGACCACCGACAATTTGAGCTTTTAATGGCGGTACTGTAACAGCTAGTATTCCTCCATCTTTAAGTTTCTTTTTAACATTGGTTAAAAAAGAACCAACATTTACTTCATGCTCTAACACATGACTAAACCAAATACAATCATAGCTTTCATCTGGTATCTTATCAGCTAGATCTAAAAAATTACCTAAGAATTTAGGATTATACTTTTCACAGCCGTCTAGAGTATCTACAGTCTTTCCATTTAATTCAAACATTCTAGTATGTTTTTTGGGACCACAACCAATATCTAGAACATTATTAAAATCAAAATCTTTTATAAGCTTAACGATAGCCCATTTAGCCCTCATTTGGTCACCTATTTCATTTTCTACTTGCTCAATCTGAGCAAAATATTTTTCTAAAATATTCATAATTTTTTATATAAAAGTTCAGCTAATTTAAATTGCCATTCATAATCGATATCAAAGCATTCCAACTCGTCAATAGGATGAAGACTTATACCACCTTCCTTTTGGAAATCACCCATAAACTTATTTTTAGAAATAAGATCCATTCTTGATGCATACAAAACATGAGCTGCTTTATATGTTGCATCAACAGCTTTTGTATTCATAATTGTCTGATCAATAGGCCAAGGAGTTATCAACTTGCCTTTATCATTCCAAAAATAATCTTTTTGTTCTATAACTCCAAATAAATTTTCAGACTCTTGCCACAAAAATTTTTCAATAAAATCGTCTATAGTTTCTATCCTCAACAAAGGAGAACATAAGTTTACTTTAATAACGTATTTGTACGGGAGCTTGTCATGCCATTCGTAAATCTTTTGCAATGAATTGTCATTATTAGCAGACTCGACACTTCTTTTAAAAATATTAACTGCATGAGAGTTTGCTATTTTAATTAACTCTTCTTCACAAACAGAAGCAAAAATATTTTCTTTAGGAATAATCCTCGACTCAGTTAATTTTTTTAACCCGATATCGAAAAGACTAGAACCTGCAAAGGGTCTTATCATCTTTCGAGGGACTCTTTCAGAATTAAGTCGAGCTTGAGCTATTATAGCTACATCTTTTATATTTTTCATTTCTTTTTAAGAATTGCTAACAAGCAAGGTTTTTGGCACCCATCTTCTGAAATACTCAGTACTTCAAAATATTCTTCAAATACTTCCGCTAAAGAATCTTTAGAAAAATAATGAAAATGTCCATCCCAAATTTTATTCGGAGGATGAATTATTCTGTTAATTGGAACCTCCAAAATAAGGAGATTAGAACAAACTTCAGAGCATTTTTTAACGAAAGGCCGCAGGTGTTTTATATGTTCTAAGACATGCCAGCACGTAACGACATCATAAGTCCTATCAAAATCTAAGGAGCAAAAATCTCCTTCGTAAACTTTAAATTTATTTTTCTTTAGGTGATTTATACAAATAGAACTTATTTCTTGACACTCAATATCAAAACCAGAAGACCTTAATTTTAAAGCAAACGTGCCTCCTCCAGAACCTATGTCTAGGACGCTACCCTTTTTACAGAACTCTTGTAATATATCTAATCTTCCATTGCATATATTATTTCTTTTTTTATGAAAAAATTCTGTTATCTCTCCATCTAAAATCTCAGATTCAGATCTTGTCCCATGAGAATTAGTTCTATATTCACTCTTATGATATTTTAAAGTATCTCCTAAAAAATTAACGTAAATATGTTTGCAGCTAGGGCATTTGTAAATATCCTCCCCAACAACAGAATAATCACTTCCGCAAATACAACAATTCATAATTTTGAAATACAGGTTTCAATGGCTTTTGAAAATTTTGCTTTTGATTTTTCCATGTACGCTTCTCTAATTTTATGCCAATTATTTATGTAATCAACATCCGAAGTTATTTTTATATACATATTATTTAACTTCTCTTTTAAAAAATAATCTTTAGTTTCCAACATGTAATCCTCAAATCCGTTTAAAATACAATAATCCCTGACTTTTGGCTGACTACTTAGCGATATACAAGGTACTCCTATTGCAGTAGCCAATATTTGACCATGACCCCTCATAACAATTGCAGACTTAAATCTATTGTAAATAGAAATTGAGTCTATTACATTATCATAATGACAAAATTCCCGTATGAATTTATTCTTTCTAGGGACAACATAATCAAAAATTGCAGGCATCAAATCTTTAGGGGTATGAGGTAAAACCTTTAACTTATTTTCAAGAACCCAATGAGTCAAAAAGACATCACTATTATTGGGATACCTATTTGCATTAATTATAGTGGTCGCATTTGTAGCTGGTTGGAATACACAAGATATATCTTTATCTTTATCCTCTACAATATCAGAAATAATAAACCCAGAATCTGGCAACGATCCTATACCTAAATCAACTAAGTCTTGTACTTGCTGTGCAGACCCATCATCTCGCAAAGAAAAATACGAACTCCTTTCTATCAAGCAGCTCAACTGATCCTTAAAGTTACTATTGATTTTAGTATGACCATCAAAAAGATTAATTCCAATAGACATGAAAAATACAGGACAATCAATTTGATCAAAAATTTTATCTGTAAATGGGAGTTTACAACCACTAAAACCTGAATCGGGTTCTAGTAACCCCCCGCCACCAACAACAATAAAATCAAAATCACGTTCTTTAAAAAAAAATAATGCCTCTTCCTCTTCCCTAAATTCATCAAAATTACAACTTAGCCAGTTTATTTCTCCCAGCTCTTTCTCAAAAGAACTCCTAACATTGTGAAGGGCTATATTGTCTCCTATATTGAGGTGATAAGAGCCTATATGTAAGACATTCTTCATTTTAGTTTAAACTGGATGATAATTATTCTTATACCCTAAGTTTTTAAACACAGTGTCGGGGAACTTTTTTTGAATATAGTCCCAAAAAATCTTGTATTGATTAAAATACATTTCGTTATTATACCCGCTCGGCAAAAGGTTTTTATTTTTTTCAAAGGCATGATCTCCTTTTTTTATATACTTAGGTCCATCTAAGCCTACAAATCCTATCTCAGGAGCGCCACAGAAAGCAGCCATTATTATTTGCCTCACGCAAATTCCAAGCTTGCCATAGAAGTTACTATGAAAAACCATATAGTTTTTACAATCATCAAATTTATAATACCGCCATCTTTTATGTATCTCAAGGCAAACTATAGGATTGTAGCGTTGAGTATAATCTAAAAAATTAGAGTCCTTAATATTTAATTCACCAGCAACAGAAGTTAAGTCTACTTTTGTTTTATTAAGTTTATCATTTAAAAAAAAATGATTACAAGACCAAATAGAGTCATAATTATGATTGGAGAAATCAAACTCTCTAGTAGATGGTCCACCTCCTGCAATCAGAATTTTTTTACCCTTGAATTTATCTAGTAAACCAATCCGTGTACAAAAAACATCTTCATTTACAAATGAGTCTTCTAAAAGATTATCTGAAAATGTATATTTAGAAAGAGCAGTAGACCAAGTGGAAAACGGCATACTATGTTTTTCATTTTCGAAAGGACTCATTTTCGAAGTTTCTTCCTAACTTCTTTCTCTGTCTGTGTAACACAGATAGAACCATCCCCATAGGATTTTTCTAACTCCCTTATTCCACTGACAAGCTTAAACAATCCTTGAGGCTCTACTGAAGCCATATGATCAGATCCCCACATAGTTCTATCTAAAGTCACATGCCTCTCAATGATTGTAGCCCCCAAATAAACAGCAGCAACAGTGGTACCAAGCCTAAACTCATGCCCACTATAACCGACTTCACAATTATATTTATTCTTTAATGTTTTAACACAGGATAGATTTAACTCTTCTATTGGAGCGGGGTAAGAAGAATTACAATGTAGAACAGCGTAATCAGAGGCTTCACTATCAAGAATCCCAACAGCAACATCTATTTCTTCTTCAGAACTCATTCCAGTAGAAATTATAATTTTCTTACCAGTCTTGCAAGCCTTTCTCAAAAGATCTAAATCAGTGATACTAGCAGAAGCAATTTTAATAAATGGAATGTCGTACTGATCTAGGAAATCAAGACTATCCAAGTCCCAAGGAGAAGCACTCCAAGAAATTCCCTTCTCTTTACAGTAACGATCTATCTCATCGTACTCTTCTTTTTCAAATTCAACCTTGTATTTGTAATCAAGATAAGTCATTTCTCCCCAAGGAGTGTCCCTCATAACTGATTTCTGATGCTCTGGTACGCAGACTTCTGGGTTACGTTTTTGGAACTTAACTGCATCACAACCAGCAGCCGCAGATATGTCTATAAGACGTTTTGCGATATCCAAATCTCCATTATGATTGATTCCGATTTCTGATATTATATATGTTTTTTTCATGCGTTTAAAATTCGTGAATATTGCTACAGTGAATAAGATGATGTTTAATTGAAAAATATTTATAATTCTCTAATAAAATATCTTTTAATTTTGAAAATTGATCTGTATGTCTGCCATGAACCTCCATTACTATAGTGTCTATCTTCTTGAATAAATCGAGTCTATCGCATTGGAATAAAATATCATACTCTCCGCCTTCGCAATCCAATTTAAATAGATCTATTTGACAATTAATCTCCTGTAGAATCTGATTAAATCTTTTATAAGAAAATTCTTCTTTTGTTATTTCTTTCCCATTTGCCTTCTCAAAGATATCTTTATTTAAATAATCTAAAGAGTCGTCGAAAATTACTTTGTGGCCCCCTCTATTTGATTCATGAAGAAAAATCCCATGAGGATTAGAATCTCCTATAACACCTTGATTCTCTAAGCAAACATTTTTAAAGTTTTTAAGCCTCTCTTTGGCCTCCTTGTAGTTTTGCTTTACAAGTTCATAAGAGAAAACTTTAGACTTGGGGTACAATTCGGAAATATATTTACTGAATATTCCTATGTTAGCCCCAACATCAATAATAGTACAATCCTCTTCCAAAGAAAAATCCTTTAAATTGTAGCAATCCTGATGGATTATTTCTCTCTCTAAAATT
>Ga0206682_10000288_pt1 | contig 54557 bp, 89 predicted proteins | sample M240m12015metaG_FD_155444 | JGI IMG/M metagenome (GOLD analysis project Ga0206682, IMG submission 155444) | Ammonia-oxidizing marine archaeal communities from Monterey Bay, California, United States - M2 40m 12015 | ecosystem: Environmental > Aquatic > Marine > Intertidal zone | place: USA... | reverse complement strand
GGTAGGTATATTATGGCAGTAAGTAAAATCATTAACGGAATAACTGGTGAAGAAACAACAAGCAACTGGACACCGATTGCTCAAACAGACGAAGAAAAGTTAGGTTATTTGCGGGTTGTTAGAAACACCAAACTAGCTGAAACAGATTTCTATGGTAACTCAGACGTAACAATGTCTGATGCTATGACAACATATCGCCAAGCCCTACGAGACATTACATCCAGTGCCACATCACTAGACGATGTGACTTGGCCTACGAAACCATAAGGAAGAACGATGCCCTATATAGGTAAATCCCCACAGAACGGCGTTCGTAACCGCTTCGTATATCAGGCTACGGCTAGTCAAACTAGCTTCAGTGGCAGTGACCAAGACGCGAAGGTGCTGACATACCAAGACAGTCTGTACATGGACGTATTTCAAAACGGGGTACTATTAAAACCGGGCACAGACTATACCGCAACGACAGGTACAACAGTCGTACTGGTCACAGGTGCCTCACTTAATGATGTAGTTGAGATGGTGGCATATGATGTGTTCTCCGTTGCCAACAGCTACACGCAATCAGAGAGTGACACACGCTACCCATTCAAGGGTAACAACAGTATCATCCGCTTGAATGGTCAGAGCATCACAGCCGACATTACGATTGATGCTGACGAGAACGGTGTATCAGGTGGGCCTATCACACAGGACAATGCGACTGTTACTGTTAATGGATATTGGAGTATCGTATGACCAGTGTATTGAATGTAGATACTATTGCAGATAAGGCTGGCACTGGTCCTGTTGGGTTGACTAAGCAGAGTGCGGCGAAGGCTTGGGTCAACTTCGACACTGCCCCTAGCACCCCTGCGATACAAGGTAGTTTTAATATTTCTTCTTTAACGGATGGCGCAACTGAAGTTGCATTCAATCTTACTTCTGCAATGTCTGATGCTTTCTATGCCCCAGTAGGTAGTGGTGGCGGTCCTACTATAACAAACCCTGCTAATAGAAACTTGGCTATGAACTGTATTTCAACAACTCAAGTTGATACTGAAATGTACACTGTAGCTAATGCACAAGCTACAGGCTACAATCACGGTAGCGTTTTAGGAGACCTTGCATAATGGCAAGCATTCTTAAAGTAGATGCGCTCCAAGGTGTAACAGCGGCTGGTTCCATACTGGTCACTGGTGAAGGTAACTCAACTACGACTAACCTGCAAGAAGGCTTGGCAAAGATTAGAGTTAGCTATAATCAAAGCTCTGGTGGTGCTCAAGGGATTTATGGAAGTTTTAACATTACCAGTTATGCAGATGCAGGAACTGGATTAGCACTTATAACTTTTACAAACAATTTTGCTAATACTGGTTACTCTCCTGTAGGTTCTGGTCATATGAAAGAAGCAAGTAATGTAACTGTAGATATGTTTGTGTACTTTGCTCAAGGTGGAGGAACTTATACGACTTCAGCATTTAATGTAACCACATACAGAAATGGAGTTGGCGCTGTTGACAATGAAGTTGGAATTATTGGTCACGGAGACCTAGCATAATGGCAAGCATTCTTAAAGTAGATGCACTCCAAGGTGTAACAGCGGCGGGTGACATTACGATTACTAGTGAAGGTGGTGCGGCTACGCAGTCACTTCAGCAGGGGTTGGCGAAGGCTTTCATATCTTTTGATGGAACAGGAACTGTTTCGATTGATACAAGTTTTAATATCTCAACACTAACAGATAATGCGGCGGCAGATTACTCAATAGCTTACACAAATAACGTAAGCACAAGCAATCATCCAGTCACAGGCAGTAACATAGGTTCTTCAGAAACAAACTATCTTGGTTACATTTGTTCAGATGGGGTGGCACAAGCAACTACTGGTGTAACAGTTCATTTTGTATATCATAATGGCTCTAGTAATAACGACCAAGACCCTGTGCATCTCGTAACAAACGGAGGTTTAGCATAATGGCAAGCGAACTTAGAGTAAACACCCTGAAGGATGCCGCTGGGAACAACAGCATTGCTACTAGCTTTGTGGCTAATGGTAGTGCGAAGGGATGGGTGAACTTCAATGGCGTCGGAACGATTGCTATAAGGGACAGCTTTTCAGTTTCAAGTATTGATGACGATGGTACAGGTTTGTATAGTTACAATTTGTCTAGTGCTATGAGTAACGCTAACTATAATTTAAATAGTAACGCCTCGCGGAATGCAGGAACCTCTGGCATTGATACAACAAACAGGGCTGCGTCAACTACCCCTGAAAATACAAGTTCTGTCTTACTTGGTGCTAGAAATATGCAAAACGGTGCGGTTGATGTTGAACAAATGCACGGCAATATACACGGAGACCTAGCATAATGAGTAAAGCAGCACAACTAGCCGCACTGATTGGTTCAGGTCAGGCGCAGGGTGATAAGAACCTAATTATTAACGGTGCGATGGCTGTTGACCAAAGAAATAGTGGGTCTGCACAGACAGGGATTTCTGATACTTCAAAGTTTGGTGTGGACAGGTTTCAAGTGCGGGTTGATGGCTCTGGTTCTGGGAGACTAACATCACAGCAAGTTACTGACGCTCCGACTGGTTTTAAAAATAGCCTGAAACTTACTGTGACAACAGCCGATGCCTCTCCTACAAGCGCTGAAGGTTATGCTATCCGCCAAGCTATTGAAGGTCAAAACATATATAGTTTAGGTCTTGGCACGTCTGATGCTAAAACAATGACTGTTTCTTTTTGGGTGAAATCCTCTTTAACAGGAGACTTTTCACTCAACGTGGGTAATGGCGACAATACAAGAGTTTATGGTAATTTGTACGCAATTAGCAGTGCAAACACTTGGGAATACAAAACAGTTACGCTCGCAGGAGACACATCTGGCACTTGGGTTACAACCAATGCCGCAGGACTTACTGTTGTTTTTGGTTTAGGCGGTGGGTCAGATAGAGTTGTATCGGCTAATGCTTGGGGTACACAAAGTGGGAACACCAAAACATTTACCACAGGCGCAACCAATGTTGCAGGTACGGTAAATGCAACGTGGCAAGTCACAGGAGTTTCCTTAGAAATAGGCGATGTAGCCACGCCGTTTGAACACGAAAGCTATGCGGCTACTTTGCAGAAGTGCAAGCGTTATTTCAATGACGTAATACCGAGTGGAGGCATTATGTATTGCTATCATTTTGCTGGGAACGCAACAGCTAACAGACGACAGCATATTATTTATTCTGTCCCTATGAGGGCAACTCCTACAGCAGTATTTACAGGTGGCGCACACGGTGGCTATGCGAGTGGGAAGCCCGCCCTTGAAAACCCTTCATCTGAACAAAGTTCAATAGACATGAATTTAGGTGGTAGTAGTGACAGCAACTATTCTTGGTTATTAACAATGACTTTAAGCGCGGAGTTATAAGTATGAACGAAATGACAATTACATCAGCGCAATATAACGCATCACAAAACACAGATGGAACAATAGATGACGCTAGGCACAACATTAATGCTACGATTAACGGTATTATGATGAACGTGCCAAAGGACCCAGCCAACATACATTACGCAGAAATCATGCGTCAAGTAAACGATGGCACGTTGACGATTGCGGATGCTGACTAATGTTTGCTGTCTCGTCCATATCTGAACAGCCAATAGCTACGCAAGGGATTGTTCTTCCTGCCGCGCAGACTATGGACGCAAGCTTTACGCAGACAGCTCCTGCTATCTACATAGCTTCTGGTGAAGCCGAGATGATAGGAACATCAAGTAAAGCTTCTATCGGTGTAGGCGTTCTTGTAGGCGCTACAGATATTATATCCAGCTTTACTGAAACAGCCACGCCAAGTCTAGTTCTATCCGCCTCACAAACTATGGATGCGAACTTCACGCAGACAACTGTGGGCACTGAGATTTTTGAGGGGGTCTCTACTCAAGTATTCAGCTTCACTAAGACAGCGGCGGCTAATGGTATTTTTGTTGGCACCTCTACTCAGGATGCCAACTTTACGCAAGACTCCGTAGGAACAAGAGTTCAGATAACAGGCTCCACTCAAGATTTTAGTTTCACGCAGACAACGGCTCAGACAAGAGTGCGAACTGAAGCTGTTACAATGGACTTTAGCTTCACGCAAACATCTAACGGCGGCCTGCTTATATCCGGTGTATCTGATATGCTGTCTGACTTCACATTGTCGGCGCTTGGTGGGCTTCGTTTCTTAGGAGCCTCCAGTATGTCCTTTAGCTTTACACAAACATCCGCTGGCGGATTGTTGTGGGAGCCTATAAACGCAGGAGCCGACCCAGAGTCTTGGACACAGATAGTTCATACTGGTGATACATGGACACAAATAGATGCTGGTGGTACAATAGAGCAGTGGACAGAGAAGGTAGTTTAAATGGCTAGTACATATACAGGCAACACGGGCATTGAGAAGATTGGAACCGGCGAGCAGGCTGGCACCTGGGGCACGACCTCCAATCGTAACTTTGATATTATTGACACAGCTTTAAACGGAGTAGTAAGTATCACGTTGTCAGGGACAACACATACTCTGACTACAACCGATGGCACAGTAACTGACGGCATGAACAAGGTTCTTATACTGGCAGGCTCTCCATCTGACACAAACACAATCACTATTTCTCCGAATGACCAAGAGAAGCTTTACTTTGTTTCTAATGGCTCTGGTCAGTCTGCTATTTTTAGTCAAGGCTCCGGCGCTAACGTAACTATTGCTAATGGCGCACAGGCAATTATTTATGCAGATGGCGCAGGTTCTGGTGCGGCGGTTGCCGAGATTAAGCCAGTGGCTTCTGCTGGTAGCATTGGTACAGCATCCATTGCAGATGATGCCATTACTGCTGCCAAGATAGCAGATGACGCAGTGGTTACAGCGGCGATTGCTGATGACGCAGTTGTAACCGCCGCTATAGCTGATGATGCTGTTGTAACTGCTTCTATAGCAGACGACGCTATCACTGCGGCTTTAATTGCTGACGATGCAGTTGGCGCGGCGGCGATTGCTGATAATGCAGTTGGCGCTGCCGCTATAAACATTTCTGGTAATGGCACCGCTGGTCAGATAGTTACCAGCGATGGAGACGGAAGTTTTAGTTATACAAATACCAGTTCAATAGCGTCTCCTCCTACAATACAAACATTTACCAGTTCTGGAACAGCTACTTGGAACAGACCGACTGGTTGTAAAACTGTTAAGGTAACTGTAGTTGCTGGTGGCGGTGGTGCTGGCGGTGCTAATTCACAAGGTGGTAACTACACTACGCAGGGTGGTGGTGGCGGTGGTGCTGCGATTGAGTATATTGATGTGACAAGCGACTCTTCTGTTACTGTTACAATAGGCGCTGGTGGAAGCGGCGGGTCGGGTAGCAATGGCGCATCTATTGGTAGTGCTGGCTCATCTGGTGGGACTTCATCATTTGGTTCTTTCTGTAGCGCGTCAGGCGGTAGTGGAGGTGCCGGTACTGGAGGTGGCGGTGCTACATATATAAAACAAAGTGCTGACGGAGGCACTGGTTCTGGTGGCACGATTAACATAAATGGAACTGTAGGTGGCCCTGGAACCAGTGGTTTTTCTTTATTTGGCGGCAACAGGGGAGCCAGAACAGGCAACGGCAATGGCATAAGTGGGCCAGCAAACAGTGGTTCTGGCGGCGGCCCAGCGGTAGCCACTGGATATGACACAGCTAGAACAGGTGGTTCCGGTGGTTCCGGGATTGTTATCGTTGAGGAGTATTACTAAAAATGCCGCTAACTAAGTTACAGTTTAGACCGGGCATAAATCGTGACTTAACCTCATATACTAATGAAGGTGGGTGGCGCGATTGTGACAAGGTGCGCTTTCGTCTTGGGTATCCTGAGAAGATAGGTGGTTGGGAAAAATATTCTAGCTCTACATATCTTGGCTCTGCTCGTGCTCTTCATAACTGGGTGGCACTAGATGGCTCTAACTATCTTGGTATTGGCACCAACTTTAAATATTATATTGAAGAGGGTCAGTCTTTTAACGACATTACTCCCCTTCGGTCCACAACATCCGCAGGTGATGTAACCTTTGCCGCAACTAATGGCTCAACAACAATAACTGTTACTGACCCAGCTAACGGAGCAAACGAGTTTGATTTTGTAACCTTTAGTGGAGCGGCTAGTTTAGGTGGCACTGTAACAGCGGAAGTCTTAAATCAAGAGTACCAAATACAAAAACTTATTAGTTCTAATCAATACGAGATTACTGTGGCGGCGGCAGCCAATGGCTCTGACAGCGGTAACGGGGGTTCTAGTGTTGTTGGCAAGTACCAAATCAACACCGGCTTAGACACCACAGTTGGAGGAACAGGCTGGGGTGCAGGTTTATGGGGCGGGGCAACAAGCGATGCTCTTAGTACAACTGCTGCCGAAGCTATAGATAACTCAGAAGATGCAATAGATGTAGCAAGCGGAACAGGTATATCTGCCAGTGATGTAATTCTTATTGACGAAGAACTTATTCTTGTTGGTGGTGTGTCTACAAATACTTTAACAGGCTGTACAAGAGGGCATCTGGGCACCACTGCTGCGGCACACGATAACGGGTCAATCGTAACTTTAGTTCTTGGAAATGCTGACGCAAGCAATGACTTTTTCGGTTGGGGCATAGCGGCTTCAGGCGGCCTGACAACAGAAGTAGAACTTAGAACCTACTCACAAGATAACTTTGGCGAAGACTTAATTATCAATCCTCGTGACGCTGGCTTATTTTACTGGGATAGAACTAACGGCACAAGCGCAAGGGCAGTGGCCCTTAATACCTTAACAGGTACGAAAAGAAGCATACCTACAATATCAAAACAGGTTTTGGTGTCAGACCAAGATAGACATGTTATAGCGTTTGGTGCTGATGCCATAGGCGGGTCCAGTGATGTGAACGGTAGTGGGCTGCAAGACCCTTTGCTTATTAGGTTTTCTACTCAAGAAGACCCCCTAAACTGGTATCCTGTATCGGACAACACGGCGGGTGATTTACGTCTCGGTGCAGGGTCTACCTTTATGCAGGCTGTGGAAACAAAACGTGAGATACTAGTATGGACAGATACTGCGTTACACAGTATGCGCTTTATTGGCCCTCCATTTACCTTTGGTATTCAACAGCTTGCTTCTGGTATTACTATCGCCAGCGCTAACGCGGCGGCGGCTTCTGAGGACTTTGTGTTTTGGATGGGTATTGACTCATTCTTCATCTATGCGGGTCAGACTGCACAGCTACCATGCACTGTAAAGGACAAGGTATTTGCTGACTTTAATATATCTCAGATTCAAAAAGTAACGTCCGGTGTAAACTCTGAATTTAGCGAAGTAACATGGTTTTATCCTTCTGCTGACTCAGAAGAAAACGACAGATACGTTACATACAACTACCTTGAAAAAGTTTGGACCTTCGGAACGATTGAAAGAACTGCGTGGTTGGACCGTGGAACTCGTGCCTTCCCTCTTGCGACAGGTGGCAATTATTTATATAACCATGAGCTTGGATATGATGATGATGGCGCTCCTATGAACTCGTTCATTGAATCTGCTGTAATGGACATGGGGGACGGAGACCACTTCACCTATATCAGAAGACTAATTCCTGACTTAACTTTTACTGGCTCTACTGCTCTTAGCTCTCCGCAGGCTACATTTACCCTTAAAGCTCGCAACTTCCCTGGCGCTAACTTTAACAGCACAGAATCAGGGGATGCTATACGCACATCAGTAAGCCCTGTTGAGCAGTTTACCAATCAACTTGACCTTAGAGTTCGTGGACGTTCTTTCGCGCTTCGTGTCGAATCAGAGGCACTGGGCTCAAAATGGAAACTTGGAAGCCCAAGAGTTGACTTGAGGCAGGATGGTAGGCGCTAATGTCTGGAAATAATCAAATTCCACCGCCAAGACTGCCGGAAGCTCCAGAGCAGTATTCAAGAGCCTATATGTCTGATATAGTAAGGGCATTAGAGCTTTTTATTAGCCAGGAGCGTAACCCCGGAGAACTAAGGGGGACGCAAATTACTTTAACCAACTTGCCTACATCTGCGACTGGACTTGAGGCAGGGGCACTATATAATGATAGCGGGACTGTAAAGGTAGCATCTTAATGGGATTTAATCTAAAAGGTTTAATTAAAAAAGCGGCACCAATTGCAATCGGTGCATTTGCCCCTCAATTTGCAATGACCGCTGGCATGAGCCCGTTTGTTTCTGGCGCACTAGCTTCTGGCCTTGGTTCTCTTGTAATGGGTAACAAGCCTAAAGACGCTATTTTAGCTGGTATTATGGGCGGCGCGGCAGGTAGCGCTTTTGCGCCCAGAACAGGCGCGATGACAAGTGGTTATGATTCTGGCGCAATGGGTGCGCTCAATCAGGCCAGAGGCACGAATATGACAGCCGCGCAGTTGGCGAAAAACAATGCACTGAAATCTACTGCTCCTTTATCTACAGGATTTGGAGGCTTTACTGGTAAGGCTCTTGGAGCGGACGCTGAAACAATGAGCGGAAAGCTTCTAAAGGGTATAGGTTTTGCTGGGAAGGATGATGGAAATCTTTTGTTTAAGCTGTTAAACACACAACTAGGAGAGGGCGTAGCCGCAGGATTGATTGCACAGGCTCTGGCTGACGAAGAAGAGCAATCAACAGGTTCAGGAGGCTCTCGTCCGTTTGGTGAAGGTGGCCCAGGGGGTAAATTAGGGGGTATAAATTACAGGTACGGTGGAATGATTCCAGGCTATCGTGCTGGAGGCGCAATGCCTGGTGCAGGTGGGTTGATAGAAGGCCCAGGCACGGGAACATCTGATAGCATCCCAGGAATGGTCTACCAGAATGGCACCCCCACGGACGAAATTAGAGTTTCAAATGAAGAGTTTGTATTCACCCGTGACGCGGTAAAAGGTGCAGGTGGCGGCGACTATGATAAAGGAGCAAAGCGCATGTACGAAATAATGAATAAATTTGAGAGGATGGCATAATGGCTACCCAAACAATAGAACAGATACAACGCCTTTCTCCCTATGTAGAAGGTTTAGAAAAGCGCGTTCTTGGTACAGCATTCGGTGAGTTTAATGGAGCTAACCAAACCAGTCCTGGATTATTAGATACTGCCCTTGACCTCCCTGAGTATCAGGTTGCGGGCATGGACCCTTTGCAATTGCAGGCAATGCAGTTAGGGCAAGAGCAAGTAGGTTCTTATCAACCCTCACTAGAGCAAGGCCAAATGGCGGCACAAGCCGGTATTGGAGCTTTAGGTCAAGGCGTTGCTATGCTAGACCCGTCTCAGGGTATACAGCAGTTTATGAACCCGTATCAAGGCGCAGTAATTGATGAAATAAACCGCCAGTCGGCTATTAATCAAAACAAACTGGCAGGGCAGGCCGTACAGCAAGGTGCTTTTGGAGGCTCCCGTGCTGCTATTCAATCAGCAGAAGGTGAACGTGCTCGTCTTGGTAAAGTTGGAGAATTCTTGTCAAAAGGATTTGATACAGCAGTCGCATCTTCGCAGCAAGCCGGACAATTGCTCGGGGGACTGGGCCAGGCGTTTGGCGGTGTTGGTGCTAATGTTGCCGATATTGGTAGAGTTGGCTCAGAGTTAGGTAGAGCGGATATTGCATCACTTTCACAGCTTGGTCGTCTTGGGCAAGGGCAGACTCAGGCTGAGTATGACGCTGACCGCCAGAACCTTATGCAACAGATTCAAGAGCCATACACACGCCTTGAGCTTGGTAGCCAGCTATTGAAGGGCACTCCATCAGGCAGCCTGTCAAGCACCTTTAAAGGCGTAACAACGCCTGAAGCTAACCCGTTCTTGCAAGGCGTTGGAGCGTACACTGCGCTTCAGGGTGCTGGCATGGGCGGCGCTACAGCTAAATAGGGAGTTATAAATGGCTAGTGGTATAAATAAAGGCTTTCAAACAAGCTACCTTCAGCCTGGAGGCGGTCAATCACGCTCTAATCTCGATTCCGGTGTAAACACGGTGGCAAGAAGAAGCGCACAAGAAAGAATGGATAATTACCTTGGGCTTCCCCAGCCCCTTGATGCTTATAGAGCGGCAGCGGGACTGGCTCCTCAAGGTGACATTGGGACGCCGACAGTAGACTCTCTTGTTAGTTCGGCTAGGGTAACAAATCCCAACGCGCCAACCCCACCTGTAGTGGGTGAAGTAATGGATTTCTTTGGTGGTATATACAACCGACACCAAAAGACAGCCAATCAGATGCAGGCAAACAGACTGAAAAATGAAATGGACCTTGGTAGATTCGGTGGGTTCGGTGGTGACGTTACTGGTCTTGAGCCTTTCGGTGGAAGTGGTCAGTTTATAGAGGGGCCGACTCCCGAATCAATGGAAGATTATGATGACGACTTAGGGTTTGCCACACAGAATGCGCTAAACAACCTTGAAGGAGACCTGTCAGAATTAGGTGATAAGCCTCCAAAAGACGACCCATTAGAGCCTTTTGGCGGTGCTGGACGCGCTATTAATGATGACCTTGATGGCGACTCAGAAGAGGCGTTTGACCCGTATCGTGAAGAAATTGAAAAGGCTATGAGGGATGTTGAGTCCCTTAAAGGCGGAGACCCTGACGCCAAAAAGACAGAAGATTATATGAAGGAGTTTGCTGAAGCTACTGGTGTTAGCATTGATGGTAAGGCTGACAAGTCTCAGGCTCTTATGGCGTTTGGTCTAGCTCTCATGCAGAACAAGGCTGGTAAAGGCTTTGATGTATCTAAAGCTCTTTCCGCTCTAGGTGAAGCAGGTACAGCGGCTGCTCCAGCATTCCAGAAAGCCAAAGAGACTGCTCGTGCTAATCGCATAGCGGCTGGTAAGTACGGCCTTCAAGAAAGAAAGGCAGCAGCAGCTACGCAGGCAGCAACCCTTGCGGCGGCACAAAAAAGACTACAAGACCTTAATGTTAAGCAGCTTGACTATGTTGGCAAGCGCGTTCTTCAACAAGATAAGCACAATCTTGATATTGAAAAAGAGCGCATGAAAGCAATCGCGGCTTTAAAGGTTGCTGGTATAGAAGCAGGAAAAGATGCGTATGATTTCACTGGAGAAAAGGTTTACGAGCCCTTAGTTTCTATGAAAAACATAAAAGTTCACATAGCTAATAGAAAGCGTGATGGGCAAGAAGTTTTTACAAAACCATTAAGCGATGTAAGCTTGTTGGCAAAAGGTTATTCAGACTCATTAGACGGCATAGCGTCTCTTGATAAAATGTCCGGTTTAATAGGTGAGGCCGCTAAACTTTCAGCGGGGGGTATTACAGGACAAAAACTATACGAATTTTGGGATAATAAACTTAGCGCACTTGGACTAAACATGGGCACTAATTATCAAACTGGTGAAAAGCTTGGGCCATTGACAGAAGCTGACGCGATTAAAAAACGTGTTATAGCTCAATATAAAAGGTTCTTAACGCAGGAAACTGGTAACGGTATTTCTGAGGGTGATGTAAACAGACTGGCTGAATCACTTGGAAATATTGATTTCTTTACAAACCCAGAACAGGCTTTAAAGCAGTTGGCAGAAACAAGAAAAATATTTGAGTCAGCTAACCAATCTTTAGAAAATCAACTTGTTAGGTTTGAAGACCGTTCTATGTACCTAAACGAAAATCTTTATGATAAGGTTCAGGCTGAAATTAATTCGAGCGCCCTCAGTTCCATCGGGGTAGGAAAAGGTTCTCTGAAAACCTCTCAAACAAAAGACGGTATTACAGTTATCAAGCTTTCTTAGGAGTTTTAAATGGGTCAGATTTTATTAGAACTTCCTAATGAAACAGTTAGATTTGAGTTTGCAGGAGACCAGCCTACAGCCAAAGAAAAGTTTGAAATTGGCAAGGTTATTAGAGAAAAGCAAAGAGGCCTTAGTTCATCTAAGACGGCCAAGCAGTCTGAAGACGAACAACTGTTCGACACTACTTCTGGTATTCAGGACGCCGGGCTTCGTGCAAAGCTATCCGCTGCTGAAACACCAGCAGAGGAAGAGCTACAGCTTCGGGAGCTTTACGGACTTACAGAACAGGATTATGACCGTGACTCACGAGGTCGCTTGGCTATCACACCGTCTGGTGGCAAGAAACTTGGACTGGACCTTTCTAAGGCTACACTAATTGATGAAGGCGGGTTCAGTCGTTATGACTTAGCTGACTTAGCTGGCATTGTCCCTGAAGTAGTGGGCGGTGTTGCGGGCGCAGCAAAAGGTTTTGCCGCTGGAGCGCCGTTTGGACCATTAGGTATGCTACTTGGTAGCGCAGTTGGCGCTGGTACCGGAGCGGCTGTAGGACAAGCAGTCGAAGAAGGTGTTGAAGCAATTGGCGGCGTGCAAGACCAAACAGCCGAAGAGGTCGTAGGTGACTTAGGAAAAGAGTTTGCAATTGGATTTTTGTCAGATGTTACCTTGGGTACGTTTGGCTTCGGTATTAGGGCAGGTCGCAACTACCTAAGACCTGGCAAAGGCAAGACAGATGAAGAGATTCTTGAGATTGGTGATGCTCTTATCGAAGGTGGAGCAAAAGTAGACCCTGTAACAGGAGAGCTTAAAGAACTTGGCATGGCTCCTAGCTTGTCTGCTATCGGAGCTAACCAGCTAATATCAAGGCAGCAGGCCATTGGTGAAAAGGTTTTTGGCTCTTCCCCTCGTCTAAAAAAGAATTTTGAAGTTTTACAGCAAAAACTTATTAACTTTAGGTCAAAGTTCTCAGGTGCCGATGACGATGAAATCGGACAGATGCTTCTGTCGGCAACAGGAGCGCAGGCCAAGAGACTTGATGAGTTACAAAGACAAGCCCAACAATCGGTTCTTCAGACAGCAAGAGCTTTAGGAGATGACCTTGGCGCGGCTGCATCTAAGAACGTAGACATCGACACAGAAACATTTGAGATACTAATCAATGCTCAAAAGGCTTTTGATAGTGAAGTATCTATTGCTTTTAAGTCTATTGACGATGCGTTAGAAAGCTCTGGTGGCGGATATAATATTATCCCGATAGGCAATATAAAAGCAAGAGCTGCAGAAATAGCGGATAATGAAGTTACTGGTATAGCTGGTAAAGCGTTGCCTATTTTAAAAGAGGCTCTTGATGCTGTTAATGCCTTGAAGGGAGACAAGACTTCTTACATTCAAATATACAAATTAAGAAAAACTTTAAATGATAAATTAGCTAAAACAACCGAAAGAACAGAGCGTGAAGAAATTAATGATTTGCTTAGAAAAGTAGATGTTAAGCTTAACACAAACTTTGTGAAAGAGGCGATTGAGGCGTCTGACGAATTGACTGACTTGGACAAAAGAGTTCTGTTAAGAGCGTCTGACTCATTAGACAATGCTAGAAAAGTCTATAATGAAGGCGCTACAATATTTGAAGATATTGAGTCCTCTGGAATTATTAAAAGCATTGGAGCCAAGGCAAGAACCGGTCAAAGCCCTGGCGTTGACGATATTCGCTTGGACAAAATAATAAAGAACGACAAGCCTTTAGTCCTAGAAAGAATGTTAAAGGCTGTTGAATATGGGGCATCTAAGGATGCAAAAATACAGTCATCAGAAGCATTCAGACAAAAAGTTGCCAGTGAGTGGCTTAATGATGCCCTTACCAATTCAGGTCTTAAAGCAGGCGACAACATTGACCCAACTAAATTTAAGGGTGCGGCTTTTGCTAAGTCTGTTCGTGACCTTGGAAGAACAGCAGATGTTCTGTTCGGGCCTGATGCCGCCAAAATTAGAAAACTTGCCGACACAATAGAAAAGACATCGGTTTCTAATTTAGATTCAAGTGTGATAAAGAAGCTTTCTGAAGACCTCGGAGAGGGCGCTCCTTTAGTTGATAAATTAACAGCTTTGGCAGAAACACAGTCAGCAATACATACTCAAAATCTTAGCCAGGCACTTCTTAAACTTCAGAGAGGCGGGGCCAGCGGCCTTCGCCCACAAGAAGCGGCTGATGTAATTGCTGATGCTGCCACAAAGCCTAAAGACATTAAACAAATAATGAATGTTTTTGAAGGCAATGAAGAAGCTATCAGCAAAATACGCGGTAATTACATGGAGAGATTAATCTCTAACTTTGGAGACAGCGTAACAACAGACGGTAAGTCTTTAGCGGCTTTCGCTAAAAGGATTATTGACGCTGATGAAGGTGGCAAGTTAAAGGCTATCTTTGGGGACGCAGATGGAGAAGATTTAGTAAAGTTTGCTAAGATGCTTAAAGTAAATTCTCAAACCGCTACAGGCGGTGACTTGATAGCAGCAAACATAGCAGCTGGACCTTTGCAGAATTTAGAGAAAATTGTTCGCCTCAGTATTATGGGAAGAATATTCAGCTCTAAATTTTACTACAAAAGCATAATGGAAGATTACCAGAAGTTGAAAACTGGGCTTAACCAAGACCAAAGAGCAAGCATGTTAGGAAAGCTTATGGTTAATGCTATGAGGTCTATTACTCAAGGCACTGGACAGTCCGTACAAGAAGGTAAAAGAGAAGTAGAAAACCAAGTCAGGGCAGTTGCAGACTCTTCAGGATTGAGTCAGCAGCTATCTAACTTGAGTCAGCAGATTCAGCAGCCAACCCCGAACAATTCTCCGGCTATGCCGCAGCAAGTTGCACCAGTAGCCCCTGGCCCGAACAATTTGCGTCAGCAGGCAGCGCAGAACCCTGGCATTGCCCAGGCACTCGGTATCCGGGGACCAACAGCAGGATTACTACAACCATGATGAAATCAACAGTGCTTAACGAGCTTCGTCAGGAGCTTGCTGAAGACGAGGGCTGCAAGTACGAAATATATTTGGACCATCTGGGCCTACCTACATTCGGCATAGGTCACTTGGTGACTAAAGAAGACAAGGAACATGGCAAGCCTGTCGGTACAGTAATCGAACAGGAGCGGGTACAGCAGGTATTTAACCTGGACATGGCTGTCACGATTAACGACTGCATGACTCTGTACTCTGACTTCGCTAACCTACCAGACGAGTGCCAGAAGATTGTTGCCAACATGATGTTTAACATGGGTCGGCCTAGACTGTCCAAGTTCAAGGGCATGAAGGCTGGTGTTGATGCTCGTGATTGGAACGAGGCGGCAGACCAGATGGTTGATAGCCGCTGGTATACTCAGGTTCCGAACCGCGCAAGACGTTTGGTATCACGGATGAGGTCGTTGTCAGATGGAGAAGCCTGAGATAAAGCGCCACTGCAAGCGGTGCGACCGCTGTGGTGAAGAGCTAAAGACTGTGTTTGTACACGGTCATGAGCAGTGTGTTACCTGTAGTCAGGTAATTTACGACTGTTGCCAGGGAGAGACTTGTACAGAAGAGTCCTAAACTGTGTTTTCCTTGTCACATTTCCAGCCAATAATGTTAAAAGGCATTCTGTTTCTTTTAAACATATCTCTAGAATCCTTTATCATAACTCTTGCTCTAGCGTCACACTGCTCTTCTTTTAAATAAGGGCCGCGGGTATCAATAATATCTATGCATCTATCCGCATATAGAAAGTGACAAGCTAGAACAACAACAGTGAACATTAGTCTAGCTCCACAACAACATCTAACTCAACAGACCTTGGCGTTAGCATGACAAGGCCACATACATTGCAAGACATATAGTCTTGCTTTGTGTCATTGTCCTTAAACGTCATGCTTGTACTGCACTTTGGGCAGCGCCCGCTATCTATTCGTTTTTGAAAAGTTCCGTCACCCTCATCATACACGGGAATCTCCGCCTAGCTGTTGCATTGTTCTAATAATATGGTCACAATGACTATGTATCGTCAAGAAATTACTTGCATATACTTGAGGGATGAATGGCTAACAACTTTGAGGCCGGTAAGTTAGGGGAGCATATCTGCATGACAAGGCTCATGAAAATGGGCGTTGCATGCGAAATAGTCAATCTAGAGACGATTGACATAATTGTTCATTACAACCAGTCGATAATAAGAGTGCAGGTTAAGTCCAGCATACTGAAGACAAAGGGATTTGGTAAAGGAAGGCCAGGCTATCAATTTGCCACATCATATAGCGGCAAGAAAAAACCGCTAACAGAAGAGCATTGCGATGTTATCGCCTTTGTCGCTGTTAATGATGAGCGTGTTATATTCTCACCAGTCACCACATTAACAAAACAAGTAACAAGAAGAATAACCCCATCTAAGTTTCACAAAGACGACTTAGAGGTGCGCTCTTGGCAACACTGTCTAGACAGTATTTTTCTGACTGATTGATGCAATTCCTGAAGGAGTTGCGCTACTCTTATATTCGCCGCTCTTCCACTTCTCATTTACCATGCGAGATATTTGCTGTCTAACATTACGGTCTTCAGCATCACAAATCTTGCGTAACTTGTTATATGTAGTAATATCAATACCAACTGATTTATACTTAGCTGTATCTGTCAATTTAACCTCCAAAAGTAAGGGCACATTATGACATATAATAAAGGTTTCTATGGGAAGCGCAACAAGTTCGGCGCTAAAAAGACAGAGTTTATGGGCATGAAGTTTGACAGCAAGTGGGAAGCAGAAAGATATGGTCAGCTTTACCTAAAGTTCGAGCGTGGAGAGATTGAGGAATTAGACAGGCAGATTAGATTTAACATACTTGTTAATGACCAAAAGATTTGTGCCTATGTTGCTGACTATACTTATTACGAGACAGATGAGAACGGTGAAAGGCAATATATTGTTGAGGATGCCAAGGGCGTAGAAACCCCAGAGTTCAAGCTAAAAAAGAAACTTATGTTAGCGGCAAACGGCATCGACATCAGAATAAGTAAAAAATAATTGTTGACACTATGCAAAAGACTTCCTATGTTTGGTTTAACGACAACTTAACTTAGGAGTATCCGATGACAGATTCATCTTCTGTATCATCTGCTTCTCTACCTGAACTAGCTATTTACAAAAATGAGCTAGACAGGATTATTGTAGAGGCGCAGGAAAAGGTCAAACTCATTAAAAGTGAGCTTGAGGGTCGCTATCTTGAGAGGGCTCAAGATACATTGCGGCAGCAGGGCAAAGACTTTGGTAGTGTCACCATCGAGGATGGAGCGCACAAGCTAAAGGTTAATGTCCGTAGGCGTGTTGAATGGGAAGAAGGTATGCTTCTTAAAGTCCTTAATAGTATGGATGAAGATACCGCTCGGCATTACGCTCAAATCAAATACACAATCCCAGAAGCCAAGTACAATAACGCGCCACCAGAAGTCAAAGCGGCTTTAAGTGAGGCTCGTACTGTATACTTGCAGGGCGTTAGTGTTGACATTGAAGGAATGGATAATGCTTAATATTATTACAGCGGAGCAACGGCTCCAAGAAAAGAAGGGCCACAAGATTGTTATCTGTGGTCAGTCTGGTGTGGGCAAGACATCTCTTGCTCGCACACTCGACCCATCAAAGACTTTGTTCATGGACTTGGAAGCGGGTGACGCGGCGATTGAAGGCGTTGCCATTGATGTTATCCGTCCTCGCACATGGCAAGAGTGCCGCGATTTCGCCGTATTCTTAGGTGGGCCAAACCCATCTTTGGGCGAAGACGCTACATACAGTCAGGCACACTATGATTATGTGTGTCAGACTTATGGAGACCCAACAGCTATTCTATCTAAGTACGATACAATCTTTGTTGACTCTATCACGGTTGCTGGTAGGCTCTGTTTTCAGCATTGCCAAAACCAGCCCGAATGTAAATCTGAGCGGACTGGTAAGCTGGACACACGTTCAGCATATGGTTTGCAGGGCAGGGAGATGATGGCATGGTTGTCCCATCTCCAGCACATCAGGGATAAAAACGTAATCTTCGTTGGCATCCTTGACCAGAAGGTTGATGACTATGGACGCGAGACTTATGAGTTACAAATTGAGGGCTCAAAGACAGGTCGTGAACTTCCTGGAATTGTGGACGAAGTAATCACTATGGCGCTTATGCCAAGTGAAGATGGAAACCCATATCGTGCGTTTGTTTGTCAGACACTGAACCAGTGGGGATACCCTGCCAAGGACAGGTCAGGCAGACTTGATACTCTAGAAGAGCCACATCTTGGTAGGCTTCTAGAGAAGATGAGTGGCGGAAAGATGCAGTCTGAACGTACACTCGAATTTGTTAATCCTAGTGAAGCGGTGGAAGGAAATACCGAAAATGCTTAATCTAAATGAAGTATCAACAGGAACTGAGAACCAGACTATGGAACTCATTCCAGACAAAACTGCTGTTCGTGCTATCATCAACTTTACGGGTGGTGATACAGAGAAGTCTGACTTCGGGCATGGCAAGCTGTTTAAGAACTCAGCTACCACAAGCGCAATTTGGGCTGACATGGAGTTCACCATTATCGGCGGGTCTTTTGACAAGCGCCGCGTGTGGAGTAGGCTCTTTGTTCACGGCGACAAGATGGATGAAAACGGGCAACCTGTAGCTCGCAACATCGGCTTGCAAACAATTCGACGCATGATTGATAGCATTCATAATCTGAAGGCAAACGACATGTCTCCAGAGGCGCAACAGAAGCGAAACATCTCAGGCATTCAAGATATGCAGGGTTGTGAGTTTTCTTTCTTGGTAGGTGTCGAGCCAGAGAATAATGGCTACCCAGCTAAGAACAAAATGACTGTTGTTCTAACGCCAGATAATAGCGACTACGTTTCTGGCAATGCTCCTGCTATGGCCCCAGCGTCACTAGCACCTGCGGCTCCAGCTACTGCACCTGCATCTGGTGTAGCTCCGGCTTGGGCACAGGCATAACAATAAAGGCGAACTAACGGCAAACCTGAGTTAAGGTCGTTAGCTGGTTTGGGTGGCGCCAGTGCCGTAAAGCCACCCACCCTATTTAGGAGCGAGGGCAGATGTTAAAACATGTTGATTTATGTAGTGGCGTCGGCGGCTTCGCTTTAGCATTCCAAACAATTGGGCTGTCAAAGCCTGTCATGTTCTGTGACATTGAGCCTTGGTCACGCAAGGTTCTGTCCAGGCATTGGCCTGACGTACCCATAACAGAGGACGTAAAGGCTTTAGCTGATGACCCAGAAAGAAATGTTCCCGATTGCCAAATCCTCTCCGCAGGATACCCTTGTCAGCCATTCAGCCTTGCATCTAAGAACCGCAAAGGCACAGAAGACGAGCGACATATCTGGCCCTACATCAAAAAAATTATCTCCGCAAAAAGACCTGACTGGTGCGTTTTTGAGAATGTTCGCGGACATATCACAAACGGGCTTGATGCCGTCATCAATGACCTTCACTCCGAAAACTACACCGCAATCCCAATGTTACTACCGGCTTACAGTGTCGGCGCAATTCATGAAAGAGCCAGGATTTATATCGTGGCCCACGCCAACGACAGGCGCTGCACTTTGCGGGGGGACGGGAAACTTCAACAAGATGGCGAAGCTAAAAGAACTAGGCCATCTGACCGAAGAGGAGCGCAGGAATTTGACACAGGGCAATGGCGGAAAATCGAATCCCGCCCTTATGGAGTGGCTGATGGGATACCCAATCGGGTGGACAGAAACACCGGATTAGGAAATGCAATCGTTCCACAAATTGCCATGAATATTGGCCTCACCATAAAAGAAATGATTTAGATATGCTTTATAATAATGACTTCGGGCATGACCTTCTGGTGGGCCAAGTAGCCGAACAATTTCTTGGCGACTTGCTCCAGAACAAAAAGATTGAAGTAAAGCACGATAAGATAGCGCACCGCTCTGGACGAGTGTTCATTGAGTATGAGTGCCGCAACAAACCTTCTGGCATCACAACAACAAATGCAGATTTTTGGGCTTTTGTTTTTACAACTGGCCCAATCCTGATAGTATCAAAGGACAGGCTGACCTCCCTTTGCAATAAAGCATATGAGAACAGCCATGTATTCAAAGGCGGAGACAATAACTCTTCTAAAGGGTTCTTGATAAACTTAACAGACTTAATACAGGTTGCTTTGTAATGTCTCAAAGAGAACGCGAAAGAAAAAGAATTGAACAGATAAGGAAGATGCAGGAGTTTACCGCATCCCTTCCAGATGATGGATTTCAAGATGCTAACGTCACTGAAAACATAACTGGTAAGCATGTAGATAAAAAGATTTTACCGTCCAGTGAAGCTAGTTCCTTGGAGGAATAAATGAGAATAGAAATAAATGTTATCTTGTTTTTTCCAGACAAGCCAATGAAAGAGATTAAGGGATTTCTGAGCGTTCCAGAAACGGCAGATGAAGACGACATTATGGATAGTATGGGCTATTTTGTTGAAGACATTACGCAAGAATACATGGAAGACTTTAGCACAGGGGTGGCTAACATGGTCGTTGGAGACGATGAGCTTTTCCATATCTCATTTGCTAACCCACAGAAGGAGGATGATAAAAGATTATGCAACATAATATTTCCAGACGAGATGACAGTACACTAAAAGAAGTGGCTAAATGTTTCGGAGTAATAGGGTGGGATAAGAAGTTATCTGACCTTTCAAAGGATGAGGTGTTGGGCCTTGTTTCAGTAATACAAAAGGTGAGGGATTTATCAGATGACTATACAGAACAAGGACTTTTTGAACTCGAAAAGGTTGTCTCCAGTCCTGACGAATTCCCGGACGACGAAATACCATTCTGATGCAATAGAGCTAATTAGCTTTAATGTTGATAAGGCCATATGTGAGAAGAATGATGCACAGCCAAGCCGTAAATATCTAGGCGGCTCATCTCTCGGCAGCTCGTGCGCTAGAATGGTTCAGTACCGTTATATGCAAACACCTGTAGATGAATCTAAGCAGTTCCCTGCTAGGACGTTGCGTATCTTTGACTTCGGGCACCAGATTGAAGACATGGTTGCGAAGTACCTTCTTGATGCTGGCTTTGAGCTAAAGACACACGACTCGAATGGTGAGCAGTTTGGCTTCTCTGTTGCGGACGAGCAGATAAAGGGACATATAGACGGCGTAATTTGTTCGGGACCAGTTCCTATGGGCTACCCATTCCTTTGGGAAAACAAATCAGCGAACACCAAAAAGTTTAGTGAATTTGTTCGGAAAGGTGTTGCGGAAGCTAACCCTGTATATGCCGCACAAATAGCTTTGTATCAGGCGTACATGGACCTGACAGAAAATCCAGCCTTGTTTACGGTCATGAATAAGGATACAAGTGAAATCTACTACGAACTTGTTCCGTTTGATAAAGGGCTTGCACAGCGGACAAGTGACAGAGGCGTAGAGATACTACAAGCCACAAAAGCAAGTGAGATGCTTCCTCGGGTTGCGTCTAACTCGGATTACTTTACCTGCAAGTTTTGCGACTTTCGCCAGACTTGTTGGAAATGAAAAAGGGCCAGCCGAAGCTGACCCTTTAGTGTGAAACGAAACGTGTAGGAAAAGAACAACAAGCTTCAGGATACAATATAATGAGTGTTATACGATTTGACAACACTAAATCTGGTGATGCCCATGATTTAGTAGAAAGAATAAGCAAAGAGGTTCCTCGCTCCGTTCAGGTGAATGTTCTATCGGATACGTTCCCTAATGGCGTTATCAGAGGCAATGACTTCTTTATCGGCTCACTCGCTGGCGAAGCTGGCGAAAGCATGAAGATTGACATCAATCACAACAGTCCTCACTTTATGCGTGGTCAAGACTTTAACGGTGGCGTTGGTATCGGCGGCATCGTAAAGATATTGATGGAGGCTAGGGGCATGAGGCTGCCGGACATAAAAGAGTTGTTCGGGTCTTATTTATCGGAAAGCAATTCGATACGTCCACCAGCACCTGAATGGCGTACTGAAGGCGGAATGAACCTGAACAAGGTTCCTGCTGGCAACGGTGTACCAAAAGAGGGCACCAGTACACCAAAGGCTACTCCCTCAGTGGAAAGGGTTCGTATTGATGCGAACACGCCACATAACGGGCAATGGGATTATATCAGCAGAGACGGCGAGGTTCTTGTGACCGTGCGCCGCTACGATATTGACGGCAAGAAAGAGTTCCGTCCGTGGGTTCCCGGCTCGCCATATCCTAAAGCGCCTGAAATCAGGCCTCTATATAATATCCCGAACATTTTATCCGAACAGCAGGTTATATGGGTAGAGGGCGAGAAGTGCGCTCAAGCTCTTGTTGACAAGGGAATGGCGGCTACTTGTACGCTTGGCGGGGCTGGTTCTCTTACACGCAAGAACGCTGAGAAGTTTGACTTCACTCCCTTGCGCGGCAAAGATTTAGTCGTATGGCCTGACAATGACGATGCTGGCAAGCGCCTAGCAGAAATTGTTCGTGAAGTTGCTATGGGCTCAGATGCGAACTCAGTAACAATACTACAGCCACCTCATGACAAGCCGTCCAAGTGGGATGCGGCTGACGCCATTGATGAAGGCTTCAATGTGAAGCAATTCATTAAAGATGGTGCAGGTGTTGTGCATCGTAGTATTAACCTTCTTAATGATAGCCTTCTTATATCTAGGTTTAGCGGCTCTGCTCCTGAACAGCAGTTCTTGGTTGATGGTACGTTCCCTCTGGGGGTTCCTATCATCTTTGCTGCCGCAGGTGATTCAGGCAAGGGCATGATGACATTGGACTTGGCTATGAAGGTTGCGTCTGGTAGTCCCATGCAAAATTCATTCGGTGGTATTGTAGGAGAGTTTGGTGATGTTGTTCTATTTACTGCGGAAGATGATGAATCGGAAATGCACAGAAGAATTGAACGACTGGACGAGGAAGGACTTAGGTTTTCGTACCCGAACAAATTACATGTTGTTCCGTTACCAAACGTGGGAGGTGTCTTCCCTATTCTCAGAGAATCAATGGGCGAATATAGTGAAACGGACGAGTTCAAAAAAATCTACGAGCAAATGATTCAGATGGACAACCTGAAGCTCATTGTGTTTGACCCACTAGCATCATTCGTACACGCAGATGTAAATGCTGACCCAGCGGCTGGTGCGGCTCTTACGGGCCTTCTGGCTCGGGTTGCAACTGAGACTGGTGCAGCAGTTCTTGTTTGTCACCATATGACTAAGATAAAAGACGACAAGGTTGTAACCAAGCCTGAAGAAGCGCGTAATATGATTCGGGGTACATCTGCTCTGGTCGATGGGGTTCGTTCAGCGTTTGCTGTGTGGCAAGTCGAAGAGAAAACATCTAAGGGTCGTTGTAATGACTTAGGCATTGATTACCAGCGCAACCGTTGCTTTGACGGCGCCGTGGTTAAGTCTAACGGCCCTGCTAGTCGTGACATACGGCACTTCATTCGTAACACGCTTACTGGGTTGCTAGAGGACAGAACCGAACAAGTTCTAAGCCTTGGGCAAAGTAATCAGGCTCAGATACGCAAAGATTCTATGGCAAACTGGGTTTCCGAATGTGAGCGTAATGGTCGGGCTCTTTGCCAGCGTGGTGGTGCAGATAGTATTTTAGAAAGATTGACAGATAGTGAGGCACCAGCTTCTTTAGCTGGAATAAGCCAATATACAGCAGACCAAATTGTTCGGGAACTTATCGCGGAGCGCCGCATAGAGAAGTTCTCGTTCTCAACAACTGGCGGGCGTAAGTGGCTCGGAACTATAGACGGCGTAATGAGTAGAGGGGAATATGAAGCAAGAACGGCAAGAGACAATATCTAAGACAGCGGCAGACATGACCCCTAATGAATTTAAGGAGTATCTTAAAGTCAAGCGGGATGAGTTGCTGTCTGTAGTCCCATCCAACAAAGGTAGATGGGCAAGTACATATCAAACAAGGCACGCCTTGTGGTTAGGAAAAAGGAAAGTTAAATGACGATTAACGATGAAGATTATGATTACAGAAATCGGGCGTGGTTTCTAGACACAGCAGAAGAGCTTATCAATGGCCCTAGGGCTAAAGAGTATGGCAGCGCACATCTAAACCACCAGCGCATCGCAGATATATGGTCAGTGGTTCTCGGGATTGAGATAACAGCGCAACAGGTTGTGGCGTGTATGATTGGTGTTAAGCTGGCTCGGCTATCTAATACATCTCATATGAACTCTGATGATACATGGACTGACATCATCGGGTATGCGGCTCTCGGCGGGGAGATAAGCAACGATGGCTAAGATGCTAACGCAAAAGCAGCGTCGTCAGCTCGAACTTTATCGTGAATCAATGAAGCGCCAGGGTAAAAGCACCTACAAACCCGAAGATTTGTTCGGGACCAGGCAGCCTGAACCCCAGGCAAAAGAAAAGATTTGTTCGGATTGTGGCAGCAAGACGGCATGGCACAGCAGTGATTTTGGGGAAACGTGGCAGTGCGAAGAGCATAAGAGAAGAAAGGGATAATAATATGAAGTATAATAAGCATGGGCTAAAGACTCAAACATCTCGCAGGGCGGGCGCAGAAATTTACGAAGTTACTTTGGTTACTGAGTTCTCTAGAGTTGTTAATATTTTGGCAAGCGACGAAGAAGAAGCTGCCGAGCTTGCGGAAAACAGAGCAAGGTCTAGAGTCGGAGGCGTTCTCGACAGGCTAGGGTATAACCTTGGGGATGTAGAAATAATGGATGTGAAACGAAAAAAGAAAAGAAAGAAGGGCTAGTTATGAAAAACTTAGAAGGTAAAACAATTGCGATACTCGGGCTAGGTGGCTCGCTATCGGACTATCTTATGTCCCGCCTTAATTCCGTAAAATTTGACGAGGTGTGGGGCATCAATTCCGTTGGCGCTGTGATTCATGTAACCCGAACATTTATGATGGACCCGGCTGCAAGATTTTTGGATGACGTAAAGGCCGGGAATCAAACAGGTATTGCCCAGGAGTTTTTGCTGGAAACCCCGAACAAAGGTTCGATTTATTCCTGCTGCCTGGATGATAGAGTCCCAGAAATTGTTGAATATCCGTTGGAGGAAGTAGTGGCTGCTACAACATTCAGCTACTTCAACAACACTGTTGCATATGCCGTGGCTTTTGCGATTAAGGAAAAGGTAGGCAAGATAAACTTCTATGGCATCGACTTCAGTTATAAACACAATCTGCACTTTGCAGAAGCTGGACGCGCCTGTGTAGAGTTCTGGTGCGCCATTGCAATGTCGAGAGGCATAAGGATACAAGTATCTCCAGCATCGCCTCTGATGGACAGCAATGTACCAGACGAAGAAAAGCTATATGGATACCATCGGCTAGATGACCCTCTTGTTCAGACGGTATCTAACGGGTCTTTAATGATTTCTAAGATGAGTGACATGTCACCGCCAGAGCCAATTGATACTGACCCATTTCTATTCGGCAGAGAAGATGTCGAAGGAAAATCATACTAAGTGAAAAGGCGTAAGGTTTAGAGACGGTGAGCGTTGCCTCTTCCTTACGCCTAGTTCACAAACACCACAAAAGTGTACAAGTAACTAACTGGTTTTCCGTGGACGATTAGATTACCACAAAAAAACAGAATGTCAATATTTTATTTTATCTATATCCCCTACTGTTAGGAAGTCCATAAGCCCTGTCAGGGTCGTTTCGCCTGTTTGTCCCTGTCCCTAGACTTTCCCTTAAATCAAGAAATTGCTTTATCTCTTCCCCGCCAACTTCCCTTTGCTTTCCCGTCAATTCATTTTTGATTTCAAAATACGGCATAAACCTTCCCATCCTTGTTTTTCCAGAATTGCTCATATATGTGCCATCATGTAATTGCTTTTTGATTGTGAAGTTTCTTACTTCTAACGTATGGCAACCCTTGCCAAATCTTTCCCAGAAAACCTTATCCAAGAAATATGAGGACATCATTTCATATTTAGTCATATTATCAGGGGCGGCGGCTAAATGACCTATCCTATCGTGATAAGCTTCTTTATTAAGGTAGGTCAGCTTCTTGCCAATATTTACAGGTTGTGCATCCTTATCGGCTTGACGCGCTTTTCGGCGTTCTTGTTTTTTCCTGTTTTTCTCCGTTTCTTTTTCATAAATAATTTTGGCTGTTTTGGCGTCTCTTACAGAAAACGAAACAATACATTCGGGGCAATCAGGGTAGAAAATACCATCATATGTATGCACCTCAACCCACCCCTTCTTTGTTGGGTGCGGTGATTCTTTTCCATTAGGAACGGCGTTGTATCCTGTATTTTGGTAATGACCATAGAAAGTTTTCCCGCATTCCTCACAACCAAGATGCCTTCTCTTTTTTAGAATAGGGTCAATCATCTTGTCCTTTAGTTTTTGCAATACTTCAAATCCAAGATTATTCATCTTAACGCTCCCATCTATAGAAAATATGACTATCAATCCTGACAGTCCTTGTTTTAGTCTTTGCCCAATCGGGCAAAACGTAATGAGCGTGATAGTGGGTGGCACCCTCAACCACATCCGAAACATTGCCGTAAAAAACGCCGTGAGCTACCATCATAGCTTTATTATAGGCATCGGGGTCTTTAGGCTTGTCGGACTTACCATCGCAGTACCAGCTAAACTGACAACGATGGCGAACAGGGAAGTCCTTAGTCCATGAATAAGTCTCTCCCTGCTTAATAACATCACATGCATTATCGGGGTATCTGCTGTCCGCTACCCTGTTCATAACAACTTGAGCAACAGCAATCTGCCCTACAATCGGCTGGTCTCGGGCTTCATGGTACCCATTAAGCGCAAGACATACTAATGCGGCTTCAATCATCTTTTTGCCTCATATTCATATTTATCTTTTCCAACCGGAATGTAATTACCAAAGTCCTTATACTTATTACCTTGATAAGGCTCACTCACATCAATGCAGTACAACATGAAGTTGTCGTCATCAAAGTCTGACTCTAAAACTCCGTCGCACCTATAAGGATGAGTAATATCAATTCTGTTAAACATCTTTCATATACCTCCATACTGAAAAAGTTTTCATTACTTGTTGACAACCATACTATCATTTACTATCTTGTCAACATAAAGTGTGAATGAAACATGAAAGGGACTTCACTATGAGTAAATTGTATATGGCCTACGGGTCGAATCTTAATAAGGGCCAAATGAAGTATCGTTGCCCTACTGCAAGAGCGGTCGGCAGCGCAATGCTTTACGGCTGGGAACTGGTGTTTCGCGGCGTTGCTGACATCCAGAAAAGCAAGGATGCTAATATGGTGCTACCTATTGGTATCTGGGAAATCGAAGACGCTGATGAGGTTGCGCTAGACCATTATGAGGGCTTTCCGCGCTTATATGGTAAGCAGAAAATTGCTGGTATCATGACATATACCATGAACAGCGATGGCATTTACGCTCCCTCTACACCGTATTTTAACACCATCCTAGAGGGCTATAATGATTTCGGGCTAGACACTAGCTGGTTATATGATGCGGCTGGATGGGCTGGATATGAGCAAAATAAGGTTGATAATGAATTAGGATTGGAGATTGCGTAATGAGTATTCATGGAAACCAAAAGCTGACTAAGGAAATGCGTTTAAGTATCCTTGAACAGTTTAATATCTTGAGACAAGTCACTCAACGGGCTGATGAAATGCACGATTTATATCTAAGTGATGTGGATAAATTGGAAACCGTTCTTAATAAATTGTCTGATGAATTGGGATTTACATACCAAAAAGACGAGGATGGTCATCGTAACCATTGGAAAGACTGGGTGCTGAAATGATTAAGGCCTTATCACTGGTCATGGTCTTGAGTGGTGTTGTCATGTTCTTATTGAGCATGGCAACCCTGCCATCATTATTTGACCCAATTGCCATCATTACAATGCTTACGCTTGGCATGATTGGCGCTTTATCAACCGTTGCTGGTTGCATTGTTTTTCTCCAACTTGGCGATAGGTGGTGATTAAAATGGACTTAACTAAACATTATAGCCAGCTCATCGGGGGCAAAATTGTTCGGTTTGAGTGGGAGGAGGACGAACTTGGCGGGGACGCTTTTCCTGTTTTTCACCTCCTTATACCAACAATAGACCACCCTGTTCGGGTCACTGTTTCTCGGGATTTTGAGGGCAACGGAGGGGGTGCATTATTCATTGAAGAAGAGGGAAGTGGGGGCGGCCTTTAGGGGCCGTTCTTATTTTGTTCTGGTTAGCAGTTAGGAGGTTAGCAAGCTAACCAAATCGGGTGCTAACCTTTTTATTATTGTAAAACAATTACTTAACATGGTAGGTTAGCAAGGTTAGGTCTTAAAGTAAAATCTCACCTAACCTAGGCTAAGTCATTGAAAAGGCCTGTGGTTAGCAAGGTTAGCAAGGTTTGTATATATATATATATACGGGGGTGCTAACCAACCCCCCGTATATTAATTATTAGGAGTAATGAAAATGCCTAAAGTCGGAGAGAGTTTAACGAAGGAACAAACGTCTGTTGGGATGGAGCGATTGAAGCCGCAACAGCAGAAGTTTCTGGATGGATACTTCAATGGTGATTTAACTCAGACAGGAGCGGCTAGGGCGGCTGGGTATAAAAATGCCACTGTAGCCGCTGTGAGGCTTCTCAGGAACCCAATCGTACAGGAGCGGCTAGAGGAGATGCGTTTAGAGGCTAGAACGCGCTACGGGGTCACTGTGGACAAATCTGTGAGGGACTTAAAAAAGATTAGGGATGAGGCGTGGCAGGTCGGTAAATACGGAGAAGCTATTCGGGCTGAAGAACTGCGTTTAAAGGCCACTGGGCTACTTGTTAATAAAAGCCATGTCATGCATGAGGATGTTAGCATCATGGGGCGTGAGGAAGTCCTTGAAAAGCTTGCAGAGTTTTCTAGAATGGCAGAGCGTAGGATGAAGGACGTAACGCCAGCGTCCGAAGATGTTGTTGAAATAGCTAGTGATAGCGAAGAAGCGGAATAATCCCCATATAACACCGTGTGCGCGGTGAGGCGGTGGGGAAATCCCCACAGATTCCCGTTTATCGGGGTATATTGGCCTCGGGCTTTGCTGCTCGGGGTCTTTTTTTGCCTGGCTGCGCGTGAATTGTTCGGGTTCGGGGTCGGGCTGCCCTGGCTGCCGTCCAGGGGAAACCCGATGAATTGTTCGGGGTATCGGGCTCTGTCCCAGGCTGCAGGAGGCAGCAGCTCCGAGCAATTGTTCGGTGAATCACCCGGGCAGCGCAGCGAATCTCCCAGGCACGCAGCTTTTCCCTGGCAGCTCGCAGCAGATTTCCCTGGGCTCGTGCAGCGGAACCAGAACAATTGTTCTTCCCATGCAGCCGGCAGCAAGCCTCGCAGCAAAAACCGCAGCGGGAATCTTTTTTAAAAAAAGTTGTTGACTCCCTGAAATGTATTTCCTATAGTATAGAGGTGAAACAAATGGAGAAGTAAGATGGACTACAAGAGAGAAGAGATTACCGAGCACTTTGACGAGTGGCTTGAAGAGTCCCTGAAGCACGAGGGCTACGAATGGATTAAAGATAATCTGGACGACTTACACCACCACTGCTTTAATACTGACTATTACATCATTGGTACGGAACGCGCTATTAATTGGATGGGAAGTTACGCATTTGACATTATCAATTTCGTCAAAGAGTACGAGCAGGATAACTTCGGTGAGTGTACGACAGACCTGACCAGTCCTGAGAAGATTGTGAATATGTACGCGTACATCATTGGTGAAGAGATTGCCGGTGAATATGTACAACAGCAGGAGGCCGCGTGATGGTTGATGGCTTCAAAGAGTATCTAGTTACATTGGCCCAGGGCGGAAGAAGCTATTATGTGGTAGCGTCCTCCCCGGACAACGCTCGCTTGACAGCGCTGAACTTCGAGCCTCATTATAACGAAGCCTGGGGCGTGGAGGTTCGGGCCGTCTAAACTGTTCGGGTGTTGGCCCCGTTAAGCCAACTGTTTTCTCCCTAACTGGGGCGGCTTTCGGGTCGCCCTTTTTTTGCCTGGGAAGTAGCGCTGCGACTCAGAACAATTGTTCGCCCCTGGGAGGTAACAGCCCAGGGAGCACGGTTAAAAAACTTTCCTGAATCTGCATTTTATTGTTGTTACTGCAATCTTTTTCATGTACAATATAAAGGTGAACGATAACCAGAGGAGAAACCAAATGCCTTACCAAGTCTTATATGCCGTTGATACACTGGACACCAACCCAAACATCGACCTGTTCGACACGTTTAGAGAAGCCGAAGACTTTGTGAGTGACGAGGTACGCAGAAGGGTAGACCACATCGTGGAGCACTCACCCTTCCCTGTGTCTGCCAAGGACAGAGCACTCACAGAGGAACAAGAGTACGTACTCGTAAAGATTGAGGAGGTAGAATAGACTCCTGAAAATCTGAATCGGCAGCGGGCTCGCTGCCTTTTCTTTCCAGGGCAGCCGAACAATTGTTCGTAATAGCAGCAGCCAGGCCGGGTCGTCGGGCAGCTTGCAGCCAGGAAATCGGGCAGCTCGGGCATCGGGGAATCGGGCTTTTTGCTACCTTGCCCTGTATATGCAGCAGACTCAGTTACGGTATAGGTATATGAGAAGCAGCAGCGCAGCACCAGCACGCAAAATAATTGCCGGCAATTTATTCCGATTTATTCGCTCATTAAATAAACCCGCACAATTGTTCGTTTTTTGCTTGTTCCTGCAATCTATTTCATGTTAATCTATATTCAGAGGGCGCTTCGTGTCCTTGTGAAACAAGAAAAGGTAAAGAAAACAATGACTTGGAATCTTGAATATACAAAACCCACTTTTGGCATTGAGCTGGAATATTACTTTTCATCATCTAATTGCCAGTCTGTAGCACATTGCAGACGTACCTTACATGACGCTGGCTTTGACTGGCTAGACGTTAAAACAGACGGAACAGCGGCTGTGGACGTTGAAATAGTCTTTCCCCCCATGGTCGACTGTCCAGAATTCAGACGCGACCTATCAACCATTATGGAGATATGCAAGGACCTTGGCCTTAAATATCGCACCGATTGCGGCTTGCATGTTCACATAGGCATCAAGAGATTAAAGCCCGCGACGCCTATCGCTTCTTACATGGCGCATGTGAAGGAAAGGGCACGGCAAAATTTCTTAATGCCAGACGCAAGCTTTTTCTGTGATGAGCCTATGCAATTTGAATTACTCAAAGACGTTGTAAGACGTTATTCAGACCAGCAAAACGTAATAGATGCATTCATGCCGCAATCTAGAGCCGCTCAAACACGCGGAATGCTTCGTTCTATCTCTAATCTTACAAGAGTTAATGAAGCGAGCTTTGAGCAGACAGAAAATGTCTCACAATTAGATAGAGTTATTGGCGGTAAGTATAACGCCGTTAATGTGGCGACATGGGACAGAGGCACAATAGAGTTCAGACAACACCCAGCCACGTTATCGTCTGGCAAGGTGATGAACTGGGTTTCATTGCTGATAGGCCTCATTGAGGATAGCGACGCAAACCGCATAGACTACGCGCCAAGCGCGACTAGGGAAGTGACAGAGACCGTCGCCTCACCTGTACAGCCATACAGACGCAATAGCAATATTGGCCTGCTATGGTCCGCTTGTCGCATCTCTGGTGGCGCGTCTGTCCGTCAGCTTGTAAATATCACTGGCATGACGCCTCAAAACATAAGAGCGCGTTTTTCTGAAATGCGCTCCGCTCATGGCGACGACGTTATTGTGATGCATACCCAGCAATCGTATAACAATCACTACGGCTCTTCCAATGGTCAGCATGACCTAGGCGGATATGAAGTGCTGGAACAGGTAGAGCGCACGACGTCGCAAGCTTCATCTGGTGTATGTTTAATGCCGAACGATATAATAGGAAGCGCTGATATATACGCTGGCGTCTCACACTCTATAGCGCGTTACTTCCAGCGCGGCGTAGTCACCCAAACCCGCCTATGATATAGGCGCAAATAACCAAGACAAGAGACGCTAGCGCGTCTCTTTTTTTGTGTCCGTTCCAAGGTACCCTAGAGGAAAACCTTGTTTTTCAACGGGATAGCATTAAATAGCCTTACCCCCCCTTTTAGGGGTTGACGGGGAAAAATGGCTGCGCCCTGTTTTACAAAAACAATCAACACTATTTTAACGCTTGACTACATGCAAAACATTTCCTATATTAGCCTCCTAGATATGGAGGTTTCTATGAAAAAATATAAAATTTTGATTGATGATTACACTTGGGACGCTGACACGGACGAGAGTTTTGTTGACGGCTTACGAAAATACCACACTACGCCGAGTGATGATGACGCTAAGATGTTGAGGATTATGGCAGCTGGTTGGTGTGACTGGACTGGTGAGCCTATGCGCTTCTCTAGTGCCAGTGATTTGATTACTGACGCTGTTAAGCATGGTGTTTTGGAGGTAACTGATGCCGTATAGGGGTGATGAGTCTTATTCTGACTGGGGTGCGAGTGACCTTCGTGAGCAAAGAACTGCGATAAAGATGACCAAGAGGGCGTTAGCAGAAGAGCTTGGCGTATCTGAGCGGCAGTATGCTTACTACGAGAGTGGTCATACGAAGATAGACAAGACGCTTCAGTGTGCGGTCAGGTGGATTGCTGGCGGCAAGGATGATGAGGATGTAAAGTCTCAAGGTACCCTGACCGATTTTCAAAAAGAGCGAATATCTCGTCTATTGAACGCAATCCATAACCACCCCCGTCATGATTTAAATGAGATGACGCAAAAAATTTTATCACAATCTGCTGAAGAGATTTCGGTATTAACTAAAATGTTAGGAGCTAATAATGATTAACAAGTTAAAATGGTCTGATTTTGAAAAAGCTTACCTTGGCAGGATTGAGCGCATAGACGGCTCGGCTTCTTTTGCGTTTGACTCTGACCTTTGCACGCAAGTCAGTAAGGAGGTTGCTTTTGGGAGCACTGAAAAGTTGGTTCAGATTTCTGATTTACAAAAATACGCTGACCACTTTGATGATTTTTTGTCTGACAACCCAACAATAGACGGGTTTGATGTTACAATTGTTGAGCGAGACGCGACTTCGTTCCTTGCGGCGGTTGCCTGATTAGAAAATTTAGCATATGATTGCCTTGTAAATTTACATTGAGGCATTCACATGGCACAAAACTACATGATGGGTGCGGGCATGACACCACCGCCCGCCCCTGGTTCTCCACAAGCGATGAATTTCCAGAGCGACCCTATGCAACGCTCTCAGTTTAAGGGCTTCATGTCGGGAATACAGGCGAAACAGCCTGCTCAGATGATGCCTCCTCAACAGCCTATGGCTCCTGCGATACCGCCTCAGATGGCGAATGTAGATATTTTTGCGGCCCCGCAGGGATTTCGTCAAGGCGGCGTTATTCCTGCATTGAAGAGCATGGCTCAAATGGGCCAGTCGATGTCTCAGCAGTTACAAAGCGTTGTGAACGGCGGGCCCGGCTTGAGTGGCATGGCCGGTATGGGTGGCGCACTTGGCGGCTCCGGTATGGCATTTAACCCCGGTATGGGTAATGGCATGAGTGGCCCCCCTGTTGCGTCTTCTTCAACTCAAGTTTCACCGGCAGACGGACGCGCTGCAGGGTTCCCTGGCATGAGTGGCACCCCTGTTTCAGCACCTGCTGTTGGCAGTATGCAGCCAGCAGGCGGAGAGTTTGCGTTCCCTGACCTGTATGCCTCAAGCATCACTACACAAGGTGGTGGCGGTTTTGCCTCTGATTATCCACGCGGTGGCGGATTTGGCGGTGCGATGCCAGATGAATCTGGGATGCCTAGCCCTTTCAACAGAGGAAGTATGTTTGACCACCCAGCGTTTAGCGGTGGGATGCCTACGCCAACTCCGAGGCCTTTTTCTAGTCTTGGCGGCGCTGTTGGTAATGTTCCTGGCTTTGCTGATGGTGGTGCATTAGATGCCTTCGGTGGTGCTGGAGATGATGTTGGGTACCAAGGTTCCGGTTATGGTACCTTTAACAGTGACACTGGCGGCTACGACATGCCTAGTAGTGATGAAGGAGTGTTTAACACAGTATCTGCAATGGCACGAAATGCCGCCGCACAACAGCGGCCTACTGCGCTAGATGATGCGTCTGCTTATATAGCGGGTCTTTTTGGCAGCGGTTCTGCTGCCGGCCCTAATTCTGGTCGTGACGGCGATGATTTAGGAAATGCTCCAACTGCCGCTGGCGGTATTACGGACGCACTTGCTGACCAGATTGCTCAGAATGCGGCGCGTCAGCAGGCTACTGCACAAATAGCGGCGGCTGACCGTGCGGCTATGCAGCCACAGATTGATGCGATTTCTGGTTCTTACACGCCTGGCGCGGACCGTCAGATTATGGACCTTCTTAACGCTCAGAACTTGGCGCAGGATATTACTAGTCAGGGCGGCACTGTAAATGTCAATCCTCAGACAGGTCAGATTATTGCTACTGATTATCCTAACGCTACTACCGCTGATTTTACTCAGAGCTTTAATGTACCTGGCACTTCTGACCAGGGCTTCCCTACAGTAGATGTAATGGCTCGTGACATGGCGGCCTCTGCACAGGGTAAGTCCGTAATGGACGCTTTCCAAGACCAGTATAATATGGCGCAGGGTTCTCGTATAATGGATGATTATGCGGATTCTTACAATAGAAGAGCGCAAATGGCTGATGATAAATACGCGCAAGATGCTAGGAGCGCGCTTTCTGTAGAACCGGTCATAGCTGATGATATTGTTGAGGGTGGTTATGAGGAACTGGTTGGCGCGACACCTGAACAAGGTAGAGTTAATATAGGCGTTCCTAATGGCTACGATGAGGCTGGTTTAAACATTCCTGGGGCACCATCAACATCTGATTTGGGCGCTCTTGGTGAAGGCTCTTTCCCAACAGTATCTACTGAAAGCATTATGGACAGAGCTTCAAGAAAAGATGATATGTCTGACGCCCGCAACTTAGTCACACGAGGCTTTGGCGCTGGAATGGACCCTATGGAACAGCTCCGGGCCCGCAATGAAAGAGATATTTTCGATGTGTCTGGCCCTCCTGGAATTGGTCAAGCTATTCAAGGTGGCCTTAATGCAGTTGCACGCGGTGTTACTGGCAATGTACTTGAAAAGTTAGAACAGCCAGGAAGCACACCTGTTTACGATGAGACAGGTCAGATTGTTGGCGTGACACATGGCGGTTTATTTGGTGGCACTGTTTACACAGGCCGTCCTGACTATAACCCAACTGGACGCGGTGCTAACTTAGGCACTGAGGGTCGTGATGAAATACGCTTCAACAACAGAGGCGGGTTTAGCGTTGGTGCTGGTACTGGTTCTTCTCGTGAGGCTGGTGGCCTAGACAAGTTTGGTGCCGCTGCCAGCGATGCAGGTGATTCCTTCTTGAAAATGTTAGGATTTGGTGGATAACAACTTTAATATACCTCTTGAGTACCTTACTGACGATGAAGTAGCAGAGCTTAGTAAGGTAGTAGGGCGCTTAGAGGAGGTATCTAAGAGGGACGAATCTCAGAAAGACTTCATGTCTTTCGTGAAGAACGTCTGGCCTACATTTGTTGAAGGCAGTCATCACAAGATATACGCTGAGAAGCTTCAGAAGGTTGCTGAAGGTAAAATCAAGCGTTTGATTGTCAACATGCCGCCTCGACACACCAAGTCTGAGTTTGCGAGTTATTTGTTTCCGTCTTGGCTTATGGGACGCAAGCCTGACACCAAGATTATTCAAGCGACACACACGGCTGAACTGGCTGTTGGTTTTGGTCGTAAAGTAAAGAACCTTATTGACAGCGATATATATCGTGATGTTTTCCCTGATTTAGCGCTTGCATCTGATGCCAAGGCCTCTGGTCGCTGGTCTACGTCCAAGGGCGGTGAGTATTACGCGGTTGGTGTGGGTGGTGCGCTTGCTGGTCGTGGTGCTGATTTATGTATTATTGACGACCCTGTTTCTGAACAGGATGCCCTTTCACCTACGGCATTGGATAATATTTACGAATGGTACACATCAGGCCCAAGACAGAGACTTCAGCCCGGCGGGTCGATAATAATAGTGATGACGCGGTGGAGTATCCGCGACTTGACAGCCAAGGTTCTGGCGAAACAGGCAGAGGGCGGGGCGGACAATTGGGAAGTAGTGGAGTTTCCAGCGATATTTCCCGAAACAGACAACGTGTTGTGGCCCGAATACTGGCAAAAAGAAGAGCTTGAGGCTGTCAGGGCGTCTATTCCGGTTGCTAAGTGGAACGCGCAGTATTTACAGAACCCTACCGCCGAAGAAGGCGCAATTATTAAGAGAGAATGGTGGAATGTTTGGGATAGTGGTGAGCCACCTACATGCTCATACATCATACAATCCTATGACACGGCGTTCTCGAAGTCTGAGCGTGCCGATTACTCTGCTATCACGACTTGGGGCGTCTTTGAGCCTGTTGATGGCGAGGGCGAGGCGATTATACTTCTTGACGCGCAAAGAGGTCGATGGGACTTTCCTGAACTAAAGGAAGTTGCTCAAGAGCTTTATGGCGAGTTTGAGCCCGACATGGTTCTTATTGAGCAGAAGGCCAGTGGTATGCCGTTGACGCAGGAATTGCGCCGTATGGGTATTGCTGTCACTCCTTTTACGCCGTCTCGTGGCGCTGATAAATTTACTCGCATGAATGCCTGTGCTCCTGTCTTTGAATCTGGTATGGTGTATAGGCCGGATATGAACTTTGCAGAAGAAGTTGTTGAGGAATGTGCTGCTTTTCCTAACGGAGAGCATGATGACTTGGCGGATTCGATGACACAGGCTATACTAAGGTTCAGGCAGGGTGGGTTTATCATTACTCCCACAGATTATGACGAAGATGAATTCAAAGAGTTTCGACAGAGACGGGAGTATTACTGATGAACGAAAACGGAAAAACTATATCTGACAAAGATAAAGATATAATTGGAAAAATTATTGACTCTCTTTCTAAAAAGAAAAAGGTTCCGTCTCCTACTCCTATGCCTGCGAAGATTAAGCAAATGCGTGCTGATAAGGCAAGGCGCGACTCTAAAGGCGCTGATACGACGGCTCCTCTTGAGCAAATGAAATACGGCGGCAAGGTAAAAGGCTACCAGAATGGTGGCTGTATCATGGCGGGTCGCGGTGGTAAGTTTAAGGGGATTTCATAATGCCAAAGAATCAAAAACTAGGCGCGTTAGAGCAAGCTATACTTGATATTGCAGCGTATGAGGCAAGTCCAGCAGCGGCTGCATCACTGGCCCGCATTAAGGCTGGTGAAAGGAGAGCATTGCAGGACCGTATTGATGCAAAAAGTGGCAAGACTAATCCTATGCTGGATGCAGTCAAAGCGTTTACGCCTGGCTTTAAGGATGGCGGCAAGGTTAAGGGTTACAGAAAAGGTGGCAAAACAGGCCATACTTGTAGTAGTGCATGTAGCTGTAAATCTAAAAGCAAAACCCGAGGAATGGGCGCAGCAATGCGCGGCGGGAACTTCTCTGGAGTACGGTAATGAGTAAGTTCAACACTCCAAAAGCTCAGTCTAATCGTCGCCGTCAATTGGAGCGGATGGGCCTTGATGAGGATAAGATTCTTGACATCCTTGACTATGAGTTTGGTTTGGAGATGGGGAACTATCCTAAGATGCCTTTGCCTGGTAAGAGCTATGAAGATGGCGGCGTTATTGACGACCCTTTGAAGGGTCTTAGCAACGCCGATAAGAGGCGCATTTTAAAGATTGGCAACGAAAGTGTACAAAACCTTGTTGGTAATGACTTTAAAGCTTACAATGCTTTGATTGACAATCAGCGCAAGGGTATTAGAAACTTTGCTACCTTTAGAGAAGGTGGTTCTATTGGTTCTACATCTCGTTCCGCTCGTTCAATTAGGGGCACTGGCGCAGCGGTTCGTGGAACCAGATTCAAAGGAGTATTCTAATGGGTACCATTCGCATCGAAATTGACATGAACAGCATTGAAGACATGATGCCGGGTGACAGTGACGATGATAATTTTGTATGTCCTATTTCAACGCAAGATGAAGATGTAAATGCTGAGAACAAGGAAGCCGCTGAAGAAGAGTATTCTTATGGCAAGGCTACCAAGACATGGGAATCTCAGAATAAGCGTTGTGGAACATGTGGAAACTTTAATTTACAGTCAGCTATGCTTAATTGTATATCTGAAGGCCTTGGTCTTGAAGAGGGTGCTGGATATTGCACTCCATTACACTTTGTGTGTTCTATGGAGAATGTGTGTAATATCTGGGAGGCGGGGCCGCCTAAAACGGACGGTGATTTAGATGACTATCCCTCTGATTATGGAAATCAAAGAGATGTCATGTGAGGTTGGACCAAGTGTGGAAATAGTAGGCTTTAGCCCTTCAGTCCTGCTTGGCGCAGGCAATCCCTCCATCCTGCCAGCGCCGCCCGCTTGGTCTAACACTTTTATAAGGGAAGTTAAAAATGGCTATTGAACGTGAAATTGGTGCTGGTGGTGATTTACCTCAGTCCCCTTTAGGAATGGAACAAGTGGACATCATTGAGCAGATGCCCCTAAACGGCTCTGTAGAGCTTAGTGACGGCTCTATGCTTGTTGGTGATGCCACAGACATTCTCCAGGCAGAGGAAACTGTCGAGGTTCCGTTTGATGCCAACTTAGCCGAATATATTGATGAGTCTGACTTGTCCGTTGTTGCGTCTGACATCGTTAGTGACATCGAAGACGATTTAGCTAGTCGCCAAGAATGGGAAGACACATACAAAAGTGGTGTCGAGCTTCTAGGCATGAGCTATGAAGAGCGCTCTCAGCCTTTTGAGGGTGCTACTGGTGTTGTCCACCCGCTTCTTGCTGAGTCTGTTACGCAGTTTCAGGCACAGGCTTATCGTGAGCTTCTTCCTGCTGGTGGGCCTGTACGCACACAGGTTATTGGTGCTGAAGACCAAGGAAGATTAGCGCAAGCTGACCGCGTTAAGGATTATATGAACTACCAAATCACCTATGAGATGGAAGAGTATGACCCTGAGACAGACCAGATGCTGTTTTATTTACCGTTGGCTGGCTCTACCTTCCGTAAGGTTTATTTTGACCCACTAAGACAACGCGCTGTTTCTAAGTTTGTTCATGCTGAAGATTTGGTTGTTCCGTATAGCGCTACTGACTTGGCAACCTCTCCTCGCATTACGCATGTCATTCACATGGACAGGAACGAGATTAAGAAGCTTCAGCTTTCTGGGTTTTATGCAGACGTTGAGCTTCCTGGTGAGGGATATGCTGACGATGACTATTCTGATGTACAGGAATCAATTGATAACGCGCAGGGCGTAAAACCTGTTGGTCAAAGCGAAGAACTAACTCTATACGAAGTTCATATTGAATTGGATTTAGAGGGCTTTGAAGATATGGGCGACGATGGCGAGGAAACTGGTCTAAAGCTTCCTTATATCATTACTATTTGCGAGAAGAATAACGCTGTTCTGTCTGTTCGCCGCAATTATGAACAACAAGACCCGCTTCGCCGCAAAAAGCCGTACTTTGTACATTATAAGTTCCTTCCCGGCCTTGGTTTCTACGGCTTTGGATTGACACACATGATTGGTGGCCTCTCTAGGGCCGCTACAAGCCTCCTCAGACAGCTTATTGATGCTGGCACGTTGTCTAACCTACCCGCAGGCTTCAAGGCCCGTGGCGCCCGTATTAGAGACGAAGACGAGCCTCTATCACCTGGTGAGTTCCGTGACATTGATGTTGCTGGCATGGATATACGCCAGTCCATTATGACGCTGCCGTTTAAAGAGCCATCACAGACGCTTTACTCGCTTCTTGGCACGCTTGTTGATTCAGGTCGCCGCTTTGCGTCTATGGCTGATGCGAAGGTTGGCGAGATGGGTGGAGAGACACCTGTTGGCACGACTATGGCTATTATGGAACGCGGCACTAAGGTTATGTCTGCAATTCATAAGCGTCTGCACTATTCACAGAAGATTGAATTTAAGCTTCTTGCGAATGTGTTTGCAAAGTTTATGGCTCCTATGTACCCGTATGCGGTTCCAGGTGCCCCACCGGAAATCAAGACAACTGACTTTGATGACCGCATTGATGTCCTGCCTGTATCAGACCCGAACATCTTTTCTATGTCCCAGCGAATTGCTTTGGCGCAGACAGAGCTACAGCTAGTTCAGTCTAATCCTGAGATACATGGGAACGAGCGTGGCTTGTATCAGGCTTACCGAAAAATGTACGAAGCATTAGGAGTTTCAAATGTGGATTCCATTCTCCCTACTCCACCTACACCACAGCCTACTAACCCTGCTAAAGAGAATCAGGAGGCTATGCGTGGAAAAGCGCTACAGGCGTTCCCAGACCAGAACCATCAAGCACACATTGAAGCTCACCTGGCAATCATTGCAACGCCAGTGGCACAGGCTAATGCGGCAGTTGTAATGACACTTCAGGGTCATATCCAAGAACATATTGGTATGATGGCAGAAGCTATGGCGCAAGCAGAGGTAACGCAAGACCTCAGTGAGCAAGAGCTTATGATGATTCAGTCATCTGAAGAGGGCATGGCAGCAGTACAGTCAGATATTGCCTCTCGTGCCTCTGAGCTAATTGGAGAGATTACTGAGCAGTACGCACAGTCTATTGCACCTCCACAACAGCAAGACCCACTTGTTGCAATTCGTCAGCAAGAGCTTGCTCTTCGTGGTGCAGACATTGAGCGTAAGGCGAAAGAGTCAGAAGAAAGAGCCCAGCTTGACCGTGAGAAAGAAACGGCTGACCAGATGGAAGCTCAAGCAAGATTAGCCATTCAGCAAGAGGCGTTGAATGACAAAACCAGAGTTGCTGAAGAACGCATACAAACTCAGCGTGACATAGCGGCTCTCAACAACATGAATAAGGGAAGATGATGTCAGCTAGTTCACAGTACCGTAAGGTTGCAGAAGTCCAGAAAATTAAAAAAGTGGAGCGTAGAAATGCCTCTAATGAAAGGCTCAAGCCAAAAGACAATATCGAAAAACATATCGAAGTTGAAGAGCGAGGGGTATCCCCAGAGCCAATCAGTAGCGATAGCGTTGTCATCAGCGAAGAAGCCCCAAAGCCTAAGAAGCGGGGGAATAGTAAAAGCGTTTTCTCCAATCGCAAGGCCACAAAGGTTTAAAGGCGTATTATAAATGATAGCAGAAACACTCGCTGGTATTGCTCTTGTTAAAAGTGCCGTGGATGGTATTAAGTCCGCGATTGGCACTGCTAACGATATTGGCGAGATTGCTAGTCATATAGATGACCTGTTTCTTGGGGAGCAACAAGCTCAGAAAGCTAGAAATAAGAAATCTAGTGCCAGCCAATTTAATGTTAATTCTGTAGCTAAAGAAACGATAGATGCAAAATTGGCAGCAGAGAAGTTATATGAAGTATCTGTAATGGTAGACCAACGGTTTGGTCACGGCACTTGGCAAAGCATCATTAATGAACGTGCTAGGCGCATACAAGAAGCCAAAGAAATCGCAAAGAAAGAGCGGATAGAGCAAAACCGCAAGAACCATGAAATGATGGAGCTTGCCAAGACCATAGGAATATCAGTTATGGCTGTAATATTTGCTGTTTCTTGCATTGCCCTTTCAATGATGTTTGCAGGTCCCTAATGAGTGCTGAACAGTTAGTAGAATGGAAGATTATACCGCGCTTAATGATGCTGGTTATGACGCTGATGTATATCAGGGTTATTGAGTGGGGCATTAGTCTCGAAGACTTATCCACACAGCAAAGCGCAATGATTAGTGTTGTTAGCGGTGCGATGACAGGCGCGTTTGCGGTTTGGTTAGGGAGTGAGAAATGAAACAAGCAGCCACTAAGCTAAATGAGGCAAGCGAGATAACTATTCCTTTGCGGAATCTTATCAGCATGATTGCTTTCACAGCCGTCTCAGTCTGGGTGTATTTCGGCCTGACCGAGCGCATATCTTTCTTAGAACATAATCTCGAATTAACTATGGAAGAGGTCGAGGAAAACGACAATTGGATAGATGATTTTGAGCCACCCAAGTCTGTTCAAAACACAGTGACTCAAGTTCACGATTTGCAAATAAGTATGGCTGAATTAAAACTTCGTTTAACTGCACTGGAAGGTAAGTGACATGTTACAAGCTCTTATTGGTCCCCTTGCAGGTCTGGCATCATCTTTTGTTGAGGGGCAGGTATCCAAGCAAAAGGCGAAGTCTCATCTTGCACAGACTGAGGCAGAAGCAAAAGCAGAGATAATGAAGACTGCCGCTACCCATGATAGTAAGTGGGAGCTTATCATGGCGGAGTCTACAAAAAATTCCTGGAAAGATGAGGTAATATCAATTATTGTGTTGATACCTGTTTGTCTTGTTTTTATTCCGGGAATGGAAGATGTGGCAAAAAATGGGTTTGATAGGCTAAATGAATTACCTGAGTGGTACCAAAACGTCCTTTACGTTACTATATTAGCAGGGTTAGGGTTAAAGGGCGTAGATAAGTTTAAGAAAAAGTAATGTGGTGCAAGGATAACCATACTACTGAAGAGCAGGCGAGGAAGAATCGCCAAAAGTAGCTGTGCAAGGAGGAAAAGCATGGACGCGATAGGGCTAACAGAATATTTATTAAAGGACATTCGTGAGAAGAAGGATGCTTTGACGCATTCTCTTGCGGTTGGTGCGGTAGATAATATAGAAACCTACCGGCTTACAGTTGGGCAAATACGCGGGTTGCAATACTGTGAAGATGAAATCAAATCCGCGATGAAGGGCGTTTTATACAATGACTAAGAAACTTTTTGTTCCAGACCGCGTTGCGACTGGTCCATTGCCTAAAGCTGTTGAAAAAGCATTTGCATCAGCAGAAGAAGACAAAAACTCAGTAGACCCATCCACTATGGAAGAGTCTGCTATGGACAGGCTCCCACAGCCTGTTGGATACCGTCTTCTTGTAATCCCATACTACATGGCTGCTAAAACGAAGGGCGGCGTAATAATTCCTGATTCCACTCGTGACAGAGAGAGCTTTGCTACGGTTGCGGCCTATGTCGTCAAGCTTGGCCCAGACGCTTTTAAAGACCAGAACAAGTTCCCTACTGGAGCCTGGTGTGAAGAGAAGTCATGGGTTCTTATGGGTAGATATGCTGGCAACAGGTTCAAAGTGGATGGCCTTGAGGTTAGACTCATAAATGACGATAATATTATCGCCACTATACTTGACCCCTCAGATATATCATATGTATAAAAGGATAGGAGGCCACTATGAATACTGAGCAAATGAATGAAGCTGAAGAAAATGTATCTATTGACCTGGAGGAATCTGGGTCAGTAGAAGTTGAGAAAACTTCAGAACCTGAACAATTGTCCGAAAACGAGCAATCTACTTCTGAGGGCGGAGGCGATGAGCTTGAAAATTATAGCGACAATGTTAAGAAGCGTATTAATCAGCTTACAGCCAAGCGCAAACAAGCTGTAGAAGAGGCAGAAGCTGCTGTTCAGTATGCACAGCAGGTGCAACAGCAAAATCAACAAATGAAGCAACGTATTGCTGAAATGGACCAAGGGTATGTTACTGAATACTCCAGTCGTGTTGATTCTCAGTTTGAGCAAGCGAAAAAACTTCTTAAAGAAGCCCGAGACATGGGTGAAATAGATAAAGAGATTGAGGCTCAAGAACTTCTTTCTCGTTTGTCTATTGAAAAAGAACGTGTTCGCATGTCCAAGTCTCGTGTTGAACAGCCTGTTCAGGAAGTGCAACAGCCACAACCGCAACAGGCACAGCAACCCCAGCCACAACAACAGCTTGACCCAAAGCTTGTATCTTGGATGGGAAAGAACGATAACTGGTTCAACAAAGATTTAGTTATGACTCGTGGGGCGCAAGCCATCCATGAAACACTGGTAGCATCAGAGGGTTATGACCCTGCCAGTGATGATTATTATTCGGAAATTGATAAGCGTATGCGCCAAGAGTTTCCTCATAAGTTTCAGTCGCAGCGGCAGAACGCCCAGTCAGTTGCGCCTGCGTCCTCTGGACGGTCCATAAAATCAGGGCGGAAAAAATCGGTGGAATTAACGCCGGGTCAAGTAGCATTTGCCAAGAAGATGAATATTCCTCTTGAGCGTTATGCGAAAGAAGTAGCAAAGCTGGATAGCAGGAGTTAAATATGACTGACCGCGCAAGCCGGGATTCGCAAACCCGTGAAAAAACAGCGAGAGTAGATGCGTGGAAGCCACCTTCAACACTTGAGGCTCCAGAGGCCCCGGTTGGCTTTAAACACCGCTGGATTCGTGAATCCGTCATGGAATACGATGACCGCAACAACGTCCATAAGCGCCGCCGTGAAGGTTGGGAGCTTGTAAGGGCGGAAGATTACCCTGAATTTGATGCACCTGTCATTGACGATGGAAAGAACGCTGGCGTAATCGGCGTTGGTGGTCTGGTTTTAGCCAGAATACCTGAAGAGATTGTGGAACAACGTGACGCCCACTATAGGCAGGTCACTGAAAATCAAATGGAAGCTGTAGATAGAGATTGGATGCGCGAAAGCAATGCCGCAATGCCAAAGCTTTCTCCACAGCGGAAAAGTTCTGTCTCGTTTGGTTCAAAAGGGCCAAACAATTCTTAAACTCTTAGACTCTTAAAGGAGTTAAATCATGGCTAATAAAGATGCCGCTTTTGGTCTACGCCCTGCGCGTATGATGAATGGCTCTGCCTTTATGAACCAGCAAAACCGCTACCGTATCGCTTCTGGTGCTACAACAGCAATTTTCCAGGGAGACCTCGTTGAGACTCTCACTGCTGGAACAATTGGTGTTAAAGCAGCAGGCGAATCAGATGCGGCTCTTGGTGTGTTCAATGGCTGCCGTTACACTGACCCAGTTTCTAAAAAAGAAACATTCTCAAACTTCTACCCTGGCTCAATTGCCGCTTCAGACATTGAAGCATTCGTAATTGATGCTCCAGACGTAGTTTACGAAATCCAAGGCAATGCGGCATTCCCTGTCGCAGATTTGTTTGGTAACTTTGACATTGTTAAAGGTACTGGCGATACTGCCTCTGGAGGCTCACGCGATGAAATTGGCGTTTCAACTGGAGCGACAACAAACACTCTTCCTCTAAAGGCGATTGATATTTCTCAAGACCCAGAGAACAGTGATGTTGGCTCTGCAAACACAAATGTCATGGTCGTAATCAACAACCACTTGCTGTCCCCAGGCACAGCGGGCTTGGCATAAGGAGAAATAGATAAATGGCTATTTCAAGAGCACAGCTAGTTAAAGAACTAGAGCCAGGCCTGAACGCATTGTTCGGCATGGAATACGACCGCTATGACGCGGAACACGCAGAAATCTACGACACAGAATCATCAGACCGTGCGTTTGAAGAAGAAGTGATGCTCGTTGGTTTCGGAAATGCACAAACTAAGTCAGAAGGTGCAGGCGTATCTTTCGACAATGCTTCTGAAGCATACACAGCTCGTTACTCACATGAGACAATCTCATTGGCTTTCGCGCTTACAGAAGAAGCAATGGAAGATAACCTGTATGACCGTCTTGGTGCCCGTTATACACGCGCACTAGCACGTTCAATGGCACACACAAAGCAAGTTAAAGCTGCTGCAACACTGAACAATGCGTTCGACAGTAACTTTGCTGGTGGTGATACTAAGGAGCTTTGCGCTACCAACCACCCACTTGCTGGTGGCGGAACATTCCGCAATGAGCCATCAACTGCGGCTGACCTCAACGAAACATCACTTGAGAATGCTCTAATCGACATCTCAACATTCGTTGATGAGCGTAACATGATTATCGCCCTTCGCGGTATGAAGTTAATCGTTCCACCACAGCTACAGTTTGTTGCTGACCGTCTTCTTGAGTCTACACTTCGTGTAGGAACAGCAGACAACGATGTGAACGCAATCCGCAACATGGGTATGCTGCCAGAGGGTTACACAATTAACCACTTCCTGACAGACCCAGATGCGTTCTTCATCAAAACAGATGCGCCAAACGGCTTTAAGCACTTTGAGCGTACTGCGATGACTACAGGCATGGAAGCTGACTTCGATTCAGGCAACATGCGCTTTAAAGCTCGTGAGCGTTATAGCTTTGGCTATTCTGACCCACGCGCAGTGTTTGGTTCACCAGGCGCATAAAGCGAACAACTGTTCGGAAAGGGGCGGCTTTTCAGCCGCCCTTTTTTGTTGTATAGTTAATTATCCCTGACAGTCGCATGGTGCGGCTGACATTAGCCACGACAGGAGATAATCATGGCGAACACTACTTTCTCTGGTCCAATTAAGGCCGGAACTATTAAGAATACAACAGGCACAACAGTCGGAACTGATGTCGCAAATGTCGGTCAAGTTGTTATGGCCCAAACATTTTCAGCAGACCTATCTGGTGGCGCTCTAGCCGCTCAAGTTACTAATGTTGTTATTCCTGCAAATTCTCAGATTATTGACTGCGTAATTGACATTATTACAGCAGCAAGTGGCGCAACCAACCTTAGTATCGGTGACACTGTAGGTGGTGCAGCTACAATTCTGAACACTTTTGCATCTGGAACAGACGCTGGTCGAGTCTACCCAACAACACAAGCTGGCGCTGCGTTAGCTTGGCAAGACACTGGCACAACAGACATTCGTTTGACTGTAACTGCTTCTGCTGCAACAAGCGCAGGTCTTGTTCGTTTTACAATACTGTACCAGCAGAATAATAACCTCGCATAGTAGGAGGCTCTAATGGCAGGTCCAATAAAAGCCCATTCAGTTGCCGCCACAGGTGATGTCGGAGCAGCTAGAGCTAGACTACGCTCTGTTGGTTGTTATATAGCATCAGGTGTTGCCAGCTTCACTATTAAAAACGGTAGTGCTACTGGAGAAACCCTTCTGACGCAGACGTTTCCTACTGGATACAATGAAGTATATATTCCCGATGATGGCATTCTTGCCACTGAGGGGGTTCATGTTTCAGCAATCAGCGGAAGCACAACATTGACTATTATGCTGTCATAAAATGGCTGGCAATGAAGTCAAATCACTTCATAGGCATTCCTCTGCTAGTTACATTGCTGGCAGAGGACGCCTTATGGGTTTGGTTGTTACTCATAAAACGGGAGCAACTGGTGATATTATAGTTTATGATAACACTGCCGCTAGTGGAGATGAGCTTCTAGAGGTGGATGAGACAACTACAGGAACTATATCTATAAACATTCCTGGTGACGGCATACTGTATTTTACAGGACTATATGTAAGCATGCCAAGCAATACATCCGTAACGATATTTTATCAGCAGGGATAATTATGGCTCGTAAAAAAGAAAGTCCAATTCGCAAGACTACCAGCAAGGGCGGTAATTATCGCAAAACCAAAGATGGTGCTGGTATGACAAAAAAAGGCGTTGCGGCTTATCGTAAGGCTAATCCTGGCTCTAAATTAAAAACAGCAGTAACAGGTAAGGTCAAAAAGGGTTCAGCGGCAGCAAAGCGCCGTAAATCGTTCTGCGCTCGTAGCGCTGGTCAAATGAAGAAGTTTCCTAAAGCGGCAAAAAACCCTAATAGCCGCCTCAGACAAGCGAGGCGTAGATGGAAATGCTAATGAAAATATTGTTAAGTATTCTGGGGTTCTTTAGTGCCCTAGCTATTCCATTTATTGGATGGGTGGGAATCAGTATAGTTGATTTGAAGGTTGATGTTGCAGAGACTCACGGCAAGGTTGCCGCTAACTACGAAATGATAAGACCAATGTGGGAAGAGTTTTTATCGGAGAAAAGTGTTGCCAATCTCGCGCTCTCAGACATCAAAACAAATAAGTAACCCAGGAGGCAAGAAGATGCCAAAAGATGCTTGTTATAAAAAAGTAAAGGCTCGCTATAGAGTGTTTCCAAGCGCTTATGCATCAGGTGCCATTGCAAAGTGCCGAAAAGTTGGAGCTAAAAACTGGGGAAATAAATCAAAACCTAAGAAACTTCGTGGTGGCGGTATTGTCATGCGTGACAAACCAACAAAGATGTTGTGACAGAATGGCTGTTAGGAAAACAAAGGCTGGACTTGCTCTCAAAAGATGGTTCAAAGAGGACTGGAAAGATATACGCACGGGGAAATCGTGTGGCAGAGGCAAAGGAAGTAAACGGGGTACTCCATATTGTCGCCCCTCTAAGAGAGTATCTTCTAAGACCCCAAAAACCTCCAAAGAGATGACTGCTTCTGAAAAACGTAGTAGAATAAGCCAGAAGAAGAAGATTGGACAGCCAGCAGGCAAGCCTCGGCGCGTCAAACCCTTGAAGAGGAAGAAATAATGACCGTCTCAGGCTCAACAGATTTTGAACTAGATGTAGCTGAATACATTGAAGAAGCTTTTGAGCGTTGCGGCCTAGAGGTGCGTACAGGGTATGATTTAAAGACTGCAAAGCGCTCTATGAATTTAATGTTCGCTGAGTGGGCTAACCGTGGCTTAAATCAATGGACAATACAGCAAAGAAGCCAGGCACTTACTCAAGGAACGGCAGAATACGCTATAAATACTGATGTTATTGACGTTCTTTCTATGGTAGTGCGCCGTTCTGGAACAGATATTAGCATGGAAAAGATTAGCCGTGACGAGTTCTTGAATATACCTAATAAAACCACTCAGGGCAGACCTACTCAGTTCTTTATTGATAGGCAAATAACCCCAAACATAAAGATATGGCCTGCTCCCGAAAACGCTACTGACATTCTGTATTACGATGCTTTGACTAGAATTGATGATGCTGACAAGTCAACTAATACCCTTGATGTGCCTTTTCGCTTTTATCCTTGCTTGGCGGCTGGCCTTGCATACTACATGTCAATAAAGCGTGCGCCTGATAGAATACAAATGCTGAAGGCATCATACGAAGAAGAGCTAGACAGGGCCTTGTCAGAAGACAGGGATAGAGCTTCATTTAATGTTGCTCCAAACCTAAGTTTTTATAGGATTTCGTAATGGCTAAGTATGCGGCTGGAAAATACGCCTACGGTATATCTGACCGCTCTGGATTTCGTTATAAGTTAAGCGATATGATAAAAGAGTGGAACGGGTTTATGGTTGGAAAGGATGAATATGAGCCAAAACACCCTCAACTTCAGCCACATCGTCAAAGCACAGACGCAGAGGCTATTAGGAATGCCAGGCCAGACAGGATAGAGCCTGCTGTAGAGGTTCTTTTAAACAACAACCCGTTCAAGTCTGGCAATGCTGGCGTAGCGGTGGTAACTGTTATTCAGCCATCTCATGGAAGAGCTAGTGGCGATATTGTAAGGTTTAGAAAGACTGTTGGCTTTGATGGTTTTACAAGCGGAGTTTTAGAAAATGCAAGCGGTTACTCAATTACTGTTGTGGATGAAAACACATATACTTTCACGGCATCAAGTGGGACAGCAACCTCCGGTAATACACGAGGCGGCGGTAACAATGCGACCGCTGGCCCCGTCACGTTGGAGAATTAAATGAGCTTCACTTACACACAGTTAAAGACAGCTATACAAGATTTCGCGGAAAATACAGAGACATCTTTCGTGACTAACCTTCCTGTGTTCATTCGTTCCTGTGAAGACCGTATATTTAGCGTTACAGACTTAGAGTTGTTCCGCAAAAATGCAACAGCCACGCTATCTCAAGACGACCCGTACCTTACGGTTCCTAGCGATTATCTTGCCTCCTTTTCTTTGCAAATCACAACGGCAAACAAAAAAGACTTTTTACTTCAAAAAGATGTGAATTTTGTTCAGCAATACAGCAACGACACTGGAGCGAGTGGGACGCCAAAATATTATGCCGTATTTGATGTAGGAAACTTCATTTTATCCCCGACCCCAGACGCGGCTCTTACAACTGAGCTTCATTATTACTATCGTCCAGCCAGCATAACAGCCGGTTCGGATAGTGGGACAACATGGTTGAGCGATAACGCTCCAAACGCCCTTCTTTACGGTTCGCTTGTAGAAGCGTATACTTACATGAAGGGTGAGCAAGATATGATGCAACTGTACGAACAAAGGTTCGTTCAGGAAATTCAGCGCCTGAAGGACTTAGCGGAAGCTAGAGAGAATACAGACGCATACAGACAAGGACTACCATCCAGGCCAAGGACTTAGGAGTTAAATTATGGCAACAAGTAACGCAGCAACAAACTATCTGGAGCATGCAATTTTGCAGTTCCTCTTTAAGAATAATGCAGACAGCTTCGCAACACTGGGCAACAATGTCTATGTTGGCTTGGCGACTGCTGTTTCAAACGCAGAAACAGGCGCTTTAACCGAGGCAACTTTTGGTAACTATGCTAGACAGCAGGTCGCTGCCGCTGCTTGGACTGTTCCAGCCGTTAGCACAGATGCTCAGACAGCAACAAACTCAGCTAACATTGAGTACCCTGCATCTGGTGGTACAAACAATACAATTACACATGCATTTATTGCGGACGCTTCATCAAGCGGCAACATTCTTTTTATTGGCGCACTTGACGCTAGTAAGGCAATTGCTACAGGTGACATCTTCCGTATCAACGCAGGTAACTTATCTATTGAGTTGAAGTAATGGCGCTGGCTCTTAAAGACCGTGTAAAAGAAACCTCTACTACTACCGGCACAGGCACCTATACGCTTGCTGGAGCGGTGACTGGTTTTGAAACCTTTGGTCAAGTAGGTAATGGCAATACTACCTACTATACTTGCACAGACGGTTCGGACTTTGAGACAGGTATTGGGACTTACACTTCCAGTGGTACGACCTTGGCCCGTACTACTATTCTCCAGTCCAGCAATAGTGACAGCGCTGTAAGTTGGGGCTCCGGCACTAAAACTTTGTTTGTTACTTTACCAGCGGAGAAGATGACGTTTCTAGATGCCAGTGGAAACATAGTCGCCGCTAACGCAAGTAACCTAACTGCTTTGAATGCAAGTAACCTGTCTTCCGGTACAGTTGCTAATGCTCGTTTAGACCAGCAACTACAAGATGTGGCTGGCTTGGCGGTAACTGATGGAAACATTATCGTGGGTAATGGTTCCAATTTTGTAGCAGAGTCCGGCGCTACCGCCCGAACCTCTTTGGGGCTAGGTTCCGCCGCAGTATTAACAGCGGGTACTTCGGCTAACAATGCAGTGCAGTTAGACGGTTCCGCAAGACTGCCCGGAGTAGACGGTTCACAATTAACTAACTTACCATCTACAGGTGCGACTGCGGGCTTCGCGGTGGCGATGGCAATCGCGTTATAGATAGGAAGAAGATATGGCACAGGATTTTGAAAGAGTTGCAGCTTCAAGCATCTCGAACACACAGACACCCGCAGGGGCTACTACATTGTGGACATCTAACTCAGATGACGCATTGATTGGTATCAACGCCGCGAACAAAGGGACTTCTCAAATCCTTGTGACTTTTCTAGTTACAGATGCTGATAACACTCCCTTCTATTATATTTTAAAAGATGCCCCTGTTCCTGTTGGCTCTGCCCTTCAGGTACTAGATGGCGGTGCGAAGGTAGTTCTTCAAAGCGGTGACATCCTAAAAGCATACGCAGACACTGCGTCAGCATGTGACGTTTGGATTTCTGTTGTAGACACAATTAGTTCATAAGGGGCGGTAGATGCCATATATTGGTCAAAAGGTTCCCGGTTCTTACCAAGCGGTTAAGGCTGTACAACGGTTCAACGGCACAGGTAGTGCAACAACATTCACACTAACCACCACAGTCTCTTCTGTACAAGATGTACTTGTATCGGTTGATGGTGTTGTGCAAGATACTGCAGCTTATACTATTCCTGATGGAACTACTCTAACATTTACTGCCGCACCTTCTAGTGGCACTGGCAATATCTTCGTTAATTACCTTGCACCTCAAGCTGGCACCATTACTCCTGCCGCTGAGAACAAGGGTAACTTTAAGGGCGGGGGCTTGTTTCGCACCAACGCACAATCACTTACATCTAACATCACTATACTAGCCACAGAGAATGCCAACGTAACTGGTCCATTTACTGTGGCTTCTGGTGTTACATTAACCGTTGAAAGCGGTGGGACATTGGTGACGCTATGAGTACATTAAAAGCAGATACCATTCAGAGTACAGCCGGCGGTGCGGCTACGCTGACTAAGCAGAGTGCGGCGAAGGTTTGGCTAAATTATAAACAGCAAACCCCTGCTGTTAGAGACAGTTTTAACGTAAGTGGGGTTACAGATACTGCAACAGGAAAGTATGCGCCAGCCTATACAAACAATATGAATAATGCATTATACTCTGCAACCTGCAACTCTATTGGGTATCATAATCACATCGAGAATGCTAGTGGCGCAAGCAGTGAGGCATCAATGACATCAGGCGACTGTGATATACAGGGTAATGACAGCGGTAATACTACAGCAGATTCTGCATTAACTTGTTTTGTAGCACACGGAGACCTAGCATGAGTGAAATAAAAACAGACAAACTCACTGGCACCTCTACCGCTGGGTCTATCCTTGTGACAGGCGAAGGCAATAGCACGACTACTAATCTTCAGCAGGGGTTGGCGAAGCAATGGTCTTATGTAAACGATACAGGAACAAGTGCTATTATTGATTCGTTCAATACGACAAGCTGGACAGATAATGGAACAGGAAATGGGACGGTAAATATTGCGAGCAACATGGGTAACGTAACATACAATATCAGTGTCAGCACTAATGCCGATAATGATGGAAGAAACAGAACATGCGGAGTTTTTACTGGAACTAACGGCACAACTTCTACCGCTGGTCTATACAGAATATCACGTTGGATTATCACTGCTAATTCGTTGGAAGATGGATACTTCTACTCTAACACTTTAGGAGATTTAGCATAATGGCACTTGGAAAAATAAAAGCAGATACGCTAGAACACTCCACCGCTGGCTCACTTGATACAAGCTACGTTGTGAATGGCACTAAATGGCGTATAAATTGGAACGGCAGCACAAATGTTATTAATGGAAGTTTTAATAACAGTAGCTTAACAGATAATGGTAATGGTGACTTCACTCCTGCTTACACAAATACCATGGCAGATAAAGCCTATTCACCTACAGGGCAAGCTCATATGTTTAATGACGCAGGAACTAATAACTCTGGCACAAAAGTTATGAGGCAGGGTGGAGAAAGTTTACTGGCTAGTTCTTTAAGGATAGCAGTCACTAATTCAAGCTGGGCAACACTTGGTGATAGGGTCAGTATTAGTTGGACATTAGCAGGAGACCTCGCATGATAAACACACCAGAGTTTCAAGGCACACATCTATGGGACCGCCTATGCTGGGCTAAAGAAAACCTGGAAGGTCATCAGTCAGACTACCGTGTTGTTTATGAAGACAGCGTTGATGAGTGCGCTAAGATATTAGTGCCTGACCCGAACTGGATGGCCTGTGCGTTGCAGGGCGGTATCCTGCCGCCGGTCGAAGTTTACTGGCTACTAGCCCAGGACGAGGCGCAACCTGATTTTAAAAAACATACTCGTGGCTATCTGCTACACAACAGCAAGCCCATTGAGGCCATGACAGAAGAGCAGGCCATCGAGTATTTAATTATGAAGGACGTACCACAATCTGTGTGGCGCGACTATGATAGCGGTAATAAGCCAAAGATGGTAATATGCCGCAAGGAACAGCTTCCAGGCACCCGTGAGTGGCGCAACGCTTGGAAGATTAGTGAAGATATTAAAGCCACAGAACAAGCTGCCTAAAGGAGATACCAATGGCAACAACATACATCGTAGACAAGGACGGCAACCAAGCAGACGCATCTGCCGTTACTAAACCTGCTGACCGTCACTTCCGTGGTGCGTGGTCATTAAGCGGCTCAGTCATATCCGAAGATATGATAGTAGCCAAAGAAATCTTCAAGGATAAGGTTCGTGAAGTTCGTAACCCATTACTTGATGCAGAAGACGTAGTGTATATGAAGGCTCTTGAAGCTGACGATACATCCGCAAAGGCAGCATCTGTAACTAAGAAGACTGCACTTCGTGACGCACCTGCGGCATCCGCCATCAATGCGGCCTCCGACATTGCGGAACTCAAGGCAGCTTGGGATACGTCTGTACTAGGTGATAGCCCTTACGCATAAGCGTAGGGGTCATCCCGTTATTGGAGATATGTAGATGGCGTTGACTAAAGTACAAGCAGAGGGTGTCAACTTATCTGACGACTTTGCGTTCACTGGAACTGTTACAGGGGCTGGTGAATGGACAGCTTTGACACCTGTTACAACAAATGGCGCAGCATCGTATACAATAACAGGCATACCATCTGGTGTTCAAGAGGTAATGGTTATTGGGGCAGGTGTTCATAGAAACGCTGGTTCAAATAAAGCCGTATTTCAACTAGGCGACACTAACGGATTAACAACGTCAGGTTATAAACTGTCTGTTTTTTATAACCAAAGCAGTAATTTTTACATCAACTCAAATGCCTCGCTTAACGGTGTACCAATTGCTTTTTATAACGCAGAGTATAACTTTCGGGCAGATTGTTTTAAAATAGCTAGTAATGAATGGAGTATAGACGTAAAGAGTTTTTCTGAAGATGGTAGCACCTCTTCGTTTCTTCAAACCATATCAAGAATAAGTCTATCCGCAGCGTTAGACAGAATTGCTATTGTCGATAGTGGTGGCACTAATTTTGATGGGGGCACATTAAACGTGCTTTACAGGTAGGTATATTATGGCAGTAAGTAAAATCATTAACGGAATAACTGGTGAAGAAACAACAAGCAACTGGACACCGATTGCTCAA